>Ga0207718_101273_pt1 | contig 13852 bp, 16 predicted proteins | sample A23M2SouthBayCA_FD_187749 | JGI IMG/M metagenome (GOLD analysis project Ga0207718, IMG submission 187749) | Aerobic enrichment media microbial communities from Eden Landing Ponds, California, USA - A23 M2 (SPAdes) | ecosystem: Environmental > Aquatic > Marine > Unclassified | place: Emeryville... | reverse complement strand
CATTCGGCCGCGTCTTCCCCCCGGCGCGTGTCCGCGGGAACGACTCCGGGTTTCACCCGGGCGGCTCGGCACCGCTGTCTCCGTGCGACGCTCGACGGCATGCATTCGACTCCCCCCACTTTCCTTCCGACCACGACGACCAGTGACGCGACTGGTCGCGAGCAGTGATAACCGCTACGGGCGACGCTGTCGCACACACGTCTCTACCGCGAAAAACCGCACGTGTGGCCGCTATACTGGCGACCAGCCACAGACCGAGCACTCTGTCGCACCGGACTCGTGGAGCCCGCCACAGTCGGGACACTGCTTTTTGTTGTAGCTCCGGTCCCAGCTCTCGACGTCGTGACCGCGCTGGGCGAGAAATTCGTCGAGCATCTCGTCGTCGTTGCTCGGTGCGGATGCCATACGTGCTATGGTATACCACAGCACTATATAGGTCTATTGGTGTGGGAAGAAATCACACGATACGCGGACCAGACGACACACTGGAGCGATCCGCAGCGCACGTCGAAAGCAAGCCGAGTCAGTCGGGAACCACCCCGTGGGTGAACCCAAGAGGATATCAATCAGTTGGCCGAAAAGGGTAGCATGAACGGGAAGAAAAGCCGGCGGAGATTTCTCGCAGCGATGGCAGCGGCCGCAGCAGCGGGTGTCAGCGGTTGTGGGTCGAACGGGTCGTCGACGCCGACGGCGGCCGACGTCGACGAGACGCCGACCGCGGAACCGAGCCCCGAACCGGAACCGACGCCGACACCGGGGTCGACGCCGACCCCGTCGCCGATGGACGGATCGACGCCGACCGCGGAGTCGACCCCGGAATCGACACCGGAAGAGACGTCGACCGCAACCGCGACCGCGACCCCGGAAGCCGCGGAGCTTTCGGACTGGCCGGTGTTCATGTACAACGACCAGAACTGGGGTCACCACCCCGAGGCGACCGGGCCACACGGGGAGGTCTCGGTCGTCTGGGAGCGTGACCTCGAGTCGAACCAGGTGAACGGGTCGCCCGTGCTGGCAAACGGGCAGTTGTACGTCGGTGACGGTCGCCGAAACACCGACAGCGGGACACTCTACGTGCTCGACCCGATGACGGGCGAAACGAACTGGACCGTCGACTTCCCCGGGCCGGTTATGAGCGGCGCCTGCGTCGCCGACAACGACCTCGTGTACGCCGGCGCGAGGGGGACAGTGGTCGCTCACCGCCAGGACGGGGGCGAGGTCTATCGCTGGAACAGCCAGTCCGACGGGCTGGTAACGTCGCCGACGTTCGCGGACGGGAGCCTCTTTTTCGGCCTCGAAGACAGTCTCTATCGGTACAGAGCCCGGGCCAAAGCCCAGGAGTGGGTCACCGAGACGTTCGGTCGTATACCGTCGGCACCTGTCTACGCTGATGGAACGGTGTATATCCCGAGTTTCGACAGCACCGTCTACGCGTACAACGCCGACAGCGGCAACGAGATGTGGACGGTGGACCTCGGCGGTCGGGTCAACGGGCTCTCGATGCGCAACGAACGGCTCTACGCCGCGAGCGAGAACAACCGACTCGTCCAGCTCAACACGCAGGGCAATCAGGTCTGGGAGATCGGGACGGGCGCAGCCGCCACGGCCACGCCTGCCGTCACCGAGGACTCGGTGTACGTCGGCACCCGCGACGGCGCGCTCCTCTCGCGCAGTCTCGACGATGGCTTCGAACAGTGGCGCTTTACCGACCCCAGCGGTGAGATCACCGCTCCGCCGGTCGTCGCCGACGGCACCGTGTACTTCGGCTGTAACGACAACAACGTCTACGCGATCTCCGCCGACAACGGCGAACTCGAGTGGTCGTTCGAGACCGGCAACAACATCGTCAACCCCGCACCCGTCGTCTCCGGCGGCATGGTCTTCATCGGCAGCCGTGACGGCAAGTTCTACGCACTGAGCGACTAATCCGGTCTGTCGGAGTCACTTCACCCGCCACTCGTTTTGACCCACCCCGAGAGTTTATCCGTGAATCCGGGACCAGACCGGCCCATGCAGCCAGACGCACTCGCTGCGGACGAACGGGCCATCGAAGGACTGCCGATCAGACTCGTCATCGCGCTGGTCGTCGGCGTCGCCAGCCTCGGCGTCATGATGAACACTCTCGCCGGGATCCAGACGCTGGGCGTCACAGAACTCGACGTCCAGCCCGAACCGGAAGTGATCCACGAAGGCGAGAACGAGATCTCGGTGGCCGTGGTCGCCCCCGAGGGCGACCAGGTCGCCGACGCCACTGTGGTCGTCAAGAGCGGCACTGCCCGACTCGACTCTGTCACGACCGCCAGAACCGACGCGAACGGGACCACGTCGCTGTCGTTCAACGCCACGCTCGGCCCCAACCAGGAGGAAGGGACTGTCTCCCTGAGCGTGAAACCGCCCGCCGGGAGTCAGTACGCCGACGACCGTGAGAACACGAATATACTGGTCGTCGCAGGGAACGAGACTGGGTAGTGTGACAGGGGACGGGGCGGGTGGAGATGAGGCGGGTGGGGACGGCTCAGCGTTCACTGCGATCCCTGCTGGTTCCCACGATCACGCGCCGTCCCAGTCGATCCAGTCCTGTTCCCAGCCGGCACCGGCCTCGGCGTTCCGGCGGGCGAACTCGCGGTCCTCTCGACGGGTGCGGTTGCGCTCGACCGTGTCGGCCTGTTCGCCCTCGACGAGCATCGGCTGGAAGGCCACGCTACCGAGGCGCTGGGCGATCTCGTCGTCTTCGACGACCACGAGTGTCTGTTCGCCGGCGCCGTGGGGCATGACCAGCCGCCCGTCGTCGGCGAGCTGGTCGACCAGCGCCGTCGGCGGGCTGACGGCCGCGGCCTCCAGCAGGATCCGGTCGTAGGGAGCGTATTCGGGGAGCCCGTCGGCGCCGTTGCGGCGGTCGACGAGCACGCCCTCGTAGCCGGCGTCGGCGAGGTTCCCCCGTGCCTCGATCACGAGCCGGCGGGTGATGTCGACCGCGTGAACGTTGCGTTCGCCGACGATCTCGGCGAGGACGGCGGCGGTGTAGCCGACGCCCGCGCCGACGACGAGCACCGAGTCGCCCGCTTCGGGAGCGAGGGCCTCGAACAGGCGGGCGGCGGTACTCGGTGCGAGGACGCGGGTCCCGAGGCGCTCGAACGGGCGGTCGGCGTAGGCGCCTCGCTCCGCCTCGACGAAGGCCTCCCGGGGGACCGTCCGCATCGCGCCCGCGACCGTCGCCGACTGGACACAGCCTTTGCTCTCGTGTTCCAGGCTGTCGACCATGTCGTCGCGCAGTACCGCGGGGTCCATGCCCGACTCTCTGATTTCGACCGTAATGAATGGCGCGGCTCCCGGGGAGCGCGGACCGTTCACTGCATCCGGACGAAGCGAACGCCGCCGTGGGTCTCTCGCTCCAGGGACCCGTCGGCGCGGCGCCGCGCCCGGACGAGTGTCTGTCGGCCGGTCCCGACAGGTGCGAGCACCGTCCCGCCGGGCCGGACCTGTTCGAGGACCGGGTCGGGGAGTTCGGGGGCTGCACAGGTCAGGTACGCCCGGTCGTAGGGTGCGTGGTCGGGCCAGCCCTCGCGGCCGTCGCCGAAGCGGACCGAGACGTCGCCGTAGCCGAGGCGGTCGAGGCGTTCGCGGGCCGCGTCTGCCAGCGAGGCGTGGTACTCGACGGAGTAGACGTTCGCCGGGCCGACGAGTTCGGCGGTGACCGCGGCGTGATACCCACAGCCGGTGCCGACTTCGATGACCGTATCCCCCCGTTGCAGGTCGAGCAGGTCGGCCATGATGGCGACCATGTGGGGCGCGCTGATGGTCTGACCCTCGCCGATCGGGAGCGGGCTGTCGCGGTAGGCGGCCTCGCGCCGACCCTCGGGGACGAACTCGTGGCGCGGGACAGTTCGAAGGGCCTCGACGACGCGCTCGTCGTCGACCCGCTCGCGGAGGCGGTCGGCGAGTCGGTCGCGCGCGGCTGCGAAGTCGCCGCCGTCGCCGTCAGTCATGCGTACCTCCGCTACCACATCGACCAGGCGCTGGAGGTCTCGTCGCGGACGTACAGCCGGTTGATGTCCTTCGCGAACGCACTGTCGCCCTGGTGGTCGAGTTTGTCGAAGTCGTAGCCGACGGCGTCGCTCCGAATGTGGATCCCTTCGACTGTGAACTCCTCGCCGCCGAGGTCGTCGGTCGCACCGACGACGAACTCGTAGTCCCCGGGGACCTGGAACGTCTCGCTGCGGGTCTCGTCGTGGGCGCCGCCTTTCGGGTGGATCGTCGCGTCGACAGTCACGTTCCCCACCGCGCGGGTCCAGATGGTGTCGACGTCCTCGGCCGACGCTTCCTCGACGCGCTTGTCGCCGACTTCGAGGCTCGTGATCCGGACGGTCATGATCGCTTCCTCGGTGTCGAGGAGGAACTCCTCGCCCACCGCGAGGTACTCGTCCTCGGGGACGTCGGCCGTCGCGGTGAAGGACTCGCCGTCCTGGGAGACGACGACGTCGCGTTCGAACTCGGTCGGCGTCGCCAGTTGTCGCTTGTGTGTGTGGCCACACTCCGTACAGCGGACGGTCGCGTCGCCCCCGCCGGTCGTCAACACCTCGTGGACCGTCTCGAGGTCCGGCGAACAGGACGGGCAGGCGACCGCGGCCCGCTCCGTGGTTTCGGTCATACGACGGCGTTGACGGCGAACGCGTAAAAGTCCGCCGTGTCGGCCAGGAGTCGTGTTCTGATACACCGTCGCGAGCGCTGTGACATCTGTGAACAGCGTGAAAGCCCCGACCCGTTCGACTCGGGCGGCTCGCTGCGCTCCTCGCTCACTGCGTTCGCTGTGGTGCTTGCGTCGCCGGCCGTCGTCGAACGGGTCGCCCCTTTCAGTCCCACCCGATTCGGCTAGCCAAACGGTCTGAGCGGGTGGGACTTTCACGCTGTTTGCGGCGGTCGCTTTCACTCTCTTTTCTGGAACATAACGCGACAGGCGGGAGAAGACCTATGACTCGTGGCAGCAGACAGTCAGGTCACGCATGAAGACCCGGCGGGGCGTTCTCTGGAGCGTCGCGGCCCTCGCGACGGCAGTTACCGGGTGTTCGAGCGCAGGGGCGGGCGAGAGACCGACAGCATCGACCGACGACGGATCATCGACCGGTCCGCCAGAGACTGGCACACGGACAGTCCACACGTCCACGTTCCCGATGTACGAGTCGCCCGACCGGACGCTCGCAGTCGGGTCGCGTGCGAACGTGGACGACCTCGAAGCGACGCTCCCGCACGACCTGCTGGTCTGGAACGCCGCCGCTGTCACCCGCAGTATTCCGGTCCGGGTCCGCCAGCGGACGGCGGGAACCGAGACGGCTGTCTCGACGGGCACCGAACTCATCCCCGCGGACGGGCTGTTGCGGGTGCGGTTGCTAGAACCGGCGACATACCGGGTATCGGTCGAATCGCCGAACGGTGGGGCGTCCCACACCGTCGAAATCGCGCCCGACCGGTTCGACTGCAACGAATCGCAAACGCAAGTCACGGTCCACCCGGACGAGCGGATCACTACGGAGTCGTACACGACCGACATGGACTGTCGGACGGACACGCGAACACCGTGACGGGGCGAGTGGCCCGTCTCATCGCGTGAGATCCATCCGAATATTGACGTTCCTTCCGGGCGATTCGCCGGCTATGACTACCGATACGGCACCCGTGGCGGGGTCCCCGTTCCCGTCGACCGACGGGGACCTCGAACGCCGCCGACTGGGTATCTTCCTGGGTGTCGCCTTCGCCATCTCGTGGGCGACCGCCGGCGTGATATACGCGCTCGGGGGACTGACCGATAGTCCTACGCTCCCGCTGGGAATCCCGCTCTATCTCCCGTTGCTCGCCGGGCCGTACATGTGGGGTCCCGCCATCGGTCACCTCACCGCGCGCTGGCTCACGGGCGAGGGGTTCGACAGGCCGTCGATGCTCCTGCGAGTCCGGACGCGCTGGCGGCCCTGGCTGCTGGGCTGGCTTGGGCCGCTCGTCCTGATCCTCGCTGGCGGAGCCGTCTACTACCTGCTCTTTCCCGCTCGATTCGGCGGACTCGACGCGATCGCGGACCTGCTCGCCGAGGCCGAGGCACAGACCGGCGTCGAGATTCCCCTCTCGCCGGCGGCGTTTCTCGCCCTCCAGGTCGCACAGGCCGCGCTGCTGGCCCCGATACTGAACAGCCTCGCCACCTTCGGCGAGGAGTTCGGCTGGCGGGCGTACCTCCTGCCGAAACTCGCGCCGCTGGGCTGGCGGCGGGCCCTGCTCGTCCACGGCGTGATATGGGGTGTCTGGCACTGGCCGGTCATCGCGATGGGGTACAACTACGGACTGGGCTACCCGGGCGCGCCGTGGCTCGGCCTGCTGGCGATGGTCGTCGCCACTGTCGGACTGGGTGTGTTCCTCGGGTGGGTCACGCTCCGCAGCGAGAGCGTCTTCCCTGCAGTTATCGGCCACGCGATGATAAACGGTAGTGCGGCGCTCGCGACGATCTTCGCCACCTCGATCCCGAATCAGGTGTTCGGCCCGACGCCCGTCGGCCTCGTCGGCGTGATCCCCTGGTTTCTCGTCGCCGTTGTCCTCTTCGTCAGGACCGACTGGCTCTATCCGGTCGAGAGCCACGGGGCGGAAACGGACTCCGTGGGGGACGCTACCGGAGCGGACTGAGTCAAGTCCAGAGCGCGACCGCCTCACTCCGTGCTGGGGAGGTCGATCTCCTCGCCGTCTCACGGGTCGCTACGCTCCCCGTTCGACCGAAGGGAGGTCTACGACCTCCCCGCGTTCGCGGCTTCGCCGCTCACTCAGTGCGTGGAAGTTCCACTTCCACGCCGTCCGCGTACACTGTCGGGCCAGTGAGGATCCCGTCGAGGTGCAACGGTGCGTGGGTGTCGCCGCCGATACCGTGGTCGTCGCCGATCGCGATGTGGACCGTCCCGGCGGCTTTCTCGTCGAGTAGTACGGACCCGACGAGGTCCTCGACGGCCAGGTTGGTCCCGATACCGAGTTCTGCGAGGTTGTACGCGGCGTCGCCCACTTCCTCGGCCGCTGCTTCGACCTGTTCGCGGACGTCGTCGTCGGAGATGTGTGTCACGAACCCGTCTTCGACCTCGAATTCGAGTGTCTCGTCGTCGAGTTTCCCGTGGGGCATCATCGTGCCGTCGACGACGTAGGTGCCGTTGGCGTCCTCGGGGCTGACGAACACCTCGCCGGCGGGCAGGTTCGACATCTCGCCGGGCTGGTGGACGATGCCGGTGTCGAGTTGCCACTCGCGAGCGCCGGGTTCGAAGGTGATATCGGTGCCCAGGTCGGTCGTGACGCGGACCTCGTTGGCGCCGGCGACTTGCTCGACGACGCGCTCGCATTCGGCGGCGATGGACTCGTAATCGGCGTCCAGGCCCATGAGAAAGACGCCGTCGGTGATACCGGGGAGCGTCGCGACGCGGGCGCCGGCCTCGTTGGCGGCGGTGCGGGCCTCGGTGTGGCTCAGACTCTTCGTCGTGGGCGCGAGAACGACGTCGGCACCGGCCATCGCCGCTGCGACGGGTTTGGGCGGTTCCTCCCCGTGCTGGTCGCCCGGCGGATAGCGCGCGACGACGGCGTCGTCGGTGATCTCGCTCGCCACGGTGTACAGCGCCTCGCCGATGGCCTGGCGTTCGTCGTCGGTGACGACCACGCAGGACTCGCTCGACCGCAGGCCCATACACTGTTCGACCGCCGTCTTCGCCGGCGTCTGCAGCGACGAATTGCTCATGTCCACAGGGAAGTACGGCCGGGGGTTAGGTGTTGTCCCGGGACTCGCGACTGGTGGGACCGGAGCGAGTGCTGCTCGGCCGGCGGACCCGACGGAAAGCGGGCGGTTTTTCGGGCGGGTGGTCGACGCCGAGAGTATGCCGACGCGACGACGATTGTTGCGGTTGCTGGCCGCCGGTTCGGTGGGTGGACTGGCGGGCTGTCGCGTCGACGCCGACGGGGACGGAACCGAGCAGGAAACGCCGGGGGAGCGGACGCCGACACACACTCCGACCGCGACGCTCACGCACCGGTCGGTGCAACGACTGTTTGAGTCTCGACAACTCGTTTATACGTGCCGCACGCACCGGCAGGTATGGCTGGGCCTGTCCACTCCGCAAGTGGCGGTGGGACCCACACCGGGTCGCTCATCGAAGCCACCGTCGCCGTCCCCCGCACCGACCTCCAGTTGCGCAACTACGACGAGACGACCTATTCCGTCGAACTCGTCGTCCGCGACGACGACGACCGCGTCTACACCCAGGTCTACGACCTCGAACCGGGCGAGTGCCGTGCCGAACGTGACGCGCTCGCTCCCGGCGTCTACGAGGTCGAGGCCACGCTCGTCGGGCCCGAGACGCGACTCGTCGGGCGGAAACGCGACGTCGCGGTCTGCCGGGTCGGTGAGAAACCGACGGAGACTGGCAGCGTCGAAGTCGGCAACCACGTGGTCACCGTCACCGAGGGAGTCTGATCACTCGTCGGCCCCATCGGTGGCGTCGTGGTCGGCAGCCAGCCCGTCCAGCAGGTACTCCGCACCGGTTCGGGTCGTCGCCAGCGGCGTGTCGTGGACGTCACAGATCCGCAGGAGTGCACCGATGTCGGGTTCGTGGGGCTGGGCGGTCAGCGGGTCCCGGAGGAAGACGATGCCGTCGAGACGGTCCTCGACGACCTCGGCGGCGATCTGGACGTCGCCACCGAGTGACCCCGACTCCTTGCGCTCGACCGCGAGGCCAGTCTCTTCGGCGATCCGACCGCCGGTCGTCCCGGTCCCGACGAGGTCGAACTCCGACAGGAGCGAGCGGTGGGTCTCGACGAGGTCTATCATCTCGGGCTTCTCGTCGTCGTGTGCGATGAGTGCGACGCGGGTCATACGTCGAACTGGGCGGGCGCCGAAATAGGTGCTGGGGCTGGTTCGGGCCGTGTCCCGACTTCGAGAGGCGGGACGAGGGGCAGGACGAGCGGTGGTGGCTCGACTGACGTGCCAGTCGCTGGCTGTCGGGTAGTTGGCGCTCGTCTGGCTGTCGAGTGGCCGGCGTTCACTGACCGTCGGGTGGTTGTACTCGCTGGCCGTCGGACAGTTGGTGTTCACTGGCCAGTTGCTACTCACCGACTTCGACCGCACGGTCGATCGAAGTCCATCACCCCCGCTACGCGGGGTCGATATCGACGGTACCGTCGGGGTCGACGACGACCTCGTGACCTTCGACGTCGAACGAGAGCGGTTCGTCCGGGTCGCCGTCGAGGTGTGCGGCCAGCTCCGATCTGTCGACGTAGGCGTCGAAGTCGTCGATATCGTCGTCCGACAGCTCGGTCGTTTCGGTGACGAGTTCGGTAACCACTTCCCCCACGGGTCGCGGGCTGACCCACTCCCCGTCGTCGCTATCGCCGAAGACGTACAGGTCTCCGTCCCCTGGCATATCCGTAGGTTCACCCCGCAGTACAAAACCCCCCAGTTCTGATTTCACGCTCTGAAAGAACTGCTCGCTGGCCGGTGTCGATACAGTCGCGAACGGTCTGGGCCCCGTCTCGGCCGGAGTTGGGAACCCGCGACGGTGCGGACGCACGTCTCTCTCACGTCGTCTGTCTCGTCGAAAACGGGGAAATCCCCGAAACGGTGTTGGAGGCGTCGTCCGGGTTGTGGATGTCAGAGGCACGGTCCGGTGCGATCCCCCCGAACACCGTTGGGAGATATCACGACCGTCGCAATTAACCTTACGGCTTGGTATTCCAGGCAGCGGGCTCCAGTCGCCCGATCCGTCGGTACGGCTCCGGGATATATTATATATGAATCATTTCGAGGACGGTACCGGTGTCGGGTCGGGGTCGTCGGGTCAATCGAGATGTTCGAGCTGGTAGTCGCCGTCGTAGGTGTCGGCGTGGGCGGCCTCCGCGAGGACGAGCTGTGCGATCCGGGCGCTGCGTTCGAGTTCGACCGGGTGATACACCTCCAGTAGCCCCTCACCGACGCCCTCGTAGCCGGCGTCCCACACCGCGGTGTCGAGCATACAGGAGTTGCGCAGCAGTGACGACCGCGGGTAGAGAAACCCGACGTGGTCCTCGGGGATGCGGACCGTGTCGGCGTACCGGACGACGTAGCCGCCGGGGTCGAGGTGGTAGACGTCGGTCCCGTCCTCGGCGTTCACGTCATCATCGGCCGCCGAACGCTCGCTGGTGGCTTCGACTGTCGGTTCGATCTCCCGGCGCTCGCCCACCGTCTTGCCGTCGGTACCGATCCGGCCGGGTTCGACCTGTTCGAACACCGCACCGAGCCGGAGGTCGACGCCGTTGGGCTGGACCTGTTCGTCGTCGACGCCGCCGAGTGCCTCGGCCACGTACTGCCCGCTCTCGAACATACCGACGGTGGGTGCGTGCGGGTGAAAGCCGTTGTGCTCGGCGTGACCGGCGAACGATTCATGTCGCTGGGCATTCCCATCCGTCGTATGGGGGGACACCAGCTGTTCGTGGCCGCCATCCTCGTTGCCACGGGGGCGCTGACGGGTGGCCTGGCCGTGTTCGGGTGGCGACACCGCGTCGAGGCGGGCGCGGACTGGTTCGCGGTGACGATGGCAGCGGACACCCTCTGGATCGCGGTCGACCTGGTCGAGCCGCTGCTGAGGTCGCGGTCCGGGGTCGTCCTCGCCGACCGCGCCGGGACGACTCTGGCGACGGTCGTCCCGACTCTGTGGTTCTGTTTCGTCCTCGCGTACACCGGTCGGGAGCGCCTGCTCGACCGCCGGGGGCTGGTAGCTGTCTGGATGGTCCCGGCCGTCGTGGTCGCCGGACTCCTCACGTCCCCGTTCCACGACCTCTACTACGCAGAACTCGGTGTCGTTCGCCAGGCCGGCCGCCTCGTGACCGTCAGTCAGCCGGGACCGCTGGCGTGGGTCAACCTGACGTACTTCGCGGTGCTGGTCGTCCTCGGGTTGTGGCTGATCGGACGGATGCTCGACGGTCACGACCGACTCTACTCCCGACAGGCCGCCTGGTTGCTGGTCGGGACGCTCGCACCGGTCGCGCTCCTGACGGCGTTGCTCGCTCTGGGCGAGAGCGAACAGTTCCCCGCACTCTCGCTGGGTTTCTCCGTGCTCGGACTCGCCTACGCCCACAGCCTGTTCAACCACCGGCTGTTCGACCTCTCGCCCGCCTCGCGCCGGATCGGCCTCGAGGAAGCGTTCGGCAGCCTGGAGGAGGGGGTCGTCGTCGCCACGGCCAGTCGCGACGTCGTCGCGATCAACGACCGCGCCTGTCGGCTGTTCGGCTGCCGGCGAGACGCCGTCCTCGGGCGACCGCTCGGGACTGTCGCGGACGCGCTCGCCGACATCGGTGAACGGACCGACCACGTCGAGACCGGGGGCGACGGGACCGTGGGGCAGTTCACGGCCGGCGTCGACGGGACCGGGGAGCGCGTCGAGGTCGAAGTCGAGGGTCGTGTACTCACCGTCACCGTCTCGTCAGTCTACGACACACGCGACCGGTTTACCGGCTACGCCCTGGTCGCCCGCGACGTGACCGAGGACCGGCGACGCGAGCAGCGACTCGCCGTCCTCGACCGCGTGTTCCGCCACAACATCCGCAACACCATGAACACGGTCGTCGGGCCGACGGCCGTCCTCGCCCGGCGTCTCGAGGGTGAGGACGCCGAGTCTGCCGCGACTGCGCTCTCGGCGGGCGAGTCGGTCCTCGCGCTCAGTGAGAAGGTCCGCAGCGTCGAGGCGATGATGACCGGCCCGGTCGAACCGGCCGAGGTCCCGCTCCCGGAGTTTCTGGACAACGCCGTGCGGTCGGTTCGCGACGGAACCCGCTTTTCCGTCGAGGTGGACGTCCCGCCCGACGCCCGGGTCCGGACCGACTCGACCGTCCTGTCGGTCGTCTTCGAGAACGCCCTCGAGAACGCGGCCGTCCACGGTGGCGCGGACGACGCCCAGCAGGATCCCGACGGGCCCCACGTCCGGGTCGCCGTCGAGCGGCGTGACGGGGGCTGTCTCGTCCACGTGAGCGACGACGGCCCGGGGATCCCGCCGGCGGAGCTCGACGTCCTCCGGTCGGGGGCCGAGACCGCCCTCGAACACGCCAGCGGCGTCGGCCTGTGGGCCATCCACTGGGGGATGAGCCGACTGAATGGCGCTGTCCGATTCGAACCCTCCGACCGCGGCACCCGCGTCACGCTGTGGGTCCCCGACCTGAGCGGTGAGACAGTCCCGCCGCCGCCGCCGGCCGATGGTAGCGACGGCGAGTGGTTCGGCCGGGCGCCCGGCGACGGACGGTCCAGTTGAGCGCCCGTCCCCTCTCCTTCGGATCCGTTCCCGGACGCCTCGCTCCCGAACCACCCACGACGCTCTCGACGAAAAACCTTTCTGAACGATAAGATTCGTCGGTATATTCGCCTCGACGAAAGGATTTATATCGCTGCCACGAGCGCCCCCGCCCGGGGGTAGACGTATGACCGAACTGTCACACACGGACCACCAGTGGATCGATTTCGAAGACGACCTCGAGACCCGTCGCGCGAACGCGACCGGAATCCCGAAGCCGAAACTCGTCTGGGGCTAGCCGCCCGGACTCGGTTCCTTCGAGGGTAGCCGCCCGGGCGCGACTCGCTCGGAGAAAACGGCCCGGGCGCGCTACGTTTTCCGCTCGTCCAGCCCGTCGAGCCACGCGTCGACGTCGAGCGCGACGAGTCCCTCGAGGCGGTTCGCCCGGGTATCGTCGTACGGTTCGACGAGTCGCGACACCGTCTCGCGTCTGTCCCGGAGGAACGCGAGGACTGCCGCCTCGTCGTCGAAGAGGGCACCGGCGTTCCACCGTTCGGCGTGGCCGGCCAGGAACTGCTCGTAATCGAGGACGACCTGTGTGTGCTGGTAGATGGCTGCTCCGATCCCCTCGGCCCGCTCGACGGCGGCCTCGTCGCCGCCACCGGCCAGCGCTGCGATGCCGGCAGTCGCGCCGTAGAGGCTCGCTTGCGCCTGGAGTCCCTCGCGGTAGGCGGCGGCAGTCGGCTCCGCTCGCAACTCTTCGAGTGGGGCTTCGAGCAGGCGCGTTGTCTCGTCACACCAGTACTCTGTCGCGTCGAGTCGGTCCAGTCGGCGGACGAGCAGCGGCAACAGCAACTGGGTGGCGAGGACGACCTCGCCCCGGCGGTCTTCGCGGACGTCGCCGTCGACGAGGTCGTCGAGCATGTCGAAGTACTCCTGTCCTGCCACCGTGAACTCGAGGACCGTGTCCAGTCGCCGCCCGTCGGGATCGTGCTGGAGATACACCTGTTCGGCCAGCAGGGCGCTGTCGATCTTCGGCCGCTCCGTGCGCTTGGGCAACGCCTCGCCCGGTTTGAACGCCAGCTCGTAGACGAGTCCACCGGCGGCACTCGAATCGAGTTCGGTCAGTAACTCCTCGACCTGGTCGAGCAACCGCTTCCGGATGTCCGTGGCGTGGCTCTCGAAGGCCTCTCTGCCTTCGTCGGGTATCGCCGACGGTCTGTGTAACATGACTCGCCTATCACTGTCACCGAGAATGAACGCTTCGGAGACACCCGGGGCGAAGCGACTGACGCTGAACCGGTCGAATGAGGCCACAGCAGCCCCGAGACGACAGACTCGGGAACGGGCGGCGACGGTAGTCCGGACGCGACGGCCCTGTCGTAGTTGTCGAAGACGAAGACGACGATCGGCGTAATCCGGCAGTATCGCGGGGACTCGCGGGATTTATACCTGCGCGCGTTCGATGACAGGACGTTATGGGACAGACACTCACGGAGAAGATTCTCGACGACCATCTCGTCGAAGGTGAACTCGAACCCGGCGAGGAGATCGGTATCGAGATCGACCAGGTCCTCACACAGGACACGACGGGG
>Ga0207718_101272_pt1 | contig 13865 bp, 15 predicted proteins | sample A23M2SouthBayCA_FD_187749 | JGI IMG/M metagenome (GOLD analysis project Ga0207718, IMG submission 187749) | Aerobic enrichment media microbial communities from Eden Landing Ponds, California, USA - A23 M2 (SPAdes) | ecosystem: Environmental > Aquatic > Marine > Unclassified | place: Emeryville... | reverse complement strand
ATCCAGAACGGTGATGTCGAAAGTGCGCTCGTCCTCGTGAGTGCCCCGGCGTCGAAGTGTCGAACCACGACGTGTGTCGACGACCCAGGATCGTGGGCCACCAACGGATTTATCGGGTGATCGGGGGGGTCTCGGCCGTTCAAGATGAAATGACTGTGCGACCGATGTGGAGATATCCGACCGAAGAGCTTATAATTGTATGAGAGTTTGTTCAAATGAATCGGCCACAGAGAGGACAAACAAACGTGTCCTACTGTGAACGATACGTCAGACGTACGACCGCGATCCGACTCAATCATGACCGAACTCACCCTGTACGAAGAAGCGATGTGTTGCTCCACCGGCGTCTGCGGTCCCGACCCCGACGACGAACTCGTCGAGGTCAGCGCGGCGCTTGACCAGCTCGAAGACGCGTTCGACGAGCTCGAAGTCAACCGGGCGAACATGCAGCACAACATCGACCAGTTCCTCGAAACGCAGCGGATCTACGACCGCGTCCAGGAGGACGGACCGTCGATCCTCCCGATCACGGTCGTCGACGACGAGATCGTCGCCGAGGGCGAGTACCTCTCGTACGACGAACTGACCGCGGCCATCGACGGCAACGCCGCGCCACAGGAGGCCTAATAAATGGCACAATCACAGTCGACAGCGACGAGCGCGCGTGAGGTCGTCGAACCGAGTAGCGACGAAACCGAGTTCGTTTTCTTCAGCGGGAAGGGCGGCGTCGGCAAGAGCACGGTGAGCTGTGCGACCGCGACGTGGCTCGCCGACAACGACTACGAGACGCTGCTGGTGACCACCGACCCTGCCCCAAACCTCTCGGACATTTTCGGGCAGTCGATCGGTCACGAGGTCACCGCTATCGACGGGATCGAGAACCTCTCGGCGATCGAGATCGACCCGGACACCGCCGCCGAGGAGTACCGCCAGGAGACGATCGAGCCGATGCGCGAACTGCTCGGTGAAGAAGAGATCCAGACGGTCGAAGAGCAGCTCAACAGCCCCTGCGTCGAGGAGATCGCCGCCTTCGACAACTTCGTCGACTTCATGGACAGCCCGGAGTACGACGTCGTCGTCTTCGACACCGCACCGACGGGCCACACTATCCGGCTGATGGAGCTCCCCTCCGACTGGAACGCCGAACTCGAGAAGGGCGGCTCGACCTGTATCGGGCCGGCGGCCTCGATGGAGGACAAAAAACAGGATTACGAGCGCGCGATCGACACACTCCAGGACGACGAGCGCACCTCGTTCGCGTTCGTCGGCAAGCCAGAGGACTCCTCGATCGACGAGATCGAACGCAGCGCGAGCGACCTCGGCGACCTCGGGATCGAGTCGCAGCTGTTGATCCTCAACGGCTACCTCCCAGAGTCGGTGTGCGAGGACCCCTTCTTCGAGGGGAAACGCGCGGACGAGCAGGCCGTCATCGAGCGCGCCCGCGAGGAGTTCGACGCGGACGCGACGGCGACGTACCCGCTCCAGCCCGGCGAGATAGCCGGCCTCGACCTGCTCGCTGACGTGGGCGGTGTCCTCTACGACGGCACGGAGGCGACCGTCGACGTCGGGACCGCGACCGACGTGGACGCTGAGGGTGCGGTCGAGTTCGATTCGATGGCGGACGCCGACGCGGTTGTCGACCAGCTCACGCCGGGCGAGGAGACGCAGTACCTCTTTTTCACCGGGAAGGGCGGCGTCGGCAAGAGCACGGTCGCCTCGACGGCAGCGACGAAACTCGCTGAGGCGGGCCACGAGACGCTTGTCGTCACGACCGATCCGGCCGCGCACTTAGAGGACATCTTCGGTGAGCCCGTGGGCCACGAACCCACCTCGGTCGGCCAGGAGAACCTCGACGCGGCGCGAATCGACCAAGAAAAAGCGCTTGCGGAGTACCGCGAGCAAGTCCTCGACCACGTCACCGAGATGTACGAGAACAAAGAGGACACGCAGATCGACGTCGACGCCGCGATCGCGAACGTCGAAGAGGAACTGGAATCGCCCTGTGCCGAGGAGATGGCCGCGCTCGAAAAGTTCGTGAGCTACTTCGACGAGGACGGCTACGACGTGGTCGTCTTCGACACGGCGCCGACAGGCCACACCCTTCGCTTGCTCGAACTCCCCTCCGACTGGAAGGGGTTCATGGACCTCGGCTCGCTGACGAAGGGGGCTGCCCCCGCCAAAGGCGACCAGTACGACGAGGTCATCGAGACGATGAAAGACCCCGAACGGAGCACGTTCGCGTTCGTGATGTACCCCGAGTACACGCCTATGATGGAAGCCTACCGGGCCGCCGCCGACCTCAAAGATCAGGTCGGCATCGAGACCTCGCTAGTCGTCGCCAACTACCTCCTCCCTGAGGAGTACGGCGACAACGCCTTCTTCGCGAATCGGCGCGCTCAGCAGGCGCAGTATCTCGACGAGATCCGTGATCGGTTCGACGCGCCGTTGATGTTGGCGCCGCTCCGGCAGGACGAACCGATCGGGCTCGACGAACTCAGCGCCTTCGGTGAGGAGATTACCGGACTCGCAGACGTTGTCGAAGCGGACGCACCGGAGGTGACGCCCTCGTGAGCGACGCACAGGACGTGGAAGGTGCGGCCGAGGACAGCGTGGGCATGTCTACTGAGGAAGACGTAGAAGCCAACATTGAGGCGGCGCTCCACGAGTTCCTCGACACGCTCGACGAGTCTGAGACGTATCAGCGGTTCGTCGCGGCCGACGAGGCGTTACAGGACGATGACGACGCGATGGCGCTGCTCCGCGAGTACCAGCGAAAGCAACAGCAGATGCAACGCGGCGGTTTCGACGAGTCGGTGATGGCCGAGCTGAAGCAGCTCCAGACCGAGATGTCGAACAACGAGACGATCCGGCGTCAGCAGGCCGCACAGACGGAGCTGGTCGAACTGCTCAAGCGAACGAACGACGCCATTAGCGACGAAATCGGCGAGGAGTTTGCGCGGTCCACCGGAGGTGGGTGCTGTTGAGCGCTTCCGGTCAGGACGCCAGCGAGGACGGAGTCACCGACGACGAGGTCGTCGCGGCCGCCGAGTCGCTCGGCGAAGAGCTTGCGGCGGCGAAAGAGTCCTCCTCGGAGTTCGCGTTCACCACTATGGTGATGCAGTGTAACGAAGCGATCGGCGACGAGACTGGTGTCGACTACGGGAGCGTCTGCGGCGCCGACGACGACGGCTGCTGTTAGCGGAGGTCACAGGGGCCGTTCCGGCTGACCGCCCTGCCAATTGTCACTCCGCGGACGGAGTTTGCGACAGGAGTTCATCGAACAGCGCGACGACGCGTTCTTCGATCTCGTCACGAATCTCACGAACCTGCTCGATCGGGCACTCGTGGGGATCGTCGAGCCCCCAATCGCGATTCTCGCCGTTCCACGTCGCTGGGCACACGTCCGATGCCGAACACCCCATCGTGACGACGAGATCGACCGCCTGTAGCTCGTCTGGCGTCACCTCTCGCGGCGTTCGGTCGCTGAGATCGATACCTCGTTCTCCCATTGCTTCGACGACAATCTCGTGGACGTGGTTCGCGGGCTGTGTGCCACCGGTAACGATCGTAATCTGATCGCCCACACCACGACGGTCGCGCTCGCGCTCAGCGAACGCCGCCGCCATTTGGCTCCGTCCTGCGTTTTGGACGCACACGAACGCGATCTGGTGGTCCGTCCGCTCATCGGATTCAGTCACACCTCCACAAGCGAGTGGGATCGGTATAGCTGTTACTTCAGGCACAGCGGCTCTTGATAGGCTATCTGAGAAGTACTCTCAGAGCCGTGTTGAGCTATTGAGACGTATATACATCACATATAAGTGCTCAAGTCGACGGCATCGATTCCGCTGTTTATGAGTGATGATTTGCCGGTTACTCTAGGATTCGTTTGTGTACAAAATGCTGGTCGCAGTCAGATGGCAACAGCGTTCGCCGAACGCGAGCGTGACCGTCGTGGACTCGAAGACAGTGTTGAGATCATTACCGGTGGCACTCACCCCGCCGATAGCGTCCACGACGAGGTCGTGGCGGTCATACAAGATCACGAGATCGATCTCTCGGATCGAGTCCCCCGAGAAGTCTCAACGACTGAGCTCGAATCATGTGATGTCGTCGCCACTATGGGCTGTTCGACGCTAGAACTGGACGCCGAGAACGTCGACGTTCGAGACTGGGCGTTAGACGATCCGCACGGGCAAGACCTTGGCACTGTCCGCGAGATTCGTGACGACATAGAGCAACGCGTCAAGGCGCTGTTCGACGAGTTCTATCCGGACGAACCGTAGCATAGACGTAATCAGTGGATTCGTTCGTCCCTCCAATCGCAAAATTCTCCTCTGGACAAGCCTGTCGGTGATTTAGGGGTTCTGTGGCGGCTTCCGAGCCTCGATAGTGGCCGAGACGAGATATTCACCGAGATCGCGATCGGCGTCCCAATCGCTGATGAACTCGGTGCTCTCGTCTTTGGGCGCGATCTCGATCGCTCCGAAGCCGGCGCTATCGAGCATCGCTTCGAGATTCTCGATGGTCGACGCACCAGCGACGCAGCCGGTTAGCGAGTCCGGATCCATCTTGACGTCGTCGGGGAACGGCGCGGTTTGGACGACGTCCGAGATGGCGACGCGCCCGCCGGGCTTGAGGACGCGGAAGGCGTCGTCGAACACAAGCTGTTTTTCGGGAGCGAGGTTGACGACGCAGTTCGAGATAACGACGTTGACGGTCGCGTCGGCGACGGGGAGGTGGCTGATCTCGCCGAGGCGAAACTCGACGTTGTCAGCGTCGTTCTTCGCAATATTCTCTCTCGCTTTCGAGATCATTTCCGGAGTCATATCGACGCCGATAACGTTGCCGTCCGGGCTGACCTCCTCTGCAGCGAGGAAACAGTCGAAGCCCGCCCCCGAGCCGAGGTCGAGCACTGTCTCGCCGGGCATCATCTCGGCGAACGCCTTCGGATTTCCACACCCAAGGCCAAGGTCTGCGCCCTCGGCGACAGACGCGACATCGTCGGCGTCATAGCCAAGGCGTTCGCTCCCGGACGCTCCTTCGGTGCCGTCACAGCATCCACCGTCGCCGGTGGTATCGATGCCGACGTCGCCACAGCAGTTTTGACTGTCCGAAGCGATAGATTCGTAGCGTTCGCGCACCATTTTGCGGGTCTCTTCGGGGTCGCGGTCACCGGCCACGGTATTAGTATCGTTACTCATGGGAACCTCGCAGATCGTCGAGAGTTTCGAGGAGGGCCGCGGCCGTTTCAGTCGGTTCGTAGTACCGCCAAGATCCCTCTTTGCGGCGCGTGACAAGTCCGGCGGTGTACAATCGGGAGAGTGCTTGGCTGACGGCACTCTGACTGACGCCGACCGCAGCTTCGAGGTCGCAGACGCAGACGCCCTCATCGGCGTTCGAAATTCGGCGAAGCAGTTCGTATCGTGTGTCATTTCCCACCGCGGTCAGTACTTGGAGGTCTGTCGCCATCGCATCCGAGTCGACATCTCCAAGCGGTGTACAGCAGGTCTCTGTCTCTTCCGGGGTTCCGTCAGTGATCGCATCTCCTACCATATTAGCTGTAGCTTATACAAGAAAACACTAATATGTTTCCCTCGGCAACTCCCTCAAGACTCTGGAATCAAGTTGAACCTTGGTACAGCAGTACTATCACTGATCTGAATCAGAATCGGTGCGGTAGAACGGCGATACGTCGGTGAAGTTCCCTAAGGTGAAAACAACGTTCGAGATGGTGTGGGCTGAACACATATACATTGAGAGTGCCGGTCTCAACTTCTGTCGGGCCTCGTTCTGTCTGTCCTCCGAAATTATGAGCAGCGTTACAACGGTTGACATCCTCCTCCGCGTAAACGCGGAGGAATCCCGAGCGGTGGGAGTTTCAGGTTTGTAGTCCAATCAGTTGACTACCAGACCTTTCGGGCACGGGTAGTCCCACAGTGTCGGACTGGTGGACTGCTGGCGATGCCAAGTGGCCGTTACCCCTATCCTTCACCGTGTATGGCGTCCCACATGTTGTTTTTGCCACGGGGACGCCGGCAGGCATCAGCGGAGTTGGGGGTATCGTGTCGCGTGCTTTGAGCAGTCGGCAGAGACACACCCTTCAAGGATGTGGCGTTCACCGACTGCCCTTTCAGATACTGCCTCGTTACGCGGGCGGACAGGCCGCCTCCGAAGGACGGTTCGGAATCCGCTCCGTTCCGACCGATTCCTGTCTTCACATAGAGCGGCCTGTCAGTTAAATCTCCGTATGTGAAACTCGGTACAGACGTTCGGCTAGTGGATTGCTTCCCACCATGTCGGCTTCATCACCCGCCTGAAGGCGGGTGTATTCGCCTTGCCGTCTCTATAAACGCAATAGAACATTCGAGAAAGGGTCAGTCAACCCGAACGCTTCGCCACCGCGAACTACATAGCGGTATAGTCTACTAATACAAACTGATTAATTCGGGAGGATAATATCGTCATTTGAGTCCGATCCTCAGGAGAACTGCTTCGGCTCTGGACCAACCCACATGAACACGAAACCTCAGTTCGGTAACGGCGTTGAAGCACAACATGAACGGTTCGAAACCGACAGTCACGGTGATATCTACATTGTCGGAGACGTCCACGGGAGCCGAATAATTCTCGAACGGCTTCTCATAAAACTCGACTTAGAGGACGATGATCTTGTCGTCTTTGTCGGTGACCTCGTGCGAAAAGGGCCGGACAGTCCGGGTGTTATTGATCTTGTCCGTGAGGATCCGCGTCTCGTCAGCGTACGCGGGAACAACGAGCAGAAAGTCGTACGCGGTGACAAACACCCGGACTGGCTCCGCGAGGGCGACCGCGAGTACTTCGAATCACTTCCGGTCGCGATTTCCTTCAACGACGTTCTTGTCGTTCACGGTGGTATTGATCCCCAACAATCGCTTTCAGACCATACCGTTGAGGAGCTGTTGACGATGCGTTCCCCGCACGGCGACGGGTATGACGGACCGTTCTGGTATGACGACTACGACGGACCCCACCGCGTCTTCTTTGGTCATACAGTTCATGACCACCCGGTGGAGCGAGAACACGCCGTCGGCCTCGATACGGGCTGCGTCTACGGTGGAACGCTCACCGCGTACGACTACTGGAACGACGAATTCCTTACCGTAGAGGCGAAAAAGCATCAAGAACGCGCCAACTCGAAAATTGTCGATCCGGCCTGAGTGACTCCATTCAGGCCTCCCTCTCGATACTCGAAAAGCAGTTATCGGTGGATAATCGACACCGTGCCAAACACCACTCTAAGTTGAATTACTCGTATTCAGTCTGTAGGCGCTTTCGTGCTCCCTCTCGCGTTTTGAAATATCGTCGGTCACCCTCCGCCGTCCGAACAGCCCAGTCGTACGTCTCGCTATCAGGACGGTACCAGTGATCGGAGTATACGTCGAACACGGACACGTCTCCCCCATCCGAGTGGGTCTGTTTTTCATCGGCATCGAGATCGACTTCGCCCGACTCCTCGGAGCTCGCGTTCGTCTCGGTCTCCGTGACATCCTCGACGAGAAGCGCTTCCTCGATCAGATCCGTATCGACGATCATCCCCGGTCCGTAGCCGTGATCGAGTGCTGCTTCCGTCGCTGCCATCAGTATCTCTTGGATGTCTCGAACCGGGTCGTCGTCGGAAGAGACCGCTTCGTAGGTTCCGTCGCTCTGCATCACCCATCGACGGCGATTGTCTGTTAGCGACGCCTCCAAAATGAATCGGAGCTGTTCGCGCAGTTGCGTGTCTTCGACCGGTGTGACCGCTTCTACTCGGTAGTCGAGATTCCGGGTCATCCAATCCGCGGAGCCGATGTACCACTCGGGACTGCCTCCATTCTCGAAGTAAAATATCCGAGCGTGTTCGAGGAATCGACCGACGATCGAGTGGACGGTGATATTCTCGCTTAGTCCTTCAATACCGGGACGAAGTCGGCAGATATCTCGAACGATCAAATCAATTTCGACGCCGGCCGCCGAAGCGCGATAGAGTTCTTCGACCATTGACGGGTCTTCAAGCCCGTTTATTTTGACCACAATCCGTGCCCGCTGACCAGCACGAGCATGCTCGGCCTCTCGTCTGACCATCTCCGTGAACCGCTCACGCATCGTTACGGGTGCAATCAAGAGTTTTCGGAAGCGGTCGTCGAGCGTCGGTCCGGTGAAGAAATTGAACACCTTCGTGAGATCGAACCCAATGTCTCGATCAGCGGTCAACAACCCCAGGTCGGAGTACCCTTTCGCAGTTCCTGAATGGTAGTTTCCGGTGCCGATGTGCGAGTAGAGCTGAACGCCATCGTCCTCTCGACGCACGACGAGCGCCGTCTTCGTGTGCGTCTTTAACCCTACAGTCCCGTACGCGACGTGGATGCCCTCCTCTTCGAGTTGCCGAACCCATTCGAGGTTGTTTTTCTCGTCGAACCGAGCCTTGAGTTCGACCATCACCGCGACCTGCTTGCCGTTGTCGGCGGCATTGATCAGGCTCTGAATTACCTTCGAGTCGCTCGCGGTTCGATAGATCGCCGCCTTCACCGCGAGCACGTCGGGATCGGTCGCGGCCGCGTTGAGGAATCGCTGAACCGTCCCCTCGAACGAGTGATACGGGTGGTGCGCGAGAATGTCCCCGTGTTTAATTTCGTCAAAGATACTCTTCGTCTCGTCTCTAGTATCACTCGCCAGTGAGCCTAATCGGGGATGAGGCTTTGGTGACCACGCCGGCGGCTTGAGATCGGGGCGATCGAGATCGATGAGCTCGAAGAAGTCCTCGAAGTCGATCGGTCCCTCACGGTGGAACACTTCTCGGTCGTCGACCCCGAGCTGATCTTTGAGGATCGTCAGTGACTCATCGGGCATATCGGCGTCAACCTCCAGCCGAACCACCGTCGCGAAGCGTCGCTGTTCGATGACCTCCTCAACCATATCGACGAGGTCTTCGGCGACCTCTTCGTTTCGCCGCACCTCGGCGTTTCGCGTCACCTTAAATTTCGATACGTCGCGGATATCGAGATCAGGGAGCAACAGGTCGAGGTTACGTTCGATGAGGTCTTCGATGAGAACGTACCTGTCAGCCTCGCCAGAAACGCTGATGAGGCGGGGTTGATTCGGCGGAATCTTGATCCTGGTGAATGTCAGCTCGTCACCCCCGTTCGACGAGAGCACAGCGAGCGAAAGCGAGAGGTTAGAGATGAACGGGAACGGGTGAGCGGGATCGAATGCGAGCGGCGTCAGTGTCGGCAGAATAGACTCCTCGAAGTGCGTCCGCAGCTGTTCTTGATCTCCTTCGGGTAACTCGTCAGGGGTACAGATCTCGATCCCTTCGTCGGCGAGCGTCGGTTTGAGAACAGACTGCCAGTATTCCGACTGCTGCGCAAAGAGCGGGCGTGCGGTGTCGAGTACTTCGACCCACTGCTCTTTCGGTGTCCGTCCATCAGGCGTCGTCTTCGTCACACCGGCGTCGATCTGCTGTTTGAGTCCGCCGACGCGCTTCATGAAGAACTCGTCCGTGTTTTTTGTGAAGAACGCGAGAAATCGGAGCCGTTCGAGCGGCAGATTCCGATCGTCCATTCCCTCTCGAAGAACTCGCTCCTGAAACGCCAGTTCGGAGAGTTCTCTGTTGAGGTAGTACTCTGGGTCGGTGAGGTCTCTGTCGGTCACAGAATCACCCGCGTAAAGAGCGTTGATACTGTGAAGCGGCTCCTGTATCTGTCAAACTGAAATCCCCCTATCATTTCTGGGTCAGCGGAAACGACACCTTACAAATGAGAGAGTGACACTCATTTTTCGGGTTCACTTGACCGTGATCGGTTATCTTTCGACATCGGACTAGCGGGATGAGATCTCGACTGACGGTTCGGGTGCTGACAGAGACCCTTCGCCACCGGACAGGGCACCATCGGGAAGCCATGTGTCGTCGCGTTCCATCCACTCCCCGATCGGAAGTCGCTGAGTAGTCTCCGAAGGGATGACAATTTCAGTAGCGTTAGAAATGATCCCGTACTTTCGAATCGCCATTTTGGGCTCGTTGAGATCGTGCCTACCTAGATGGGGCTTCACGCAAGCGTACAGATCCTGTTTCGAATACTCGCTTCGTCGCCCTTCGAGTGCGCGAACGGCGTTACAAACTGGACACCTGAGAAGCACAGCCGATTCCATGACTTACAGATACTACGCTTACTACAAGAAGCCCGATCAATAGTTATATATGTTAATATATAGTAGTTGGGATTCCAACATATTTGCTGCGCTCAGTCCCAACGTCCGGATATAATTGACACCGTTGAAACCGTCCGTATTGAACTCGCTCTGAAGCCTAGAACGGTGACGCCGAGCGGCAAATTCACCGTTATTTGGCCGGTTTCGAGGCTAAGCTCACGGATAACAACCTCCCCCACCAAGCGAAGTCGGTAGACTGAGCGAAGTAAGGTGGGGTTGTTGACCACGGTTGCTCCGGTCAGTGGGGGCGCTTCACCGACGCGTCGGCAATCGTCTGAAACTGCGTCGGGTCTTGGAAGAACTCCTCACCCGTATCGGCGATCGCCGACTGGTCGATGTATTCGACACCGTCGCCGTACACCGCTAGCACGGGTTCATTTTTGAAGTCGCCGATCGGGCGAGACGTGGTACACTCTATTGCGACGTACGTGCCTCCCGGGAGGATGGGTGCGTCGGCGTACGCCGCCGGGAGGTCGTCCCTGTGAACGCCCGCGAGCATGTGACCGGGAAGGATCACCATCGCAGTCCGGTAGCCGAACGCCAGCTGCGAAAGCATCCCGACCAGCAGATACGTGAGGTCCTCGCAGTCACCGCAACCATCGACAAGCGTCTCCTCGACGGTTCGGATATAGTCCGGCGCTCCCATCGATTCTGCATCCGTCGCGTATTTGAGCGAGTGTACAAGTCCGATCGCCCCGTCGAGAAGGACCGACTCAGGGAGCGACCGTCGAGCACTCTCGCCCGTCGCCCTCGCGTTGACAAGCGCCTCCGTGAGCCGCTCGGCATGAGCGTTCGCCTTCGCCGCTTCGAAGCCACTCAGATATCCGTGCGTCTCGTCGGCCGCTTCTCTGTACGCGGACCGTTCGATCGGAAACTCCAGACGCCACTCACGCCCGGACTGGTCCGTCCACTCGTACGTCATGGCGTAGCCGTCCGCGGTCCGTTCCCGAGCGACCGAATCTCTCCCGTCGATGGGTGTCGGCCGCGTCGGCTCGCTCGCAGAAAGAGACAGCGCCGCAGACCACAGATCGGACAGTTCGACGACCGAGGAAGCGACGGCCCCGAGCGCGACTCGGTCCAGCGTTTTGTTGAGGAGTTCCCGTCGTTTCATGCCCACCGACGGATCTCCTCGGATTCGTTCTTTACTGTGAGAGGTGTCCGAATCGGCGGCGGGCGAAACATCTGCGTCCGCGTCGACCGGGGCTTCAGATTCGACGGGGACCGGCAGCGTCGGGCCTCTCGACCGTCTCGCCCGCCGCGATCGTGGTACATTTGGGCGGTTATCGGAAGCATTCGGGCTTGACGACGGAGTCGACGTCCACCGTCACCCACGTCGACAGCCGCTCGTCATCGGTCGCCTCAGCTGGGAACACCGTGACCCGATCGGGACCCGACGACCGCCTGTCGACTTGGTGTACCAGACCGGTGAACGCGGGACTCACCGATTTCCGCCCGGTCGTCTCGTCGTTCTTCGACCCCCGGTTGGTATCTGTTGTCATCTGTTACTCGTTCGGGTTATTCGGCAGCCTGTGCTTGAACCCTTATAATAGGCGAACGGACGCGTCAGAAGCCGACCGGTGGGATATATACTCGTCGTGACCAGTCCGTCATGCCCCTTCTCGCTCAACGAAGACGAGTCCACTCCGACATTTAGATTGTAGTTTTTCAGATTGAGATAATCAGACTATCGCGTGGGCCCGGACGGGACTCCGGAGATGGGCGATCATGTCATAGTCGGCTTGATACAAATTCGACTCTCTCTTGATCAGAGAACGCCCGTTCGGCCGCTGATTTCGTACGGAGCGATATATATCACTCATAGCAACGAAAACCGTGCCTCGGTGAAATCCCCAGGTGTATGTCCTCGCCCGAATGCGGGACGCTATCCCCGGTACTTGATACGCTCCACACCGGTGTGGCGATCTATGACGCCGCCTCCGGGGCTGTTATCGACGCGAACGCGCGAATGGAGGAAATCCTCGGTTACAGTTCGGACCAACTGCGTGAGCTCTCCGTGGCCGAATACACGGCAAACACGTACCCACACACCGAGTCTGAGTTCCACAATCGACTCTCTAGGGCCGCCAACGGAAGCCCGCAGCAGTTCGTGTGGCGAGCCAAACGAGCGGACGGCGAACTCATCTGGATTCAGGTGTTTACTTCTCGACAGCGCCCGACGGCGGACCGCTGTGTCCACGTCGAGGTACGGGACATTACGCGTCACTACGACACCCACCATCGAGCGGAACTGTTCTGGCGGGTCCTTCGGCACAACCTCCGGAACGAGGCCGCGATTATCATCGGATGTGCGGAGCAGTTGATGAACGGCTCTGAGAGCGAACCGCCCAAAGAAGTGGTCTCAACCATTCTTTCCAGAGGAGAGAAGCTCGGGAACATTGCGACGTCCGTGAAACAAATCGAACACGCGGTGACCGACTCGCAGACGAGCGTCGCCCGGGTTTCCGCCGCGGGCGCCGTGCGGGACATCGCGAATCGGATAGGCGCCGAACACCCCGACGCGGACATCCGAGTCAGCGAACGGAAACGGATGTGGATAGACGTCAACGATGCGTTCGAGTACGCGCTCGCACACGCCGTTGAGAACGCGATTGTCCACAGCAACGACGAGGCGCCGGCAGTCGAGATAACGGTCGGCCCGTCGCCCAACACCGGTCGCGCGGAGATCCGCATCGAAGACACGAATCCGCCGATCCCACCCGAGGAGATCGCCGCGCTGTTTTCGCCGACCGTCACCACGAGCACGTCCCATGGCTCCGGGATCGGCCTGTTCGTGATGAAGTGGTGCGTCGAATCGCTCGGCGGAGAGGTGTTGTTCGAATCGCGGAATTCCGGGGGAAACGCCGTCTGCTTGCTCCTGCCGCCTAAGCAGCTCCCGGATTCGATGACGACCGATTGAGTTCGCTGTTCGCGACGGCGCGTATGTCTCAATGGGAGTTACCCTCCATCAGTCAGCATGAATCGGTCTCCAATTCGCTCCATTCAATATCGATCCGAGCTCTGTCGGCAGCGACATGTCCAGAGGCGAAACGGGAGGGTTCACGAAGACAATCGAGGCGACCGCACCTGTGAGTCACCTTGATAATCGCAAGCGGCTCTGTTGAAATCCTCAAACGATGATATGTTTTCGGCGGCGTGGTGAATATATCGCGCGAGTCGGTTAAGTGGGTGGCAAACGTGCCCGCGGACACCGGCCCGCTCACGAGTCGACACGGTCAGTGCCCACTGAGCCGACGGCGACGCTGGGAGGCCCACCCTGCGACCGCTCCGAGGGGAACGAGCAGGGCACCGACTAGCGGACTCCACGCAGTCGCGACGGTTCGAGTAACATCGACAGCAGTCCACAGCGGTTCTGGATAGAGCTGTATTGCGTAGTGTAACCCCTGCCCGGTAACGATACTGAGGAGGAGTGGAAACAGTAGTACGTACACTCCTGCCAGTATTGGGACGAGTGCCACGATTCCGAGGGCCATCGCACTACCCACGAAGGCTCCCTGTTCCGGAGTAGATACCCGAGAGATGACCCGTCGCCAGACGATTGTGCCCAGCACAAATCCCGCGACAAACGCGAACTGTGGCGCGTGTCCGACCCAGTACTGCGCGTCTGGCGACAGCCGTAA
>Ga0207718_101269_pt1 | contig 13892 bp, 13 predicted proteins | sample A23M2SouthBayCA_FD_187749 | JGI IMG/M metagenome (GOLD analysis project Ga0207718, IMG submission 187749) | Aerobic enrichment media microbial communities from Eden Landing Ponds, California, USA - A23 M2 (SPAdes) | ecosystem: Environmental > Aquatic > Marine > Unclassified | place: Emeryville... | reverse complement strand
AGCGCAGGTCCTCCTCGCTCTGTGTCTTCGCCTGGTCGTCGCGATCACCAACTACGAACGCGGAGACAATCCAGGAAGCACGATCATCACGGTGTGAGAAGAGTTCTATGACACCCTCTTTCACTATCAAGAAGAGCACGAAGACAGCACGTGGCTGTGCCGGTGGGATCGGCATCCGAACTCATACAACTCGAGGGAGCGCTCCCATTCACCGCCTGCCGCCAGCCGCACTGACGCGGAGGATGCCCATTGGCCAGTCGGCCATCGTGATATGTGCCAGCTCGTCCTCAACCACATTGAGGAGCGCATCGAGACCCTGTGGGAGTCAGCTACCCACTGCTAATTGTGCTAATGATGGGGCAAAGCAGAATGGGTTCACAAACTCAGTCTGCGCCGGAGGTCGGAGTAACCAATTTTAAATTTTTATTAATCACGGTATCCGAGGTCTCTGAGCCGCTTGGATACTGTTTTGGAATCGATGTTCGAGTCGGCTGATGGGTCAGAACCAGCAATAATCTGTCGTCTTTTTTTATAATCACACTCAAACCAGGGCACACAAGTTAAAGTGTCATCATAAAGGCCGCGGGGGTGACCGTATTCACGTATTGGAATCGGTGATGCACGCTCACCAACATAGTTTCCATGGTCTGATGTAATGACCGGCTTACCTGAAACTTCATCTAACAGGGTTCCTAAATTTTTTAATACATATTTAAGATTATCCATATACATCTCCCACAACTCATTATGGGTAGTAGATAGGTCCCCCAAAAACTTCTGATTCCAGACGTTCTCCTTATCTGAATTAGACCCAATGGGGTCCTCAACACGATGTAAGTGTTCTTTGTCAAACATAGTGTCCGAGGGGACAAAAGGATAGTGGGGCTGCATGTAATGGATTACTAAACGCTTGTTTGGGAACCGGTCATGCATTTTAATCGCTATGTCAGTCATAGTTTCAGCAAGAACGGTCCCAGTTTCCTCATCCCATCCTTCGTTGAGCCAGACATTAACCGTCTCATGGAGGTTGACTTCCCAACAATCGCGGTTGCGTTCAAGTTGCGGATTTGCTGTAACATAAACAGTGTCTCGAAGGTCACGAGAGTGGAAGTTTGCGTGGAGCCATTCTGTTGTCGAAGATCCTTTCGATTGCTTAGAGGTAAGTACTCCATCCAGGTAATTTACTGTCTCGAACATATCGTAACGACACGCATCCAGAACGATGAGCGTATCCCAATCCGCTGCAAACACATCTATTCCATCTTTATTTTCCGACTTTAATCCACCATGCTGATGATAGGCTCGGTTAATCCCACGGGCGAATAACTTTGGATTATATATTGCACGTTTCAACCGACCCATCGTATTCATAGATCAATGTACCGGGTTCAATTGCATATATTTTGGTATATCCTCGTATGGTAGCTTATATCTGAACTTTTACAATTTTTTGTATATATTTTAAATTATTATATGATCAAATTTTTGATAATCCCGTCTTTATTCCTGTGCTATCATGGCTGCTTGTTCATTCAATACAACCATGACAAAAATCGTGACAACAAAAATTACCCATCTCTGTCAATCACATGTTTGAAACTGTCCCGTTTCAACATAATAAAGTTCCTGCCTGAATGCGCCGAAGGCAAAAATGCCCAGCGGCGTGGTGAACTGCTCGCTGCCGCTAACCACCGAAGCAGCTTCAATTAAATCGACGGTATCCGTGATAGCTACGTGCAAATTCGGCCGAAGCAACCAGAAACGGGAGAGCCGCCGCTCATCGTGGCGGCTCTCCCATCGGACTACATACCATTCAACCGTACGAGGGCAGCGACTGGTTCCACCGTGTCCGAATCTTTCGGATGGCTTCCGGCAGGCCACCCCGAAGTGGGTGGCGCTGCCGGAACCACTGCACTAACACGTATCCAATCAGCGTACAGAATAACTCGAACAGCACGCCGTTGAGCGACTGTGAGTGGAAATTTTCAACGTTCGTATACTGTTTCAACTCCCGGAAGAGGATCTCAATCACTGTTCGAAGTGTATAGATGCTAATCACTTCGACAGGATCGAATTCGCTCGGTGATAACGTCGTGATGTACTGCATCTCTTCACCGTCCACGTTCTCAAACACGATTCGCCGGAACTGTTCGCCGGTCTCAGCCAGTTCAATTCGCTGGTCGAACACGCTTCTTGTCCCTGCTTCGTCGGTGATGTCGATGTCTTGGACGCGCTCCAAGACATCGACTTGAGCGTTCGACTGCAGTAATGTGACAAAATCCTCACCCTGCTGCTTCATCGCACAGAAGCGGTCGTAATCGAGGTAACCACGGTCAAAGATTTGAATGAGCGAGTCGAGGTTTGCGAAGACCTCGACATCGCTCTGGAGATGTTCGAACTGTGTCGGTTCACGAGTATCACCTCCCGTGATAGTCATACCAAGCGGGTGGCTGTGGTCACCATCCACACGCGCGGCAAGATTAAGCTTGAGCCCACCGTCGGTTGGCTGGATTTCGTGAATAACCGTCTCGTCGTCGAGTTCACCAGCTACAGCGACAGATCTGGTGAGTGCGAGATTTGTTGCATCAAGCGCCACAATAGGGCGGTTGAGCCACTCAAGTCGCTTGCGTTGAACGGCACACTGATGGTACAGCTGTGGTGTATGGAGTAGCTCAAAGAGGAGACGAACGACCGCGCGGTAGTCGCGGTCGTTCGTCCGCCGAGAGAACGTTGACCCAGCCATGTAGTCTAACTGGTCGTGTGTCGCCGTTCTCTCGGCCAGTTCAGCGAGCGAGTCAGATGGATTGGCTCCTTCGAAGATACCGATCTTGAGGTGGTTGTCGAAGTCATGCTTCTTGCAGTGTTTACCAATCCTGAACTCCTCAGCGATGGACTCGCTGTCGACTTCGTCGAGCAGCGAGTACAGTTCCTCAGCAACCGAATGGGTAGGATTGAATTGACTCGATGACGATTCTCCCGATGACGGCCCACTTTCAACATCCACAACCCTCAGGCCGTCACTACCGGGCTCTACCCGGTTTTAAATACTCGAAACGGGACAGGTTTGAAAATCGTTGGAGTCAAACTATCCCGCTTATTAGTATAGAAAAAGCATGGTATCTGTACTAAAGAAACCCACAAGTAATTCTAGAGGAGTTCTGATATTCACACATAAAGAGCGGCAATTCTTTTCATCTGGATTAGATATTGTAGAATCCAAAATCAAATCGCTTAAAAAAGAGTACGTCGTCGGCATGCACTGGGGGATCTATCAACCAGACCCCGTCGATAAGATACCTTACGTAGACTTCCACTTGGCTCGGGAAAGCACGGTCAGTTTCAACTCTGAGACTACCCGTATTCCCCTCGTCGCGTATAATTTCAATCCCAAATACATGGAGCCACTTGATGTGCCAAAACGCTGGGATATCCTGACTGTCGCTCACCCAAGCAAGCGAAAACGGCTGTCCGATTTATTGGAGACGATCAAGATTATGTTTGACGAGGGTTATTCCCCCAATGTACTTTTATGGTGTCCGTCGCCGGCAGAAAGGGGAGGGCCAAACTGGGACCAACGGTTCTTCGAGTTGTACGAAAATATATTTACTAACGATGAGCGGGATCAAATAGAACTGACTACACCGATCCGGGATGGATCGCTGTACCCGTTACCTCACGAAATCATGCCGTATCTCTACAACTCGTCGAAAATTTTTACTCTCTTCTCGAATCTAGAAGGCGACCCCCGTGCGATTACGGAGGCACTCATGTGTGGAACACCAGTTGTTGTACGATCTGATTTGGTTGGTAGTGGTAAGGACTATTTGAACGCCGAAAACTCTGAGATTGTCACCACCAAGCGCGAAGCAGCGCAGACGTTCCAAGAGATGCTCCAGAATCCGGACAAGTACCAGGTTAATGCGGACCAGCTCGGAAAACAGCTTTCAATAGAGCATACTGCCGAAAAGCTTGAGCAGGGTATCAAGAGTGTGTTTCAGGAGAAGAGATATAATTACGAAGGAGAAATCATCAAGAATAACCTATCAATGAAGCTTCCCAGTCACGAAATTACACTTCCTCAACGTCTCAGACAGAAGCAATCTAACGATATTAAAGATATTGTCTCTTTCGTGCAATTTTGTGACTACATCTGCGCAGGGCAGAACATCAATACATTTCGCCTTCGGTACTATTACGATTGTCTTCCATATTATATCGAGAACAAAGATCGGATTGCTAAGCACCAAGTGTTGAAGTTACTGAGATATGCCGGTAAAAGGACGGGGCTGCCAATAGAATCGGCTGCTCGCCAGTTACAATCGCTCGGTGAAAAGTAGACAATCGAAATACTGCAACGGTTCCACAGAACACGGCAAGACTATTACGATTCCTTGGTTGTGATAAAACGAATTAAATATATGTTTTGTCACGACACCCTATTGAAATGTTGGCCATCACCGATAGCCGAGGTAAGAGAGTTCTTTCATTGTTTCTTCGGACGGTCGAACCTGCTCGTTTTCAAACGCAGCATTAAGATTGAAATTCTGCCGCAGTTGAGCGTTGGACTTGGAATTGAGTTTTCGAGCCATTGACTGATAGTCATCAATAATATTATCTTTTTCGAAATCGATTTTATACAGTTTTTGTCGGGGGAGTATCCATTTCTCGATAAGGTACTCCGAAAAATAATTTCGCAAAATAGGGAACGCCAAAGAGGTCGGTTGCATCGTTACAAGTTTGAATTCTCCATCGTGGATGCTCGTGAACCGACTGTGATCACGTCGGTCAACTTCGGAGAATACGTACTCATGACCTCTCTCCTCATTTTCCAATATGGGCACAAGACTTTGCCCTTGCCAATCACGCCCACTGGCAGGGATATTAATAGATAGCGTGTCAACTATCGTTGGCAGTATATCTACGAGTTCAACGAGAGCGTCAACCGTCTGGCCACCCCATTGTCCATGTGGGAACTTTACGTAGAGTGGGACATGAATCAGTTCTTCATAGAGTGGATACGGATTATGCCCAAGAAAACCGGGTTTAGCGTCATCTGTCTTAGGGGTCTTGAGTCGATCAGCAAAATATGGGATATCTTGCTCAATTACTGCTTCGATTAGACGGTTTCCCTCATACTTGTGATGTTCGTCGAATAGTTCACCATGGTCAGAAGTAATAATAATCATAGTTTCTTCGTACTCACCCTGAGATTTTAAAAAGTTTATTAAAACGCCAATCTGTTCGTCGACAAAAGCTAATTCCGAGTCGTAACATGCACGATGTGGATTGTCATCTTGAAACGAAGGAGGGGTCTCATATGGTGTGTGCAGATCAAAAAACCAGAGCATTGCACCAAACGGTCGTGACAGCGAATCAAACTTGTTTTTGAACTCAGTTACGATCTGGTCGGCACGTGGCTTCCCACCATGATATTGGTTCATATCGTGTACCCGAGAAAACGATTCAGCAAGTCCCCACTCGTCAGTGAACCAATTCATACCCGAAAATGCTTCAAATGACCTCGGTTCCAGGTAGTCAGCAGCTTTCTTAATATTACTCGGTAGACGGTCGTTGTGTGTGAGTGCACCGTGAGCTGAGGGGTATGTTCCGGTGAGCATTGACGACGAAGAACTGAATGTGAATGTAGACTGAGAGTAGGCGCGAGAAAATTTCACGAAGTCTTCGGAAGTGATCGCAGAAATATTCGGTGTGGTGTCTTTTTTGTATCCATTTTCTGTGTGTGCATCATATCGGTCACAGTCAACCACACACCAGAGCAAGTTCATGCGACATAGTTCAAACTTATATTGATATAAATGGCTCGCAAAAGGTTTCTGAGGTGATCACTCACCGATTGTGTCGCCGAACCCTCACGAAGAGCCATGATAGATATTGGTACGTTTTAGACTTTTTAGTTCGTCACAGATGCGCGTAGCTGCGTTTGGCTTGAAATAATGTTCGCGCTCAAAGGAACCTTCTCGCGTTCCCAACGACGAAGCTAATCCATCAGCAGAAGAAACCATTGTTGCGGGTCCCTCGTCAATTAATGGTTGTAGTACCTTTGGACCGGGACAGTCGTACACGAACGTTTCTAGTCCGAACGCAAGCCCTTCATACATTGCTGTTGACCCGACGCCTATCTGCGCGCGTGACTCGGCAAAGAGTTGGTACAGTGATTTATCAGCGCTATCGATAATTTCGAAGTCAGCGTTGCGAAGCCACGGATACGCGTCTCGCCACCGGCCGTACTCGCCGGGATGAAGTTTGTATACGATATCGTACTCTATCCCAGGGTGCTGGTTACATTCCATGGCGAATTTTGAAAGGTACTTTCCGATTACCCCTTGGGAAATAAATACCAATTGTGGTGTGGGCTCAATGGAGTCGTATTTGTCAACCGACTGTTCCAAATACGGATAGCCAACCGAAATCAAGCGGTGGTCCGGAATAGGAAACTCCACACTGTCGTTCCAGTAGTCGCCGAACGTGAGCAGATAGTCGGGAAACATCTCTTTCGTCCGGTTACCGCGGTATGCATACGCGGTGTGTTGTGGATATATAACACCATGCTGGAGCTCTGCGACGGGGATCTGATTTTCTTTGCAAACCTCTATGAAGGTTTCTTTACCGTAACTGACAACAACGACAGCAAGTCTTGGGTCGACCCGGTCAATGAGGCGTTCGTACAACCACTTCGTTGAGCGTCGTTTCGAGAGTGCGTATTCGGCGCGACTGACGAGGTTTATCTCTACACCGAGTCGATTGCTAAACGACGCTTCTACCCTGTGAAACGCTTCTTCAACTCTCTCCGGGAGGGTGTACGCAACTAGTCCTGTCTTTCGAAGAAAGGTTCCTGTGTATTCGATCAGGTCGAGGTAACGAATATCCTCCGTACGCGCTGGTTGCAGGTGCCGGTTCTGGTGGGCTGGTTCAAAGTGAGCAACATTGAGATCACACGCCTCGTATATCGGGTCACAGTAGATATCCCACCACTGTCCGCCTGTCAATTGTTTCCGCCTTGGGTGACCCCATACAAAAATGTCGTGTTCACCGGCGAGATAGGGATTGTGTGAGATGCTGTTTCGGAGCCAAAGATTTAGTCCACGAAGGTAGTTACCAACGTTGAATTCGATCGAATCTTGGGCGGTACCCAGGTCTAAACACTCTGTCTGTATCGCGCGGTACACCGGAAATCGGATTCGCTCCCATATCGGAACGCCATCGGCCCTGATGTCGAAGAGGCTATGATCACATTCGAGATCGGTAAACGTGTCATGAAATGTCTGGCTATCGGTCATTTCTCTGTTTGCCGAGTTTGTTTATGCGTCTTTTCCACTATACTGCTGTATATCAGTTTATTGGTTTTCGATCTCTGCAGTTACGCAAGGGAGCGATACAGGGTTTCCATTTCATTTCCAATCTGCTCCGGAGTATACTGCTCTAGTTCAGATTTTGTGTTTTTAGACAATGACCGCAGTTGGTCGCGACGAACCACCGATAAGATGGTATCAGCCAATGCCGCCGCAGTCGGATCTGAAACAACTCCAGCGGCACCAGTGATTTCTGCGGCTGCTCCAACGTCAGTCGCGACGACCGGAGTCTCTGCGCTCATAGCTTCTAGGAACACGCGACCGAACGGTTCTTCCCATAGGCCAGGATACACGAAGAGGTCATGCTGAGCGTACACTGAAGGGAGGTCGTTGTAGGGAATGTGGCCTCTAATATCAACGACATCGTCTAAATCAAGTTCCGCCACGGACTGCTTCAACCATGAACGCATCCCACCGTCGCCAGCAATCGTGAGTCGGAACTCTGTACCGGATTTGGTCAATCGTCTCATCAGTTCGGGCAGGATTTCGATTCCCTTGTGTTGTTCCAAATAGCCGACATAGAGAAGCTTGTACGGCTCGGAAAAGTTGCTTTTGTGCGGAACGACGAACGATTCGTCGAGTGGGTTGGGAATTACAGTGATCCGATCGTCCGAAAACCCAAAGTCAGCATACGTTTCTTTGACGTGCCCAGACAGTGCGTGAAACCCATCAATGCTTAGCGTCGCCGGTTCTCGCGGTACCAGTAGATAGTTACCGAGTCTGCTGGTAATTTTGTGCATTCGTCCGTGTTTGTCGCTTCCACCACTGGTCTTGGCGATACACGGAGGGCAACGACTCGGGCCATTATCCTCACACGCTGTGGCTCCCATGTATCTAAGATCATTCTTCGGACAGATACCGGCGTATGCGTTAAGTGTTACTACGGTCCGAGCGGTAGTCTCTTCGCTGATAGTGTTCATTGCTGGAATGACTGGAGTAAGATAACTTGCAACAACATCGTAGGTCCCAAACTCATCAAGACGCTTGTGAACTGATCTATTTAGCGCTAGGTTCGTGTGTGGAATTCGACTCTCCGGGAGCGGTTTCAACTGAACATCAGTTTGCACATCGGCGTCACTCGGTGGTCGTTCAACACAGTACACTGTGAGATTGTGTCCTTGAACGACCAGTTGCTCTACCAGTTGAGTGGCCGTATGGGTCGCACCTGTCCCTTCGCTGCCGGGCCAACTGGGATGAATAAAACCGATTTTCACTGAGTAATAATACCGGAGGGGTAAGGTAATACCTTGCGCTTTTGTTTGAAATGTTTTGTTAAAAATACTTGTTTTAAGAGTGTGACTATGTGCCGTCATCTGAGACCGTTCATCTGGTGCTGTCCAGCTCTCATTACAGGTGCTTCAATCCCTCATCATTCGTCTTTAGTTAGACCTCACACCTCGGTTGCGTAGCGGTAGCAAGCGTCTCTTGCAGTATCGGTCGTTCCTGATGGATTTTCTGTGCGTCCTCGATCAGCCGCTCTAACAGCGGCGGTGGCGAGTAGCCGAGGAATTTACCGAGTTCAGAGAGGAGAAGTTGGGCGTGCGACCGAAAGGTCGCCGCCCAACGTTCCGGTGGAAACACGATCTCATCACCTGCCTGCTCGGTCACCAGATCCAACAGATCCCGACTCACTAACAGCGATAACAACGCCGCATACAGCAGAATCTTCACAATATGCGCCTTGCTCGTGTCGAACTCATTCAGGTTGTACTGCGTTTTCAACTCACGAAACAGCAGCTCTACTTCCCATCGACACCGATAGATCGTCGCTAGATCTGCCGGCAGAAACTCCTCTCTCGGCAGGTTCGTGATATACAGATGGTAGTCGTCGGCGTCCTCATCGCGGACGCCGACGACGCGGAATCTCTTGCTGCCCCATGACTGCGTGCCCGCGTACTCGCGTCGCTGAAACGACGCTTCAACCTCGACGTCAATGTACTCGCGGTGGAGATCATCCACCACATCCTGGATCTGTTCGCCTTCCAAGGGAATGGCGTCGCCACGCCATTCCCGTAATTCCGCCGTTATCACCGGATTAGCGTTTGGTTTCAGCCGGCTCACGAAGTAGCCGTCGTTTTCATCAATCAGCGCAAAGCGGCGGTACTTGAAGTACGCTTGATCGAACAGCACCAACCGATCTTCTAGCCACGATCCCGTAGAAAACTCGGTGCTGTCGTGTGCTTTCTCATCAGTGACGCTAAACCGATCAATCGTCTGATCGGTGACGTTGTGGAGCAGGTGGAGCCGCGCTCCACCCTGCTCCCCCCGTCGCGGTTCGAACTCTTCTGAGAGAAGTCGATGCAACCGCAACACGGTGCCGTCAGCGATCATCACGTCACGGAATCGATCAACATTGACGTCCACAGCGTCAGGGACAGCGACCTCGTCGATGCCGCGCTCGACGAGGTCGCAGAGATACTCTGCGAAAGTCGGGGTCAATCGCTGATGAAATCCGCCGGGTGAGAGTGTCTTATCGGCAGTAGCGTTGTAGCTGCGCCGGAAGCCGGCGAGTGTTCGGCTTTCGCTTGCGGCGAAGCCGAACACGAATGACCACACGAGGGCGGGCATCTGCGCTTTCCTGTTGCGTTCGACCACGCCGAGTTCCTCGGCGTGCTCTTCAAGGAACTCAGATGGAAAAAGCGTAGTGAGCCGACGCATAATTCGGGGTGAGGAGCGAGAGTTGTGCACAGACTTCTCCTCCTCACTCCTTCCGAAAAGTAACCTCGATAAGCCGCTGCTGTCACGCGGTTCGTCTCCTAACTAAAGACGGATGCTACTAGTGACTCTCTCCGCGAACTCCGCCAGCAACATACCGATCTCCAGCGGGAACTTGAGCACCAGCGCACACGTAATCAAGAACTAGAACGACAACTCCATCGCACGGCACATGCCGAAATCGTCTCATATGTCTCGGACAATCCCGGTGTAACGACACCCCACATTATCCAGCATATTGCAGATACCGTGCCCGGACGTGTCGCTGGATATCTTGATGTGCTTGAAGGAGAAGAGCTCCAGGCTCAGGACGGTGCATACTATCCTGTTGAATCAGTCAGCGAGTCAAGCACCGCTACAGAGGCAGATGAATGACTGAGAGCTGGCCAACAACACCGGAGGAGTACGCTGGTGCGCTCCAGCATTTTGATGTGATTCCCCAACGCTACCGTCTTGACACCTATTCTGCACAGTATCACGGGGAAGACATCTGGGATCACTACGTAGAGAATGTTGTACTCAAAGAACACGACTCAGAACGAATGCAACGGACACTCCGATTAGGTGGTGATTCTTGGCTCGAACACATGCACAACAGGGAGCGTCATCATGCTCTCGCAACTCCTGAAGACGTCAATTCGTGGTGTGAAGACCTTCGCGAAGAGAAAGCGCGTCGAACCTGCTACGACTATTATTTCGTCCGAATCTACGATTTCTATAAGTATCTAAAAAGCAGTTATCGGCACCCCCATCTCTACAACCCATTGTTACTAGCTGCAATCCGATTCGATGCTGCCCGTGCCATATGGATGCATCGCGTCGACGACCGTGACCGAGTTGGTACAAGATGAACGGTGATGACATTGCCTCCAAAGACCATGTAGAGCAAGACCTCACAGAGCTTCGACAACAATTCGCCGATGCCTTCGGTCGTCCAACGGATCCACTCGCTCAATACAACGATATCTTCGCGGAACTACCAGATCCATTCGACTACTTTTTGATCCGTGTTGTGAAGAATCGCGATGAAATTGATACTGAAGGAACGATTGATGATTATCAGCGTACATACCAACAGTGGCGTGACTTCATGGCGGATACAGACCGCCATCCGGCTTGTCCCAGTATTCACCACATCAAATCGTACATCCAGTGGCGTCGGGATGTCCACGATAATGCGCCCAGTACAATCAAAATCAAATTTAGTCGTCTGAACCAAGCCTATTCCCATTGGCAACGTGAGTCTGTTTTTCCACATCCGGAAAATTACAATCCGTTTACAATTGCGTATGAAGAAGCTGCGTTCGGAGAGAATTCTTCTAAATCGTTTCCTGAACTGTCTCTTGCTGAATTACAAGAAGTCTTTACCTCAATCGAGAATATCCGAAGTCGGGCACTCGTTGGACTCCAATTAAAACTCGGTCTCCGTGCCGGGGAGGTATTCAATCTCCATATTCGAGATATTCAACTGAGCCACAGCGGCGTTGCTGAGTGCTATCCGCAGTTAGGGACTCATTCTGCACTTGGCGAATATCAAGACGTATTGTTTGTTCCTCCGGACCGGGAGGGAAACAAGTCGACTGTCCCACGATTGCTTCCGATAGACGAAGAGTTGCGTTGGCTATTAATTCGACATCTATTGACCAGGCCACAAGTTGATCGACCCTGGGTTTTTCTTTCAACTCGAACATTCAATCAGGTATCTCATGATGGTGTGAATCGGCCGTGGAAAGAGGGATTCCATCCGAAATACGAAGGGTGTGAGGATACTCAAGCAATCACGAGTCACTTCGGCCGCCACTGGTTCAGTTCATATCTACGACTGGAGGCTGAGTTCGAGCGAGAACATGTCCAATACATGCGTGGTGACCGAATCGAACCAACCGATGAATTTGCATCAGCTATCGATGACTACCTTCACCCGAACTACGAGCACATCGAAGCTGCATATCGGAGTGAAATTTTCAAACTCGGATTAGCAATGAAACACTGCAACGTCTGAGCTTGTATCGACCAGCAGTATCACTTTGAGTTGCTGAATCGTGAGCTCCGCTCATTTCATGTAGTGTTTTGAGGCGTGACTACGGTCGAAGCCGAGGGGTCACTGCGGGACACGATGGACAACAGCTCGATACCAGCGACGCCACTGGTTGCTCGTCCGTTGGGGTCCGTTCCCAACGATAAGCGTTAACCCTGTTGGGGTTGTACCACAACGTAGGAGAACGATGCCTGCGACGGTCGTGTACCGGGACGAAGGTGAGAAACCGGACGGGAGTCGGTACAAGATGGTTGCGTGGCAGGTCCCGGTGAGCGATGATTTCCCGCAGGGGCTGAAATACAGCTTCCAGTACATGGACGCTGACGGCGACACACTCCTGCGGTACGACAATTCGCCCTACCACATGGATGTTGGCCGGCACCACCGGCACACACCCGAGGGCGAGATTACGAAGCTGGAGTTCACAGGTCTCTCCGACTTGGTCGCTGATTTCCGGACCGAGGTGAACGAACTCTATGAGCAACGAACCGACTGACACCGAACCGACCCACGACGAATTTACGCCCGGCCCGGACGAGGTCGACTATCCGTCGACCCTCCGCATCACGTCGCTCCCAGCAGAGCAGGCCCAGGCGGCCGCTGTCGAGCGCGCTGAGCGGTGGGAAGACGGCGAGGAAGTCCCGCACGTCGTCAACTTCGAAGATAGATCACGACTCCGCCAACTGCTCACCGACCGGCGTATGGAACTGCTTGAGGCGGTGATGGCGGATCCACCTGAGAGTATCCGCGCACTGGCCGATCGCCTCAACCGTGATGTCCACGACGTCCACGACGACCTGCACCTGCTGGCCGAGTACGATATCGTCCATTTCGAGGAGGACGGTCGCGCGAAGCAACCGTACGTCCCGTACGAGACGGTCCGCCTCGAGGTCGAGTTCGGGTTGTCTCGTGGCGATGAACCAGAGTCGGCCGCGTCGGCATAGCTGTATCTTAGACGATCGATTTCCTGGCCAACCCTGTCTGAATCTCCGAAGTCGGGGTTCTTGCCCCGGTCGGTGCACAGTTCTCGCTCGTAGGCCGGCCTCTGCAACCCCCCTCGTCGATCGCGGCCTCGTCTTCGACTTCGAGGTGATCGGTGGTGACCCGGTTGTGTACGCGACCGTAACCGAACCTGGCACACACGAACTGACAGTCGCTGGGGAGACTGTTTCACTCACTGTCGAAGAGGCTCCTGTTGATACAGAAATTCCGACACCAGACGGCCCTGAAGAAGAGGCCCACACAGAGAAAGAAACGGAAGTGGAGTCGATAACTACAGAGACAGCGGTAGGCGATACTGAAACAGAATTTGGGGAAGAGACGGAGACACAGGTTGAAGAGGAATCAGAGAGGTCTGCAGAGTCGGCAGATGGCGGTGATGACAACAACTCACCGGTTGGGAACGTGGCGAACACAGTGACAAAAGTTATCGATAGTGTGATCAAATCAGTGTTCGACTCGGTATTGGGTTGAGACAGCGGTGTTTAAGCAGTTCCCGTTAGAGGGTTTCTTGAAGAGTTCGATATCATCCTGAATCGCCCTCGCTGCCCGTCGAACACGCTGCCGTTCTTCCATAGTCCAACTCATACGTCCATCACCCGGACAGCCTGGTCAATCAGCGACTCACCCAGCCGAATCTCGGACCAGCCACAGCACTCAGACGCCCACGCCTGCGGCATTGTCGGACCATACCACGGAAAGTCAAGCCATTCTGGACGTTCACTGTACGACTGAGAAACGCAACGATACACAGCTCGGCTGGCAGGTCG
>Ga0207718_101266_pt1 | contig 13939 bp, 8 predicted proteins | sample A23M2SouthBayCA_FD_187749 | JGI IMG/M metagenome (GOLD analysis project Ga0207718, IMG submission 187749) | Aerobic enrichment media microbial communities from Eden Landing Ponds, California, USA - A23 M2 (SPAdes) | ecosystem: Environmental > Aquatic > Marine > Unclassified | place: Emeryville, CA... | reverse complement strand
GGGCAACTCCGTCGGCGTCTCCGAGATCTACGTCGAGTCCGAAACGCCCGACGGCGAGACCCAGATGGTCGCGGCAGGGATGGGTGCGTATCGACTCTTTCAGGACTGAAAAACCACTTTTCCGCTCGTGCTACTGCCACAATGTGACGGTGACTATTCGTCTGCTATGGTCCAGCGGCGGCCTGTTGAATCTAGTTTTTCGATCATTTCGTGCTCCTCCATTTCTTCCGAGACTTCATCCCACCAGGCATCCGAGTCTTGGAATCCGCGCGGAGAAATAGTGTAGACTTTCTTCTTCAGTTCAGTATCGGTAACCACCTCATCTGCCTTAAGAACCCTAATTACGAGTTCGAGTGTTTCGTTCGATTCAATCGATTCTGGACCATCCGTTTCAGGTTTGCTCTCTGTATCAGATTGAGTGGATTCTATATCCACTGGACGATCAGTTGAGATACCGGCACCAGCGCCGATAGTCATTAGAACACCACCCAGAGCAGTCAGGTACAGTCCGGGACCTATCTCAAGCACTTGCTGAATAATTTGGATCTGCTGCGGTGTGTATCCTGCTTGAGCAAGATCCATGCCAAGGAAAGGATCGAAAATGTAGGCTACAGAGAGCAACGTAATGCCAAGTCCAGTTAAGAGCGCGACCAACTTACTCCACCGGTCAGATATCGCCATTGCCAAGAGTCCAGATACTACAGCAAATCCCAGTGTGAAGATTCCATCTCCCTCTATACCCGTCTTCGTGAATGACGTACCGAGATATGTCGCACTGAACCAAGGGAGAACCGAACCTAGGACTACAAAAGCTGCACCAGCAGCAATGGTGTACTGAGATTGTGAAAAGCTGCCATTCTCTTCAGTTTCTTCCGGAGTTTGATTTTTAGCATTAAGTGGACACCCACATTCTTGGCAATGGTTTGAATCACTTCTTACTTCAGTTCCGCATGAAGGACAATACGGCATATCGTATTCTTCCAATTGAATTGGAAAATATGTTTGGTTCTACTAAAGAAGTACCGAGAATCGCGACCACATTTGAGGACGCTCTTTTACCCACATTGAAGATGGCCTGTACTCTAACGATTGTCCCATTACCATTTTTGTATGAACCGGCACGAGACAGCGTTTCTAGAACGATTGGCTACGGCCACGAGTGCACCTGAGTGAAATTCAGCAATCTATAACAGATAGAGACCGTTTAGGGAGAGAGACGTTTCTCGGCGTTACTCGTCGCTCGCTTCAGTCTCGTCGTCCTCAGTCTCGCCGTCCTCAGTCTTCGGCTCAGCAGGCAACACGTCCACACACGCGACGCTGTCGCCTTCGTCGACGTCCATGATCACGACACCCTTCGTGTTCCGGCCGACCGTCGAGATGTCCGCAACCGGGCAGCGCATGATCTGGCCGGACGCGCTCATCACGACGATGTGATCGTCCTGTTCGACGGCCTTGACGTCGGTGACGGGGCCGTTGCGCTCGTCGGTCTTGATGTCGATCAGGCCCTTGCCATAGCGCGATTGTCGGCGGTACTCGCTGAGGGGCGTCCGCTTGCCGTAGCCGTTCCGCGTGACCGTCAACAGGTCGCGTTCGTCGGCGTCGTCGGTCGCGACCAGCCCCGCGACGTGGTCGCCCTCGCGCAGGTCGATCCCGCGGACACCGCGCGCTGAGCGCCCCATCTGGCGCACTTCGTCCTCGTCGAAGCGGATGGTCATCCCGTCCTCGGTGGCGATGACCAGGTCCTTCGTCCCGTCGGTGACCTCGACGTCGACGAGTTCGTCGCCGTCTTCGAGTTTGGCGGCGCGGATCCCCGTCGAGAGGATGTTCTCGAACTGATCACAACAGGTCCGCTTGACGTACCCGTCGCGAGTGGCCATCGTGATGCACTCGTCGGGCTCCAGATCGTCGGTCGGGACCACCGCGGTGATATCCTCGCCGTCGCTCAGGTCGAGCAGGTTGACGGCAGATTTCCCGCGGGCGGTCCGTGACATCTCCGGGATCTCGTAGGTCTTCAGTTTGTAGACCTGTCCGTGGTTCGTAAAGCACAGTAGCAGGTCGTGGCTGTGGGCCTGGAACACCGTCGTTACTCGATCACCTTCCTTGGGATCGCTACCGATGATCCCCTTGCCGCCGCGGTTCTGCGGATCGAACTGGTCGGCAGGCATCCGCTTGATGTAATCCTCGGCGGTCATGACGACGACGACGTCTTCCTCGGGGATGAGATCCTCACGCGTGACAGTGCCGGCGTCCTCGACGATGGAGGTCCGGCGGTCGTCGTCGTATTCGTCTTTGATCTCGCGCAGTTCGTCTTTGACGACCTCGTCCAATTTCTCCTCGCTGGCGAGGATCGCTTCCAGCCGCTCGATTTCGGCCTGAACGTCCTCGTACTCGGCCTCGATCTCGCCCACTTCCGCGGAGGTGAGCGATCCGAGTTGCATGCGGACGACGTGTTCGGCCTGCGCTTCGGAGAACTCGTAGCGCTCTTTCAGCGCAGCTTTGGCGGCGTCCCGGTCCTCGGCATCCTGAATGAGTTCGACGACCTCTTCGGCGTTCTCGACGGCCGTCAGCCGGCCATCGAGGATGTGTGCGCGGTCCTCGGCCTCCTGCAGATCGAACTCCGAGCGTCGCCGGACGACCTCGCGGCGGTGCTGGATGTACTCCTGGAGGGTCTCTTTCAGCGTCAGCACCTTCGGCTGGCCGTCGACCAGCGCGAGGTTGATCACGCCGAAGGTCGACTCGAGGTGGTGTTCCAGCAGCTGGTTCTTGACGACGTCGACGTTCGCACCGCGCTTGCACTCGACGACCACGCGGACGCCGTTACGGTCGGATTCGTCACGGAGGTCGCTGACACCCTCGATCTTGCCCTCGTTGACGTTGTCGGCGATCCGCTCGACCATCCGGGCCTTGTTCTCCTGATAGGGAAGTTCGGTGATGACGATCCGGCTCTTGCCCGAGGGGTTCTCCTCGACGTCGAACTCCGCCCGAACTGTGAGCCGACCCCGACCAGTGGCGTACGCCGAGTAGATGGCGTCCTTGCCGACGATGTTCCCACCGGTCGGGAAGTCCGGCCCCTTGACGTGCTCCATCAGGTCGGCGACCTCGGCGTCGGGAGTGTCGATGAGATGGATCGTCGCGTCGATCACCTCACCGAGGTTGTGCGGCGGGATGTTCGTGGACATCCCCACCGCAATACCTGACGAGCCGTTCACGAGCAGGTTCGGGAACGCAGACGGCAGGACGTCCGGTTCCTGCAGCCGGTCGTCGTAGTTGCTCGTGAAGCCGACGGTGTCTTTCTCGATGTCCTCCAGCAGTTCCTCGGCGATAGGAGCCATCCGGGCCTCGGTGTACCGCATCGCCGCCGGCGGGTCGCCGTCCATCGACCCGAAGTTCCCCTGGCCGTCCACGAGCGGGTAGCGCATCGAGAAGTCCTGGGCCATCCGGACCAGAGCGTTGTAGATCGGGCTGTCCCCGTGCGGGTGGTAATCACCCATGACCTCCCCGACGACGGAGGAGGACTTCCGGTGGGACGACCCCGAGGAGACGCCCATCTCGTGCATCGCGTAGAGAATGCGCCGGTGGACGGGCTTCAACCCGTCACGGACGTCCGGCAGCGCCCGGCCCGCGATGACGGACATCGCGTAGTCGATGTAGCTCTGCTCCATCTCGTCTTCGATCCGGACGTGCTCGACGTCTGCGGCGACGTTCTCGTCCGGGACGTCTGGGACGTCTGAGCTCATATATCCACCCACTCCGCTTCCGGCGAGTGCTCTTTGATGAACTGCTTGCGCGGTTCGACGGCGTCACCCATCAGCACCGAGAACATCTTGTCCGCGGCTGCGGCGTCGTCGATAGTGATCTGCTTGAGATACCGCGTGTCGGGGTCCATCGTCGTGTCCCACAGCTGCTGGGGATTCATCTCTCCCAGCCCCTTGAACCGCTGGACCTGGGTCGGGTTACCGTCGCACTTTTCCTCGACGATCCGCTCGCGTTCGGCCTCGGTCATGGCATCGTAGGTGTTGCCACGGTAGCGAATTCGGTACAGTGGCGGCTTGGCCGCGTAGACGTACCCCGCTTCCAGCAGCGGCCGCATGTGCCGATAGAAGAACGTCAGCAGGAGCGTCCGGATGTGGGCCCCGTCGACGTCGGCGTCGGTCATCATGATGATCTTCTTGTACCGGATCTCTTCGAGGTCGAACTCGTCACCGATACCGGTCCCGATGGCGGTGATCATCGCCCTGATCTCGTCGTTTTCGAGGATGCGATCCAGCCGATGTTTCTCGACGTTGAGGATCTTCCCCTTGATCGGCAGCACGGCCTGATTCTCGGGGTTGCGAGCCTGCTTTGCCGACCCGCCCGCAGAGTCGCCCTCGACGACGAACAGTTCGGCCTCGTCGGGATCGCGGGTCTGACAATCGGAGAGCTTGCCCGGCAACGCCGTCGACTCCAGAGCGCTCTTGCGCCGGGTCAGCTCTTCGGCCTTCTTCGCGGCCTTGCGGGCTTTGGCAGCCTCGACGGCCTTGCCGATGATCGACTCGGCCGTCGCGGGATTCTCCTCGAAGTAGGTGCCGAGGTGTTCGTGGACGGCCGACTCGACGATGCCCCGGACCTCGCTGTTGCCGAGTTTGGTCTTGGTCTGCCCCTCGAACTGCGGGTCCGGATGTTTCACCGAGATCACGGCAGTCAGCCCCTCGCGGATGTCCTCGCCCTTGAGGGTGTCGTCGAGATCCTTCAGCAGATCGTTCGAGGTCGCGTAGTCGTTGACCACGCGCGTCAGCGCGGTCTTGAAGCCAGTCAGGTGCGTCCCGCCCTCGCGCGTGTTGATGTTGTTCGCGAAGGCGTGGATCGATCCCTGCAGTTCGTCAGTAGCCTGGACGGCCACCTCGACGTGGATGTCGTCTTCTTCGTCCTGGAAGTAGATGACGCCCTCGTGGAGCGGCTCTTTGGTCTCGTTGAGGTACTCGACGAACTCCTTGATCCCACCCTCGTAGTAGAACCGCTGGGTCGTGCCGTCGCGCTCGTCGGCGAGGGTGATCTCCACGCCCGAGTTCAGGAAGGCGAGTTCGCGAAGCCGACTCTCCAGCGTGGAGAACTCGAAGTCCGTCGTCTCGAAGATGTCGGTGTCCGGCCAGAATCGAATCTCGGTGCCGGTCTCCTCGCCGGGTTCGGTATCACGAACGCGCTCGACGCCGTCTTGCGGGACACCACGTTCGAACCGCTCCCGGAACACGCCACCGTCACGCGTGACCTCGACCACCAACTCCGAAGAGAGTGCGTTGACGACGGAGACGCCGACGCCGTGCAGTCCCCCCGAGACCTGGTAGGACTTGTTGTCGAACTTCCCGCCTGCGTGCAGGACCGTCATCACGACCTCGACGGCCGGCCGGTCGTACTCCTGGTGGGTGTCGACCGGAATCCCACGCCCGTCGTCGCGGACCGAGACAGAACCGTCCTCGTGGATCGTCACGTCGATTTCGTCACAGTACCCCGCCAGCGCCTCGTCGATCGAGTTGTCGACGACCTCGTAGACGAGGTGGTGCAACCCGCGTGTCCCTGTCGAGCCGATGTACATCGCGGGGCGCTTGCGGACTGCCTCCAGCCCTTCGAGGGCCTGGATGGAATCCGCTCCGTACTCGCTGTCCTGACTCATAAAACTGAATCAAGGTACACCCCCCAGGGCCTTAAGGGTCACGTGCGCGCGCGTCTGCGAGACTAGTTGGTATCGTTCGAAACGGAAGAACAAAAACGGAAGAACAACGGATCGAAAGCAGCGCCGTCAGCCTTCCATGCCGCCGAAGGACAGCCCGCTCTCGATGTACCGCTGGGCGAAGAAGTACACTAGCATGAGCGGGACTGCGAACGCCAGTGCGAACGCCGAGAAGTGTGCCCAGTTCATCTCGGAGGGACGTCCGGAATACGAATACAGCCCGACCGGGAGCGTCCAGTTCGTGTCTTCGAGCATCAGCTGAGCGATGACGAAGTCCGTCCAGCCGGCCAGGAAGACGAACACGAACACCGTCGCCAACCCGGCTTTCGACAGCGGGATGATGACCTCGTAGACGATCCGCCAGGACGGCGCCCCGTCGACGATCGCCGCTTCCTCGTAGGAGATCGGAATCCCGTCCATGTAGGTCTTCAACAGCCAGGTGTTGAACGGCACGGCGCCCGCACCGTAGTAAATCCCGAGCGGCAGGAGTTCGTTCAGCCAGCCTATGTTCTGGAAGATCGTGTACAGCGCGATCAGGATCGCGATCCCGAGCCCGCCACCGACCTGCGTCAGCAGAATGTACAGGTACAGCAGTTTCTTGCGGCCGATGAAGTCACGTCGGGACATCCCGTATGCCCCCGGGATGATGACGGACATCGCGATGATGACGGTCCAGAAGGACACGTACGCGCTGTTCTCGGCGTATGCCAGGAAGTTAGACCGCGCACTTCGCGGCACGCCGAACTGTGCCGGATCCAGGATGTACGTCGGTTCCATCGGCACCGGAATCCTGAACAACTCGCCGAGCAGCGGCGCGTTGATCACGATGTTCTCCGGCGTGGTGATCGGTCCGATCACCCACACGAAGTTCTTGATCGTCGGGTTCGGCGGGATCAGCTCGAATCCGCCGGTCGAGTACAGCGAACCACCCGATCCCGAAATCGCGGTCGTGAACACCCAGTAGATGGGGAACATCAACAGCGCCGCGACCGCGACTGCACCGATCGTCGAGAGCCACGTCCAGGCGACGTACTTGGGCGGAATCTTTCCTTCCTGAAGCCCATGATAGGTGTACCTGAACTCCTTGGCGAGAGTATACGGTGCGAGGACGATACCACGGAGATCCTCGTAGACGCTTCGAACGATACCTGTTGCGAGACTCATGATTCACCAGCCTCCTCGGCGAGGTTGCCACGTTTGACTGCGACCCACATGAACATCCCGATGAAGAACAGGGCAGTCAGACTGATCGCTGCCCCCTTACCGTAGGCACTGAACGCGAACGCCTCTCGGTAGGCGTAGACGAGCAGCAGTTCGTTCTCACGAGACGGACCGCCGCTGTTGAACACCCACGGGATCAGGAACTGCTGGAACGATGCCGCGGACGTGAGAATCGTCCCGAACATCACGGGACGTTTGATCGAGGGCAGGATGACGTGACGCATCCGCGAGAAGAACCCTGCGCCGTCGACCTCTGCGGCGTCCAGCAAGTCACCGTTGACGTTCTGGAGTGCACTCACGGTGATCAACACCATGAACGGATACGCGAGCCACATCTCGGTGACGACGTATCCAGAGAACGCGAGCCAGCGATCGGTCAGCCAGGGCACCGCCTCGTCGACGGCACCGATCCCGATCAGGAACTGGTTCATCAATCCGAACCGCGCGTTACTGAAGACGAACCGCCAGATGAGAATCGAGAAGATGACCGGAACCCCCATCGGCATGATGATGATCCCACGAAGGTAGCGCTTCCCACGAACGCGGTTGCCGGTCATGATCATCGCGATGGCGATCCCGAGCAGGACTTTCCCGGTCACGCTGACGATGACGAACGCCCACGTCACCAGGAAGGAGTTCCAGAACGGGTAGTTGAACACCGCGATAGGATCACTGAGAAAGAGGTCGAACACCGCCCCGTACGCGCCGTTCTGGATACTGTTTGCAGCGTCGATGCTGAACAGTAGTTCGATGTAATTCTCGAGCCCGATGATATCGGCTTCCCCCAGTGGCACCAGCCCGAGCAGCCGGTTGTTCCCAACGAAAATGTTGGCCGGCCGGGCGTTGGTGAGCGAAAGGACGAAGATGTACATCATCGGCAACAGCATGAACATCGACCACAGGAGCAATCCGGGTAACACCAGGGCCGCTGAACTGTTCTCCTCGAGAACAGATGCTAAGTCTGACTCTTTGAACCGCTGTGCAACGTCGGACACAGTACTCATGTATGTATGATTAAGCCAACAGAGAGGAGGTAGTTAAGGCTTTTGCGCTAGCTCCAACACCGGGAATCCCGGCCGAAATTAAAGAACCAACCACCAGCGCATCTGTCTCCGATCAATCGTCGGTTTCGACGGGTAACGGTACGTTTCTATCGGATTTGGCGTGGCTCCTCCCCACGCCATCTCTCCTGACGGGCCACGCCTGTCAGCGGAGCGCTCGATCGAATCTCGATGGATTATGAGTGGAGATCGTATAAATTATGTTATAAGAGTGTGGACGGGCGCATTCGTTGCGACCGCGCGGAGCGACAGCGAGACGACGAAGGCGAGATATCGCTCGAATACAGCGAAGCGGAGCATTCCAAACCTGTCATCGACACGAACGGCCGGCGAAAGAGAGACCGAGACAGTCGTTAGCTGTTCCAGGAGTTGCGGATCTCTTCCGCAGCGTTTTCCATCAGCGGGCCGGGGTCGTTGCCGCTGTTGAACGCGTCGAGCATGTTCGTCTCGTAGGGCGTCCAGACGGCGTTCATCTTGGGGTTCTGGGGCATCAGGTAGCCAGTCTCGAACTGCTCGGCGTACCCACGAACCGTCGCGGGCAGGAGCTCTCGGTCGAGGCCGGCGATGGCCGGAATGTAACTGGAGTTGTTGATCAGGTTGAGGATCCGCTCGATGTTGGTACAGTACCACTCGGTGAACTCTCGGGCAGCACGGGCGCCGTCGCCGCCGTTGTTCATCTTCTTCGAGTAGAAGTACATCTGGATCCCGGAGTACGGACGCGACTCGGCCTCACCGGGCGCAGGGATGCGAGTCGTCCCGATGTTCAGACCCTGATCGAGGAGGCCGGCGATGGCCCACGGACCGTTGACGTAGAACGGTGAGTTGCCGTCCTCGAAGACGGCGCCCTGTGCCTGCTCGGACGGGTCAGACGGCATGTAGGGTTTGAGGTCCTCCAGGATGATGTTGAGTCCCTGGATGGCCTCGTCGGAGGTGATGCCGAGCTCGTCTTCCTGCCCGTTGTAGATGTCCGCGCCGTAGGCCTGGGTCGCCCAGCTGGAGAAGTACGCGTTGAGCGGGTGGGAGAGACCGTATTTCCCGTTCTCGGGATCGTGGTACTCGTCCATGATCGAGATCCAGTCGTCGAAGCTCTCTGGCGGCTCCGCACCGATCTCGTCGAGGACGTCCTGGTTGTAGATCAGGGCCGGACACTCGGCGGCGAACGGCAGTCCGATCCGCTGTCCGTCGTACTCGGTCGCCTGCCACGCCGCCTCGGTGAACATACACTCTTCGGCGCGGAGGTTACCGCTCTGGTCGGAGAGGAACTCGCTCTGGACGAACTCGCCGCCGATGTCGTGCGCCCACTGGAAGATGTGCGGCCCCTCGCCGGCCGGAATGCTGGTCCGAAGCTGGTTGAGATACCCATCATTCGGCCCGCGCTGGAGGTTCATCGACGGGTAGTTGTCGTTCTGGTTGTACAGCGTCCGAGTCCCCTGGAGGAGTCGGGTCCCACCCTCCTGGCGGCCGTGCAGGAGCGTGAACTGTCCGCTGGAAGACTCCGGCTCGACGAGGCCCGTATCACAGCCTTCGACCTGCCACGGAATCGTGGTTTCGGTCTGAACGGTCGTATCGGTCGAAGTAGCGTCTCCCCCGCACCCCGCGAGCATACCGGCCGCGGACGTGCCGGCCATAGCTTTCAGTAGTGTTCGACGGTCGTATGACATGGTGTGAACAGACGATGAATTATAACTTCGCCTATTTATGTATTACGAATATTCGACCATGTGAGACCGGCTGTGCCAACGAACGACTGGTCGAGAGATGCGTTCGGGAATGTGTCGTACGTGCGTCGAAAGGAGTGGGGACGCCTCGGGAGACGCTAGGGCAAGAATTATATCGTAGACTATACTGGGTCTAGCCAATGGCAAGCGTCGAACTCCGCGATCTCCGAAAGGAGTACGACAGAGGTACCATCGTCGCTGTCGATGACCTGAACGTCGAGATCAACGACGGCGAGTTCGTCACCGTCGTCGGTCCGTCCGGGTGTGGGAAGACGACGACCCTTCGCATGGTCGCCGGGCTGGAGCGACCGACCAGCGGGTCGGTCGTCATCGGTAGTCGTGACGTCACGGACATGCACGCGAAGAACCGTGACATCGCGATGGTGTTCCAGAACTACGCGCTGTACCCCCACAAGACAGTCATGGAGAACATGGAGTTCGGGCTCCGCATGAGCACCGATCTCTCCAAGGAAGAACGTCGTGAGAAGGTCCACTGGGCCGCCGAGATGATGGGGATCGAGGGTCTGCTCGACGACAAGCCGGACGAGCTCTCCGGCGGGCAGAAACAGCGCGTGGCGCTCGGGCGTGCGATCGTCCGCGATCCCGAAGTGTTTCTGTTCGACGAGCCGCTCTCGAATCTGGACGCCAAGCTCCGGACGCTGATGCGGACGGAGGTCCAGCGACTCCAGAACGAACTCGGCGTCACCTCGATTTACGTCACGCACGACCAGGAGGAGGCGATGACCATGGGCGATCGCATCCTCATCCTCCGGGACGGCATCAAACAGCAGGTCGGCGCACCGAAGGAGGTCTACGATAATCCCGCCAACGAGTTCGTCGGTGGGTTCATCGGATCGCCGAGCATGAACTTCCTCGACGTCGTCGTCGAGCAGACCGACAGCGGGATGATCCTCTCAGGGACCGACTCGAACCTCCGCTACCGGATCTCGCCCGACGTCGTCGACAAGTTCGGCGTGCTCAAAAGTGGCGGCGAGTACATCATGGGGATCCGACCGGAAGACGTGTTCCCGGCCGACGAGAACGACCCCGACGCAGTCGAGGCACTTGTCGATGTCGTCGAACCGATCGGCAGCGACAACTACGTCTACCTCGATCTCAGCGGTGAACTCGACGAAGGGATCACCACCGACGAAGAGGAGTCGGACTTCATCGCGCGCGTCGACACGGAGTTCGAACCCGAGATCGGTGACCGCGTCAAGATCGAGTTCTCCGACGACGACATCCACCTCTTCGATCCCCAGACCGGCGAGTCGGTCCTGTACGATCAGGGACGAACCGCCGGCGTCACACAGAAGGGTGCCGAGAGCCCCGCCGCCGAAGGCGACGACTGAACACGTACCTTCTCTCGTTTATCCACCGGGTAGCGGCTGCGCCGTCCCGACGAAAAGATCCCTCGTAGAAAAGATCGCTTTCAGTCGAGTTCGCCGTCGGCGTCAAGCTGCGCGATAGTCGCGAGGCGGATCGCGTGGGGCCAGCCGAGTGGAGTCGCACAGTCGGGTGTCCCGTCGTCGAACAGTTGCTCGGGGAGGTAGCCGTTGTCCATGACCAGCGAGCCGTCCGCGTCGACCTCGGCGAACAGCGTCCGGGCCTCCTCGTAGAACGTCTCGGCGCGATCGTCGTCGGACGCGGCCAGCAGCGATCCCAGCTGTGTGGCGGCGTTGGCTCCCCAGGCCGTCGAGACCGTCCAGATCTTCTCGTCGTCCTGAACGCGTCGTCGCCACGGATCGCCCTCGAAGCGGTACAGCCCCGCGATGTCGTCGGTCTCGCGCCACAGCCCCTCCAGCGTGGTCTCGTAGTGAGTGGCCAGCCGGTCGAGGCGTTCCTCGCCGACCTCGGCGATGGCGTCGTACTCGCGGTGGGCCTCCGCCAGCGCGAGCGATCCGGAGTCGAGCCGCGAGTCGAGGTCGCCGTCGGGGTCGATCCGGAGTGCGTAGATCCCCTCGTCGTCGTCCCAGAGGTCGTCGAGCCCCTCGTAGACTGCTCGTGCACCTTCGCGCGCGCGTTCGCGAAGACGGTCCTCGACAGGGGCACGAGCGACCGAAGCGTATCCCTGGAGGAAGGTCGCGGCGGTGTGGACGAACCGTCCGGTCATGTTCTCCCAGGCGTTCTGACACTCGATCGGCAGGCCGTCGTCTTCGAGTGTCGAGTCCAGCCCGTCGAGAGCCAGTTCCAGCGTCGCTTCGATGTCGTTCGGCGCCGCGGGCTCGCCCAGTCGGAGATAGGCGGCCAAAAAGGAGGCGACACTTCCGGTCTGGTCGGCCTGATAGTCGACGTCGTCGCCGGCTTCCAGTCGGGCGTGCGCCCAGCCAGGGGCGATGTTACCGTTGTGGGCCCACACGCGGTGGGGCCAGGAGCCGTCGTCGAGCTGGGTGTCCATGTAGAACGCGGCGCTCCGGTCGAGCCAGTCGTCGAGGCCGATCCCGAGGCGTTCGTCGGCCTCCAGGAGGTAGCGAGCGATCTCCGAGTCGTCGCGGAACCACGTGTAGCCGTAGCCGCCGGTGTAGACGTAGAACGGGTCGGGATCCGGCCCGGCGATGTGTGCGCCGGTGTCGGCGGCCAGCAGCGAGAGGACGCGGAGATCCTCGACAGCGAGGTCGCGCCGGGGGGTGTCGTCCGGAACGGTCACGTCGACCTGGTCGGTGGCGGCCTCCCGAAGGGCCGCGACAGTGTCGTGGGCCACGGCGGCCTCGGCGACTGCGTCCAGCCCCGCCTGGCGGGCGGTGTCGTCGGTATCGAACAGCAGCGACGCCACTGTCGTCGTCGCGACGGTTTCGGTGCCGGTGTCCTCGACGTCGAAGGGGATTTCGAGGACGACCGTACCGTTGAGGAGTGCGTCCTCGTACTTGCTGCCGCCGCTCTGTGAGCGGGGGTAGGAGACGGTGTCGGTCGCCGAGACGAGTTCACCGAACTGTTCGGGAAGCTGACCGAAGACGTCGTCGAGACCGGTCGAAGCAGTGACGAGGTTGTGCTGACGGTCGTGGTGGATCTCGATGGTGTCCTCGTGTTCGAGTTTACCGAGGCGACTCTCCTGCTGTTCGGGCGTGAGGTCGAAGAAGGCGTGCAAGGTCGGCTCGGTAGTGAACTCTCCGACCAGTTCGAGGCGGGTGAGATGCACCGCACCGAGCGTGAGATCGTGCTGGGTGACGGTGAAATCGCCGGCGTCGTGGACGGTCTTGACGAGTGCGGTATCACCGACGTAGTCCTGTGAGAGTGTCTCGAAATCGTCGACCCACATCGTCCCGTCGAGGGACTCGACACCGAACCGGGAGCGGTTGACCCCGCCGAGTCCCGAGAGCGGGTAGGAGTAGTCGCGGTGCCAGCCGTCCCGGTCGACGTAGACCAGTCGCTCGTCCAGTCCCGAGAACGTCCCGGTCGTCGAGCGGCGTTCACCCGGGAAGACGCGGGCATCGTTACGAGTTCGCTTGTAATCGTCGAGTGCGCTACGGAGTGTCATAGTTTGGATTCCAGTGGAGGCGTATTAGTCAACTACGATACGTGGAAACGGCGCCGGTCAGGAAGAGACGCCTTCCTCGTCTTCGTCGACCGATTCGGCGTCGGTCGCAGTCGGGACTGCGTCGTCACCCGCACTCGCGTCGGCCCCGGTCTCGTCGGTGGCCGTTGCCGGTCGACGCTGATAGGTGACGGTCACGTACTCGACGGCGATCCCGGCCTCGAAAGCAGGGTCGTCGGTCGCCGCCGCGACGATCACTCTGTCCTCGCCCTGGACGGTGACGTCGATCTCGAACGTACTCTCGGAGACCGGCTCGTGGACGGTCTCGGTGCGAGTCTTGACGACTACCTCGTCGGCGTCGGTGTTGCCCGTGACAGTGAGCGACCCGCCGCGTGCAGTGTCGGGGATCTCGGCAGTGAGCGACGGTCGCTCGGAAACGACCCCGTCGACGTAGCGATCCCGGACGACCTGAGGCATCTCGACCGGTTCGCCGGCGTCGATGCTGTGGGCCAGCCGGATGTACTGGGCGTTCGTCCAGCACAGCGGCGTCGCGGCGCTGGTGCCTTCGCCGAACTCCCAGCCGTAGGCGTTGTCGTCCGCGTGATCCCACACCTGTTCAGGCATCGCTCGGCTCCCGGTCGCAAAGCGGGCGAGCGTCTCCAGGAGGTGATTCGGGTCGAAGTCCTGGTCCTCTCCTCGAAGGAGTTCGTACTCGCCGCGCTCGCCCGTGAAGATGGGCCAGAGCCGGCCCTGCCCACGCATG
>Ga0207718_101262_pt1 | contig 13982 bp, 10 predicted proteins | sample A23M2SouthBayCA_FD_187749 | JGI IMG/M metagenome (GOLD analysis project Ga0207718, IMG submission 187749) | Aerobic enrichment media microbial communities from Eden Landing Ponds, California, USA - A23 M2 (SPAdes) | ecosystem: Environmental > Aquatic > Marine > Unclassified | place: Emeryville... | reverse complement strand
GCGGGCGGCGGTCCGTTCGAGTCGAACCCGACAGTCGGCCGCGTCTGCTGCCCGGGCGAACGCCAGACGCTCACCCGTCCCGCGGAACTCCAGTTCGACGGTTTCGTCGGATTCGAGCGCGCGGCGTCGCTCGATCGCCGCCAGCGCGTTCGCGATCGAGGTGCCCAGTTGCGAGAGGACCTCGCGCTCGCGTTCGTCGACGGGGTTGGGGGAATCAGTTCCGACGGTCAACACGCCATGGGTGACCCCGTCGTAGGTGAGCGGGACGGCACACAGCGCCTGAAACCCCTCGGAGAGGGCCTGACGCCGCCAGTCACCGGCCGGACCGTCGGCGACGAGCGAGTCGGCGCCACACACCTCGTCGGTGCGCCAGGCGACGACGGCGGGGTGTGGGTCGGCCGCATCGTCGACGGTCGTCAGATCGAGCGAGTCGACGTAGCGCTCGGGTGCACCCACGACGGACCGGGCGGTGAGTCGGTCCGTGCCGACGTCGACGCCGCCGACCCACGCGAGGTCGTACGGCCCCGTGCTGGCGAGACGTTCACAGACCGCCCGTTCGACCTCGCCGGGGTTCGACGCGTCGGTGATGGCGGCCTCGACCTGCTGGGTGAGTCGCGCGATCCGGTCGAGACGGTCGGCCCGTTCGGTCTGCGTGCGAAGCTCTTCCTCCCGGGCTTCGAGTCGTTGCTCGCCTTCGAGGTGGTTGAGCGCGGCCTCCAGCGTCGCGGCCAGCACGTGGGCCGCCTGTATCGTCTCCGACCCGAGTTCGGTGTCGGGAGAGCCCACCAGCAGGATTCCGTGGTTGCCCAGCGCGAGCCCGCGCCACTCTTCGAGTTCGTCGAGACGTCCCGGCGTCTCGCTCGTGGGTGTCTCGTCGCCAGCGCTCTCGCCGACGAAGCCTGATTCGTTGCGTCCGCCGTCGGAGGCGACGACCGCCCCGGTCGCGAACCCGTCCCAGAGCGGGCCATCGCCGGGTTCGATGGGGTCAGTCGCGACGTCCGTGGGGAACTGTCCGGTGAATACGTCCGGCCGGAGGACGCCGTCCTCGCGGTCGTAGAGGTAGGCACAGACGGCGGGCAGGTCGAGCGTCTCGACGGCTGCGTCGACGGCCGTCCGGGTCGCTTCTTCGGGCGTGTCGGCGGTCGCGAGGTCGTCGGTGGCGTCGTCGAACGAGGCGATGCGGCGCTCGCGTGCCTTGCGCTCGGTGATATCGCGGCTTACGATCACAATCCGGGGCGGCCCGGTGTCCCACTCCGTCGGGTAGAACTCCGACCGGATCCACCGGGTCTCGCTGTCCGAGCTTTCGATCCTCTCGCCGTCCGGGCGTTCGATCCGGTACTCGCGCGCGTAGCGGTCGGCCGGCGTGCCGTCGTCGATGTCGTTCCCGATCCGTTCGATGAACGCCTCGAACCCCGGCCGTTCGTCGGGGTGTAACGTGGCGAAGAAGCCGTCCTCGTTGTTCTCGAAGATGTCCTCGAGTGGCTGTCCCCAGACCTGCTCGTAGCCCGCACTCAGGTCGTGGGACCGCACCATCGGGTCGGTTATCTCGTCGGCGCGCGAGAAGTAGATCGCCTGGTCGATACGCTCGACGATCGCGCGGAGGCGGCGCTCGGTGCGGCGACGTTCGGTGACGTCCCGGAGGATCCCGAGATACCGCGGTTCGCCGTTGAGCGTCGCCGGCGTCGCGGTCACCTCGATCCACCGACGCTCGCCGTCTTTGCGCTCTATCAGCCAGTCCAGTGTCCGTCGTTCGCCTGCTTCCATGACCTCGCGGATGATCTCTCGGGAGCGCTCGGGCGGATACCCTTGCTCGGGGACGTGGACCAGTGACTGGCCCTCCGAGAGCAACTCCTCGCGGTCGTAGCCGGTCAGTGCTGACATACTGTCGTTGACCTCGAGGATATCACCGGTCTCGGGATCGTGGACGCTGATCGCGTCGGAGACGCTGTTGAATATCTGCTCGTACTCTCGCTCGCGGCGTCTGCGCTCGGTGATATCACGGTTTATCGAGACGTGACGGGGTTCGCCGCCGATCTCCGCGCTGGTCGCTCGCACCTCCAGTACCCGCTGTTCGCCGTCGCTCGTCTCTACGTGCCACTCGAACGGTTCGATCGTACCCGCGTCTGTCACCTCGTCGATGACCTCCTCGGCACGTTCCTGCGTGAACCCTTCCTCCCGAACGCTGACGCCACCGGTTCCGAGTTCGAGTATAGTCTCACGGTCGTAGCCCATCAGTTCGCAAAACCGGTCGTTGACGTCGACCATCTCGGCCGTCTCGGGGTCGTGGACGACGATGGCGTCGGTGACGTTGTTGTAGATCTGTTCGTACTCACGCTCCCGGCGCTTGCGTTCGGTGACGTCCTGCACGCGTCCGACGATCCGGTCGACGTCACCCGCGTCGTTCTCGACGGGAAACCGCGTGACGGTGACCCAGCGCGTCTCGCCGTCCCGTTCGATCCGGTACTCCCCCTCGTAGGCGTCCTGTGGATCCCCGGCCTCGACGTCCGCGATCAACCGCTCGACGTCGGCCTCGTACTCGGCCCGGTCGTCGGGGTGGGCGGCCTCGACGAACGACGTGGGGTCGTCCGCGAGCTCCGAGACCGGACGCCCGTAGATGTCCTCGTAGGCGTCGTTGATGTAGCGGATCTCCGAGAAATCGGCCGTCGAGACGTAGACGATCTCGTCGATGTGGTCGGCGATGAGGCGAAAGCGGCGTTCGCTCTCGCGCAGTTCCCGGGCGCGTTCGACCCGGTCGAGTGCGGACGTGACGTGCTGGGCGAGGATGCCAGCGGCGTCGAGCGTGACGTCGTCGAAGCCATCGGAACGTTCGCCTCCGCCATCGTCCCTCGCACTCTCTCGTTCGACCGCGCCGAACAGCCCGTGTTCGCCGAGGGGGAAGAGGAGGGCGTCCCCCGGCGGGGTCCCGCCGTCGAGGTCGTCGGGCTCGCAGATCCGTCGCTCGCCGCTGTCGTAGACCTCGTACTCCAGGTCACCGGGTTCGAGGTTCCGTGGTCCCGCACCGGGTGGCAGGTCTTCGGTCTCGTCGCCGCTGGCGACCGGTGTGAGTGCGTTCGTACTGGTCTCCCCGCTCTCGCCGCCTGCCTCGTGGAGCCAGCAGGTCGGCAGCCACAGGTCCAGCACGTCGGTCGCGGCGTCGATAGCTGCCTCGCAGACCTCCTCGGGAGTTTCCGCGTCCTGAAGGTCGTCGGTCGCCTCGTGGAGCGTCCGGATCAGTCGCTCGCGGCGCTTGCGTTCGGTGACGTCACGTTGCATCGAGAGGATCCGGTCCTCTCCCTGAATCACGGCCGCGTCGACGGTCGCTTCGATCCAGCGGCGCTCGCCGGACTTCGTCTCCTGTTGCCACTCGACGGTCTCGGGGTCGCCCGTCTCCATGACACGCTGGCACAGTTCCTGTGCTCGCTCTCTGGTGTATCCCGCCTCACTCGCGCTGAGTTCGTCGAATCCCGCCTCGCGGATCGCCTCCACGCGGTCGTAGCCGAGCCTGTCCAGGAACGTCTGGTTCGCGTCGAGCGGTTCGGCCGTCTCGGGGTCCTCGACGACGATCGAGTCGTTGACGCCGTCGAATATCTGTTCGTACTCGCGCTCGCGGCGCTTGCGCTCCGTGATGTCACGGTCGATCGAGACGTAGCGGCGCTCACCACCGAGTTCCACGGTCGTCCCCTTGACTTCGAGCCATCGCCTCTCTCCATCGCTGGTTTCGACGACCCACTCGGTCTGTCGTGGTTCGCCGGATTCGACCACCTCGTCGACGAACGCCCGGGCCTGTGCCATCGTGTAGCCCTCGTCGCTCGGGCTGTAGCCCTCGATCCCCATCTCGAGGATCGTCTCGCGGTCGTAGCCCAGCAGGTCACAGAACGCCTCGTTGACGTCCAGCAGTTCCGCTGTCTCGGGGTCGTGGACGGTGATCGAATCGTTGACGCCGTCGAACAACTGTTCGTACTCGCGTTCGCGGCGCTTGCGTTCTGTCAGGTCCGTGTACCAGACGTACGCGTCGGTCGCCGCGTCGGCGTCCGGGTCCGTACTGAAGTGGATGACCCTGAAGCGGAACTCGCGGACCCCGTCGGCGGTCTGCCGGGGGACTTCCCGCTCCAGTGACTCTCCCCGGGCGACCTTGTCGTTGAATCGCTCGTGTGCCGCGCGTTCACCCTCCGGGACGACAGCCTCGGCGACGGTGGACCCGACGACCTCTTCCGGTGGGAAGCCGAACACCGCCTCGAAAGCGGGGTTGACCTCCCGGATTATCGGCTCCTCGTCCCCTCCCTCGTCTTCGCCCTCGAACGCGACTCGCATCACCGGATCCGGGTTGTTCTCGAACAGCACCGACCGACGGTCGCGCTCGCGTTCGAGCAGGCGGCGCTCGGCGGCCGCGACGACTCGTTTGGCGAGCAGGTCCGGGTCGGTCTCGACGAGTCGACGCGGTAGTGTCTCGGTCGCGCCGGCCGACAACAGGTCCGCGACCCGGTCGTCGTCCCACCCGTCGACGAGTACCACGACCGGCGTGTGTGGTCGCTCTTCTGTCCACTGCTGGACGAGGGCCGTGCTGTCGACTCCCGGAGCGGCGCTATCGACGACCAGACAGTCGACGTCGCAGCCGGATTGTTCGCCGTCGGTGACTGCTCTCGCGCCGGCGACTGTTCCAGCATCGGCGATCACTCTTGGGTCGACGACTTCCGCAGTGAATGACCGGCCGGATTCGTCGACCCGACCGGAGAGCGCCCCACCGAACGGTTCCTCTCCCACCACCAGAGCAAAGAGGGAGCGAGATTCCACCGGAAACATGTCTCACACGTTCGTCTCGACTCCCGTAAATCATTGTGTAGAAACATTCAGGGTCGATATTTTTCGACACGCAGTGGCACGTACTCCGACGCTGATCCGCTGGTCACCGGTTAGTGGTACCGACAGGAGATGGCGTTATCACGCAACTGTCCGCGAACGCCGGAAGAGCGAGCATTTCCCAGCCCTCGTTCGCTTCACCCACGAGGACAAAGCGAGCGGTTCTTCGCCGAATCGGGGTGAAACCCCGCGGAGGCGCTTTTTCACCCACGTTTTTCGAGTCGAGCGGGATCACCGGTCCCGCTGACCGTGCGAACGGCGCTTCGCGCCGTGAGCAGAGAGTGGTACCCACAGCGAGTGCGAGGCGCGACGCAAGAGCGCCTCAAAGCGACCCGTGAGCCAGCGACCCGTGAGCGAGGATACCCGGCGAGAAACGGTGGTCTCCACAGGACGTCACTGACTCGCAGTTCCGGTTCCGTCACCGGCCGCCTCACTGTCGGTCGCGGCAACGAGTATCCCGGCGAGGAGGACCCCGAGAACCGCACCGCCGGCGCCACCGGCCTGTGCACCGGCCACGAGCGCGGCGTCGACGCCCCACGCGGCGACGGCACCGACCACGCCGCCGACGGCCAGGCCGACGAAGAGTCCGGCGGCGACCAGCGCGAGTCCAGGGCGGCCGGTCTCGGCGGCCCGCGGCGCGATCCGGGCCAGACTCGTCCCGACGACGATACCGACGGCGACCCCGTAGGCGGCCCCCTGTGCGACGTCGCCGGTTGCGAGGAGGTTCGTGGTCGACCCCACGCCGGCTCCGAGCGCGATACCGGCCCCGGCAGCGATGTTGTCCAGGTCACTCATGGTGGACCGTTGTGTCTCTTGGATATTCAACAGTTCTCCGTTTCCCACGGTTCGGGAACCCGGGGCACGGGTCCACCGACTAGCCGGGACACGCCGTGACGTCGGATAGCGCGCCACATACTGTCGACTACTTAACCATTGGGCGCGTCGAATCGGCCATGAACCGGCGTACATTTCTCGGGACGAGCGGACTCGTCGCCCTCGGGTCGCTTTCGGGTTGTCTCGGTCGAAGTCCGTTCGCCACCGACGACGGGGTGACGGAGACGGTTTCGGACACGTTCGTCGTGGGTGAGGTGGATTCGATACGGGTCGTCAACGACATCGGGGACGTGACCGTCCGGGGGACCGACGCCGACGAAGTCCGGGCGCGGGTCGTCAAGCGGTCGACGAACGGCCAGGCGGGACTGGACGACATCACGGCGCGCCTCGCACTCGACGGCGGCGTCCTGACCGTCGAGTCGAGCATCGACGAGGACGCCCGCTGGTTCACGCGCTCCTCGCCGAGTACGGACGTGACGGTGACCGTCCCCGAGGGCGACGCTGGCCCACCGATCGAGTCCGTCACCTCGGAACTGGGAGACGTGACGCTGCTGAACACTCGCGGGGATACCACGGTCCAGACCGACCTGGGGAACGTGACCGCCGACGACGTCGACGGGTACCTCGACTTGCAGTCCGATCTGGGCGAGGTGCTCTCTTCGGGATCGGCGGGACTGCGCCGCGCACACTCGGATCTGGGCGAAGTCACAGTCGAGGTGTGGGGCGTCCGCGAGGACGTCGAGATCGGAACGGAACTCGGCGACGTCGCCGTCGGGATCGCCAACGACCTCGATGTCGACGTCCTGGCAGAGTCGGTCTCCGGCGTCTCCTCGAATCTCGGCCTCACGAACGTCGAGTCGAGCGACGACCGACTCGCCGGCCGGTTGAACGACGGCGGCCCGCGCGTCCACGTCTTCAGCGAACTCGGCGACGTCGCGTTGCGAACACTCCAGCGAGAGTGAACCTGTCTCCCGACGCGAACGTTTATACCGGAGGGGGAAACAGTCCGGAGCAATGGTAGAGGCCTTCGCAGTCGCCAGCGGCAAGGGCGGCACGGGCAAGACCACGAGCACGCTGGCGCTCGGGATGGCGCTCGCCGAGGAGTACGACGTGACGGTCGTCGACGCGGACATGGGCATGGCGAACCTCCTCTTTCACGCGGACCTCGCCGACGTCGAGACGACGCTGCACGACGTGCTCGTCGAAGGCGGTGTGCCGGTCGAGGCGGCCGTCTACCGACGTCACGGGATGCGGGTCGTTCCCTGTGGGACGAGTCTCGGCGACTTCGCGGCCGCGGACCCGACGCGCCTGCGCGAGGTAGTCGCGACGCTGGCGGCCGACACCGACGTCATCCTGCTCGACTCGGCGGCGACGCTGTCGAGTCGCGCGGCCGTCCTCCCCATCGTCCTGGCCGACCGCGTCGTGGTGGTACTCGAACCCACGATCCCGGCGCTCTCGGACGGGCTCAAAGTCCAGGAGTACGCGAGTTCCTACGACACCGGGACGGCGGGAATCCTCTTCAACAAAGTGCGAGATGGCGACGCTATCGACCGGATAGCGCCGAAGGCCGAACGCTACTTCGAGGGGTCGACACTGGCGTCGGTGCCGGCGAGCGACGCGGTGCGAGCGGCCCGTCGCGCGGGACAACCGTTGCTCGCCTACGCGCCGGAGTCGACGGCGGCGGCGGCCTACCGACAGGCGGCGAGCGCGCTCTCGGTTCGTGACCGCGACTCGGGGGCTGTCGCCGACCGCTTCCGAAGTGCGGTCGTGCCCGAGTCGCCATGAAGCTCCCCGACGGTCGACTCCTCCGGTCGCGAGTCGTCAGCGATCCCCGGACCGTGCTGGTCGACGCGCTCGACCGCCGTGTGACGGGTTACGCCGTCCTCGAACCGCAGGGGTCGCTGTTGCTCGACGACGACGGCCGTGGCGTCCTGACCTTCGCCGACGGCGTCCCGGTCGTCGCCTACCACACCGGGAGCGAGCGAGGCGGGCCGCCGGCGCTGGCCGACCTGGCGGCGAGTGGTCCCTACCGACTGGACCTCTACGCCGTCCGGTCGGGAGCACTCGACGCGGTCCACGACCACGAGGTGTTCCGGATCCCGCCCGGGATGGCGGCCGAACGCCTCGTCGGCGACCAGTCGCTGGCCGACCGGACGCGGAAGGTTGCACCCGGCGACCGGACGGTCGAGCGCGCTCGTGACGAGGAGTCCGGAGGGGAGCGAAGTGTGGGCGCGGTCGAGGCGTTCCTCGACGACGAGCGCAAGATCGAGGCCATCCGCGAACAAGCACGCGAAGAGGCTCAGGAACGTGCCCGAGAGTGGGGATTCGACGAGGTGAGCTGACCCCACGGTCAGGACGTCGGTCGTCGACCCGACGTGACCGTCGTCTCCGGTCGGACCGACACTGCGGTCGCCAGGCACTCGCTTCGCCGGCCGGACCGCCGGTGCCCAAAGCAGTATACCGCCGGCTGGAGAGTACGTGGGTACAGATGCCTACCGACGAAACTCTCGGTCACGACTCGGCGTTACACACGTCCTGGAGTCGCGACCACCCGCCTGCGCTCTGCGTGGACTCCGGCACCACCGTCGAATTCGACTGCCTCAACGACAGCGGCCCGCGTATCACCCCCGACACCGAGTCGAGCGACCTCCCCGACACGGAGTTTGTCGGCCACCACCTGACGGGACCAGTCGCTGTCGAAGGCGCCGAGCCAGGCGACGTCCTTCAGGTCGACATCCTCGACGTCGCCGTCGACGACTGGGGCTACACCCTGATTCGCTCCGGCGAGCGCGGCGTCGGCCTCCTCCCCGAGGAGTTCCCCGACCCCTTCCTCTATCACTGGGACATCGGCGACGAAGTGGCACACTTCGAGGCCGGGATCGAGATACCGCTCGCGCCGTTCCCGGGCGTGGTCGGGGTCGCACCGGCCGAACCCGGCGAGCACGCGACCGGCCCGCCCCGACACGTCGGCGGGAATATGGACGTCAAACACCTCACCGCGGGGTCGACGGTGTACCTCCCGGTCGCAGTCGAGGACGCACTCTTTAGCATCGGCGACGGTCACGCCGCACAGGGCGACGGCGAGGTGTGTGTCAGCGCCATCGAGACGCCCACCGAGATCACCGCCCGGCTCACCCTCCGGAAAGAGATGGACATCGAGGCGCCACAGTTCGAGACGACAGGACCGTTCACGCCCGCGGGCCGGGACGAACCGACGTTCGCGACGATGGGGATCCGAGACGACCTCATGGACGCCGCGAGAGACGCCGTGTCTCGACTGGTCGAGCATCTCCACGAACACCGCGGGCTCTCCCGCGAGGAGGCGTACGTCCTCTGTTCGGTCGCGGCGGACCTCAAGATCAACGAGGTCGTCGACGAACCCAACTGGGTGGTCTCGGCGTACATCGCCGATAGCCTCTTTCCCGACGGGTGAGTGACCGGTTCGACACGATGCTGCGACGGGCGAACCGACCGCACGCTTTTTCGCCGGCGTCCCGAGTGGACGGTATGGCCGACGACTCCGTCTACGACGAACTGGGGGTTCCGACGGTCGTGAATGCCTCGGGCACCAAGACGCGGATCGGCGGCAGTCGTATCCGCCCCGAGGCCCTCGACGCTATGGACCGAGCAGCCGAGTCGTTCGTTCGTCTCTCGGACCTGCAGGCGGCCGCGAGCGACCGCATCGCCGAGGTCACGGGCGCAGAGGCCGGCTACGTGACGAACGGCGCGGCCGGTGCGTTGCTCCTCTCGGCGGCCGCGTGTATCGCCGGGACCGACCCGGGGGTCATGTCGCGACTGCCCGATACCGAGGGTGTCGCCGACGAAATCGTCATGCCGCGCACACATCGAACGGGCTACGACCACGCGCTCCGGGCGGCCGGCGCCGAGATCGTCGACATCGGATCGAGCGACCGGCACCTGGGGACCGGGTCCCGGAACGTCGAACCCTGGGAGTACGCCGACGCCATCGGCGAGGACACCGCTGCGGTCGCACACGTCTACAAATCCTACGAGGGGCCACCACTCGCGGCGGTCTGTGAGATCGCACACGAACACGACGTGCCGGTCGTCGTCGACGCCGCCGCGGAACTCCCGCCCGCCGAGAACCTCTCGCGGTTCGTCGAGCAGGGCGCCGACCTCGTGGCGTTCAGCGGCGGGAAAGCTATCCGGGGACCACAGACGACCGGAGTCCTCGCCGGTCGCGCCGACCTGGTCGAGTCGGTCGCCGCCCAGCACCTCGACATGCACGCCGCAAGCGAGGTGTGGGACCCGCCCGAGCGCCTGCTCGACCGGTCGAAATTCGACGGCGTGCCAGAGCAGGGTATCGGCCGCCCGCTCAAGGTCGGCAAGGAGGAACTCGTCGGTCTGCTCGCGGCCCTGGAATCGTTCCTCGAAGAAGACCACGAGACCACCCGCGCCGAGTGGCGCACTCGCGCCGAGCGAGTCACCGAGGCACTGGCCGAAATCGAGGGACTCTCGACCGCCATCGCCGACGGCACGAAAAACGCCGCGCCCACGGTCGAGGTGACCGTCGACGAGTCCATCGCGGGACCCACGACCGTCGAACTCGTCCGTGCGCTCCGTCGCGAGGACCCGCGCGTGTTCGTCGGCGCCGACGCACTCGACGAACACCAGTTTTCGGTGAACCCGATGTGTCTCACTGACGAGGAAGCGGACTACGTCGTCGAGCGGATCCACGCGAACCTCGGCGTCGAAACCGGACGAGAAGACGGAAGCGCCGACGCCTGATACGGCTGTGAGTCAGTCCACGTAGACGGGGATCCACCACACGCGACTGCGGCTGCCGACTTTCTTGCTCGTCACCTCGGTCGACCCCTGGAGGTCGTGTAACCTGTTGAGCGCGGTCCGGCGCGAACACTCCAGTTCTTCGGCGACTTCGCTCGCCGTCAGCGGTTCGGCGTAGTCCTCTCGCCCTTCGAAGACGCCGACGACGTCAGACTCCGTATACTCGACCTCGCGACCGGGTTCGACCATGCGACCACTGGGTCGCGTACCGACTTCAATTTTCCTTCGAAGGAATCGACAGCACGTATGCCGGTCCCTCGAAACAGTGACGGGCACGCCCGCCGACTATACTGTATGACGACAGCCGTACTCCTCACGGGCGCGTTCGGCCGCGTCGGGACGGCGATAATCGACGGTCTGACCGCGGACGACCGCTACGAGTTCACCTACCTCGACCGCGACCCTGTCCCGATTACGATGCCCACGTCGCGGACGTCGCCGACTACGAGGCGATCCGGCCGGCCTTCGACGGCCAGGACGCTGTCGTCCACCTCGCCGGTAATCCATCACCGGGTGCGCCGTGGGGCGACGTCCTCTCGTCGAACGTCGTTGGGACGTACAACGTGCTGGAGGCGGCCCGCGACGTGGGTGTCGAGCGCGTCGTCTTCGCCTCGACGAACCACGTGATGGGCGAGTACCGTATCGAGTGCGAACCCGAGTTGTACGACGGCGAACCCGACGTTGCAGTCGACCACACAGACCTGCCGCGACCGGACTCCTATTACGCCGTCTCGAAACTGTTCGGCGAGCATCTCGGGCGCTACTACGTCGAGGAAGAGGGCACGCTGCCACGCTTCTACGCGCTCCGCATCGGCTGGGTGCTCGACGCCGAGGAGGACGTACCGTTCGGGCCGCCCGAGCGTCGGGTCGCCGAGGGTGAACTGGAGCGCGACACCCAGGAGTACCGGCGGGCGGTCAACCACTGGAAGGCCCACTGGTGTTCTCGACGGGATATGGCGCGACTGGTCGACCACACGGTACAGGACGAGTCGGCCGCGTTCGACGTCTTCTACGCCCGGAGTGCCAGCGACCACTCGTGGTTCAGTATCGACCACGCCCGCGACACCCTCGGCTTCGAACCCGTCGACGACGCCGAAGCCCACGAACCGCCCGTTTGAGTGTCAGGGAAGTGTCGTCGAATCTTTGACGAGGCCCTTTTTGCACGTGTGAAATCGACGAATCGATCGTTCAGTGTATATGCATAGTGATCACCAGCATCCGCGCCGAACGGAGTGAGGCGCGGTTCACTGAGCCCGAGCGCAGCGAGGGTTCAGCCTTTTTCACCCATGTTTTTGCCGCGAGTGGTGCCCGCAGTGAACGCAGTGAGCGAGGACACCCGAGCGGGAAAAAGATGGCCTATACTAATACTTGACTCGCGACGACGAGGACGACGACGCCGAGTACGTCCGAGACGTTGGTCACGGTGGGGATGACGACGTCGTCGGGGTCGAGTTCGAACCGGACGGCGGCGTAGGTCGTCACGAGCGTCACACCCACCACGAACACCGCCAGCGCCAGTCCGCTGACGAACGCCACGGTGACGACCGTCCCCGGTGCGAGCCGCGCAGTCCCGGTCACCCACGTCACCGCCCACGCGCCCACACCGACGAGCGGGAAGACGGTCAGCGCAAGCAGGACAGACGCGAGTGCATTGCCCACCAGCCGGTCGTTCTCGGCCGAAAACGTGAGCAACCCGAGGTGCATGTCCGTCGAGAGCCGCGCCGAGAGCACGCTCCCCAGGTTGCCCGCGGTGCCGATGGTCACCGGGACGAGGACGAGCAACGACGGGTACCGCAGGAGCGTCGCCTCGAAGGCACCGAGCGCGAGCCCGCTGAGCAACTCTAACCCGGTCAGCACCAGCAATACCGGCAGGAGCGTCCGCGTGATCGACCGGACCGACCACGGGTCAGCCCCACCAGCGTGGTCTGTCGCGTGCGAGCGGTCAGTCATACCAGCCCGGCCAGCCGGTCCGCGCTGGCCCGGGTCCCCTTCACGATGAGCGTGTCACCGGCCCGGAGGACCGTCTCGTCGTCGGGCGAGAGGAGCCACTCGGTGTCCGCATCGGCGCTCTCGGCTCCGCCTGCACCCTCGCCGTCTCGCATGCGACGCACCGCGAGCAATCGCAGTCCCGCCGCCGCTCGCGTGAGATCAGCGACCGTCTCGCCAGCGAGGTCACTCCCCGGAGAGACGACTTCCCGAACGAGCACCTCGTCGGATTCCTCGACGGCCGCCTGGACGACCGGATGGGTGCCGAGCCCGCGCAACACGCCCTCGCTTATCTCGACGGCCGCGTCGCTGATCACCTCCGTGCTGGTCGCGACGTGCAGGAGCCCTCGCAGCGCGACCGGGTCCTCAACCGACGCCGCAGAGCGCAGCGTCCAGGCCTCGAATCGGGACTTGAGCGCGTCGACCTCGATTTCGAGTTCGCGTACCTCCTCGGCCAGGTCCGCGTCGTCGAAGAGGACACTACTGTAGGCGAGATCCACCGCGAGTTCGCTCACGTTCTTCAGCAAGACCAGCGACTCGACCGCTCGCTCCAGATCGGCGACGTCCGCCTCACCGGGCCCGTCGATCTCACCGGGCTCGTCGGTTCTCTCGGGTACAGACGCTTGCACGTCGACCGGCCAGTCACTCGCCTCCTCGCCTGGTTCGTCGCCGACGGGCGGGCGAGTGGTCGTGTCGGGTCCGACGGTCGGTACCTCGAAAGGCTCGCCGGTGAGCATCTCGTAGACGCCCGCGACGCCCTCGTCGGGACCGCGACAGACGAGGACGTCCCCGGCCCGCAGCGTCGTCTCCCGGTCGGGGTTGTGGATCCACACCTCGCCGCGTCGGACTGCGACGACCCTGACGCCCGTCTCGGTCTCCAGATTGAGGTCGCCGAGTGTCTCGCCGGCGTACGGCGAGTCGGGGGCAACCGTCGCACGGGCGAGTGCCTCGACGGCGTCGGGCAGAGAGGCACGGAAGGCCGGCAGGACGCCGATGTCCTCACGGACGACCTTCGCGACGTCACCGGCGGCGTCGCTAATCTTCTCGGCGGCGCCGACGATCCCGAAGACGGGTGCCAGCGCCTCGGCGTCGTCGGGACTGCGCCCCGCCATCACCAGCGTCATCCGGGCCTGCAACTGGAGGACGTCCATCCGCGCTTCGAGTTCGAGTACCTCCTCGGCCAGTTCGGCATCCTCGAAGAGAACGGACGAATAGGACAGGTCGATCAGCAACTCCGCCGTGTCTTTCATCTCGCCCAGCAGGTCCTTGACGCTCCGGGGCTCGTACTCGACTCGTCCGCGCCCCTCGTCGCTCATACAGGTGGATTCACCCGACGGAGTATAGAGGCTGTGGCGAAAGCGGCCGAAGGACACGAAACCGTTTGAACTTGTGGCGGCCGACACGTTTTCGGGATGTAGAGTGTCTACAAACGAACCGCGGATAGAGTGACCGGATTCTGACCACACGCTGTGGCAATTCTCTGCAGTTGTGCCCAAGAA
>Ga0207718_101247_pt1 | contig 14224 bp, 15 predicted proteins | sample A23M2SouthBayCA_FD_187749 | JGI IMG/M metagenome (GOLD analysis project Ga0207718, IMG submission 187749) | Aerobic enrichment media microbial communities from Eden Landing Ponds, California, USA - A23 M2 (SPAdes) | ecosystem: Environmental > Aquatic > Marine > Unclassified | place: Emeryville... | reverse complement strand
CGGCTTCTTTCGCACACGGACCAGTCAGCACGACGTGCTCTGTGGCACGGAATACAGGTCGGTCTCTTGCGCCCCATATCTTGTTTCACGCTCTCATGGAGTAGCAGCGTTTCCATCGAGTCAGCACGCCTCAGCAAACATCATCTGGAGATGATAGAATCCTCGGTGTTAGGTTCGCCATGCGAACTGACCGCCGAGGTTCCTACTAGATTCACATACGGTTCGGAACACTGTGCGAGATACACAGCGCGTATCTTGCACCTCCTACGGGAGAGGATCCGCCGGTAACTACACTCGCGTAGTCACAGCGAAAAATTTCCGGCCAATGTGAATCCAAGTCCACAGAACGGGCTGAATGCAATCAGATGAACCTCCGGTATCGACTTGAGCCGAAGCTTACGAGTCGGATGGCGCAATGGGATCCACGACTGTTTCAAAGATGGGCTTTCCTCGGGAGTCGGGGAGGGACCGCAGAGCAGAATTCGAACCTGCAATGTCCCGCCTTGGAGAAATGGATCTTAAGTCCATTGCCTTCGATCCGCTCGGCCAACTCTCCATCAGGAGGGCTGGCGCGAGCGCATCGATGGGGAGCAACTGATCCACTACGACGGCTGGGACGCCAGCAATACGCCGGAAACGCCTTCACAGTCGGAATCCTCTGCACCGAACTGATCGACGTCGAGGTGCCCACTAGTGTCGCCAGGGGGACATATCAGTCAGACGTAGAATCTCACGAGGCGAAACTATTCCTGATTATTAAATATGTAGGATGCGAATGGCGGTCCGGGATGAGTACCGACGAACCTACCCACAGTACGGAGCACCACGGCCACGAACACCACGAGGTCGAGGGGCCGGGCTATCCGACGCCCGCCGCGATGCGAACCGAGAGCGGACGCGAGAAGACGGCCTACGTGATGGCCCCACGCGTAGGCATGGCAAACGACGGCCCCGACTTCGTCGGCGTCGTCGACATCGATCCCGAATCGGACACCTACAGCGAACTCATCGACACCGTCAACATGCCCAACAAGGGCGACGAACTCCACCACTTCGGCTGGAACGCCTGCTCGTCGTCCTGCCACGCCGAGGGGCTGAGCCGGCAGTATCTGGTCGTCCCCGGCCAGCGATCCTCGCGCATCCACATCATCGACGCCGAGGACCCCCGAAACCCTGAGATGGTGAAGGTCATCGAACCGGAGGAGATCTTCGAGCACGACCTGTCGGCCCCACACACCGTCCACTGCGTCCCCGGCGGCAAGGTCGTCATCAGCATGCTGGGCGACAGCGAGGGCGAACTTCCCGGCGGCTTCCTACAGCTTGATCAGGACGACTTCAGCATCGACGGCCACTGGGAGGCCGACCGCGGGGAGATGGAGATGAACTACGACTACTGGTATCAGCCACGCCACGACGTCCTCATCTCCAGCGAATGGGCCGCCCCGAACACCTACTATCCCGGTTTCGACCTCGAAGACGTCGAGGCGGGAAACTACGGCGACAGCATCCACATCTGGACCTGGGAGGACCGCGAACACGTTCAGACCCTGAACTTCGGCGAAGCCGGCCAGATTCCACTCGAAGTCCGGATGAGCCACAACCCCGAGGAGACCCAGGGCTACGTCGGCGCGGCGCTGTCCTCGAACATCATCCGCTTCTACGAGGAAGACGACGGCGCGTGGGACTGGGACGTGGTCATCGACGAGGAAGCTCGTGAACACGAGGACTGGGACATGCCTGTCCCGCCGCTTATCACCGACATCGTCCTCTCGCTGGACGATCAGTACCTATTCTTCTCGAACTGGCTACACGGTGACGTGCGGATGTACGATGTGAGCGACTCGGCTAACCCGCGGCTAGTCGATCAGATCTGGGCCGGCGGGCTATTCAGTGCCCGACAGGAAGTGCAGGGCGAGCCGATTCGGGGCGCACCGCAGATGCTCCAGCTGTCCCGTGACGGACGGCGGCTCTACTGGACGACGTCGTTGTTCTCCTCGTGGGACAATCAGTTCTTCCCCGAGCTCGCCGAGGAAGGCTCGCTGATGCTGAAGGCCGACGTCTTCCCCGACGAGGGTCGGATGGAACTGGACGAGGAGTTCCTCGTCGATTTCGGCGACGCACCTGGCGGTCCGGCGCGCGCCCACGAGATTCGCTGGCCCGGTGGTGACTGCACCAGTGACGTCTGGCAGTGAGCGCGACCGATGAGGCCGCCCACGCCGTCGAACTCCGCTGGCCGGACGGACGAGTCGAGACGATCCGCGTCGGGAGCGGCGAGACCGTCGTCGACGCCGCCGAAGCCACTGGCGTCGCCATCCCCTACGGCTGTCTGTACGGGGCCTGTGGAACCTGCACGGCCGAACTGCTGGACGGAGAGATACGCCACCTGAAGCCGGTGCGCGCGCTGAAAGAGCGTGCGCTGGACGCCGGGTACGTCCTGCCCTGTATCGCCACGCCGGAAACCGACTGCCGACTCCGTATCGGTCACGAGATTCAGGCCGAAGTCCTCGGCACGCCCTGGAAATGAGCCACGGACGAGGCCATCGAAGACTGCTGCTCGTGGTCGCCTGCCTGCTCTCGGTCATCGGCACGGCCAGCGCCCACGGCGGAACCGCAGGGAGCGGCATCTCGGTGTCGCTGGTCGTGGGACTGTCCGCACTGGTCGGGACCGCGACCGGACTGGGCGCCGTCGTCGTCGGTTCCAGACGAGTAGTGGCCGTGTTGACACACAGACGATTCACCGCGGTACTCGGCGTCGGGCTGACGGTGCTGGGACTGTCGTTCGTCGCACCCGTCGCCGGAGAGACACCGGCGTTCGCGCTCCTCGGCGCAGGCGCCGGGATCGTGCTCGCCCGACGGGTCCCACACAGCCACGCGCCGACTGCGACGGACGGACACGACGTGCTCGTGGCTGGCGTCGTGGGCGCAATCGGGCTACATCGCCTCTTTGAGGGCGTCGTGCTGGCGGCGGGCTTTCTCGCCGGGTCGACGGTCGGCTTGATGACCGCCGTGGTCATCACCCTTCACGCAGCGGCCGAAACCGTGCTCTTGGCGACGCTAGTGACGCTCGACGGGCGTACACGCCTCGCCGTACTGGCCGTCCTCGCCGTCCAGACCGGCTTCGTCCTCGGAGCCCTTACAGCGACCGCCGCGACCGTCACTGTCCCCGTTACGCTCCGGTACGTAGTCGTCACCGTCGCCGCCGGCGTGCTGGTCTACTTCGGACTTCACGAGTGCAAGCAGTGCTACGTCGACTGGCGACGGACGGCGTAGTTCGGATCGGCACGTACCGGAGCCAGAACGCTCGCGTCGTCCGCAGAATGGTATACCCAACGACAGGCCTTTGATTCCTGAATCGGAACGTTCGGTGTCATGCGATACGTTCAGGCACGATCACGCCCATCACAGCGACTCGCCATGACGCCATCATCATCACGCTCCACACCGTCGTGCTGACTACATGCTCTGCATTCAGCAGCCGGAATCTGACAAAATCCAGGGAGAACATCCGCACCTACGGTGAGTAGCTCACCTGTATCTAGCAAAGTGGGTGGGATTACACTCTGTAGGAGAGTGTAAAACGGGGCGTCGATTGATTTCAGGGAAGAGGAGCCTGAAACAGTTGATTAGTAGGACTGCGAATTGACCGCCATGGCTCTTGCCAGATCCACATACGGTCCGGAACACTGTGCAAGACATACAGCGCTTATGCAGCACCGATTCGGCCGGAAATACTGGGTTCCAACGCAACGCGGAGTGGAAATCTACGGCTCGGGAATTTCTTCGGTCAACTCCTCCAATTCGGAGTCATCCCAGGCCCGCTGAAATTCGGTAGTCACTGTGCCCGTACCGGAAACAGCCAACTCTAACTGTTTTGCTGTCTGTTCATCAGGAGCGTCAACGATGACAGCGGAGTCGTAATACCCGTTCACAAGGAAATACTCGACCTCACAATCCATTGAGTCCGCAAGCTGAGTAGCTTGCTCAAGTCGTTCAGGTAATTGTTTTATGGACTGTGCTCCCTCCGTGTTGTGCTTGTGAAGCGCGAGGTATGTTGGCATCTGACAACCCAATCATAGCTACAACACCTGGTTTCTTAATGATTGTTTCAACACAAAGGCCCTCTAAAGCCGTGGTATCTATCATCTGTTCCTTCTTTGGGAACCAAGAGCTCAGGTACAGTAGGGTGGGGGATAGATCCTCTACATTCAGCAGCCAGTTTCTGACAGAACTTAGGGAGAATATCAGCACCCACGGAGAGTAGCTCACCTGTATCTATCACCCTAACCGAGGATCTTTTGAGACCAAAATGTGCTGTGTAGGAAGGACGAATCGATGGAACATCACCACCGGGGGCGTACCCAAGGCCCATTTTTTCCTGAAACGTTCTCGGAAACAAGAAAATCTACCTAAAACCCAGAGACTGCGGGGGAGTCGACGTCGATTCGATACGAGTCCGGAATTCCGGAATCCACACGCCGGCGCTTACCGGTGAGGCACACGTTCGTGGACCTATGGATGGGAACCGAACGTCACTATCGACGGCGCTCCGCGCCGACCAGCCGACGCGGGGCGCTGACCGAAACACCACCTTGGCCCGAGAGGATTCGGACCTCTCCGCCAACGGCATTCTGTTTCCGGACCTCGATGACGGGATCACCCTGCTGGATATCGAGGGCGGCCGAGGCGTCACAGCGCTCCAGGCGTTCGTCCTCGATCACGTACTTATGACCGACGGCCCCACGTTCTGGGTCGACGCCCACGGGTACGCGACGACGACGACGCTGGCCCGTCTCGCGCCGAGTCAGCGACTCCTCGATCGCATCCACGTCGCCCGCGGGTTCACCGCCTACCAACACTTCGGCGCCGTCGCCGACCTCGCCGACGCCATCAATCACCACGTCCAGCAGGCAGGTCGCGAGGATTCTCTCTCTGCTCGACGGGCCCGACGCCAAGAACGGCCGGATCGCAAGCCAGAGAGTTCCCCACTGACGCCCTCGGTGATCGTCGTGCCAGCCGTCGACGCCCTGTACCGGGCGGACGATACCCTCGGGTCCGACCAGGCGCAAACGCTCCTCACCCGCGGTCTCGCTCGGCTCAGGCGGATCGCCGACTCGTACGACGTCCCAGTGCTGCTCACGTGCACCGATATTGACGACTTCACGGCGCCGATCGAGTCGATCGCCGACCATACTCTCACCTGTGAACAGACGCCGATGGGCCCGCGGTTCGTCGGCGACGACTTCGAGACGTTGGTCTATCCCGTCGATGACGGGGAATACTACCAGACGACGTTCGCTTACTGGCGTGAGATCCTCGCGACCAGGGCCGAACAGGTCGGCCTCCAGCCAACAGGGCCGCAGACACCTGGGGGATCCGTAGCCGATGCCGGTCAGTCGAGTCCCCCGCCGACGCCGAACCCACTCCTCGACGCCTGGGGTGGCTGACCGTGGGCCGCACAAATCCCACCTACCGCGACGCGCTCCGGGTCATCGAGGAGCGCTGGCAAGAGTACCGCCGAGCGCTTCGACGAGCCCACCAACCCCTCTTCGATCAACTCATCACGTACGCACGGAACCACGCCGACGCCAGTGGCCTCCTGAACCATCAAAACCCCCTGCTGCCGGCCCTCTTCAGCATCGATCTCGAACAGGAACGCCGGCTCGAAGAACTCGAGGATCGCCTCGACGACCTGGAAGCCAAGCTCGTCGACGACGACTCAGCCGAGACCGACCACAGCCACGAGTGATAGCCGATGCCGTTCACCATCGACTTCCTCGAGGATCGGGTACTTGAGTGGACTGCAACTGCCGACGGAGCCGACGTGACCGAACGCGCCGACTACACGCCCCGGTTCTACGTCGGCCCCCGGTCGCCCACCGCTGACGTCGATCTCGACGCCCTCTGCGCACACTACGACGCCCACCCCGACGTCGTCGCGACCGATATCGTCACCCGGCGTCCCGGCTTCCGCCGGGACGAAGAACCGGTCCTCGCCGTCGACGTTACCCACGTCGACCGCGTGGCGTCGCTCGCTCGACAGGCCCGACAGCATCCCGCCTATCCCGTGGGCGAGCTCGCCTGCTACAACGTAGATTTCTCCCGCGAATTCCGGTACTGTCTGGAAACGGATACCGACCCGACGCCGGTCAACGAGTTGTCGAGGCTGTCACTGTCGGTACCCGTGACCGAGACCGCAACCGACACCTACGGCACGATCACCATCGACGGCGAACTAACGACGGGCGACCCAGAGACGATCCTCACCGCGGTCCAAACGGCACTCGACACGCGCGATCCCGACGTCCTCGTCTGCTCGACCAGCGATATCATCCCGACGCTGTACGACATGGCGCGTGCCGAGGACAGGCTCGACTTCGACCTTGCGCGGTCGCCTGGGGCCGGCTACCAGCAACTCGCCGGCCGATCGACCTATTCGAGCTACGGTCGCGTCGGCCACTCGCCGGCCCGGTACAACGTCCCTGGCCGGGCGATCATCGACGAGTCGAATACGTTCTTCTTCCGCGAGACGAACCTCGACGGCGTCCTCGACCTCGTCTCTCGCTCCCGAAAGCCCGTCCAAGAACTCGCGTGGGCGTCGATCGGCAACGTCCTTACGGCGATCCAGATTCGGGAGGCACAGGCCCGTGGCGTCCTTACCCCCTGGAACTCTTGGCGTCACGAATTCTTCAAGCCGATGGGGACGCTCCACGATGCCGATCGGGGCGGATTCACGTTCTCGCCCGACGTCGGCCTGCACGAGGACGTCTATGAACTCGACTTTTCGAGCCTCTACCCCAACATCATCTGCCAGTTCAACGTCTCACCCGACGTGATTCGCTGTGACTGCCATGCCGATCGTGAGGATGTTCCCGGCCTCGGCTACTCGATCTGTGACGAGCAGGGCTACCTCGTCGACGTCCTCCAGCCGTTGATCGACGCCCGCGATGAGATCAAGGCCGAGATCCGCCGTGAGCGGGCTCGCGATGCTCCCGACGCAGAGCGCCTCGCCGACCTCGAAGGCCGGTCGGGAGCGATCAAGTGGATCCTCGTCGCCTGTTTCGGCTACCAGGGATTCTCGAACGCAAAGTTTGGGCGCATCGAGTGCCACGAGGCCATCAACGCCTACGCGCGGGAGATCCTCCTCGACGCCAAAGAACACTTGGAATCTGGGGGGTGGACCGTCGTCCACGGCATCGTCGACTCCATCTGGGTCACCCCCGATCCCGACATCGCGGCGGACGAGCGTGTGCCGCTGCCCCAGCTCGCCGACGAGATCACCGAGTCGGTCGGCATCCGCCTCGAATACGAGGCCGATTACGAGTGGGTCGCCTTCGTTCCGCAGGTCGATTCCGACGCTGGGGCGCTGACGAAGTACTTCGGGAAGGTACGGGGCGAGGACGAGTTCAAGGTCCGTGGCATCGAAGCCCGGCAGCGGTCGACGCCGGCGTTCGTCGAGGCCGTCCAGCGCGAGTGTCTCGCCGTCCTCGGCGAGACGCGATCACCGGAGGCCGTCGTCGATAGGCTCGCCCAGGCGATCGCTCGTCTTGAGCGTGGGGCGGTCGATCCAGCGGACCTGGTCGAAAAGAATCGGGTTTCGAAGACCGTCGAGGTGTACACACAGTACACCCAGAACGTCGCTGCCCTAGAACGGGCTCGCGAGCAAGATCTGGCAATCAACCCGGGACAGAACGTGGAATACGTTGTCGTCGATGACACGAGGTCCTCGAGGGACCGAGTCGCGCTGGCTCATGAAGAGCCAGACCGCTACGATGCAGGTTACTACCGAACCTCACTCATTCGAGCGATAGAAAGCATCCTCTCCCCTCTCGGATGGGACAGAGATGATATTGCTCAACGGTTGGCTGCAGACGCCGACAGCACGATTAGGGCTTTCATAAACACACGGTAACTGTTGAACTGAATCATCAATTAAATTCATTCGGTGTGTTTATTGGCCATGTTCAATAGTGGTGTTCATTAGGTGTGTTCATTGGTTGTGTTCACTACATTCATTCATCAATAGATTTGATGAATGCGTCTGACGAACTTTCTTAATGAATGGGTTGCATGGTGGTCTCATGCTCTCATACTGTACATACAGTGAGGCCGGTGGCGTCGGGAAAACGACGACCGCCGCGAATCTGGCGGTGGCTCACGCCAGGGCGGGCTTGAAACCGCTCGTGATCGGTCTCGATCCGCAAGACGGCGATGTCTCTCACTTGTTCGGCGTGGACGACGAGCGAGATCAGCCCGTCGACAACATCCCTCGCCACGTGATTCGACGTCCGAAAGGGGAGTTCGAGGACCTGATCCGAACAGTCGAAGGAATCGATATCATCCCGGAGCACAACCAGCTCGCAGACCTCGGCGAGTGGTTGGAACGCGAAAAGAAACAGGCCGAGGAGATGGGTGAGGCGTTCGGCAAATTTAGCGCCCTCCGCCGAGTGCTGAAAGAGGCCGACGTCCCGGAGCAGTATGACGTCCTCATCTGTGACCCGCCTGCCACGGAAGGCCCGCATCTCTACAACGCGATCGACGCGACACGCTCACTCGTGATCCCGGTCGAGCCATCGGCGAAGGGCGAGGCGGCGGTCCATGGCCTCGAATCGCTCGTCAGCGGACTTGAAGAGCAACTCGACTTCCAGGTTGGCGTCCTCGCAGCCGTCCCGATCGGGTTCAAAAACACCCGCGATCAGCGAGAGATCATCGAGAAGCTCGACTACGCCCATCCAGAGGTAATTGGTGACCGGACGTCGTTGATGGAGGGCTGCTGGCGGCAACGGTGTAGTGCATATCGATATGTCAAGGAACATCGCGACCGCATCCGGGACTACGAAGTTGAGACGCTAGCACAGTTCGACCGCCTCGCACGCTACCTCGAAGAACAGACTGGCATCGAAGCACCGAATCCGCCTGAACCCGGTTCCCTTGACCACGAGGTGGTCGCATGAACGGAATGAAAGAGGGTGCCGGCGACGATCCGTTTGCGGACGACGAGGACGACGATCCCCCGAGCAGTCGCGATGCTCCAGTCGTAGAGGCGGAGCGGGATACTGAGGCCCGATCATCGACTCCGAAAATACCCTACAAATTCCGCCGTGATGGCGTTCAGGACGGACGCGATCGTGTCCCGCTCTTCCTTCTCGAAGAAACAAAAAGCAACGAGCGGACGTTCAAAGCCGATGTTGAGAATACACTCGACGAAGACGTCCAACTCACTGATCTGCGGGAGGCGGCCTACCGAGTCGCGATGAATCACGTAGACGAGGTGGCCGATGAACTACGTGAATGGGGCTACGATTACGATTCGCCTCAGTAACAGAGGTCTGCTGAAGGCCGTTGCGCAACGATGAAATCATCTGATATATGCCTAAATTTCATTACTACTGAATCGAATCAGTCGTTTAGTAGGACTGCGTACTGACCGCCGAGTATTCTTCCAACTCGACGACAGTTTCCGACATTCCTGCAAGATACAAAGCGTGAGTCGGTTACTCGCCTGTCATCGTTTGTGACGAGAACAGAGTGGTAGCGTAGTCCGGAGCTCCGTTCGGGCACCATAGAGCGGTCGTTCTCGGCGTTTCTCTCCAGCTACGTGAGGATGTAAGCGTATGGAATACTGGTCCCAACAGTGATGACGACGCCGAGAAAGACCACCCACTGGGCCATCACCGATCGTCTCGAGGCGGTTCCGGTCCACGCCGACGAGTAGCGGTGGATGGTGTAGGCGAACAGTGCGCTCGCCAAAATGAACACCGGCGGGTGGAGCGCGACCGACAGGGTCGGCTCGCCACGGCCCGGGAACAGTCCCAACTGGCTGAACGGGATGAATAGCGCGAGAAAGGCGAACCCGTATACGATGCCGAATGCGATCGACAGGGGGAGATATCGGGGCCTGAGGACCACTCGCCAAGACGGCGTCCCGTCGTCCGGCTGGCCACCTGACGCGTGGACGAGAAATCGGCGGACGTCCGGGGGCACGTACAGTGCTGAAACGGAAAGGACGCCTCCGAACAGTCCGATGCCGCCGGTTATCACCAGCCAGTTCCCGACCGACAGCAGGAACAGAATGATGCCGAGGACGCCCACCACTAAATCGAATACTTGCATTAGTATGTCATATCCCCAGAGAGTAATAAGAGATCGCCCGAGGGTTGTGTGGGGCTTCGGAAGCCTATCCACCCCGAGTCTGACACTCTGCTGACTACAGACTCTATATAATCAGTTAGACGGATTCTTGAGCGTGTGATGGCCAGCATCTCGTAGTGGCTGCGACCTGTAAGTCACAACGTACTGTCTTTCGCCGAATCGCCCAACAGCCGCACGTTGAGTGGCCAACATATGACTCAACGCCGTTGTACGATCACACCTCGCTCACCGGGTTAGAATCGGACATTCGAGTCGTCTCGGAAGTCTGGTTCAGCCACCAAGAACACGACTCACTTGAGCGGTACGTCTGCGAACTTCCGATAGCCTACTTCCGCTTCGAAGTCCACGACTGCTATGGGAGTTCGACACGCTACCAGATGGATACCCTCTTTCGGGTGTTCTTACTGAACGAACTTCACGGGTGGGCGCACGAGACAGTTCTCGTTGGTATCTCGAAGCCATCCCGAACACTGTGAGCGTGTTGAACTGGAGACAATCCCCAACCAATTGATACTCTGGCGCAGTTGGCACACACGCTTCACCGATGAGCTTCGCGAGACGGTCCAGAATGTGGCTCGAACAATTCTGATCGAAGCACAGAACGCCGATGTCACAGTCTCGCGCGAACCGGAACGAAGCCTTCTGCCTCAAGGCTCATTATGCTCAACGGGCGAGTTCGATGGCGCCACTTCCCGAGGATGACGGTCGAAAGCCAGGTGACCAGCGGGCGTGGACATCCGAGCAGCGCCATGCTATTACTCGACACGTCGACGAACGAGCCCGCGACGCTATGGAGACGTACGCGACACTCTCAGAGGATGTTGATCCCCTCGACAGGCAGCGACTCCATACGGGTCATTGAAGGCAGCGCGTGACCGTGCGCTCGTGTTCGTCCTTGCGTACACAACAGTCCGAGTTGGTGAACTCCTACGGGACCCCAACGATCCCCGTCGGCGTGGGGTTCGGTGGGAGGATATTTCACTCGATGATGGGAGCATGAATGTCTATCGGAAGAAGCAGTAGTGGGATGCCGCAAACCTTCCTGACCCAGTCATTTCTCCGATCCGAAGCTATCGCAAACTCATGGACCCGCCGGCGGATCGTTGGCCAATGTTCCCCAGGTTCGACCACCGAACGCTCGCGACTCGCGTGCGGGAGGAACTTGCGGACCGAGGGTTCCAGCCCGCGGCGATTGACGACCGACGATCAGCGTACGCTCGGGATCTCTTGTTGGCTCTCGACGAGGACATTCGGCCGCCGTCGACCACAACGGATGGGGCACGGTCGATTCTCCAACGACTTTCGGATGCGGGAGCAATTGACATCGATCATCCGAAACACGAGTATCTCGTTCCCCATGACGGGCGACGAGGGACGGGTGAAGTGCTCGTTCGTGCCTTCGGCTAGACGCTTGCCGCCCGCAACCTTTACAAATCCGAGGAAATGGTCCGTGAGCGGTATTCCATATCGAAGCCGGGGAGCTGGGGGACGCCGCGACTGAACCACTAGAAGAGGTTGACTACGATGAACGTTCTATCTCTTCGAGATCGATAATTGACGAGATAACACGTATTATTGATTGTACTGCGTTTCGAATTCCCCGAGGACGTTGGATTATGATTTGAGTGACTCGTCGAGGGCATAGACGGCAGCGGCAACTAGGATTTCGGGAACTCACGGTATCACGCGCTCGGCCCGCCACCGGATTCGAATCGCTGATGACCGAAATGGCAGTTTCGGCCATCCAGCGCTGGCCGTAAGGTCGCTGTCCAACTGGGCGCTGTGGGTGTGGTCGTAGTGGCGAACAGGAAGTGACGGATCAGCGGCCGGATGCCCTCCGATCGGAGGGCACCCCGGAGGATACGTCCAGACAGACGACGTTTCCGTGGTGACCGTCACGCCCTCCCCGGACGCCTCCCAGCCGGTGGCACCCTCGCCGAAGTGGAATTCGATTCCCAGGTTCTCGGCGCGCGAGCGGACCGTCCGCTGGACGTCGTTCTCGTAGTTCGGCAGCACCTCGTCGAGCATTTCGACGACGGTTACGTCGGTGCCGAGTTTCGCGAGCATCGTCGGCAGTTCTATTCCGATGTAGCCCGCGCCGATGACGACGAGGCTATCCGGTAGCGACTTCATCTGGAGGAGTTCCGCGGAGGAGAGCACTGGATCGTGGTCGTCGAATCCCCTTCTGGAGGGACAGCAACACCTCCGTTCTAGATCTCCCCACATCAACTGTAGGCTTAGGTTGGCACTCATCCACCGAAGGTAGAACATTTAATGGGGTTCACGATCGATAATTCGGGTATGACCAGCCGTCTCGTCGGATCGGACCAAACGCTCCTTCAAATAGTCGAGGAGATGGCTACGTTGCAACAGGTAGGCGTCACGGAACTCGCGAACCGATTAGATCTTACTAAGAGTACGACTCATAGACATCTTCAGACCCTGGTCGCCACTGGATATGCAGTCAACGACAACGGAACGTACCGACTTTCTCACCAGTGGTTTCATCTCGGGACTATCGTTCGGGCGCAAGGACGCTTCTACAACGCTGCCAAATCCGAGATAAGGGCTCTCGCCGACAAGACGGGACAGACAGTCTGGTCCGCTATCGAAGAAGATCACAAGTTGATGTTCGTTGATGGAGCGGGGGAAGATCTGACGCACAACCCAGAACTACTCCTCGGGCGCTGGATGTCACTTACCAACACTGCCGCTGGAAAGGCGATACTCGCTCATCTCCCCGAAGGAGAGGTTATCGAGATGCTCGAAGCAAACTCTTCGACCACAGAGAGAGAGACGTCGACGATTCTCAAGGAACTCGAGGACGTTCGAACTCGTGGATACGCAGTCAATCGCGGTGAGTATATCTCTGGTACCTATGGTCTCGGGATGCCGGTCATCGGTGATGATCGAGTCTTTGGTGCGATTTCCGTGGCGAGTTCGTCTTCCGAAGTTATCTCCGACGACCGAGAGTACATCACCGATTCACTCAGCACTACGATTGAACAAGTGAAACAAACCCTGTCTACAGCCTAAGTTTGGACCAATGGTTGTCGCCATCCACGGTTTCTACTGATCGTGGGTGGAGGAGTGGACAGAGAAGTACGAGTAGCAGTTGTGACTAGTAAGTAGAGGTGGAAAGCGTCCCGTAGCACGGAACAAACTACTAATGTTTTTACGTTATCGTTACAAGTGTAGTGATGTAAAGGCGGTCGCAGAACGGGTCATTATAGGAGTCTGTCCCACGTGAGCGAACGCCTGAGGGGGATGAGTTGGTTGCTTGGTTCGGAGATCGGGAGCGGCGCTGGCGGATTTCCTCGGTCTCCAACGCCTCGATCGGGTCGCTCTCGACGATGATCGCCCTGCGGCTGATATGACAAGGGAGGCGTCTTCGCACATCGGCTTCAATCAACTCCCGACCATGGCTGACGGGGGCACAAAATATAAATAGGTGCGTTTCAGAAGTAGGGTTGTATGCCACCCACTCCCAGCTTTGATCGTCTGATTCACCAGCGTCCGCTATCGACGACGGTCGAACCAACCGGAGGCGTGCGGCGATGATCGACCCGACCGAGGAGCGCGTCATCGACTGCGACTGGCACTACCAGGACTCGTTCAAGGAGATCGCCGAGTACATGCCCGAGCCCTGGCGCACCAAGTACAAGCGGAGCGGCTGGGACGACGCCGGGGTGAAGCAGAACGTCAGTTCGTTCTTCCCGACGTCGACGGGCGATCGGCAGAACTACGGGAAGGTCGTCCGCGAGCACTCGAACTATCCGGACGAGCCGGAAGAGCCAGAACGGGTACGCGAGGGGATGGACTTCCTGGATATCGACGACTCGTTGCAGATTTCCCACCTGGCGCTGGCGATGGGCGGCGTGACCGCAGACGACGAGCGCGTTCAAGCGTTCACGAAGGGCTACGTCGAGTACATGCGCGAGGAGGTGCTCGATCCGGACGACGGCGTCTATGGCCTGGCGATGATCCCGTACGACGACATCGAGGCGTCCCTGGAGATTCTGGAGCGCGTAGAGGACGACGAGGCGTTCGTCGGCGCCTGCTTCGTCACGGCGGG
>Ga0207718_101243_pt1 | contig 14278 bp, 17 predicted proteins | sample A23M2SouthBayCA_FD_187749 | JGI IMG/M metagenome (GOLD analysis project Ga0207718, IMG submission 187749) | Aerobic enrichment media microbial communities from Eden Landing Ponds, California, USA - A23 M2 (SPAdes) | ecosystem: Environmental > Aquatic > Marine > Unclassified | place: Emeryville... | reverse complement strand
CGTCGCGACCACGCCTCGAAAAAGCTGGACCAAAAAGCCGCGAGTCGCTTCGCTCCTCGCGGTCCTACTGCTGGCGATTCCGCATCACACTAGTCGGGCGTCGTCGATCCGCAACCGCCCGCGCGTCCCGTCCCACTCTGTCGTATAGTCGAGTTCGATCTTTCGATCCATGTGTGGGCCGTCCGTCACCAGCGTCTCGAATTCGCCGCCCTCACCCAGGATGTGGACGCCGTACTCGTCGTTAAGCGTCTCCAGCTCGGCGATCGTACCGGCGTCGAGCGTGCGACCCAGCCAGGATTCGTCGAGACCATGGGCCGCGACCTGGATGATCCGGATCTCGAAGCCCGCGTCGAGCATCGCCTCGGCCAGCGTTCGGGGGTCGCGCTGCCAGAGCGGTGCGAACAGCTCGGCGTCGAGCCGATCGGCCATCGCCTGGATCCGGCTGGTCTGATACTCGCTCTCGACCGCGCCTGCCGTTATTCCCGTGACACCACCGACGAGTTCTGAATCGAGATTCTCGAGTGCGGCCTCCAGCGGTTCGAGTTCCGCGTCGCCCTGCGCCCCCGAGTCGGTCGCAGACCCGGCCTCGAAGTCCTCGGGTTCGACTGCCACCAACTCGATCCCGATACTCTCGGCGGCGAGTTCGGCGAGTCGCGTCGCCGGCACGTGGTACATGTACGAGTCGCCCTCTGGATGGACTGTCACCAGTCGCTCGACTGGATGGCCCGCCTCGAGTGCACGATAGAGTGCCCACGAAGAATCTTTGCCGCCCGAAAAGAGGCTCACCCACGCGCCGTCGTTCATATCTGTGATTGCGCTGCTGAGTGTTTAGGTTGCTCGGTTCGATATACTGCTGTCTAGAATCGTCTGTCTCTGTGTAACCGGGCCATATAATCTGGAATGTAGATGGGAAAAATTAAGGCAGTCGAACAAGTCGTCGAACGTGTCGGCTGTCAGTGGGGGCAGCCGGGGTGAAACGATGGTACTCGATTCGATCATCAGTTCGATCAAGCGCACACTACGGCGCGAGAAGCGGAGCAAAGAGCGGGAAGTCAAACGAGACGCGAAAAAGCAGTCACGCAACGCCGTCAAGGACGCGAAAAACGCGGCTTCAGGCGACGACAACTGACTCGGGCGGCTTTTCGGACGCGGCTCTATCGACGGACAGTGATCGTCACGGCTCCGCAGTCACACTCGTAGACGTGGCGTGTCCCGACGTCGGTCTCGTAGACGATCCGTCGATTGGCGGTATCGAGTTCCCGGTCACACCCATCGCCAGCGCACGTGCAGGTCAGTTCACTGAGCATACCGTCACTTCTCTCCGAGGGGTACTCAAGGCGAGCCATCCGCGGAGTGAAAGTGAAAGTAATATCGAAACGACCGATCGCTGGGGATCAGTGTCCGTTCGCGATGTGGGTGTGCGCGCCGATGAGCGCGCCCGCGAGGTCGAGGTTCTCGACGTGGGTGTCCTGATCGATGATCGACGCCCGGAGTTCACAGTCCCGGATGATCGAATCGGGGAAGATGATCGACTGATCGATCGTCGAGTCGACCACTTCGGCGCCCGGGAGGATGTGGACGTTCTCGCCGATAGTCGAACTTTCGACCGTCGCCGACTCGGCGATGATGCTCTCGCCGTCGAGTTCCCAGGCGACGGCGTCGAGGTAGCTCTCGGGCGTCCCGATGTCGAACCATGCCTCCTCGAAGGGGAACGCGTGGACGGCCTCGTTGTCGACGAGCCACTGGACGAACCAGCCCGGCTCGTCGGGGTTGTTCCCGTCTTCGAGGTACTCCTCGAACCGGACCGCGTCGGCCGGGAAGGCATAACAGGCGATCGAGACGAGCGTGCTCTTGGGATCCTCAGGCTTTTCCTGGAATTCGACCACGCGCTCGTCGTCGAGCTCGACGACGCCGTAGGCCGAGGCGCGGTCGTACGAGCCTACGTCGTAGGCCGCGATCGTCGTCGTTCCGTGTTCGTCGAAGTCGTCGAGGAAGTCACTGAGACCGAAACTGATGAGGTTGTCTCCGGCGACGACCAGGAGGTCCTCGCCGTCGAGACCCTCGCGTTCGACCAGCTGGGCGAGCGCGCCGACGACCCCGAACTTCTCGTCTTCTTCGGTCGTTTCCTCGATCGAGAGCGTCGGCTTCTCAAGGCCGGACTCGGCCATGTGGTCGCGGAAGTCCTCGGCGAAGCGTTCGTTGGTCGAGACGTAGACGCCGTCGATTCGATCGTCAGCCTCGAGTTCCGTGAGGATCCGATCGATCACGGTCGTCTCGCCGACCGGGAGGAGCATCTTCGGTCGGTTCTTCGTGACGGGCCACAGCCGCGTCGCGTAGCCGCCGGCGAGTACGACAGCTTCCATATTCGAACTCTCAGAACGTGCGGCAAAGTCCTTTGTGTTTCCCCCACCCGCAAATCGCCCTCCCGAAGACGTATGTATGTTCACATGGAACACACTGTATGCGCGAGGCGAGTCGGACCACGCGACAGCGGATCGCCGATCGATTGCGCGACACACCTTTGGGGGCGAGCGAACTCGCGGCCGAGTTCGAGATTCAGACCAGCGAGGCGCTGACACACGTCCAGCACATCGCACGCTCGCTGGATGGGACCGACGAGGAGCTACTGGTCGCGCCGCCGCAGTGTCGAGACTGCGGCTTCGAGGACTTCGACGACCTGCTCAATCGCCCGAGTCGCTGCCCCGAGTGCAAGAGCGAGAGTGTCGCGGAGCCGACCTTTACGATCGAGTAGGGTTCGTGTCCGCTGCTCAGAACCCGAGGCGTTCACCCGGTGACGTCGAGCCGCTTCCGGCGGTGTGGGCGTCGGCCGGGCCCTGGTAGGCGAACGCGTACTCGTCGTCGGTCAGCAAGACCTCACCGTCCTGAACTGTGACGTCGATCTCATTCAAGTACGCACCTTCGCAGGGGCCGAAGGTACACTCTCCCGACTCGCGGTCGAACGTCGCCGCGTGGCGACGACAGGCGATCTCACCCCCGCGCATGGGAGCGCTATCGCCCGTATCGAGGCGGATGTCAGTCCAGTGCTGACAGTAGTTGCGCCAGGCGACGACCGAACCGTCGGCCAGTCGCGTCAGGATCGCTTCGCGTTCCTCGTCGTCGTGTTCGACCGTAAAGAGGAGTGTCCCGTCAGTTGGGACAGCATCGAGATCCGCGATTCGAGCCGACTCGCTCATGAGATCCGGTGGGTCGTCTGCGTGTTTGAATCACACGCTTCGATCCAGTATTGCAGCCACAGTTAAGTCGGCGGCACTCGCCTTGAAGGACGTGACGGACGATAGATGGCTCATCTACGGCGCGTACGGCTACACCGGCGAGTTGATCGCCCGGGAGGCCGTCGATCGGGGGCTCGATCCGATCCTGGCCGGCCGAACTCGCGGCAAACTTGATCGACTGGCAGAGGACCTCGGCTGTGATTTCCGGGCGTTCGGTCTCTCGGACGAGGCCCTGCCCCAGTTGCTGGACGACGTCGCCGTCGTGCTCAACTGCGCGGGGCCGTTCGCAGAGACCTACGAGCCGATGGTCGGCGCGTGTCTCGAAAGCGGGACGCACTATCTCGATATCACGGGCGAAATCGAAGTGTTCGAGGCGATCAAGGGCTACGACGAGCGCGCCCACGAAGCCGACGTCATGTTGCTGCCGGGCGTCGGCTTCGACGTTGTCCCCTCTGACTGTCTGGCCGCACATCTGGCCGAGCGACTTCCCGACGCGGAGTCGCTCGCACTCGGGTTCAAAGCAGAGGGTGGGTTCTCGCCGGGGACGATGAAGACGGCGATCGACGGGCTCGGAGAGGGCGGGATGATCCGCCGGGGCGGACAGCTCGAATCGGTGCCGGCCGCCTGGAAGACTCGCGAGATCGACTTCGGCGACGGGCCGGCGATGGCGACGACGTTCCCCTGGGGTGACGTCTCGACAGCACACCACACCACTGGAATCCCCGACATCGAGTTCTACCTCGCGTTCCCGCCGTCGACAATCGAGCGGATGAAGTACCAGCGCTATCTCGCGCCCGTGCTCTCACTGGGGCCAGTCAAGTCGCTGCTCAAGTCGCTGGTCGACCGCAAAGTCGACGGCCCCGACGCCGAGACGCGCGAAACGACCGACGCGCTGTTGTGGGGGGAGGTTAGCGACGGCGAGCAGACGCTGACGTCGCGATTGCGAACGCCCAACACCTACCGGCTCACGACGCTTTCGGCGCTCGAAATCCTCCAGCGCGTCCTGGATGGGGACGCCCCGGTCGGCTATCAGACCCCGGCGAGCGCGTACGGTCCCGACCTCGTGCTTTCGATCGAGGGCGTCGAGCGGACCGACGAGCCGGCCGAGACGCCGAACTGATACGCCTCGACGGCCAACCACCGGTATGACCGACGACTACGTCGACGAACTCGAAGCCAATCGCGCCGAAAAAGACCGATTTCTCGCCGAGCATCGACAATCGCCCATCCCACCCGAAGAGCGCGAGGACTTCGACGGGCTGGACTACTTCGAGCCGAACCTCGACTACCGGGTCGAAGCGAGCGTGACCGTCCACGACGCTCCCGAGACGGTCGAGATGGATACCTCCGGCGGACGGTCAGTGGAGTACCAGCACGTGATCACGTTTGAATTCGACCTCGACGGCGAGAGCCACCATCTTCACGGCTACCAACAGGCCGGCGACGACGCGATCTTCGTCCCGTTCCGGGACAAGACGACCGGCCAGCAGACCTACGAGGGCGGCCGCTACATGGAACTGGAGCCTGATCGCACGCTCGAAGACGGTGACACTGTGACGATCGATTTCAACCTCGCGTACAGCCCATTCTGTGCGTTCAGCGAGACGTTCGACTGCCCGCTCCCGCCGGAGGACAACTGGCTCGAAGTGGGAATAGAGGCGGGCGAGCAGTCGCGATAGCGGCACGCGAGCAATCGCGATCGAGATCAGTGACCAGTCGGGATAGAAACGGCTAACACCGTCGATCAGCTAGGCCCGTCAGACTCTGTGTCCCCCCGTTCGACCCGCTTCGTCCGTCACCTTCGACGGGTAGTGCTCGCGCTCGCTCGGTTCCTGAGCAATCCGATCAGCGGCGTCATCGTCGCTGTCGGAAGCCTGCTGGGTCGATTCGGCCTGGCCGACCGCGAGCGGACCGAGCGCACGGCCGAACTGGCCTGGCCCCGCATCGTCACCGGCATCGCCCGGATGTCGAAAAACGCCGTCGACGTCGCGATGGTCGGGATCGCTATCGGGCCGCTCGCGATCGCTGGCGTCGGCTTCGCCGGCCCGTTCTGGGGGCTGGCCTTCTCGTTCGGCGGCGGCGTCGCCGCCGGCTCGATCGCGCTCGTCTCCCAGCGCTTCGGGGCCGATCGACTGGACGCCATCGGCGGCGCGGTCCGTTCTTCGGTCTTGCTCGCGGTCGTCCTGACGCTCCCGCTCACGGCCCTGTACTGGCTGTTCCCGGTCGAGTTGCTCTCGTTGCTCACGGACAATCCGCGGACGATCGAACTCGGGAGCGCCTACCTGCAGATCGTGGGACTCGGCGTCCCGTTCGCGGCACTGAACCTCGTCGGGAGTCGCGTCTACATCGGCGTCGACGACGCCTGGACGCCGATGGTCATCCGTTCGGCCGGTGCGATCACGAACGTCGCGCTCAACGCCGTGTTCATCTTCGTCCTCGACATGGGCGTCGTCGGCGCGGCGCTCGGGACGGTCCTCTCGAACGTGCTCGTGACCGCCACCTTCGCGTTCGGACTCGTCGTCCGGCAGATCCCGGGAACCAGACAGTTCCCCACGTGTATCTCGCCGCTGGGGACCTACGCCGATCGAGGGACGATCCGTGACATCGTCGAGATCGGCCTCCCCGTCGCCGGTCGCAACAGCGTCTGGACGGTCGCACAGTTCCCGATGCTGGCGATCGTCGCCCTCTACGGCGAGTTCGTCGTCGCCGCCTACGTCATCGCGCGTCGGATCTGGGGGCTGATGAACACGCCCGGCTGGGGCTTTGGACTCGCCGCATCGAGTCTCGTCGGTCAGCAACTCGGAGCCGAAGACGAGGACCGAGCCGCCGCCTACGGCAAGGAGATCACCCGGTTGGCCGTCGGGACCTATCTCGTCGGCGGGATTCTGACAGCGCTACTCGCCGAGCCGATCGTCCGGCTGTTCGTCGACGACCCCGCGAACACGTCGATCCCCATCGCGGTCGCGCTGGTCTACGCGGCCTGTCTCGCCATCGTCCCCCAGGCGATCAAGGCGACCATCGCCGGGGCGCTCGATGCGACAGGCGACACGCGCTGGCCGTTCTACAGCCAGGCCCTCGGGATGGTCGGGGTCGCGATCCCCCTGGTGTATCTCGGGGCCGTGACGCCCCTCGGGATGTGGGGCCTGTACCTCTCCTTTGTCGCTGAGAGCACGATCCCTGCGGCGATCAACTACTACCGGTTCGCGACCGGGAAGTGGCGCGCGATCAGTCGGGAGTACCGGCCGGATGCACAGGTTGGGGACGACTGACCGCTCGATCTACAGTGTCACGGATCCGGTTGTCGTACTCGGGCCGTTCGGGTGGTGCTCTTCGATGACTTCGATCGTCTCTGGCGTCTCGTCAAACGAAACCGTAATCGAATAGGCGGCAGTGGCCAGGTCGTCGGTACAGGAGTTTCGATCCAGCTCGGGCTTCGACCGTTGATCGACGGTGATCTCAAGTGTCTCGCGCCCCTCGTTCGTGTCCACAGCAGCGAGGTACGGCTCGTCACACGTGCTCGACCCGTAGGTGATCCACCCCTCGACGTTGACCGCGTCCGTCGTCGTGTCGAAATCCGGTGGACTGCCCGGAGTGATAGCATCCGGTCTGGGAGTGCGTTCGTGAGCGTCCTGCCAGTCGAACTCGACGTGCGTGACGAACTCCGGCGTATCGATACCCGACCTGGCGTTCGGCGGTCCATCCGTTCCGAGACAGCCCGCGACGACGGTGGCGAGTATCGCTCCTGAAGCGAGATATTCCCGCCGGCTCAGACGTTTCATTATCTCAATTATATTCTCGCAGCAGGCATGAAAGTATCCCCCGTCGATTGGGTACGTCACTCAGGAACGCCGACACGCGTCGTCAGTAACACAACTGCTCGACGCGTTCCTCGTAGAGTCGCGCCAGCAGCGTCGTCATCGGTCCGCGTCCAATCTCGATCCCGTCGAGTGACTCGACGGGGCGGATCTCCCAGGTCGAGTTGGTGAGAAAGGCTTCGTCGGCGTTGCGGACGTCCTCGACGGTGTAGCGACCCTCGCGGACCTGGAAGTCCTCCTCCTGGGCGAGCTGGATCACGATCGATCGGGTGACGCCGGGCAGGATCGACTGCTCGCGCGAGGGGGTCTTCAATACCCCGTTGTCGACGAAGAAGACGTTCGACGTCGCGCCCTCGGCGACGTGCCCCTCGGTATCTCGCATGAGCGCCTCGTCCGCCTGGAAATCGTCGGTCGCCGCCCGTCGGAGTTCCAGCCGAGCGATGATCCCGTTGAGATAATTGTGTGTCTTGGCGTCCGCGGGGATCGCCTCGTCCGGGACGCGGCGGGTCTTCACGGACTGGAGGATCGCGTAGTCGTCCCAGACCGACTCGCCCTCGACGCCGCCGCGGGGGAGTGAGTCGACCTGCACGACGACTGTGGGATCGACCGCTTCCCTCGGCGTGAGTTTCCCGGGCTGGACCCCGCGGGAGATCGAGAGCTTGACGTAGGCGTCGTCGAGGTCGTTGGCGTCGAGTGTCGCGACGACCCGCTCGTGGAGATCCTCGCGTGAGGGGAGCGCGTCCGCGAAGCCCAGCGTCTCACAGGTGGCCTCGAGGCGGTCGGCGTGGGCGTCCCAGGCGAAGACCGTCCCGCCGTAGGCCCGAATCGTCTCGAAGGCCGCGTCGCCGTACATGAATCCGCGGTCGCGGACGCTGACGGTCGCCTTCGGGGCCGGCACGAGGTCGCCGTCGACGTGATACTGCATCACCCGCTCGTAGGAACGGGGTGAGTTTGGGGTTTTGGATCTTGCTGTGACGCAAGTGCTAATGCGATCGAACACACAGTTGCGATATGGCCCTCCGCCGGCTTCTCCGCGGGCAGATCGACTGGGATCGCCTGGAGGCGCTCGCCCAGGAGATCGCCGACCGCTACGACCAGCCCGGGAGCCGCGTGGAGTTTCTGGACGCCGACAACTGGCTGTCGACGCCCTTTGTCGTCGACGACCGCTATTTCGTGAAAGCGATCTCTCGGCAGCATTCACTGGTGCACACGCTGTTGACGACGGGCCGTAACCTCGGTGCCTATTCGAGCGGCTCGGAGGGATTCTTCGAACACGTCGACACGCCGGTCGAGATGGCCGAACGGGAACTGGCGGCCACCCGGCGGATGCGCGAGTTAGGTATCAACGTCCCACGACCGGTCGCAGCCTTCGAGTTCGACGGCCTGGGCGTGCTGGTGATGGAGTACATCCCCGAGTTCGAGACGCTGGACGACGCAGACCCCGACACCGTCGACGACCACGCCGAGGAGCTGTTCGAGTGGCTCACCGAGATGCACGAGGCCGGCTTCGCCCACGGAGACCTCCGCGCCGAGAACGTCCTGCTCTCACGGGGTGAACTCTACTTCATCGACGCGACCAGCGTCGACGAGGACAACATCCCCGACGCACGAGCCTACGACGTCGCCTGCGCGCTGGCCGTCCTCGAACCGATCGTCGGCGCGAACAGGGCCGTCGAGGCCGCTGGCGCGATCTGCGATCGCGAGACGCTCGTCACCGCCAGCGACTTCCTGGATTTCGTGAATATCCGCCCGGATCACAGTTTCGACGTCCTCGCAGTCAAGGGCGAACTGGCGAAAGCGACGGCGGGCTAATCCGCTTTGGGCCGCGACCGCGCCGTCAGCACGATCCCGGCCAGGACCACGGCACCACCGACGACTGTCAACGCGGGTGGGACCTCCCCGAGCAAGACCAGCGCCAGCAGCGTGCTCCCGACGGGCTCGCCCACGAGCGTCACGCTGACCACACTCGATTCGACGTGGCCTAATGCCCAGTTGACGACTGTGTGCCCGAAAATTCCCGGCCCGACGGCCATCCCCAGGAACAGGAGCCACTCTCGCGGCGGATAGGGGCCGAGCGACGCACCCTGGCCGACCGTCCAGACGAGCAACCCCGCCGTACAGACCGAATAGACCACGACGACGTAGGGAACGAGCGGCATGTGCTGGCGCAGAGAGCGGCCGGCGAGCACGTAGCCGGCGGCCGCGACAGCACCCAGGAGTGCGAGCGCGTCGCCGTACAGTGGGTCGGCCCCGGCGAAGACACCCCCTGTGAGAAAATCACCGGCCGAGAGAAGCACGCTCCCGAGCAGTGCGACCGCGATTCCGACGGCCATCCGGCGGTTGAATCGCTCACCCAGGAGGAGAACGGCTCCGATGGCGACGAACACGGGCTGAGTCTGGACGAGCGTGACCGACGCCGCCACGCTCGTCCAGTCGAGACTCTCGAACCAGGCTGCGAAGTGGACGGCCAGCGCCAACCCCGACGCAGTCGCGACGAACCAGTCGCGGGTAGTGAGTCGCGCGAACGCCTCGCGGTAGCGCCAGGCTGCGACGGGTACGAGCAACAGCGTCGTGAACAGGACGCGATAGAAGGCCGCGACCGACGACGGTGCGTGACTCCAGCGAATCAGGATGGCGCTGGTGCTGACCGCGACGACGGCGACAGCGAGCGCCACCAGCGGTGGCACGGGTGGCTGATCGTCGACCACGGTCGAGTCTCGGAGGCCAGCGCCCTCACCGTTTCGGACCGGCCGCGATCGGGGACCGCCAAGATCCGGACCGTCGCGGGATCGGACTTATTGTCTCCGGCGACGAATATCTATTATGGATGTCCCTGAGATTGTGACAGTAGACGATACGGACCGGGATAGACTACTGGGCAACGGGGGTGTCGGAGTGCTGTCGTTCGCCGGTGACGGGGGCGATCCGCCGCACTCAATCCCGGTTTCGTACGGCTACGACGTGAGCGAGGCGACGTTCTACTTCCGGCTTGCCGTCGACGAAGACTCGGCAAAGGGAGAGATCGCGGACCACTCTGTGACGTTCGTCGTCCACGGAACCGACGACGACCTCGGATACTGGAGCGTCGTCGCGAGTGGGCACCTCGAGACCCTCGAAAAAGCGGACGTGACTACCGACGCGCTGGACGGACTCGACTCGGTCCAGATTCCGCTCGTCGACATCTTCGGGACCTCGACGCGGAACGTCACGTTCGAGTTCGCCAGACTCATCTCCGAGAGCTTCACTGCACGCACCGATTCGCCGACCACCGAGTGACGACGATCCATGTACGACACAATCCTCGTTCCGACCGACGGGAGCGAACACGCACAGCGTGCAGCGGCTCACGCTCGCCAGCTTGCGATTGCTTTCGACGCCGACGTGCACGTCCTCGCAGTGGTCGACGTCTCGGACGCGGCCGGGCCGTTCAATGCGGGCGGCGTCGACAAAGCGTACGTCGAACAGCTCGAAACCCGGTACCGTGAGGGCGTCGACGACGTCGAAACGGTACTCAAGCCCGACGTGACCGTCCAGACGGCCCTCCGCCGTGGGCAGGCCGCCGAAGAGATACTGGAATACGCAGCCGAGATCGACGCCGACGCCCTGGCGATGGGGACGCACGGTCGAACCGGGATCAAGCGATTCGTCGCGGGCAGTGTCACCGAGACTGTCCTCCGGAAGTCACCCGTACCAGTGTTGACGGTTCGGGCGACCGAACGGAGCGACGTTACCGGCGGCTACGACGATATCCTGTTGCCGACCGACGGTAGCCAGGCCGCGAGCGTGGCGTTCGAGCACGGGATCGCGCTCGCAACGGCTTTCGACGCTCGTATCCACGCGGTGAACGTCGTCGATATCGCCGCGTTGAGCAGCGAGGAACCGCTCCCCTCGAACGTCCTCGATATTCGCCGCGACGCGGGTCAGAAAGCCGTCGAGACAGTCGCAGCTGAGGCCCGCGAGTCGGGGCTGGAGGCCGTCACGGCGGTTCGGGACGGCTACCCGGCGAGTGATCTGCTGGAGTACGCAGAAGCAAACGAGATCGACCTCATCGCGATGGGGACGGCCGGTCAGACCGGCCTCTCGCGATTCCTGCTGGGGAGCACGACCGAGCGAATCGTCCGCCACGCCGAAATCCCGGTGCTCGCGGTCAACGCTCGCCGCGAGGAGTGACACCCCCGCAGACTCACCGTCGCGGTTCGAGCAGTTCTTTGGTCTTCCGGTGCCGATAGCGGAACATCGGCTCGAAGCCCACCCAGGCCAGTGGACTCGCTGCCCGACCGAGTCCACCGCCGGGGAGTTCGTACTCGACGAAGTCCCGGACGACCGTTTCGTCGCCGTCCCCGTAGAAGGAGTGTGTGTGGACCCAGTGTGGGAACGGTCCCTCGACCATCTCGTCGCGGAACACCGCGTAGTCGTCGTCGCGCTCGCGCTCGACGATCGCCGACACCCAGCGCTGGCGCGGCCCGACGCCGAACGGTCGGACCGTCGAGACGATCTGCGAACCAGTTTCGAGGATATCGGGGTCGGGCTCACCATCGGGCCCAGTCTCCGATTCGATCTCCAGGTTCATCCACCCGGGCGTGAGCGCGACGAGACCGTCGCCACTCGAATGAAACTCCCAGACACGGTCCAGCGGCGCGTCGACGCGGACCGATCGCTTGTACGTGGCCATACCTCCCGTTCGAACTCGACAAAAATAGGCGGACGGGTCCAGATTAGACCTGCTCGAAGTACCACCGCTGATTCGAATTGCCGTACCACTCCCACTGATGGACGTCCCCGCCGTCGGCGTTCGACCAGCCCGCGACGTCCAGACACTTCCCGCTGTGGCGTGAGGACACCCGATAACCGTCCCCGACAGACTGGATGTCCCAGCGCTGATTGTCGCCGCCGTGCCAGCGCCACTGATGGACGTTCGTGCCGTTGTCGGTCGACGGACCGGACACGTCGAGCGCCTTCCCGCTGTGAGCTGGCGTCAGTCGATACGAGCCGTCGTCCAGCGCTTCGGCCGTCCAGCGTTGATTCGAACCGCCGTGGTAGGACCACTGGTGAACGTCCGCCCCGTCGGCGCTCGACCAGCCCGCGACGTCCAGGTACTTGCCGCTGTAGGCGTTGCGGATCTCGTAGGTCGCACCGTCCTGAATGCCCGTTTCGGACTCACCAGTCGGTGCGTAGTACGTCCAGCCGCCGGCCGGGACCGTGACGTACGCCCAGCCCTCCGAATCGGTCGCGATCGGCTCGCCAGTCCCGGAGTAGTCCTGAAGTATCTGGTCGCTCCAGGAGGTCTGGACCCACTGGCTAATCGTGGTCGAACCGTTGTTCAGGCCGACCAGTAGGTGACTCTCGCGCTCGAAGATCGCGAGGTTCGCGTCGGTGTGTCGCCATATCGTCGAACCGCCCGCGAGGTTCTTTTTCACCCAGATCATGTTCCGGAAGTCGGCGTCGCCCAGGATCTCGTCGGGGTAGAGATTGTACAGCATGGGATATCCCGCCGCGCCCAGGACGAACGCGTGGGCGAGTTTGTACTGGTCGGGATGTTGCGTATCGTGGTTCTCCACGATCGGCATCGCCCGTGCGGAATCCTGGGCGATCAGTCCGGCCCCTTCCAACACGCGCATGTCGCCGTGATTGAACGCGTCCTCGATGGCGAAGTACAGCGGGTAGTCGAAGACGTGCATCCCGGTGTCGGCGTACTGCTGGGCGAGTTCGACCGAGGTGGTGAACACTTCCCCGACGCGGAACATCCCGCCGAAGTCGTTCTCGGCCCACGGGTTGGCGTGCTGGCGGAAGAACCACTCCGGCATGTTCTTGGCGGCGTCGAAGCGGTAGCCGTCTGCACCCGTGTTCGCGATCTTCTGCATGTAGTTGTACAGCTTCGTGCGGACGTACTCCGAGGACTGCTTGAGATCCGGCAGATTCTCGATCGATCCCTTCTCGACCAGCTCGGGATCGCATTCGATGCGGTCGGGATCTCTGGGTTCGCCGTTCTCGAAACAGCGATCGTCTTCGGGATCGAAGCCGTACGCCCAGGTCGGAATCCCACCCTGATGGTGGAAGTCGTTCCAGCTGAACTGCGGGAAGTTGTCGAAGTTCATCCCCGCCGCCATGTGGTTCATGACGGTGTCGACGTACACTTCGACACCCTCACGGTGGGCGGTGTCGATGAGAGTCTGTAGCTCCGCTTCGGTTCCCATCACGCTCTCGAAGTCCAGCAGGTCGACCGGCTGGTAGCCGAACGGTGGCTCCCCACGGCCGTCCCGAACCTCGTGGCCGGGCGTGAGCCGCGATTTCTGTGGCGGCTGGATCCAGATGGCGTCGATCCCGACCTCGGAAACACGACTCAGATCGTCGGTGATCGTCGGCCAGTCCTCGTGGAAGTACTGTAACGCGACCGGCTCACCTGCGCCGTGGTCCGCCGCCGTCGTCCCCGCGCTGGAGACGCCAGCGACGCCTGCTGCGGCCGCGCCCGTGAGCCCTTTGAGTATCTGTCTGCGCGATACGTCCGTAGCGATGTCTCTCGATACCATGTGTGCCCCTGGAGAGAGGGCTGTTCCCCCTTCCCCAAACCATTCTCCAAGTACAGATATTATAAATATTTTCTAGATCAATTGAATAAAGAATGTAGTTTCGACAAGAGGACGATCAGCGGGTCAGACCTGTTCGAACGTCCAGCGCTGGTTGTCGCCGCCGTGCCAGTCCCACTGGTGGACGGTCGCGCCGTTGTCGGTCGAGTAGCCGCTCACGTCGAGATATCTTCCGCTGTGGCGGGCTTTGATCGCGTACTCGCCACCGCCGAGGCCTTCGATCGCCCACTGCTGATTCGAATTGCCGAAGTAGTCCCACTGATGGACGTTCGCGCCGTCCTGGGTCGCGCTCGTGCCACCGGAGACGTCCAGACACTTGACGCTGTGGGTGGGCGTGAGATGGTAGTAGCCGTCGCCCGTCGCCTCTGCGGTCCAGTGCTGGTTGGCGTTGCCGAGGTAGTCCCACTGGTGGACGTCCTCGCCGTTGCCAGTCGCGCCCGTGCCACCCTCGACGTCGAGGGCTTTGCCGCTGTTGACGTTCGTGATCCGATAGGTCCCCCCGTCCTGGATTCCCGAGCCGCCGCCACCGCCGCCGTCGTGGCAGGCTGTCGAGTAGACGACGTACTCCTGGGCAGGAATCGTGAGCTGGACCCACGAGTCGCCGTTGGTGTCGACGTAGCCCATCGTCCCGGTACAGTCCGACAGC
>Ga0207718_101238_pt1 | contig 14374 bp, 11 predicted proteins | sample A23M2SouthBayCA_FD_187749 | JGI IMG/M metagenome (GOLD analysis project Ga0207718, IMG submission 187749) | Aerobic enrichment media microbial communities from Eden Landing Ponds, California, USA - A23 M2 (SPAdes) | ecosystem: Environmental > Aquatic > Marine > Unclassified | place: Emeryville... | reverse complement strand
TCCCGTTCCCGGAGTTGCTCGTCGACGGTCGTCTTGTAGTCGGGTTCGATGAGGTCGGTCTTGTTGACCGCGACGAGCGAGGGGAGGTACTCGCGGTTGTCCATGACGCCGTCGACGAGGCGGTCGATGTCGACCTGTTCGCCCACGGTGACCTCGGCGTTGACGAACCCGCGTTCGCGCAGCACCTGCTTGACCGTCTCGTCGTCCAGTTCGAGGTCGACGCTGGCGTTGACGTCGATGCCACCCTTGTGCTGTTTCCGGACCGAGACTCGCGGCGGTTCCTGGTCCAGGCGCACCTTGTTGTTCCACAGTTCCTCGCGCAGGCGGTCGTAGTGCTCGATCTCGAAGACCGACAGCAGGAAGACGACGAGATCCGCGGTGCGGACGACCGACAGCACTGCCTGCCCGTCGCCACGCCCCTCGGCAGCACCCTCGATGAGACCGGGGACGTCGAGCAACTGGATGTTCGCACCTCTGTACTTGAGCATCCCGGGGTTGACGTCGAGCGTGGTGAACTCGTAACTCCCGACCTCACTCTCGGCGTTGGTCAGCGCGTTCAACAGCGTGGACTTGCCGACGCTGGGAAAGCCCACGAGCGCGACCGTGGCGTCGCCGGTCTTCTCGACGGCGTAGCCGCCACCGCCACCCGAGGAGGACTGGTTTTCTAGTTCCTCTTTTTTCTCGGCGAGTTTGGCCTTCAGGCGACCGATGTGTGCCTCGGTCGACTTGTTGTACGGAGTCTCGGCGATCTCCTCGCGGAGTTCCTCGATCTCCTCTTCCAGGCCCATCGCCTGTGACTCGGCGAGGGGGACGCAAAAGCGTGTTCTTCCGGAGCGACCGACTGGCCCAGGACACCCCAGTTGCGATGGCGCCCCGAGCTACTCTCACCCCACTGCCCGGTCGGTATCCGCCTTGCGGACGCAACTCCGGGGAGATCGTGTGAACGTCTTACACAGTACTGCTCCGGACTGTTCGATCCCTCTCGGGACGTCTCCGGTGCGTTTTGCCGGGTCTAAGGGGCCGAAAGGGAGCGTTCTTTCGACAACATTTTACGACGAGAGCCAGATGGTTTGACCATGCCCACCCCGGCCCGACTCCGTGACAGCACGGAAATCCTCCTGCCGAAGACCGCCATCGAGGGTATCCGGGAGGAACTCGAAGAGCGGTTCATGCTGACGATCCTCGCAGAGGACTGCCGGGTGCGGATCATCGGGAGTCCAGTCGAGATCAAAGGCGCCAGCGACTTCCTGGCGCGCAACGGCATCGCGATCGAGTAAGGCGAATACATCGCAGTCGAACGAGACGACGCGGGCGCACGCGACCAGGGTCCCTGGGTGGGGGAACCCCGACGGGCGATTCGCGTCGAAACGAGTGTGGGACGTGGGTTCGAAACGTGAGCAGTTGCGACGCCACCCCGCCCGGGTAACTCCTACGTGGGGCGTCCGGCCGCGATAGCGTTCGACAGGAGCGGGCGCATCACGCCGACCAGCGGTGCGCGTTCGTCGTCGGTCCAGACGGCGCTGTGTGTCTCGACGCCGGGGAGGTCCGACTCGAGTTCGGAACTGACCAGCAGTTCCTGGCCGTCGGCCATCAGGATAGCGCTTATCTCGCCGGCGCGGATCGGGTACTCTTCCCACCAGGTCCAGGTCTCGACGACGTCTGCGTCTGGCGCAATGGCCCTGACACTGTCGCGGATCTCCCCACCGGGAGAAGCGAGCGTGATCGAGACGCCACGGTCGGCCGCCGCCCCGAGTTCGTCGACGAACTCGTCGGTGAGCAGGTCTGGAACGGCGACGACGACCAGCAGTTCCTCGGTCGCGTCGGCCGCGAGGGCGGCGAGTCGGTCGCTGACGGCTTCGTTTCCCTCGACGACCCACATACCGGCTGACTCTTCGCGTGATCGTGGCGAGCGCAGGCGCGGGAGTAACCCGTCGAGGCGGTCGAGTCGCCGACCGTACTCACGGCGGACTGTCTCGACGGCGTCGTGCGGATCGGCCGCCCGGAAGCGACGCGGCTGGGCGTCCTGCACGTCGGCGAGCCCGCGCTCCTGGAGCTGTTCGACGCTGTCGTACACCCGGGGTCGGGGGACACCCGCGACCTCGGCGACTTCCCGGGCGGTCCCCTGCCCGAGCCGGGTCAACGCGACGAAACAGCGCGCCTCGTACTCCGTGAACCCGAGCGATTCGAGTACCGACGTCGTCTCCTCGACCAGGTCCGCGCCGTCGGTCGAGTCGGCGTCCGAGTCCTCTGCGTCCTCGTCCATGGTGGAAACCGTTGTCCCGGTCATCGATAGGTGACGGTATAAGCCGTTCGACGAGCGGACGACACCATCCGTCGTCACGCCACCTGTTCGGCCGCATCGAGCAGTTCCGTGTAGCGGTCACGGATCGTCACTGCCGAGACGTCGGCCACTTCGGCCACCTCGTGCTGGGTGAGTTCCGTGTTGGTGAGGCGCCCGGCGGCGTAGATGGCCGCCGCCGCCAGCCCCACGGGGTTTTTCCCGGAGTGGACTGCCTGGGACTTGCCGGCTTCGAGCAACTCGACCGCGCGCTGTTCGGTCTCCTCGGGCAGGTCCAGGTCCGAAGCCAGTCGCGGGACGTACTGCGTGGGGTCGGTCGGTTCCATCGCGAGTTCGAGTTCGCGGGCGATGTACCTGTACGCGCGTGCGAACTCCTTGCGGTCGACCCGACTGACGGTCTCGAGTTCGTCGAGCGTGCGCGGGACGTTCGCCTGCCGCGCGCCGGCGTACAGCGACGCCGTCGCCATCGCCTCGATCGAGCGCCCCGGGATGAGTTCCTCTTCCAGCGCGCGCCGGTAGATGACACTCGCGGTCTTGCGAGCGTTCTTCGGGACACCCAGTGCCGAGGCCATCCGGTCGATCTCGCCCAGCGCCTGCTTGAGGTTGCGGTCCTGGGCGCTCTGGGCCCGGAAGCGCTCGTCCCACGTGCGCAGGCGCGACATCTTCTCGCGTTTCTTCGCCGAGAGTGTCTGCCCGTGGGCGTCGCGGTCCTGCCAGTCGATGACCGAGGAGAGCCCCTTGTCGTGGAGCATCTCCGTCGTCGGTGACCCGACGCGACTCTTCTCTGCCTTCTCGCTGGCGTCGAACGAGCGCCACTCCGGCCCGCGGTCGACGTGGCCCTCCTCGAAGACGACCCCACACTCCTCGCAGACGGTCTCGCCACGCTTCTCGTCGGTGACACCTGCCGCACCACACTCGGGGCAATGTCCCTCCTCGGTCTGTTCGCTCTCGTCGGTCGACTCGTCGCGTTCGACCGGGCTTCTCGTCTGCGTCCGTACGCTCCAGTCAGTGCTTGTCATGATGTGTGAGACGGTTCTGTGACGGCCGTCTTGGTTCGCATTCGATACTAAGTAGTGAGGACTAATATAGTTAATGGGTGGTTTTTACTCCCGTAGTAACAGAGTGAGGGCGGCTGTGGCTGACGATTTCGGCTGAAACGGCGACATCGTGTGCCCCGAGAGAGATGCTGGACGACCGATTCGGTCCAGCGCGATCCCGTCCGGAGCTGGCGCGGAACCGACGCGCGGCCCCGACGACCCGCAGATTATTTTTCTACATGACGAAATCAATTTCAGCATATAACAAGCCACCACCCAACGTGTTGGGTGCCGTCGATGGAGAGCGCCGGAACGGTGGTTCTGGTGCCGGGGGAGACGTGCGCGAGGTGGTATGGCGGCGGTCCACACAGCGGCCGGGAAAAACAATTCTTAAACCCGCGCCGGGGCATCGGAGAGATATGGCTGGAACTATCGAAGTGCTCGTCCCCGGCGGCAACGCCACGCCCGGCCCGCCGCTCGGGCCGGAGCTCGGTCCGACCCCGGTGGACGTGCAGGCGGTCGTCCAGGAGATCAACGACGAGACCGCGGCGTTCGACGGGACGGAAGTGCCCGTGACCGTCGAGTACGACGACGACGGTTCGTTCTCGATCGACGTCGGCGTCCCGCCGACGGCCGAACTGATCAAAGACGAGGCCGGGTTCGAGACGGGCAGTGGCGAACCCCAGGAGACGTTCGTCGCCGACCTCACGGTCGAGCAGGTCAAACAGATCGCCGAGCAGAAACACTCCGACCTGCTGGCCTACGATCTGAAAAACGCCGCGAAGGAAGTCGTCGGCACCTGCACCTCGCTGGGTGTGACCATCGAGGGCAACGACCCGCGCGAGTTCAAAGAGCTGATCGACGCCGGCGAGTACGACGACGTCTTCGCGGACGAAGCGACAGCGTAGCGAGACTGACGAAGCAAACGCTCGTCAGACGAGTTTTGCGGTGTGTTCGCCTGGAGAGCGGTGGCGCCCGTCGCCATAACGGGTCGAACACCTATCCGCGCGGCGGTCGTGTGGACACGTATGACCGGAGACGACGACCGCGCGAGCATGGTCGGTATCAACCACGTCGCGCTCACGGTGAGCGATGCCAGTGAGGCAGAGAAGTTCTACACGGGTATTTTCGACTGCGAGGTCCGCGGCCGCTCGGAGTCGGCCGTCTTCCTCGACATGGGCGACCAGTTCCTCGCGCTCTCGGAGGGAGAAACCGACACCGACGAACACCGCCACTTCGGGCTCGTGGTCGACGACCTCGACGCGCTGGACCGGCGACTGGCCGAGACTGGTGTCGACCGTCTGAACACCGGCGGCTTCGACTTCCGGGACCCGTGGGGTAACCGCATCCAGGTCGTCGCGTACGCCGAGGTCCAGTTCACGAAAGCCGATCACGTCCTCGCGGGGATGGGGCTCGAGAGACTGGGCAAATCCGAGTCAGCGCTCGCAGAGCTCGAAGCGAAAGGGATGGCGCCCGACGGGCGATGACAGAGACGACGCCGCGACGGCCGGCCGCTCCGGAGTACCGACGGGTTCGGTGGGACGAGGACCCCCAAAATTAAGTAGTACAGTTGATATCAGGATGACATGGATCCGACGGGGGGAGACGACAGGATCGAACTGGTGGCACGTCGGCTCGATTTTCTGACGTCACTGTCCGACGAGCCCGTCGGCAAGCCGGAACTGGTCGAACGGCTGGACCACTCCCGGTCGACGGTCGACCGGGCGATACGGGAACTCGAAGAGAGCGGGCTCGTCACGCGGGAGACGCGGGGCTGGGTCGCCACGCAGGCCGGTCGGCTCGCGGCTCGACGGTATCGCGCGTTTCGCGACGAACAGGCCGACATTCTGAACGCCCGGGCGGTGCTCGCGGCGGTCCCGGTGGAGTACGACCTGCCGGCGTCGCTGGTCCGTGGCGCCGACGTCCTCACGAAGGAGGACGCTCGCGCGCTGGTCGACACCCTCGCAGACCGACTCCGCGAGACTGACCGCTACCGAGCAGTCGTGCCGACCATCGCCGACTCGCGACACCTCCGTTTGCTGTACGCCTGCGTCGTCCGGGAGGACCTCGACGCGGCGTTGACGCTGCCCAGCGAGGCGCTGGATCGACTGACCGACGAGTTCCCCGAACTGACGGCCGAACTGGCAAACACCGACGCCGCGACCGTCCGGACCGGCGACGTCCCACCGTTCGGACTCGTGCTGACCGGCGAAACCGACCCCGCTGTGAGCCTCGTCGCCTACGAGGACGGCGACGTGACCGGAGTCGTCACCACGAACGACCCCGACGGGGTCGCGTGGGCCCGGAAGATCCTCGACGGCGTCGACGCCGACGCGACCGACGCGACGGCGGCAGTACTGTCGGGTGAGGCAGGGAGTTCCCTGCCGTCGCTGACGGGTGATAGACTGCCGGTCGCGCTCCGGTCGGAAGGGTTCGTCCGGGTCGACGAGGCGTACTTCGACCGACGCGAGTCGATGGACCCCGCGACCGCCTGGCGCGTGGGACTGGGCCTGCCCGAGGTGGCGTCGGGGTACGCCGTCGAACGACGATTCGAGAACGGCGAACCGGTCGCCGAGCGAGTCCGCGACCGCCTGGCAGACGGCGAGAACGTGGCGCTGCTGGGCCCGCCGGGGTCGGGCAAGAGCACCGTCTGCAAACGCGTCGCCTGCAAGGTCGCCGAGGCGGGGGATACCGTCCTCTATCGGGCGGCGGGTGCGGGACAGCCGGTCGAATCAGTGGCAGCACTCGAACGGGTGCTGGAGCGGACCACGGGACGGACGGTGGTCGTCGTCGAGGACGCGATGCGACCGGAAGCCAGCGGCGTCCTCGAAGCGCTCAGGTCCTTCGCCGGCGACGAAAACGTCGTCTTCCTGCTGGACGCCCGCGAGAGCGAGTGGTACGAGTCGACGGGCACGGTGACGGACGCGCGACTCGACGCGTTCAGGCGGACAGCCGTCGAGACGATGGGGATACCGCGAATCACCGAGGTCGACTGCGGGCGGTTCGTTCGGCGCGTCGAGACAGTCGTCGGCGAGGAGGTGCCCGCCACGGGGGCGGCCGTCTACGACGCGGTGACCGACGACACCGGCGAGGCCAGCGCGCGGACGGCGCGGCTGGCGTTCGACCGTATCGCACGCTACGTCACCCCGCTCCGGGACGACGTGCCGTCGTCGCTCGACGAGGACGTCGACGCGGTGCGGGCGGGACTCGCCGACATGGGGCCGGTCGCCACCGAGGTCGGATTCGCCGTGAACCTCTGTAACGCCGCCGGGATCGCACTCTCCCCGCTGTACGTGTACGCGGCCGTCTGCTCGGGTGAGGAAGGGGTGAGTGACGACCGGGTCGCGGCCGTCACGAACGCGCTCGACTGGTTGGCGGGACGCGTACTCTTCGAAGGGGAACTCGAGCAGCGACCCTACAGAACCGTCCACGAAACCTGGTCGGCCAGGTACATCGAACGATTCCTCGCGGCGAACGGCGAGGCCACCGCACGAAACCGGTTCCAGGAGTGTCTCACGGGACTGCTCTCGCTGGCCGAGAACCCGGGCAGGCGACGCTCACTCGCGGCCGCAGCGGGCGAGAGAGTCAGAGTGCCGGACCGGCTGGTCAGGTCGCCAGGGCAGTGGGCGGACGCGACCGCCAGGAGTCTGTACGTCGCCGGGCGCGAGTTTCCCAAGTTCGCGTCGCTGTACGGCGAATACGGTGGCACCGCCGTGCTACCGCCGGGATGTTCGAAGGCGACCGAACTCGAGTGTACGGCGCTGCTGGGCTGGATGAACGTGGAGGCAGGTCGGCTCGACCGCGCCGAGGCGGCCTTCGAGGCCGTGCGGGCGGCCGACGACGGGACCGCCGACGTTCGGGTCACCCTCGACGGCCTCCGTGGTCTGGCAGAGATCGCACGCTATCGCGGCGAGGCTGACACCGCGAGCGAGTACGCGAGGGACCTGCTCAAAGAGGCGGTCGAGGTCGGAGACGGGCGATCTACCGGCCAGGCCCGCCTCACGTACGCGCGACTGCTCCGACACAAGGGAGAGTACGACGAAGCGTGGCAACAGCTGTCGATGGCCGAACAGGCCTTCGAGGACGGTGACTATCAGTACGGCATCGTCCGTGTGGCGCTAGAGCGCGGTCGCGTCGCGAACTCCGAGTCGGATTTCGACGAGGCCATCGAACAGTTCGAGCGGGCGCGGACACTCGCCAGCGAACTGGGCGACAGACGCGGCGTCACGGAAGCGGTGGGCGAACTCGGCGTGACGGCGACCAGGCAGTCGAACTACGAGACGGCGGCCGACCGACTGGCCCGGGCAGTCGAGGAGGCCCGGGAGATCGGCGACAGGCGAGCGCAAGCGCGCTATCTCGTGGCACGTGGCAAGGCTGCGGTCGTCCAGTTCGACACCGAAGCGGGACTGGAGTACTTGCAGCAGGCCGAGACTATCGCGCGGAACGCGGGACTGACGACCGTCACCCGGGGTGCGCTCACCGAGCAGGCGTTCGTCTACCAGCAGACCAGAGCCTACGACCGCGCGCGTGCCGTCCTGGAGGAGGCGCTCGAACTGGCAGTGGAGTCACAGAACCGCGAGAGCCAGGCCTCCTCGCTCGTCCGCCTGGCTGGGTTGCACACTGCACGGAACGAACTCGACGAAGCCAGAGAGCGGGCAGACGAGGCGATAGCGATCAGTCGCGAAATCGGCAATCGAGTCCTCGAGCTGGAGGGGCGCCGCCTGCTCGGCAATGCGGTCAGGTTGGCGGGCGACCCCGAAGAGGCGCTGTCGGAACTGGAAGCCGCGATGACCCTCGCTCGCGAACTCGAGAGTCAGCAGAAGCGACTGAGGGTGGCGATGTCGCTGTCGTTCACGCACATGGCACTGAGCGAGTTCGAGTCGGCGCTGAGCTACGCGAGAGAGACAGGCAACCTCGATAGGGTGACACCGAGCGCCGAGGCGTACGAACGGATGCTGCTCGGGTACATCGCCAGTAACTGTGCCGAGTACGAACTCGCGCGCGGGCACTTCGAGGCGAGTTACGAGCAGTTCCAGGCGGTCGATCTGCAGGACGAACTCGTAGCGGTCGCGGCCAGTCTGGCCGAGGCCTGCCGGGAACTCGACGACCTCGAGGCGGCGAATCGGTACCTCGAAGCCGTCGAAGACCTCGTCGAGGCGAACGGCTCTCCCCGTGAGACGGTCGGGTACTGGTCGGTACGAACCCTGGTCGCCAACGATCGTGGTCGTACGGCCGACGCTGGAGCGTTCATCGAGCGGGCGTTTGACGACGTCGACGCGATAGCGGACCGGACCGTCAAAGCCAACGCGTTCCTCCATCGCGGACGGCTCGAACGCGATCGGGACGAACTGACCGCCGCCCGGGCCTCGCTGCGCGCCGCCCTCGAACTGTACGACAGCGTCGGCGTCGACCACCGGGCGCGCGAAACTGCCGAGGACCTGACCGAAGTCTGTGAGACACTCGGCAACGAGCGCGCCGCGAACCGGGCCCGACAGGTCGAGCGGGACCGTGCGGAGAGGTTCGAGTTCCCCCCACGCGAGGTGTTTGCAATCGAGAATGCAGACCCCGCCCAGGAATCGCGGACGAACGAGTTACCCTGAACCGTGCGCTGGCGTCCTCAGTGGGGCTGTGGGAGGCCAGGTCGGTCCGACCCGAACGCCCCGGAGGAGGTGAGTGTGAGGTCGCCGTCGTCGGAGTCACGACCGAGCACCGCCGCGACCGCGAACTGGACGAGCGCACAGTCCCAGCGGTCCAGCGAGACGGTGACCGGAGCGGTGTACTCGCGGACGAACTGCAGGAGGTCCTGGAGTGCAACGTCGAGCGAGGTGGCTGCGAGTGCCAGTGGGTCGTAGACACCGGGGCGCCGGGCGAACGCTGTCAGTATCCGTCGCACCCGCTCGATGTCCGCCGGTTCGAGCCTGACCCGGACCTCCGTGCCGTCCTGTGGCCGCGACCGCGACGTTCCGAGACCCTCGACGAGGTACTCGTGGAGTCGTTCGCGGTCCCGCGCCGGTTCGACGAGTCGATGAGCGGGCATCGGTCCCGGCGAGTCCCCACTTCCCGGTGACGCCACCCGGTCGACCGGGTCTCGGTCGGCCTGCTCCGCGTCGGCCGGTGGGTCCGCGGCTACCGGTCGAGCGTCCGTTCGACCCGTCAGTTCCCCCTGTTCGTCGCGTTCGAGTGTCTCTTGCCCCCCGGTCATCGTCACACTCTCGCGAGGTGCCAGCGAGGTACCCGTCGACGGTCACGAGTTCCCGCAGGGCGTGGTTGGTTCTCGACACGGTCCGTCCGCAACTTTGTCCGACGGTCCATGTCCAGCCTTCCACCCCGTGTCCCCCTTACCTCACCGGGCGAGAACCCGCTCACGAGACGAGCGATACTGTCATAATTTAGAGTTTTTCCGACCGTCGACCGGTTCTCCGTCACGTGGGCACTCGACAGGAAACCGGCAACCACCGGGGGCGATCCCACGAACGGAGTCGGTGGGGCGCGGAGTCGGGCGCATGACCGACACAGGAATGTCGCCGGCCACGCGGATCGAGCGACTCGACGGTCCAGTGGACAGGTCAGTCGACCTCGTCCTCGACACCGACGCGTACAACGAGGTGGACGACCAGTTCGCCATCGCACACGCTCTCCGGTCCGAACACACGGTCGAAGCGCTGTACGCCGCCCCCTTCGACAACCAGCGCTCCGATGGGCCGGGCGACGGGATGACACAGAGCTACGAAGAGATCGAACGGGTCCTCGACAGGATGGGCGAATCACGCCCCGTGTGCAGGGGCGCGAAACGGTACATGGACCACGCCGGGGACACCGTCGAGAGCCCGGCCGTCTCGGACCTGATCGAGCGTGCGCACGCGGACCGCGACGGCCCGCTGTACGTGGTCGCGATCGGCGCGGCGACGAACGTCGCGTCGGCTATCGCCGCGGACCCCTCGATCGCCTCCGAGGTGGTCGTCGTCTGGCTCGGCGGCACGCCCCACGGCTGGCACACCGCGTCGGAGTTCAACCTCTCTCAGGACGTGCCCGCGGCGCGGGTCCTCTTCGATTCGGGCGTTCCCCTGGTACACGTTCCGACCGTCAACGTCTCCGAGCACGTCCGGACGACGGTCCCGGAACTGCGGACACTGTTCGGTGGGGACGACGGAAGGAGTGCCGACAGCGAGGGGATCGGCCCGTTCCTCGTCGACCGCGTCGCCGGCTACGAGGGGGCCTCCGGGACGGCGTGGTCGAAGGTCATCTGGGACCTGGCGGCGACGGCCGTCCTCGTGACCCCCGGGGCAATCGAGACGGTCCGGGTCCCGAGTCCGATCCTCACCGACGCGGAGACCTGGAGTCGTGACGACGCGCGCCACGACGTGTGCGTGGTTCGACGGGTCGACCGCGACGCCGTCTTCGCCGATCTCGCCGAGCGACTCGACCGGTAACGAAATTCGACATCTCCCCCGCCCGTCCCGTCCTATCCTGTCCCATCCTGTCCCGTCGTGACGGGGCCCGGTACGACAGCGCCCGGTACGGCAGCGCCCGGTACGATAGCTCCCAGTAACCGTTCCAAGAATCAAGTCTGATATTTTCCCAAACTGGTGAGGTAGTAGTTGCTTGTTACAGAACTACCTCGGTAGGAGCAAGCCCTCGGGAGGAGGGCACTACGATTATCATGACAGGAATTCGCGTACTCTGTGCGGACCCGACGGACGGCCCAGGACCGGCGACAGCGCTGGACACGGCAGGATTTCCGACGGTCGACACCGACACCGTCGCAGACGCCAAGCGGGGCGTCGACGAACACGAAATCGACTGCATCGTCACCGAATACGAGTTCCCGGACGGGACGGGGCTCGAACTGGTCGAACACGTCAGGGAAACCTCGCCCGACACACCCTGTGTCGTCTACACCGAGACGCCCCCGACCGAACTCGACACGAGCCGATTCGAGGGGGCCATCGTCGAGTACATGCGCAAAGGGATGCCCGACGCCGACCAGCGCCTCGGTGCCGCGGTCCAGGACATGGTCACCCACAGTGCGCAGATCGGCTATCTGCTCCCGGACGACGAGGAGAGTCGACTCGCCGCTCTCGACGAGTACGACCTGGATGCGATGGACGTCGAGGCGTGGGCAGACCGGATCTCGACGCTCGTCGCCAGCCACTTCGACGTGCCCGTGGCCTTCGTCGGTCTCGTCGAGGCGAACGAGGAGAACTTTCTCGGCTGTCACGGTGCGGACTGGGACTCTCTCAACCGGGAGGACACCATCTGTACCCACACGGTCCTGGAAAACGAGACGATGGTCGTCGAGGACATCACGGAGGACCACCGGTTCCAGAACAACGACACGCTCCTCTCGCTGGGTATCCGGAGCTACGCCGGCGCGAACATGGTCGATTCGACGGGCCACACCCTCGGGTCGCTGTGCCTGATAGATTACGAACCCCGGGAGTTCTCCGAGGACCAGCTCGGCGACCTGCGCCGCTTCGCCGACGAGGCGGTCGAACAGCTCGAACTGCGTCGTGAACTCATCGCCGCACGGGAGGACGAGCAATGAGCCTCGCGAGCGCCGGACGAGAGTTCGAACTGACAGACACGCCGCTGAATCCGGTCGAGGGCGGCACCAGTCTCCTCGTCACCGGGTCCAGGGACGACGGACTCGGCGCGTTCGTCCACCGACTCCTCTCGGCCGACGAGAACGAAGGCGTCGTCGGGATCGCCGCCGACGAGAGCGGCCGGACGTTCAGGCGGACTCACCGTCGCGAGTCGGGCGGGAGCCGTCGCCCTTCGATCGGCGTCGTGGACTGCTACAGCGACCCCGGCGGCCGAACGGACGACGAGACGGTCCTCGCCGACCCCGACGACCTGACGGCCGTCAACATGCAGTTTTCCTCGCTGTGTGACGAGTTAGAGTTCGACGGCGTCGAGGGCGTCCGCTCCGGGCTCGTCACTGTCTCGCCGCTCTGTGCCGCCTGCGAGGGCATGCGGGACGTCTACCGGTTCGTCAGCAACGTCACCTCGCGCAACCGCCGGTCGGACGGCCTGTTCGTCTGTGCGATCGACCCCGATGCCGACACTGGCGAGTTCAACGACGGACAGAACATCGCCGAGGGACTCTCACGAGCGTTCAGTGGCCGCGTCGACCTCCGTCGGGACGGGCGCCAGTCCGAGGTTCGGGTCGAGGGACTCGACGACCAGCCCAGCGGGTGGCAGGACGTTTCGCTGTAGACGGGGCAGACCCCGAGCGCTCGCCGGATCTGTCGAAAATCCACCGGAAGCCGGTTCTCCTCCGGTTCGACGGGTTTAAGTGTCGCATCCTCGTCGGTCCGGACGAGACAGGCGTGGCCTGTTTCACTGACCCGTAGGAGCCACTGGCGTACTACGGAGGTGAACGATGGCAGATCAGGAAATTGAGAACGCAGTAACTCGCGCGATCGAGGACGCCCCACCCCGGAACTTCCGGGAGACGGTCGACCTCGCTATCAACCTGCGCGACATCGACTTGAACGAACCGTCGAACCGTATCGACGAGGACGTCGTGCTCCCGGCCGGGACCGGTCAGGAGACGAGCATCGTCGTCTTCGCCGAGGGCGAGACCGCCCTGCGTGCCGAGGAAGTCGCCGACGACGTACTCGGCGGCGACGACCTCGCCGACCTGGCCGACGACCAGGACCGCGCGAAGGACCTCGCCGACGAGACAGACTTCTTCCTCGCCGAGCAGGCGATGATGCAGGACATCGCGAGTCGACTCGGGATCGTCCTCGGGCCGCGCAACAAGATGCCCGACCCGGTCGAACCCGACGACGACGTCGTCGAGATGGTCGAGCGGCTGAAAAACTCCGTCACCGTCGAGAGTGGCGACCGCAAGACCTTCCACACCCGCGTTGGCGCCGAGGACATGTCCGTCGAGGAGATCGCCGACAACATCGACGTGATCCTCCGGCGGCTGAACGCGAACCTGGAGAAAGGACCCTTGAACATCGACAGCGTCTACGTCAAGACCACGATGGGCCCGGCCGAGGAGGTGGCCTGAGATGAGCGCCGAATCCGAGCGCAAAACCGAGACCATCCCCGAGTGGAAACGGGAAGAGGTCGACGACATCGTCGACGTCATCGAGTCCTACGACAGCGTCGGCGTCGTCGACATCACGGGCATCCCGTCCCGGCAGCTCCAGGACATGCGTCGTGACCTCTACGGCACCGCCGAGTTGCGCGTCTCGCGGAACACGCTGCTCGTGCGCGCGCTGGAGGAAGTCGGAGAGGGCTTCGAAGACCTGACGGGGTACATCTCCGGCCAGGTCGGCCTCATCGGCACCAACGAAAACCCCTTCGGCCTGTTCCAGCAACTGGAAGCGTCGAAGACCCCCGCCCCGATCAACGCAGGCGAAGTCGCGCCCAACGAGATCGTCATCCCGGAGGGTGACACGGGGATCGACCCCGGCCCGTTCGTGGGCGAACTCCAGAGCATCGGCGCGAACGCCCGTATCCAGGACGGCTCCATCCAGGTGCTCGAAGACTCCGCCGTGCTCGACGCCGGCGAGGAAGTCTCGGCGGACCTGGCGAACGTCCTGAACGAACTGGGCATCGAGCCCAAGGAAGTCGGGCTGGACCTGCGCGGCGTCTTCGCGGACGGCGTGCTCTTCGAGCCCGAGGAACTCGAACTCGACGTCGACGAGTACCGCGCGGACATCGAGGCGGCGGCCGCACGGGGTCGCAACCTCTCTGTCAACGCGGTCTACCCGACCGACCGGACGGCGGCGACGCTGCTCCAGACGGCACGGGGCGACGCCAAGAGCCTCGCGCTGCAGGCGGCCATCGAGAGCCCCGGGGTCGTCGACGACCTCGTCTCGAAGGCCGACGCGCAGGTGCGGGCCCTCGCGGCGCAGGTCGAGGACCCGGAGGCCCTGCCCGAGGAACTGCAGGACGTCGAAGAGGCCACGGACGAAGCGGACGCGGACGACGAATCGACTGACGACCACGACGCCGATGGCGACGACGACTCCGACGGCGAGGCCGCCGAGGCCGACGCCGACGCCGACGCCGCCGACGG
>Ga0207718_101236_pt1 | contig 14439 bp, 19 predicted proteins | sample A23M2SouthBayCA_FD_187749 | JGI IMG/M metagenome (GOLD analysis project Ga0207718, IMG submission 187749) | Aerobic enrichment media microbial communities from Eden Landing Ponds, California, USA - A23 M2 (SPAdes) | ecosystem: Environmental > Aquatic > Marine > Unclassified | place: Emeryville... | reverse complement strand
TGCCGTTGAGTCGTCGTAGCCACGAGATTCTATCAGATCTTCTCTAGTAATGGACATACGGTCTATATCTAACGGTCTAATTAGCTTGTCTTATTAGTGATTGAATATTTCAATAGAGCCAGAGAGAACTGAGTCTGCGAGACGTTTGCATGGTCAAAAACATGGCTTTCGCACCAGTCTGGTCAAAATTCAATTTTTTAAAAGCTACAGGACGGTGGTCGAATCGCAACTACCTAACTCCGGCTGTTCGAGCGGATTAGTCGAATTCACCGACATAGAACGGCCACAAGCGGCGTGAATTCGACGTAACGTCTACCTACATAGGATCCGATTGAACGCGGTCACGTCGGCGATAGCGGGCCTACAAGCGACCCTGGGTTTACCACGGTTAGCAGCGTGGCTATCCCTATGCCATCGGTGATTTACGCTCGAGTATCGACGGAGGAACAGAACATAGAGAGGCAGCTGAATGGCGTCCAATCATACGCAGAGGACAAGCTGGACACGGAGATAGCTGACCTAGAGGTGTTTCGTGATAAGTCGACAGGAACGGATACCTCAAGATCTGGATATCGAGAGATGATGGAGACTGTTGAAGCTGGGGAAGTGGACCATGTTGTCGTTCACGAGATCTCCCGGCTTGCTCGGTCACTACAGGACCTCGAAAGGACCGTCTCCAGAATCACGGACAATGATACTGCAGTTCATTTTGTTCGAGATGGACTGTCCTTCGGTGATGGGAAAGAGCAGCCAATGAACCGGTTACAGATGCAAATGCTCGGAGCTTTCGCTGAATGGCAGGCAAGGGTGAAGCAGATGAACACGAAGGAGGGGATTGCCGCGAGACAGCAGGAAGATGATTACCATCATGGTAGACCTCCGCTTGGCTTTGAGAAGGACGATGGAAGGCTGATTGAGGGGGACCACTATGATCAGGTGTGTGCTGTGTTGGATATGGTTCAGAAGGGGAAGCTGTCTAAGCGGAGTGCTTCCCAAGAGCTAGAAACCTCCCGTAGCACAATTAGTAGAGCACTTGATCGAAGCAGTTTGTATGGGCTGTAATCTCTACTTAGCTAAGCTCCTTACGTTCTACTTTCAGAGTGCTGTTTACGGAGATTTATATCTGATCAGGTGTTTCGTGAGACTATGAGAGATACACTCTGCCAAGCAATTAGAAACCAAAATGTGGTTGAGTTCCAATATGATCGGCTACCTCGAAAGGTGGAACCACATAAAGTCGGGAGAACGACGGCGGGGAATATCGTTCTCAGTGGATATCAGATCGGCGGGCGTAGTCATTCCAACGAAGTCCCCTACTGGCGGTTATATAAAATTCGTAAGATTGGAGGTCTAAATGTCGCCTCAGAGAGTTTTGATGGAGCAAGACCGCGTTACTCGAGGACAGATGATCGAATGACCCAGATTTTCTGCCGTCTCTAATACGGATGGATGAGCAGTATTACGTCAAATCCCTAAAACGACTGTACGATGAGGCTGATAAAAGTCAACGCAGAGAAGATCATCAAGCGGTAAATGCTATCCTCAGAACGCATAATGAGCTACTTCCCGAGTTGCAGGAAGAATTTCCCATCAATGACGTTATACAATCAATTGAACAGGTGGACTTTCGAGAGACACATAGAGGAACCGCACACGAAAATATTCGAGAACTCCAGACGGTCAAGATGAACGCTCTCAGAATGGCTGATTCTTTGGGTGTTGAGGTCAATAACTTCGAAAAGCAGGCTTCAGCAGAGGGAATGACGGTTATTCACCTCAATCAGAATGTAGACCAGACAGTTGATGTAAGCGTTGATAGCGTAATGCAGATTGTGAATAACTTGCCGCGTGATGAGGCGCAGAAGGAGGAACTGCGATCTATTATTGAGGATTACCGAGATGAACTGAGAAATGAAGATCCTGACCCCAATAAGATGAATAATCTTGTCAACTTAGCTCGGGAATATAGTAAGGATGTAGCTGTAAAGCTTGCAATGGTCGGTCTGAAAAAAGGAATTGATCTATTCGCATAGCGTAGTGGGGATGGCAAACGGTCATTCGTCCGGGCACCTTACTACTTAAACAACGCAGCTTTCGGACACCCTGTACACTAGCGGTCGTTTTCGAACTGACGCACCCTGAGAAGCGGAGTCAGGCCGTATCCCACTATGCCAGTCCACCTCAAAATACTCATAGAAGGCTCTGTTGAAACCTAATACAAACAGGACTAGTCCAGCCGATCGTTAGATACAGCGGACCTAACTGACAAAACTGACGGCGGGGCGTAGGAGACGCTTCGGGAAATCGGGTATCAAAAGGGGGACGTGATACCGCTTGCGACATTCTCCTCTACAGAATCGGCAACAACAACAAGCACCAATTACACGGACGCGGCTACGTTCGGAACGTGGCCGTTCGCTCCCGAAATGTTCGTGCCGTCGGGGAAGTCTCTTTACTGGGGACACGTCGTTGACCACAGGCCCGGAACGGATGAAGTATACCGGCGAGGTGGGTAGACAAGACCAACGGCGACGCGGGAGTTACGCCTGAAATAGTCAGCGACGAAACGTCCGAGGGCGCGCAACACATCGCTTTCAGCGGTTGGGCCGAGTATAGTCCCGGATCAACTGGAACGGGCTATTCAACGATATTTGACCTACGCCCTCTTATCCAGAACCCGCTCAGAGATCACTGATCCGAACTTCATACCCCCACCCACCAAGACGTTAGCCGCGCCCGCTGCTGAAAGGGCGAGACCGTAGCCAGCCGCTCTCCCGCCTGAAAGGAAAACCAACTGAAAGTCAGTTATTATAGCAAAGAGTCCAGTGACCATTAGCAGTACCCCGAATAGAGCTGCAATCGCTCCGATGATCAGAACGTTATGACCGATTCCACGGGCGCCCTCTGCGACTTGGACTGCCCAGTAGATGTCCGTGTTCACCGGCTCCTGCCTCGAATCTTCCGGGAGATACCAAGCTAAATTCCCTCGCTCGGGATGACCGATTCGCTTCTTGTTCACCCTCCCATCTTCCTCGAGCTCCTTCAGCCGTTCACGAACTGTATCAGTCTCCCTCTCAACCCGCTCGGACTCGCTGATCTCTGTGGTCCCAACAAACCCGGCCTCACTCAGCCTGATCTCGTTGAGTATCTGCTCGTCAATCCTGCGATCCTCCTCATTGAGTTTGATCCGCTCCTGTAGCGACATCGTTATCTCCCGATGAGATTGCCGAGGACGATCGCCACGATCGCTGCGCCCATGACTAACCCCAGCAACATTAGAACGACTCCGAACAATCCCAGATTCATCTGGGTGACGGACTGGAGGGGCGTTGCGATCAGGAGGAGAAAGAATCCTCCCAATATGAGGGCGACGACACCCTCAACTGCCTCTCCTATTTCACTCATCGGTGGCACCTCGCGAGCCATCCGATGTGAGCGTACCGGATGGAGTCATTTTGCCTTGCATTGCAGTTGGCATATGCAGGGCAGGTGGTAAATAAACGCCATATCGTTCATATTCTGGGGTTTGAACACTCTCTACCGTTCGTATCCTCTATTCACGCCGAACTGATTTCGAGCTACATTGAGCGAGGTTCTGGCCGGGCAGAAATTGATTCGACCCAGGCCGAATCGGGTACTGCGGAAGGATTCTGAAATCTTCACCACTCGGGCCGCCAAATTCGCAGCACCTTCCTAACGAGGTTTTCCAGGCGTATAGCTCTGTAAAACTGCAGCCAACGGGGAGCCTGTGTTAGATATAGAGCGTGGCCATTTCACCTCGCTCATCACTACTGTCAAATCCATTGTGATTTTTCACGTAGCCGCAGCTAGAGAGAGCGTGAACAACTCGGTTCGTGCGTCTGAGTCATCAACTGAAGCTGTGAAGCGTCTCGTGGCGAACCACGAGAACTGTTCCGAGTCTAATCTTGGCAATCTAGGTGCAGTAGTAGATGTGGCCACCCTCGACAAACTTCGTAATCCCCCGATTGAGTTTCGCTACTGTGGTTATGAGATCACAGTCACCGCCGACGAAATAATCAAAATCGAACCATAAGCAGTAGGTAGATCACACTGCCGAATCGACCAATACAGCCAACAGCTGTACCGAAACACACCCCCTCGAAAATATATCAGTCAGATATTTCAAGTGAAAGAATGGATTCGACGTGAAAATTAACAATAGGTATACATTACTTGCTGAAAAGATTGGCTTATGAGCACGGAGGGTGATTTAACGGTGTACCGGAGCTCTGCGCCAGTCGTCGATGCTCATTACGACCAGGAACATGACGAGAGCATCAATCAGGTGCTGACCGATGCATTGGCGGACGCGAAAGGTGTCGACCCGGTCGATCTTCGACCGCTCTACGATTTTTTTGATCCGGAAGCGCTATCGAACCAGGTCGACACGCACGGGGAAGAATTCAAAGCAGACACGATAATCAGCTCTCGATTCGAGAAGTGGAACGTATTCGTCCATGATGACGGTCTAATCAGGGTCTGTGATGGAACCCAACCCACGGATCCAGCGCCCGTGTTCGAGAACTTCACAGCCTAATCGACTGGGACCTGTTGATTAGCGACACGCCTCCTCTCGTTTACCCCCAGTCTTTGCAACCGGTCTCGTGATGAATTCGCAGCACCTTCCTAACGAGGTTTTTCAGGCCTATAGCTCTGCAAAACTGCAGCCAACGGAGAGCCTGTGTTAGATATAGTTGGTGGATTCAGTAGATGACTACTGTCGATTCCGGCTATCTGTTACCGAGATCGTCGACGAGTCGGACGGATTCACCGCGGTCTCTGTCCGTACCTCATTCCAAACCAGAACGCCACTGTTGGAACGAGAACGAATGTGAACAGCGAGACAGCCCAACTGTAGATAAGTGCGGTCTGCCCATACGTACCGAACAACGGGAGCCACGCGTTGGAACCAGCAGCCAGCCTCTCGAGTATCAACGCGAGTCCTGCTCTCAAAAGGAATGCGACAGCGATGAGACCGATAACACCGAGCGGATACCGGAGACCTCCGTACTGATTGACACTCGACATATAATAGCCACCTGACCGAACAAGTATAAGTTTTCCAAAGAAATTTCGAACTACAATCTCTAGATAAAATACAGCGTGACCAACTCGCAGATCCTATCGACCGGCTGTTTCATCTCATATTATATCTGAACAATAGGATTTCAACAGAACCAACTGTTTCACTATCTTCGTGCCATAGATGGCGGGAAAGAGTACAGGTACACGCTGCTCAAAATCCTCTTGTGAGACCGATAATCGGTACTTGCCAATCGAGAACCCAGAAGCCCAACTGAGTCGGTGAACAATTCAATCTCGGGTCGATACTGAGTGAAGTATCGTACTTAAAGAACAAAAACTACGATGGATTCTTTGCACGTCTCAAAGCCAGATCGTACCTAACTCACCCCCACCACTACCCCCCACGTGGAATTTTCACCACCTATTTCCTAACCAGCCCAGTTACCTCATTACGGCTGAAATCCTACACGAGTAGGCGATTATTTTGCTATTGTTCTGTCTATCTTTGGCTTCTATTTGATATCGTTTTAGAGCGTCTTTAGAGCGTCTACCCTGCTTTTTTAGGACTTTGTTCCAATATGTGTTTATGTCGGATTTAGCCGACACTCCGGTCTACGACTGGCAAGAGACGGACCAGTATGACCTGCTAGCCTGGGTCAAAGCCTCTGAGAGACGGGTAGATATCCTAATCTCACTGGATGAGGGTCCAAAGAACTCTACTGATTTTGCGTGTCGATGGGACGTAACGACGGAAGCTGTGCAATATCACCTGAAACAATTGCGAGCAGGTGGCCCTGAGGGGGAATACTCCTCGTTAGTCCAAGTTGTGACGCCAGAACGGGAGCACTATCGATTGTGGGCATTAACAGAACAAGGGCAAGAACTTATAAAATACGTAAAATAACGACCAGATATGTTTTTCGGAGGGTCGTGTTCGTCTGACCCCCACCCTTCACGTGGTGTTAGTTGTTGTTGTACGCTTTCCAGTCGTCTTCGTCGAGTTCAATCCACTCCATCAGCCCCGAAGGATCGTCTTCGAACAGAACCTCGGATAGCAGCGGCGTGAGCTGCGCGTACACTTCATCGATATCTTCGACTCCCTCCCTAAGTCGACCCCCTCGTGAGGCGAGTCTGTAGGCTTGGCATTGTGCTTCTGTTCCGTCGCTCTGGAACTCGATGTAGGTCTTACTCCCCTCTTCCTCGGCGTCCGTCTTCTTCAAGTCGTGAATTGACATCCTTCGATCACGCCCGCAGGGTGCCTGCGAGCGAGGAGACCTCTCCTGGCGGGGGTGATAAGTCCAGTCTCAACCTCCAGAAACCAAAGGCGTGAGTAAAACTTCTTCCAATATCGACCGCCCCAATGTACCCAGTTGGAAGCGGCGACGAGAGATCCTCTAGTACGGTATTACAATCCAAAGAGCGAGTCATCGAACCGTCTAGTCGTATATCCCGATCTGATAGGAGCAGGCTGATCTTTCGGACAGAGATCCGTATTCTCTCAGAAGACGCGAATATCGATATTTTGTGGATCTCCATCACATATGTACCTTTCATAATTTATATGATAGTATAATGGAATAGACACTTTAGGGTGGGGGACTACTACCCCCTTACATGGCACCAAACGGTGAAGGCGATAGTAATGCGGGTGACCAGTCCAATGCGGAACCAGAGGTTGAACAAACCGGTACAGAGACACAGCAAGAGACGTTAGAGACCGAGACTACGGAAGCGGAGGTTGTTGATGAAGCCGACGTAGTGGAAGATTCAAATCCCCAACTCACGCCGGAGGTTGAGGCGTTAGCAACTTTCTCAGAACAGGAAGGACCGCTAAGCTTCCGTATCATCCCGGTTATTCAGGGCAGTCAGACTGACTGGAGAATTCTGGTCTACATGCGAGGGGCGCAGGGGCCAGTATACCAGTCCCGGGAAGAGCTTACTGACGAGGCCGCGATGCAGTTCGGAATTAGTAACCGGCTTCAGGATCGGATCAACTCGGCTCTCTCCTATGCGAAGGAGGAGCTAGAGGTTCCTGAGGAACTGGGGGATCAAAAGCGGACGAAGCGATCTCTCCACGAGTTGGAGGTAATGATGGGCGAATAGTCTAGTAGCGACTCAAAACGAAAAAATCGGGAAGGAACCCGATCACCATCCCTTCCTTCCCTGCCAATGGCAATAAAAGTTTGTGTGTTGACACAATCAGATTGCCAGAAGGTAGCTCGATAGAGAATATATCAACCAGATCAATGAAAGTAGACAAGACGCAGGACCTGCAGTACAGGCTCGACACAGAGACGTATGTAGCGATTAGGTACGATATCGTTCCTGCCTCGGAACGGTGGGATTCGGTGAGCGAGTTCACTAGGGCTTCGATCCAGAACCAAGTGAAACAACTTATCAGAATCGCTTCTGGAGGACGGCAGGCCAAGAAGCTGATTCGCCGTCTTTCAGGAATAGACGATATTGACGAAGAAGTACCTGAAACTGCCACGAAGCCAAGAATAGAGGAACAAGGCCTCGACAAGAACCTTACTGTAACTCTCCCTACCAAGGATTTCGGGCTTGTTAACGACCTCGTGGACCAAACAAGCCTGAATAAAGCTAATGTAGCGGGATATTGCATCTTCAGGCAAATCTGGAGAGGAGACACACCTAGGGACGGACTTGATGACTGGTATATAGGGAGGCTACATCCGACGTGGACAGAGTTGAAAAAGAGCCTGATAGAACCACAGACCCGGCTCTACCACGTACTCCAGTTACGTTTTCAGATCCTTGATACGATGGAGGACTTCATTCGACAGGATCCAAGTGGGTTCGAGGCGTTTGCCGAAGTCTATCATAATGACATTTACGGAACTGACGAATATGAGGATCTGAGAAAGAACTTCGGAGGTCGTCCCTTCAATAATGTTGAGAATACGATAGAAGAACACACAGAGTATAGATTTGAGGATTCTGAGTTCCTAGAAGACTGCATCTAGGAATAGGCCTACTACATACTACAATCTCGTAGTATGTAGTACAACAGATCGACTTAAATTGAAAATCCATACAAAATGAAAAGTAACCTAGAAACCTTAGTGCGCCAAGTGAAGAAAGAGTCAGTTGATGATCAAGATAGAGAGCAGCAGGATCAATCGACTATGACTGGCTCTACAGAAAGCGATGAGCTTCAGCAGTCTCTTTCATTACTGATTGAGCGCGATAATCCTATGGCGGAAGCCGCTAGGAGGACGCTTGAGCGGTTATAGTTCCTCCCTCAAAATCTCAACTGCCTCCTCAGGGTTGTCTTTCAGATATTGTCTGAAGTGCTCAACCGCATCTGATTCTGTCTCATCTTCTGCCTCACGCATTCCTTCTATTGCGAGGTCATCAACGAGATTCTGTGCTGACTGCGCATCAGGAGTATATACAGTACCACACTTAGAACAGGCCTTTGCATCTGGTTCCAGTGGACTTCCGCAGATGGTGCATACCTCTGGTGTCAGCGGAGAGTTGTCCTCCACCTCACGGATTCCCCAAGCCTCCTCAGCCCGTTTGACGTGGTCGTCTCCCGAGAGATGCGAATACGTCGTTTCCATTACCTGTGAAGCGGCGTCATGGCCGATGAGATACTTGATAGTATCGTGGGGAAGATCATAATCCCGGGCAGCAATGGTCACAAAGTTATGCCGCATCGCATGAGGGTGCATCGGCTTGTCGATATCTGTCCGGTCTTTGATTTTCTCCATGCACCGGCGGATCGTCTCCCCTGATATAGGCGTAGTCGGATCTGGAGTACTGTAGTTGGGGCGTGCCGTGATCAGGTAGTGCTCGGAGTTACTTGTGTCAGGATGATATTCCAGCCAGTTTTGTACAGCTGCCTTTGCACCGAGAAGCGGCCGCTTCCCGTTCCGATCTTGGGCTCCCTTGAGTCCGTCTACTTCAGGATTGAGCCGGTACGTGCCCGACTGTGGGTTCACGTCCTTTAGCCGAAGCGTGCGGATAGCCTCACGCCGCTGGCCTGTGTAGAGTAGGAGCTGAAAGATGAGTTTGTCGCGCGGGTTGTCGACCGCCTCCTGTGCTTCGTGAATCTCCTCCTTCGTGAGCATGTCTGACGGGTCAACCTGCGGATCCTTCTGGTCGAACATCGGGATCTCCTCTGGCGACACGTTCAGGTCCGTGTGATACCCGTAGAATTTCCGAAGCGCTGCTTGATACGACCGCAGCGTGGACTTCTGGATACCTTCGTCTTTCACTAACGGGTGCTCGCCATCGTGCATAGACTGGATATCACGCTTCAAGTCCTCAGCCGTCGCTTTGGTAAGGTTCCGCTCGCGGGAGAATTGCATCAGACGGTATAGCCACGCCATGAGAGTTCCCGGCTCTCGTGTTCCTTCACCCACCGGCGCGGGAACCATTACGTTGTGATCGTCGTAGGCGTTCAGCAACTCCCGGACCGCTTCAGCTGTGTCGGGATCAATCTTGTCCGAGTCCACATACTCGGAAAACGTTTCCTTCCGCCGCTCAAGTTTCTCTCTTGGGGTGGTCATGGCGGACCTACCCCATTCTATATACCCCAATACCTAGAAACTTCCGAAGAATTGCCATAGGTCATGGGTTAGTTCGACAAACAAGCAGGGATCGATCGCCGATTTCATGTGAGCTGTGGGGTCGAGAACGCCGATCCCGCGTCGATTCGTCGGGTGTTCTGTCGACGGTGGTCCGATCCGAGAGGGGTCGACGCCACCGGAGATCGGCCCGCAGTTCCAGCCGCGCCGACCCCATGAGATAGCTTAACACGATCCGGGACGTACTGTGGCGTATGCCGGTAGAACAGCGCGGGGAAGACGTACAGCTCACGAACGTTTCGGCCGGACAACCGGTGTACGACGCCGACGGCAACGAGCTGGGGACGGTCCGGGGAGTCGACGACGCCGGGTTCTACGTCCTCGCCGACGAGGGAACCGGCGCGGTGACGCTCGACGAGGCGCGCGATGCCTTCGGCAAGGCGTACGTGATGTGGCGCTGTTGGGAGTGCGGCGAGATGGGGCGGATCGCTGACGATCTCCCCGAGAACTGCCCGAACTGCGACGCGGACCGCGAGCAGCTGTACTACTGGGCCGAGGACTGATCGACCCGCCGACGGCCGCCGCGAGCGACCGAACCGCTCTTTTCACCCGCCCGCCGAGCCGTCACCATGGATATCGTCGTGTTCGGCGCGGGCGCGCTCGGGAGCCTCGTGGGCGGGACACTGGCGCGTGAGCACCACGTCACGCTCGTCGCTCGCGACCCCCACGCCCGACGGATCGCCGGACAGGGGCTCCGCGTCGTGGGTGAACTCGACGCCCACACCCGACCCCGGGCGACGACAGTCCCCACCCACGAGGATCTGACCTGCGATCTCGTGCTCGTGACGGTGAAGGCGTACGACACCGAGGCGGCCGCCCGGACGCTCGCCACGGGCGACCCCGAGGTCGTCTGTTCGCTCTCGAACGGGCTGTGCGAGGAGACGCTCGCGGAGCACCTCGGCGACCGCGTGCTCGCCGGATCCGCCACCTACGGCGCCGAACTCGTCGGCCCGGGCGAGGTCCGCTGCACTGGCGTCGGACGGATCCACGTCGGCGAGTTCGCGGACGGACGGCTCGACGGCGACGGTGCGGACGGCGCGAGCCATCGAGCCGAGCGCGTCGCCGCCGCGTTCCGCGAGGCCGGACTCGACTGCACGGCCGACCCGGAGATGTCACGGCGACGCTGGGAGAAGCTCGCCGTCAACGCCGGCATCAACGCCGTGACCGCGCTCGCGCGCGTTCCCAACGGCGCGCTGGCGGACGCGCCGGGGCGCGCGGTCGCCCACCGCGCCGCCCGTGAGACCGCACGTGTCGCTCGGTCCGAGGGAGTCGAGCTCGCTGACGGCGAGGCCGTCGCCGCCGTCGACACCGTCGTCCGGGAGACCGCGGCCAACCGATCGTCGATGCGGCAGGACGTCAAGTCGGAGAGTCGGACGGAGGTCGACGCGATCAACGGCGCCGTCGTGGAGCGCGGTGCGGCCGCGGGGATCGACACGCCGACGAACCGGACGATGGCCGACCTCCTCAGGACGTGGGAGGGGGAGCGGATCGAGGAGCGATCCGAACGCGGATGAACCGGAGTTCGGCCTCCGGATCCGGACTACGGTCGGCGATCCGACGATGGAACTGCGTTCCGAGAAACCTCCGTACTGAAGTCCGAATCGGAACTTACTCCACGTAGCCCAGATCGCGGAGTCGCTCGGTCGCCTCGTCGTCCATCTCGTCGAGCGAGTCGTCGGTCACCTCCGCGTCGGCGGTGTCCGTCCACGCGCCGCCGGCGGCCGCCTCGAACTCGCCCAGTGTGGCCTCGGCCTCGGCGATCCGGTCGTCGTCGCCGTCGGCGAGGTCGCTGTCCTCCTCGGGGTCCTCGTCGAGCCGGAACGCCTCGTCCGGGATCCGGTCGATTCGGACGTACTTCGCGTCCGTGGCGCGGGACGCACGCATCCGCGAGTAGAAGCGCGAGCCCTCGGGCAGTTCGATCCCCGCGCTCGCCGCCTTCTCCTCCAACTGCTTCAGTTCGACCACCGGCCGTGAGTACTCGACGAAGGCGAACTCGCCCTCGGGCGACGCGCGCTGTCCCGGGTCGCGGTCGGTCTCGTCGAGGCCGGCGAACTCGCGGTAGTCGGCCGACAGCAGCGACCGCGTGCGGTCGAGGGCGACCGCCTCCTCGCCCGCGGCGGCGGACTCGCCGCCCGCCACGTCGAGCGTGTCGAGCACCGTGTGGTAGGTGTCGATGAGTTCCACGGTGTCCTCGCGCCGGTCGTCGTCGAGCGCCGGGTGCCTGATCATGAGCGGGACGTTGATCAGTTGGTCGTACAGGCAGAACTCGTGGCCGTACAGGTCGTGTTCGCCGTGGAGCTCGCCGTGATCCGCACAGACGACGACCGCGGTGTCGTCCCACCGGTCGGTCTCCTTCAGCCAGTCGAACAGCCGGGTGAGCTGGTCGTCGATGTGCGCGATCTCCGCGTCGTACAGCCCCCGGATCGCCTCCCACTCCTCGTCGTCGATGTCGCGAGCGCCGGCGTTGTACTCCTTGGAGTTCTGGCACACCTCGGTCGAGTCGACGCCCGGGGCGTACTCGTCGACGTACTCCTGTGGCGGGTGATACGGGAGGTGGGCGTCCATCAGGTTGATGAACGCGAACCAGTCGTCGCCGTCGGCCTCGCTGTCGTCGATGAAGGACTTGGTGCGGTCGATCACCGCGGGCGTCTTCGAGTCGGCGCCCTCGCCGCTCGCGAGGTACTCGTGGGCGACGTTGCCCAGCGAGACGAGCTTGTCGGCGACCGTCCGCAGCGCCTCGTTGTCGTTCATCGTCTTCCACGCCTTCGCGAGTGGACCCGACAGGAGGTCGCCCGGCATGACCTCGAAGAAGTTGTCCTGTTCGTCGAACCCGTCGGTGAGATGGGTGTACGGGGTGATCCACGCGTTCGAGGAGTAACAGGCCGTCCGGTATCCCTCCGCCGAGAGCGTCTCCGCGAGCGTCGTCGCCCCCTCGAGATAGGGGTTCTCCTGGTCGGCACCGTGTCGGTGGGGATACATCCCGGTGAACAGCGACGCGTGTACCGGGAGCGTCCACGGCGCGGGCGCGACCGCGTTCTCGAACACCGTCGCCTCCTCGCAGAACGCGTCCAGCCCCGGCGTGGTCCCGCCGTCGTAGCCGTACGGCCCGAGCCGGTCCTTCCGGACCGTGTCGAGCACGACGAACAGCACGTTCTCGGGCGAGTCGTCGCTCATGTCCCCCGAGTCCCGCTCGCGAGTAATCCCTCTTCTGGTCTCCACGCTCCGAGGGGCCCGGATTCGGTCACGGTTGGATTCAGTATCGCGATATGAGATTTATACTTACGGATCGGGGGCCGAATGTCATACACCGAGAACGGAAGAGAGACGGACGCACAGCTCCGATATCGACAGCTTCTCGGTCGAGATCGCGACGATCGACGAGTGAGTCGCTACGGGGGTCGAAGACGAGAGAGAAACTGAGACGGGTCGCCGATCAGAACGGCGCCTGCGGCCCCTCGTCGGACTCGCCGTCCGAGGACTCGCCGGGGAACGAGGGGGACATCCCGTCGTCGGAGTGACCCATACCGCCGAGGTCGCCGTCGGCGCCCGATCCCATGCCGGTGTCGGCGACGACCGTCTCGATCTCGGGGATCTCCTTGGTCATCCGGGACTTGATCGCCTGGATCGTCATCGGCGAGATGCCGCAGCCCGAACAGGCGCCGCCCAGCGAGATGTGGACCTCGCCCGTCTCGCGGTCGAGATGCTGGATCGCCGCGCTGCCGCCGTGCATCTGGATCTGCGGGAAGTTGCGGCGCAGGAAGTTCGTCACGCGCTCGCGCAGTTCGTTCTCGCCGCCGTCGTCCTGAGAGTCGGCGCTCATTACGACGCTCTTGACGGCACGAGGGTTTCAACCTTGTGCTCGGCGTGGTTTCGTCGACCCGCGATCACCGCTCCTCGGGCGGTTCGAGGTCGAAGACGCGGTACAGTTCCGATTCGATCTCCGCGACGTACCGATCGAGCGTCTCCGTCAGCTTCTCGTCATCGACGACGATGGCCGTCAGCCGGTCGGTCGCGTTCTCAGGGAGACCGACGGTGAACGTCCCGCTGTCCTCGTCGTAGAACGGCTCGGACTCGTTGAGGATCTGCTGGTCGATCGCGTGGATCAGCTCCGAGTCGAACCGATCGTTCATCGTCTCGAAGGCGTTCTTGTACGCCCGCTGGAGCTCCGAGAAGTAGTTCGCGTACTTGTCCTCGAACAGTTCTGGGTCGAACTCGGCCATTGTCGGACGATCCGCGGGGATCGGTGTAAGGGCGACGGTCGGCGCCGATAAATCTCATATCGCGATATCGAATGAAGTATTGTCGGACTATCGAACAGGCGGCGACCCACCTGCGCGTTCAGCCTCGCTGTCCCTGCGCGGATCGATCACTTCGGGACCCCCAAGAGTCGTCTCGGTCGAACCGAGATGCACCGCTACGGCTCGGCAGGCCCCGGGGGCGAGGGACCGCGGCACGCCCGACGGGCGGCGTTCGCATGGCCGCTCCGCTCCGAGAGATCGACGCTGCTCGGGTGGGTGGGACAGTCAAGCGTCGAGCGAGTGCGCTCGGACCGTCGAGGACAGCGTCAGAACAGCGTCACAGCGGCAGCCGAACGGCGTCGGGGCAGCGTCAGAACGTCGTCCACGCCGTCGCCGCCTGCGTCCGGTTTCGGACGCGGAGTTCGCGCGCGCCGTCCTCCTCGCGAGTGTTGATCACGGTGTCGAACGGCTCGTACATCGTGTGCAGCGTCTGTTCGTCGTGCATCGTGGAGTTGATCACCGCGATGGTGGTCCACCCCTCG
>Ga0207718_101211_pt1 | contig 14833 bp, 31 predicted proteins | sample A23M2SouthBayCA_FD_187749 | JGI IMG/M metagenome (GOLD analysis project Ga0207718, IMG submission 187749) | Aerobic enrichment media microbial communities from Eden Landing Ponds, California, USA - A23 M2 (SPAdes) | ecosystem: Environmental > Aquatic > Marine > Unclassified | place: Emeryville... | reverse complement strand
CGCGTCCCCCTCCGCGATCCGCCCTTCAGCGGCGTACTGCTTCGGGCGCTCGACGTGCCACAGCGTGCCGTTGCTCGACTTGCGGTACACCGAGAACTCGAAGCACGGCGTCGGCTCGCCGTGGTCGGGGCCGTTCTCGTAGCTGCCAGCGAGACGCGAGAGCCACTCGCCGGCCTGCCCGCCCGTGAGCCCGGTCTCGCGAGCGACGACTTTGGCGCGGATGTACGCGAACTCGCCGGATGTGATCCGGTCGGCGAGGAAGCCGAGCAGCTCCCGGCGTGGTTCGTCACTGCTCGCGTCATCGGTCGAGAGCCGCGAGTGCGAACTCACACGTCGCCTCCGATCCACGCCTGTCGGCGCTGGAGAGCGCGCCGGCCCTCCTCGGTCAGGCTGTACTCGTTCGTCCGCCGGTCGCGGGCGGCCTTCTCTACGAGCCCGAGGTCAACGAGCGCGTCGAGGTTCGGGTACACTTGGCTGTGGGTCACGTCGTCGCCGTAGTAGTCGACGAGCACGCGCCGGATGGCGACGCCCTTGAGCGCGCCCTCGTTCGACAGCACCCACAGCACGTCCCGCTGAAAGGCCGTGAGGTTCGCGAGCACGTCAGTCATCGACCGGCCCTCCGTCACGGTCGACGATCGCGAGCACCTGCCCGACCGTGATCGTCTCTTCGGCGACACCAACGACGCGGACCGTCTCGCCCGTCCGGCCGATCACCGTGCCGCGGCACCTGATGCCAGCCTCGTAGACGACGGTGTCGCCCTCACGTGGATCAGTCGCCGCGTGGTCTTCACAGACAGGAACGCGCTTGTTCCCCGCGACGCGGACGCCAGCGGCAGGTGCGCCGCAGACGTAGCATCCGCTGTTGTTTTGAAATGGCGGTCCTTCTTCGTCGGTGCGGGCCTCCAGGCCCGCGCTTACAGCTTCGGTCATCCGTGGTTACCCACGGAACCCGGCCACAGCGCGGTGCTAGGACACCGCGCCGTGGTTTCCGTCTGAATCTCACTAGCCCTGCGTAGTCGCGTCTCGGGCTCCGCGAATATACCACAGTAATGCGGAGCATATATTAGTTATGCCTTAGCTTATTCTGATATACTATTCCTGATACATAACACAGAGGCGCTATACTCCGATAGTATGAGACAGTCGGCGCGTTGGATGGTCCTGCTCGATGACCGAATTATGGAATTCATTGACGAGGAAGGACCGTCTTTGCCGTCTAACATCGCCGACGACGATCGGATCCCTTACGGTGCACAGCACATCGGGAACCGTTGCAGGAAGTTGGCCGATGCTGGATTCTTAGAAAACCTTGGAAACGGTGTCTATGTTCTCACCCAGCAGGGTATCAACTATCTCTCGGGGGAGTTCAGCGCGAGCGAGAACGTACCGGAGGCACCAGACGAGGCTGAGGCAGGTACGAACGGGGCCTGAGAAATGACGGTCAGAAAGATGTCGAGGTGGATGGAGAGTGTCGACGAACGGATCCTCGAACGGCTCGCGTCCGAAGGTGATGGCACGGCGTTCGCGATCTCGCTCGACGTCGACCGAACTCGCTTTCACGTACTCCACCGGTGCCGCGTGCTCGCCGAAGCAGAATTCGTCGAGCGTGAGCAGCGTGGCCAGCTCGAAGAACGCTGGGCAATCTCGACATGGGGCCTGCTATATCTCGCCGGGGAGCTGGACGCCGACCTGCGGCGGCCCGTTCCTGGGATGCGGCCCGGTGGTCGGATTCGACCCGGGTGGTACGCGGGGTTTGGATAGCTCTCACAGTTCAGTCGATATTGTTTCGGTTAGCAAGTTCCTAGGAATATCTCCGTACACACCCACATAAAGCATTTATGTAATGTCTACTAAAACAGAATGTATGCCTCAAAATAAAGTTCGGCTCGGAGAAGTTTCGACAGAATCGACTCTGCCCGGTATCAGTACTCTGGCACAAGTGGCCCGTGACTCTGGCATTCAGGGTAACCGCGGGAATCGAAAATACGTTGAAGAAGTCGTTGAAGGAGATGACTACCTATATCTCTTCTACACTCAGGAAGTCTCGGAAGAACGCCAGCAGTTCATCGAAGATGAAGAGACTGAGGAAGTTGACTTAGGTGTCGACGAGACCTTCATCGCCCGTTCCATGCGATTTCTTTTACGAGAAGATCAGTACTACGCTTTCCAGACCACTCGCGGCGTGAGTGGTCGAGATGTGATCGAGTTCCTCTTAGATGGGTTCGACATCACCGGCTTGGAGACTACCCGACAAGAGACCTTCTCGGACCAGTGGATGCAGAACTTCTACGATTCAACCTCCGCTATCAGGAAGGTGAAGCTCGGTGAGATCGGGGAGCGCGACACCGACAAGAGCTTCGATGCAAGCCTTCTCGAAGAAGTTCAGGAAGCGGGCGACCCCGCAGAACGGGTAGAGATCAGTACCGCGGGACGAGACAACAATATTCGGACTTCGACGCTGATCGACGCCCTCGCCCGTACGTCGACACTCAGGAAGGTCGATGGTCGCGACTCGGAAGGAGAGTTGACGAAGCTCAACAAGAGTGGACGTCTCACCTTCTCCTATCCTGCTGACCTCGATCACGAAGGGCAGGCAGAGCGGATGGACGACGCCGTGGACCGAATTCTCCGAAACAACAATTAGGACCTGCCAGCCACCAATCGATCGCCCGGCACCCCCACTTGAGGCGGGGAGGGCTGGAGAAATCTACTCCGTGGTCGTCGATGAATGAGAGGATAGGTTACCAAATACACGGAAATCACTCCAGGTCGAACAATCAGACAACTTCGTGTACTAATACTGGGCCACACTCCTTATCAAAAACGGTGCAATCAGTTGTCTCTTCGGACAAATTCAACGACGATCCTAGAGATTCAAACACGGGGCGTGTTAGCTGTTGGTCAAATGGTGTCACGATGAGCGACGAGGGCGAGCCTTCGACCGAGGAACCAGAGCCCTCGGACTGGGTCGAAGCTGGTTCGGGGGCGAAGCAGGCCACCGGTGCTCTCTATCGCGCGATATGGGACCGTCCAGACTGGCAACGGGGGCCACTCGGGCTGATCTTCTTCCTAGTGACAATTTACTATAGCCAACAGATACAGACCGTGATCGAGGCTGTAATTTCTATTCTGCCTGTTCAGCCTAACTTCGTTCCCTCAGGGTCTTTCTTCACTTCGAATCTGATGATCGTGATCCTCCTTGCTGCGATGATCGCGTATCTGGTGCGCAAACTTAACCGGATAGAGCAGAAAACTGGGACTATGCTTGAGACCCGGGCGGATGGGGGTAGCCCGCGAGGTCCTAGAGGGGGCTCGGGTGGTCTCGACCCCGCCGACTCCGGCAGCGGCAAAGACGACTCGCCAGGCGGCGGAGCGATTGGTGGCGCTATCGCCGGCGCTGCTCTTGGTTCTGCATATGGCCCCGGAGGAACGATTGGCGGCTTTGTGCTCGGCGCGATTCTTGGAGACAGTATCGCAAAGAAGGCTGACCAGAAGGACAACAACGGTCCCGGTCCCGATATGGGTGATCTTGACCGTAACCGCGGTCCGCGGTAGTTCACGCTCAGATCGGGTTACGACGTGGATGTGTGAGAGAACACCCCTTAGGTTTGAATCTTCAGTTGCTTGTTCTCAGTATCGGGCGTAGAAGTAGATAGAAGCCAGTAGGGATGAGACAGGGTGTAGTGGGTAATTGCTAGATAGCAGCCAATCGCATCTGGAAATCATCGTCTCTCATCAGATATCTAATTAAGAAGAGAAGCTCAGGGTCAGATATTGTGAGCACGTTCTTTTCATTATCCCATTCAACCAAGTCCTCATTTGGTCTTTCCTCTTTTGCGATCCGTTCCATCTGACTACAGAAATTTTCTATCTGAGGCCCATTTGGCGAATCATCCACACAATCATCTTGCATACGCTGTTTTAGATCTGAGAAATGGAAATTCCGGTCGGTGTCCCCTTGAGCAATCGCCCTTAGTCCGAGAATGTACGTGTCACCATCTTGTTGCCCGCCATAATCATACTCAACTCTTCCTGAATCGTTCACCCCTCCCGCCATCTCACGGACGACCGAACGCTTACCCATCCAATCTGCGGCGCGCTCAATCGCTCTGTCAAATTCCTCATCAGACAGATCAATCTCTTTTGCTTCTGACTCCGGGTCGTGAGTCCCAGATATTCCGGCGACCGCACATGCAGCACTACATAGCCGCTGCATTATCATAGGCGACCGAATAGCATTATCAGCCAACTTCTCTTTCATTTCGTCAGTGAATCGAATATTGAGTGGATCCTGCCCCTTCTCGGCAATCTGTACAAGTTCTTCAGTGGCCCACAAATCACATGGAATCGACATAACACGATCGTCGATGTCTGGGACTAACTCTTGAAGCGTCTCTCCTCGATGTGTAACAAAGGCTACGCAAACAGGTATTTTATCTTCAATTGCACCCTTAATAGATTGTACAATATTCTTTTTCAACTCCCTACTATCAATATAATGGAAATCGTCTATTAAAAGTACGAAGTCTGCCACTTCAGATCTAGTTTTTACTCCTCTCAGACCCCTTCGACCGAAGCTACGTGTTTGACCTGTTGTTGAAGTATCCCGCTCAGACTCCGCATGATCTATCCCAGTTCCACCCGGCTTGGCACCTGCTGTGGTAGTCCGACCGTCTTCAGTCGTGTCCCCACGGTGTTCTTCTGTTGTTTCTGGTGCCCCCAACTCGTCGAGAACCAAACTCCACAGTTCGTCCACTGAGCCGATCTGAGGGCCTCGTATCTGAATGATGGTAAAGTCTTTTTCGCGGGCAGTGTTCTTGACAAGTGCAGTTTTACCTGATTTCGATGGACCAATTATTGAGGCACCTGGAGTTGAGCTTCCCAGGACCCGTTCAAGTCGTTCGTCAAGTCGACGGCGTTCGCGGCGAACGTATGTGTACTCAGGGTAGTCTCCTGCATCGAATACCTCCTCAACACTTGGCATACAAATTTAGCTATTCTCTATACAAATAAATTATTACACTACCACAGTTCCTCAGCTTCCGCATCTAGCTGTGTCCCGGCATACTGCAAGTAGTCGTTCGCGCTCGACAGATCCGCGTGTCCCATCGTCTGCCGGATATACTGCGGTGTCGCCCCACGCGCCGCGATCAACGTCCCGTAGGTGTGCCGGAGCACGTGCGGCGTGATCTTCTTCCGGAGGTCCGTCTCGGCGGCTACCCGCTTTACTCGATTCGTCACGGTCTGGCGCGTCGCCCCGTACTCGGCATGGTACCCGAAGTAGTCCCGAAGCCGCCGGAGCGTCCCGGGGTGCTTCACTGGAATAGTACGCGCCGCGTGCTCGGTCTTGGGCGTCCAGTCGCCCTCGACGGCCGGCACGCGGAGGCGATCCTTCTGCCAGTCCATCCAGTCGTCGGTCATGTGCGCCAGCTCGTCGGCGCGCATCCCGGTGTGGGCCAGCGTGTAGATCGTCACCTGATGGGTGAGATCGAACTCGTCGGCGGCCGCCAGGAGATCGTCCAACTCGTCCTCGGTGAGGGGCTCGCGTTTCCAACTCATGTCTCGCTGGAAAGCCGTTTGACATGGAAGACCTAGAAACTGTCCCCAGCCGGGGTGCTGGCGGGCTGGATTTGACAGGCTTGTATCTCTGTAAAACTGCGATCAGCGAAGAACTCGTGTTAGATACAGAGTTTGTATCCAACAGAGTGGTTGCGACGACAATAGTATGATTACGCACTGTAACTTAGTACTGGTATGAGTGAACGACAGGCGCGTCTTCTCGGCATCGTCAGCATCGTCCTGTCCGTTCTGACGGTAACCTATACAGCTCTCTGGTTCGCCGGGATAGTCTGAACTACGTAACCAATTCGCAGGATCTATCTAACGCATTTTCCGGTGTTGTACTCCGTGAAACGCTGCTCGTTACTCGCGCAGGTTCGTCACGGCGAGGTACGACTCCAGCACGTCCGTCTGGAAGTCGGTATCCGCGACGACGAGGTGGTCACCGGTCGAGCGTGCCGTCGCGGCGATGAGAAGATCTCGGGCGGCCATGCGCTGTCCGTCGTCGAGAAGCTGATCCTGAAGCCGGGCCGCTTCGAGTGAGAGCGCCTCCGTCAGGTCGAGTGCGGTGACACCACCGAAGTCCTCGCGGGCAGCCGCCACATCCGTCGGTCCCGCACCCAGCTTTCCCTCCAATACCTCGTACACACAGACCGTGGATGTGAGATACGGCCCGCCTTGGTCCTCGACGAACGCGACCGTCTCGTCGACGCCGGCGAGCATGTCGATGATGACCGAGGAGTCGAGGAACGTCACCGCTCGAAACTCTCCCGCGAGCGGTCGACCGCGTCACGCGCACGCTCCGCGTCCTCGTCGGACCACGCACCGACGTTGATCGGCTCCTCGTTGTTCGCGAGCCGATCGAGGAACTCGTCCCACGTCTCGTCGTCCCGCTTCAGCTTCGACAGCTTCCGCTTCGTCTCGTCGGTCACTCGGATGCTGGTACTCATGCGTATGCGTACTGCATACGTGGGGGAGAACTTTTCGGGGGCTGTCCTACTGCCGGACCGTCGAGAGGAACTCGTCCAGTGACAGCCCCGGCGGCAGGGAGACCATCGCCCCGGTCGGCACGTGCACCACCGCCGTCACCTCGGTCTTGTGCCCGACGCCCGAAGCCCGCGCCCACGGCTGGGGCCACACGGTGCGAACGCTCCCGTTGTAGTCCTGCGCACTCACGTCCTGCTCGTACCAGGTCATCCCGGTCTCCGTCGCCGCCTCGGCCGTGCGGTCGGTATGCGCCGTCCGCCCGGCTCCTTCGTCACTAACCGATTGGGTCTCGCTCATCGCGGTCGCACGTACCGACTCCGGGATGATAACCTCCCGGTCGTCCGGTACGCTCGCGTACCGTCCGTTCCGGGGCGGTCTCCTACTGTCGCAAGACGCTGTTAACGCCCAGGAACGACCTTCATGAGCCGCATGGGCGTTTCTACCCTACACCGAAAGGAATCGGATGGACAGCACACCTACCACATCATCCCCGTCGAGGACGCGACCGGCGAGACGTACCCACACACCTTCGAGGAAACCGCGGACCGGCTGGTGTACCGCGGCGCGGGCGAGCCGGGGGATCTCGAGGAGCGCGACGAGGCACCCGACTCGGCCATCGCGGCGCTCGAAGCGTACACGGGCGAGTCACTCGACGATGCCTGAACCAGACGAGCGGGATCCCCTGCGCGTCGGCGTCACCTGTCCCGACTGTGGCCGACCGAACGCCGAACACGAGCTGGTGCGGACCACCGACGCCGAGGGGCGCGAGGTGTGCCGCTACCGCTGCCCGGGTGAAGCGTGAGCATCGGGATCGAGTTCGCCGAGAAGGCGACCGCCGACCGCTTCCGCGATCGCTTCGAGGAGTACATCTGTTCCGTCGACGACGACGCCCGGATGCGGACGGTCCACTTCGTGAGCGACGCGCCCGACCACCTGATCGAGCAGGCCCGCGCCGAATCGGACGAGGGGCTGGCGCTGCGCGACGACACGGCCGGCCAGGTGCCGCTCACCGACGCCGAACGCGACCGGATCGACTTCTCGAAGGACGGCGTGAACGTCCCGTACGCCCGCTCGATTAAGGCACTCGCGCAGAAGCACGGCGTGAGCGATTGGACGGCGCACTTCGACCCGTCCCTGACCGTCGACGAACACCGACAGGTGATGCGCGAGTCCGGACGCGAGGGCGGCGGCGCCCCACGCGAGCCGGACGAACGCGCCGCCGAACGGCAGGCGAACGCCGCCGCGCGCGAGCAAGAGGAGGGCTGTAACCACGCCCACGATCACTGCGAGCACGGCGACCCCGACGCCTGCGAGTACCTCCGGAACGCCTGCGGCTACTCCGAGGACGAGGTGAGCGAGATCCTCGACGAGCCCGACGACCCCGGCGATATCACCGGGGACGCGGCCGGGGCGCTCGCGCGGACCTGGGGCGGCTACAAGGCGGCGATCGCCCGCTTCGAGCGGGAACTTGGGGACATCGAGGAGGCGAAGGCCCACGCCGAGCAGGCGGCCGCCTCGATCAACGCGATCCGCGACGAGCACGGACAGGACGCCATGCAGTTCGACCGGCTGGAGGAGCTGACCGACGACCTCCAGGCGGTCGCCGATGGCGCCCACGACCACGAGGGCCACATTGAGCTTATCGAGACATGACAGGCCACACCTGCCCCGCAGAGGGGTGCGATTTCGGCGAGAAGAAGCACAGGACCGCGAACAGCGTCCGTTCGCACATCAACGCGATGAGCGACGACGCCCACGCCGACAAGGAGGCGTTGCGCGCCGCCCTCGAAGCCCAAGAGCCGAGCGACGAGGGGGGCGACGAAGGGGGCGAAAGCGCCCCCGCGGGCGCCGCTACCGAACCACCTGCTGAGGAGAGCAGGGCGAAGGGCGAAGAACAGGGCGGAGAGGGGCGCGAGAGCGCAGAATCCGAGGCGACCGAAGCGGCCCCTGAAGGGGGTGCTACCGAGGAGAGCATGGCGACCGACGACGAGTACCAGCAACAGCAGGCGAACAGCGAAGGCGAATCGACCGACGGCAACGCCGAGGAGAGCGCCTCCGGAGGGGGCGCTTCGGGGGCGGAAGCGGCCGCCGCGGGGGGCCTGCTCGCTGGATCTCTCGGCGGGGTGTCCCCCGCTCTCCTGCTCGGGCTGGCCCTCGGGGCGGTGCTCTTGGTGCTCCTGTTCAGCGCCGACGGCGACGGAGCCGGAACAGGCGATCGAGCCACCTCAAGCGGCGCGGAAGCCGGAGAACTGGGGGGCGGTGAAGCGCCTTCCGAAGAGGGCGCTAGCGGCTCCGGGGGTGGCCTGACCGCATGAGCGACCCCGACGAGCAGGCGAAAGGCGGGGACGGCAGCCCGCCGGAGAGCACCGAAGAGGGGGCGATCGAGGGGGCCGAAGCGTCCCCTGAAGGGGCCGCTACCGAGGACAGTAGCGACCCCGACGAGGGACAGCCGGACATCGAGAGCGACGAGCAGGCGGTCATCCCCGGCGACATCGACCCCGACGACGTCGAGGCCGAGGCCGGCGCAGAGGGTGACGACGAGGACACCGACGACGAAGCCGCTGACCCGGCCGAGGGCGACAGCATGGCGGACGGGGCCGACCCGGATGCGTCGGTCGCGAAGGCCGGTGAGATGTACGTCTCGGTGGTCAAGTCAGTGACGAACGCGCAGATCCGCAAGCATGGCGGCGAGAACGAGCTGGAGCGCGACCACTTCGAGCAGTACGACCTCGCGAACCACTTCAACGAGACGATGGACTACATGGGCGTCGGGAGCGACCTCGACCCGCACGAGGCGCTCTTGCTCGCCACGGTCCTGTCGATGGGCGACGGCCTCACCCGCGAGACCGACGTGCTCGACCAGCAGATCGACCGGCTGATCGACAAGGCGATGGGCGGCACCGGTGGTGAGGCGGCCGCATGAGGGGGATCCGAAACCGCGCCGTCCGCAAGATGATGGCGAAGCTCAAGGAGATGGGCGCGATCGACCACCTGACCGGCATCATCGCCGGTGCCGAGCACGAGGTACTGACCGCCGCCAAGCGCCTGGAGGACGCCACCGACCAAGACGTGATCGGCGAGGTGCCAGCCATCGAGATGCGCCGCGAGTCGCTCGAAGCGATGATCGACGCGATGGCCGGCGGCTCGTTCGACGACCTCTGGCTCGAAAACGTCGCTCCGGAACTGCTCGACACCACTGACGGCGTCGAGGGGTACCTCGGGATGGACGGCGACGAGTGGAAATCGCAGATCGGCCGCTGGGCGGAGACGTACCGGAACAGCGGCGCGGAGGGCTCGGATCGGGCGCTCGCGGAGCACCATGTTCGGAACAAGTGGGGCGTGGACCTCGCGACGTTCGAGGAGCGCGTCGTCGAATTCGACGGCGGTGAAGCCGCCGAACGGCTGTTCGCCGGCAACTTCCGCGCCGCCTGTACGGTCATGCACAACGCAGCCGACGAACTGGAGGAGACCTGACCGATGGCGGAGTACTGCCCCGACCACAGGATCCACTACCTCACCGAGTCGGGCGAGTGTCCGGTGTGCGAGCCGGGGGAGGGCGACGAGTGACGCGCCGGTTGGTGGGCGCGATGAGCGGGCACGGGAAGTCGTTCGTCGGGCAGTCGCTGATCGAGCGCAACATCCCCGAATTCGAGCACGTCGCGGTCCTCGACTTCAAAGACGAGTACCGCGGGCTGGTGAAGGCCGGCTACGCCGTACACTTCATTGTCGGGCCACGGGAGGCCGCATGGAGTGCCGACATGTGGGAGTCGTTCCTCGCGGAGAACGGCGCCGTCGTCTTCGCCCGTCACAACCTCCCGCCGGATGAGTGGCGCGAGGTGTGCGCCCGGATCGTCACCGCTGCCCGTCGACTCGGCAACTCCCTCACCGTCATCGACGAGGCGCATTTCGTGGCCCCGCAGACCGGGAAGGTGCCCGACGCGATCGAGGGGCTGGCGACCACCGGCCGCGGGGAAGGTGCGTCGTCGCTGTGGATCACGCAGCGGCTCGCGAAGCTGGAAAAGACGGTCGTCTCGCAGTGTGACGAGACGCTACTCGGCGCGTTCAGAGCGAAGCAGGACCGCAACCAGATCGAGGCCGAGTATCCTATCGACGTGCACAACCCGACCGTATCGCGTGTCCCGGGACTCCCCGAGGAGCTGCACGCACCGGACGCCGGTCCGGTCCCCCTCCGCCAGTTTGAGGACGACACCGGCAACACGATCGGCTCGGAGTGGGTCTTCGCGAACACCGCGGGCGAGATGGACCGCTGGGACACCCGGAACCTGTCGATGGACTCGACGCACTACGGCCCGGAAGGCAACCCGATCCACGATCCGCAACTGTGACCCGAGAACGTACCACCCTTCGAGGAGAGGACGCCGAACAGTTCGCGGATATCCGCGAGGATCTGAGCGAACATCGCCGCGGCGAGCTCTCGAACGCCGAGACCGTGCGTCGGCTCATGGAGGTGTACGAGCGCGAGGCCGGCCACGGCCGGCGCTGATCACCAACGACGCACGCCGGCCCATCCCGACGCAAATCCTGCGCAAGCCGGCTTTTACGCGGGGTCTGTTCGGCTCGGTCGCAGCATGGCAGACATGGCAGAAGCGTTCGACGCACTCGCATCGTTCGACATGTGGGAGGAAGTCGCCGTGATCCTCGCGGCCTTCTTCGCGCCCACGGTCCTCCGTAACCTCACCTCCGGGTTCGTCCCCGACGCGGTCGATCAGCCGGAGACGTACGGGATCGCGGTCGCCGCCGCGGGGCAGTTCTCCCCCATGTACAAGCACGAGATCACCATCGGCGGTGGGCTCTACACCGCCGACAAGGCCGCCGAGCGGTTCGACCTCAAGTCCACGGTTCAGGGGGTCGGTAACTGATGTCCGAGACGCTCTCGAACCTCGGCACCCGGCAGGTGGAGTCCGAGGAGCAGACCAACGTCACCGGACAGACCACGCCCATCCTCGGGTTCTCGCCCATCGACGGGATGGTACTCGCCATCTCGAACATGGGCGGGGCGGGCTTCCCCGTGCAGATGAAGCTCCGCGACTCCAACGGCGACCCGCTCCCGCTGGACACCGAGGTGTACGTGCGCTGGGACGCGCCCCATCTCGACCAGCCGCAGGTCGTCTCCTACAAGCTCTCGAACATCGGGACCTTCCGTCGGCTCTCGATCAAGGAGCAGCAGAACGAGGAGTACCGCGACCGGACCCGAGTCGAGCTGAAGGGCCGGCGGCTCGTCGTCGAGGACATCGAGACGGCCGAGATCGCGATCAACTCCTCGGAGCAGGTCGACTGGGCCAACTCGGAGTTCTACTTCGACGACAAGGCCGTGAACGTCACCAGCGGGGGGAACTGAGCGATGGCGGACGAATCCGCCGTTCGCTCGCGGCTGGAGTCGGCCAGCATCAACCGCGACGAGTTCACGAAGGCGAGTTTCGACTTCACGGCCGGCACGCCCGGCGATCGCTCGGAGATCGCCTCCGTGCAGGTGCAGCGCGCCCACATGCTCCGCGAGACCAACCCCGTGGACTACGCCGTCATGGCGTACCAGGAGTTCACGACCGACGGGACCGCGGACAACACGGAGACGTTCAACCTCTCGCACGACCTCGTCGACTCGGGCGCCACGGACACCTCGCTGCTGCTGTACGAGGGCGGATCCGTCGTGCAGCCCGACGCGGTGGACTACGACGCCGACACCTTCGACTACACATCGAGCGGCACGGACACCACGCTGGGCGTCTACTACGCCGCGGGCGACCAAGCCCAGCTCGAACTCGTGAAGGAGGCACCGAACGGGACGAGCGAGACCGTCGACTCGCGGCTCATCAACAAGCTGCACCTGCGCGACAACGCCAAGGAGCCGGTGACGCTCTCGCTCGGGCGCTCGTACTGGCAGCGGTACGTCCCGACCGACTGGACGCTGTCGCTGTACGTCGACGCCCCGTACACGGCCGCGTTCATGCAGGACGTGGACGGCGACGGCGAGCCCGAACCGGCGGCCAACGCGCTGCTGTCGATCCCCTACTCGGCAGCGACCGGCTCCATCGAGGGGCTGGGCGCGGTGGTCCGGATGGACGCCGCGAGGCGGTAAGCCATGACCGGCGGACTTACCGCGGACTCGGCCGCGGGCGCTCCCACCGGCACCGAGCCGTCGGACCGTCTCACGACCATGACCGACGGCGCCGGAACGCCGGGGTACGCCGAACCCGGAACGCCGGCCCAGCCGGGGCCGCCGATCTTCGCGAACGCACTGGCCGGTACGTCGGTGACGACCGAGGACATCCAAGTTGCGGCGGCGCTCGTCAACGTGCTGCTGTTCGCGTCGCTGTTGTACGTCGAGGTGAACCGCTGATGGTCGGCGGACTCAGTGGCCCCTCGTGGGACCAGAACCGCAGCGGTGGCGGATCGACCGACACCACCGACGAAACGGCCACGGGCGGCTCGGACGACTACACGAACGACACCGAGGACATCGAACAGGACCAGACCAGCGACGACCTCGATCTCGGGCAAGCCGACGGTGGCGGGCTCGAATACGACAGCGAAGACTCGGCCGGCAACGTCGTGGACAGCGATGGCGACCCGGACACGGGCGGCGTCACCATCATCAGCGACAACAACAGCGACGACCCGGCGACCGACGACGCCCAGCAAGACCTCACCGACGACGCGCTAAACGAGACGAGCGGCGACGGTGAGATCCCCTCTGGAGTTGTCGACTCCGAGAGCGGCGAGTACGTCGACCAGCCGGACAACACGTCCGAACCGACTACGCCGGCCGACGACAGTCCCCCGGCGATGGTGGGGGCTGTGTTCGTGGCAGGCCTACTCGCGTGGGGCGTCTACGGGGGTGACTGACTCGTGGCTGACGTGCGCGTTCGCCGCGTCGAGTTCGAGGGACCGGCGGCTTCGGGGCGCCCGTTTCCGATCCACGTCGGCGTCAACAACAACGAGACGGCCGCGTTCTCGTGGGAGGAGAAGACGTGCAACGTCGGCGGCGAGTACGGCCACAAGACCGACGTAACGCTCACCGTCCGCGATGCGGCCGGCGAGGCGGTGTTTCAAGAGACGAAGCGCCGATGCGTCCCCCGCAACCGAGTTGGGCAGATGCTCGGAGCGAACGCTCAGGTGACGTTCGAGCCGGAGCTACCGGCCGGCGACTACACGGCCAAGGCGACCGTTTCGGTTATCCAAGAAGAGCGGACCCACAGCAGTACGCCCCGCTCCCTCACCGTGACGGAAGACACCGACGACCTCGCGGGCGGCGACGATCCCGGCGGATCGAACCCGTGGGGCGGCGGTGGCGACGACCAAAGCGCCGATGGTGGCGACAGCGAAAATCCGTTCGGTGGCGGGGACAACCCGCTCAACCTACCGAATCCGGACATACTACTGGCGGTCGCGTGGCTCGCCAACAGCGCGAGCAACACTGCGGAGGCGTTCACATGACCGTGTGGGGGCTCCTCGCAGACTGGACTGTACAGGTATCGGCCGCCATCACGGCGGGCGCAGCCGGAACGGTCGCCTACGAGGCGCACCGAGCACGGCGCGCCATCGAGCGCAACAGCGAGCGGAGCCTCAAAAACAAGCGGCGTTCGCTCGGGAATCGGCGGTGGCTCCGGCGCTTCGGCGCCCGACTCCTCCCAACGGAGGAGTACCGACCACCCCACCGCTACGATCCGGACGAGAACGAGGCACGACCCGACGGAGGGCGACGAGATGGCTAACATCGACAGAATCGAGTACGAGGACATGACGGACGAGGAACTGGCCGCGGTCCGCTCCAAGATGGACAGCGACGAGGGGCGGACCGACGAGACGAGCGACGGCGACAGCGCCGGCTACGCAGCCAAGTTCGACGAGGTGCGGTAGCGTGCTCTGGATACCCGAACCCGGACCGGACGACGTTCCGTTCAACGAGCCGTATACGGCCGAACTCGAAGACGGCGAAAAGGTGACCGTCACGTTCACACCCGAACAATCCGGCAGCGTGTTCTTCCTCCCGGTGCTCGCGATCTCGAAGGTCCGCGGCACGATCTACGAGATACGCGACGACGGGAGCACGCAGTACGGCCCGGCCGCGATTCCGCCGACGGACATTGACGATCTCACGTCGACGTTCGTCCCGGCAAAGCAGTTCCGCGACTCGTTGGAGGTTATCATCCGGAACAACTCGGGCAATCCGCAGACGTACCACATCCAGCCGGTCGGCTTCGAGCAAATCGAAGGGGGTGCCTGAAATGGTACTCGACACCACCGCGGACGTGGACGAGATCGAGGC
>Ga0207718_101210_pt1 | contig 14852 bp, 15 predicted proteins | sample A23M2SouthBayCA_FD_187749 | JGI IMG/M metagenome (GOLD analysis project Ga0207718, IMG submission 187749) | Aerobic enrichment media microbial communities from Eden Landing Ponds, California, USA - A23 M2 (SPAdes) | ecosystem: Environmental > Aquatic > Marine > Unclassified | place: Emeryville... | reverse complement strand
CCGTCGGGCCTCCCGACGCATGTTGCGCAGCTCGGACTGGGCGCGCCAGAACTCCTCTTTGTTCTTCAGACCGTACCGCGAGAGGAGGTCGGACTCCTCGGCGATGCGCTCGCCCTGGTACGGGTGATTCGGCGTCTCGTAGCCCTTCGTGTTCTTGCCGGTACTCATTCCTCGTCACCCGCTGCTTCGTCTTCCGCCATCTCCTCGCGGATCTCCTCGACGTTGACCCCGATGGTCCCCTCCGAGCGACCCGTGGACTTCGTGCGCTGGCCGCGTACCTTCTGGCCGCGCTTGTGTCGAACGCCCTTGTACGATTCGATGATCTTCATCCGGTTGATGTCGTGACGGCGTTTCTCGTTGACGTCGGTGCCGACGAGGTGCGTCGTCTCTCCGGAGTAGAAGTCGTTCTGTCTGTTCGTCATCCACGACGGAACGTGGTCTTCGAGGTTCTCGGCGATGTCGACCACCGCGTCGAGATCATCCTCGTCGAGGAGCCCGAACGTGGCGTTCTTGTCCACGTCGGCCTTCTCGGCGACCAGCCGCGCCGTGCGCGTGCCGATGCCGTCGAGTTCGGACAGGCTTCGCTCGACCGTCTTCGTCCCGTCGAGGTCAGCGCCCCCGATCCTGACGAAGTACTGGAGGTCTTCCTCCTCCTCCGGTGAGTCGTCCTGTGATTCTTCCGTGCTCATGTGTTGGTTGTGGTGAGCCCTACCGGCGCGAATCCGGCGGTGCTCGGTTCGTTCGAGCGTTGCGGCGGGGATTCGAACCCCGGAGGCAGTGACGCCACAGAGTTAGCAACCCTGCGCCTTGGGCCAGGCTTGGCTACCGCAACCCGCGTTGTATCATCGCCCTCGTGGACTCGGGACCCGGCGCCCCTGCAGTTCGTGCATCCGTATGGTCCCCCTTTCGGTACTTAAACATCACGAAAGGCTCGGCGCGAATGCGTCCGGTTCACACGGGTGTGAGGAGTTAACGTGAGGGATGAGTCCCCGTCGGAGCCGGGACGGATCGGGAGACCCGAGCGGCGGTTCCGTTTGGCGTACTGTTTAGTGGGTGCCGCGGATGGATCGCTCCATGAAGGCCGTCCAGTTCGACTCCCACGGCGACCGCGACGTGATCGAGTACGGCGAGTTCCCGGACCCCGACCCCGACCGCGGCGAGGTCCTCGTCGACGTCAAGGCCGGGGCGCTGAACCACCTCGACATTTGGACGCGACAGGGTATGCCCGGAATCGACCTGGAGATGCCACACATCCCCGGCAGCGACGCGGCGGGCGTCGTCGAGTCGGTCGGCGAGGGCGTGACCCGGTTCGAGCCCGGCGACCGCGTCGCCGTGAGCGCCGGGGTCTCCTGCGGCGAATGCGAGTTCTGCCGACACGGCGAGGAGTCGCTCTGCCCGTCGTTCCACATCATCGGCGAGCACGTCCGCGGCGTCCACGCCGAGCGCGCGGCCGTCCCCGCCGAGAACCTCGTCCCCGTCCCCTCGGGCGTCGACTGGGAGGTCGCGGGCTCCGCTTCGCTCGTCTTCCAGACCGCGTGGCGGATGCTCCAGACCCGAGCCGACATCGAGGCCGGCGAGAAGGTGCTCGTGCTCGGCGCCTCCGGCGGCGTCGGTCACGCCGCAGTGCAGATCGCCGACCATGCGGGCTGTGAGGTGTTCGCGACCGCCTCCACCGAGGAGAAGCTCTCGCACGCCGAGGACTGCGGCGCCGATCACGTCATCGACTACGAGGCGAACGACTTCGCCGAGGAGGTCGCCGAGCTGACCGGTCGACGCGGCGTCGACGTCGTCGTCGACCACATCGGCGAGGCCACCTATCCCGACTCGCTGAAGTCGATGGTGAAGGGCGGCCGACTTGTCACCTGCGGCGCGACCACCGGACCGAACCCCGACGCCAACCTCAACCGGATCTTCTGGAACCAGCTCTCCGTCATCGGCTCGACGATGGCGACGCCCGGAGAGGTCGACGACGTCCTCGAACTCGTCTGGGACGGCACGTTCGAGCCGCGCGTCCGCGACACGCTCCCGATGAGCGAGGCCGCCCGTGCACACGAGATGATCGAGAACCGTGAGGGCTTTGGCAAGGTGGTGGTTAAACCCGACAGTGAGCTCTGAAGCCGACGGCGACGCGAGCGAGAGCACCAGCGGCTACGTCCACGTGCCCGGCGAGGGTGTTCAAGATGACGATACCGCCGATTCCGAGCCCGAGGCCGACGGCTTCGGCCGGAAGGGGTGGGCGCTGACGGCGGTGCTTTTCACCTGCATCCTCGTCATCCCCGGGATCATCTACGTGTACCCGTACGCGGCGGGGGCGCTCGGGTTCTCGTTTTTCGCGACGTACCTCGCCTTACCGCTCATTCCGGCCGTCCTGCTCGGACTGGTCGCGGTCTGGTCGATGACCGCGGCGACGCGGGATCAGTAGGGACGGTCCGCGGGTTGGGTATCTCTCTCACCCGCCCCGCGTCGAACGACAATCGTTTTGAACGACACCCGCGCAGTATCGATATGTTGATCACCGTCTCCGGCCCGCCTGGGAGCGGGAAGAGCACGAACGCCGCGGGGCTCGCCGATCGGCTCGGACTCGATCACGTCTCCGGCGGCGACATCTTCCGGGAGATGGCGGCCGAGCGCGACATGACGCCCGTCGAGTTCAACGAGTTCGCGGAGGAGGACCCCCAGATCGACCGCGGCCTGGACCGCCGGCTCCACGAGATCGCCACGACCCGCGACGACCTCGTGTTGGAGTCGCGGCTCGCCGGGTGGCTCTCAGCGGACCACGCCGACTTCCGGTTCTGGTTCGACGCCCCCGTCTCGATCCGCGCCGAGCGCATCGCCGAGCGGGAGGCGAAGTCCGTCGACAGCGCGAAAGAAGAGACCCAGCGCCGCGAGGCCTCGGAGAAGAAGCGGTACCGCGAGTACTACGACATCGATATCGACGACCTCTCGATCTACGACGCCGCGTACAACACCGCTCGGTGGGGACCAGAGCCATTCATCGACGTCCTCGTCGCGACCGTCGACGCGTACGATCCCGCCACCGACGAGGGAAAGGCGCCGATCGAGGGCGTGAACTACGACTTCTGATCGTCCCAGTTACCACCCCCGCATGACCCGACACTCCGACGACACCGAATCCGACGACGACTCCGCTGCCGACCGCAGTGACGGCGACCTTCTTCGGTCTCCGCCCGACGAGCGGTCGGTCCCGGAACTGCTCCGGTTCGGCGTCGTCAACGTCGACAAGCCCGCGGGCCCCTCCTCCCACCAGCTCTCCGCGTGGGTACGCGACGCGATCAACGAGTCGCTGGCGACGCTGGATCCGGACGGACCCCGGATCGACGGCGTCGCCCACGCCGGGACGCTCGACCCCAAAGTCACCGGCTGTCTCCCGACGCTGACCGGGGACGCCACCCGGGCCGCGCAGGTCTTCTTAGAGGGGAGCAAGGAGTACGTCTCGGTGCTGGAGCTTCACGGGTCGCCCCCGGCGGACTTCCGCGACGTAGTCGCCGAGTTCGAGGCGGAGATCTACCAGAAGCCGCCGCGCAAGAGCGCGGTGACCCGCCGGCTCCGGACTCGAACGATCCACGACCTCGACGTACTGGAGGTCGACGACCGGCAGGCCCTCCTCCGGATCCGGTGTGAGTCCGGGACGTACGTCCGAAAGCTGTGCCATGACATCGGTCTCGCGACGGGCGTCGGCGCGCACATGGGTCACCTCCGCCGCACCGCCACCGACCCGTTCGACGATAACGACCTGCATCCCTTACAAGACCTCGTCGACGGGATCGCGTGGGCCGAAGAGGGCGACGATGCGCTCCTCCGCGAGGTCGTCCGCCCCGCCGAGGACGCGCTCGTTCACCTCCCCTCCGTGACGATCGCGCCCTCCGCCGCCCGCAACGTGGCCACCGGCGCGCCCGTCTACGCGCCCGGCGTCATCGACGCGGACTCGGTGTCGGAGGGGAGAGAGCGAGAGGAGAGAGACGACGAGAACGACGGCGACGACGGGGACGATCCCCCGCTCGTCGCCTGTCACACCCCCGACGGCGCCGCGGTCTGTCTCGGACGACTGGTCGGCGATCCCGACGCCGAGTCGGGGGTCGTCGTCTCGCTGGAGCGCGTCCTCGTCTGAGGTATCCGGGCCGCGATCGACGAGTGAAACGAAGTCCTTAATTACCGGACTCTCGTTTTTTCGGGTGCAGACGGGGACCGTGGGGTAGTGGTATCCTATGCGGATGGGGTCCGTATGACCTGAGTTCGACTCTCAGCGGTCCCATACGAATTCTTACAGGAAACGTCTGAAACCGGACAGCTTAGCCGCTATTACGGTGATCTAGCATGACGGAGACCTGCCCGGTCCACCCGTCAGTCACGCTCGTCGAGGACACGAGCTACGACGTTCCGAGGGCGTATTGTCCACAGTGTGAGAGCGGTGAGCGGCGCGACTCGGAGCGGCAGGCAGTTCCAAGTGGAACCGTCCCGCTAGATTTCGAAGGCCAACGCGACGCCGACAGCGCGAGCTGGGAGCGCGCTGACCCGAAGGCGGCGCTGATCGAGCGTCGAGCGTGGAACACGTGGCTCGTCACGCTGCCAGACGGCGACGACGCACACCTCGTGACGCTGCAGAGAGACCACGGAGCCGTCGTCGGCGAGTGTGTGCTCGCCGAGAGCGGCGATCAGTGCCCGGCGCGCAAGTACAACGACGCCGGCGAACCGTGTGCTCACCAGTGTACGGTCCGAAAGGCCGCGTTCGGTGGCATCGAGGACCTGTACGGCGACGTAGTCGAGATCTTTTCGGCGGAAGAGATCGGGACCGCTCGCGCTGACTACCACATCGAGAGTGCGATGGCTGACGGTGGTCGCCGAGGTGGTGACCGATGACCTCCGTTTCGACTGTTTCGCGTGGAACAACTGGAAGGTACGAGTCGTACGACTGCGGGACCCAGTCGTACGACACCGATCCGCTGGAAAACGGGTCTTTTGACACCTCTAACGCAGATTCTTCGAAGTCGTACGAAGGTACGGGGGTGTGTAAAAATCGGTGCCCACGTGACGCACCCGAGCGAGTGCTCGCAGCGGCGCGCGCGCCGCCGCGCATTATGCGGTCGCAGCCGTGCTCGCAGGCGTAGCGGGGTGGCGGCATGAGCGAGTCCCGAGTCGCGAAGGCGACGATTCGCGACGACGCCCGGCTCGACGCGCTCGCGCGTACGCCAACCCCCCACCTCCCCGCGGGATGGAGGTGTGACTGAGCGTCGACATTCTGCTCGACGACAAGTAACTGAACGTGGGTGGCCGAATCGACGTCGAAAATCTCGCGGGCGAGCGGCGAGCGGGCGCGGCGGCCGAAGGCGAGGCCGGTGCCTCCCACGTCGAGTACGGCCCCGGCACGGAGTAGTCTTCGTTGAGTCGGCGGGGGTGCTGTCATAGCGATCAGGGGCGTGTCGCCCCGACCGATACCGGTGCCAGAAGGGAAATGGATGTTTCTCGATCTCCAGACATAATTCTGCGAAAATCGATCTAGAAGGCGTCTAGATTGTGGAGGTGGTGGCCGCGGCCGGGTTAGAAGGAAAGCGTGGTGTCGTGAGCGGCCGCGAGTCGGGGTACCGCGCGTTCGTCGTCCATCGTCGCCCAGTCGGCAAGGTCAGCCTCGTCGATGTCGCGGGCGGCACAACAGTCGCGTAGGGCGACGGCGTCCGCGAGAGCGTCGGCGTCGCGGAGTCGCTCGACAGTCTGCCCGACGGTGGGGAGCCCCGACGCGTCGATGGCATGGCGGTCGGTGTCGGTCGTCAGGAGGTGGACGGCATCGGACATCGCCACGATGGACACGTCGTCGCCGTTGGCCAGTGCCCCCTTGGCGGCGACGAAGGGGAGAGCCGCGTCGGCGTCGTCCGGGCCCGCGGTCAACAACAGAAACATGGCTCACCGTTGGCCGGTCGGCTACATATATGCCGCGTCATGCGACGAAGGCCGGTCCCCGCGGAAGGTCAGCCCGCGGCGAGTACGTTCGCCTCGGGGAAGACGAAAAACAGCACAAGCACCGAGGTCAACACGATGAAGTAGGGGAAGGCGGCGCGGGCGATTTTGATGTAGTCGATGTCGGTGATACTGCTCATGATGTAGAGGTTGAGACCGTACGGCGGCGTGATGAAGCCGATGGCGTCGCTGATCATGAAGATCACGCCCCACATGAGCGGCGAGATGCCGAGGGAGAAAGCGGCAGGCGCCAAGAGCGGCGCGGTGAGGATCATGTTCGGAATCGATGCCAGGATCGACCCGCTCAGGAGCATGACGACGAGCAACGCGACGCCGACGAGAACGGGCGAATCGAGCGCCAGAATGGCGTTCGAGACCAGATCCTGCAGGCTGAGAAAGGAGAGGCTCTGCTGGATCATGATCGACGTGATCAACACCGGAATAATGATGCCGACGAGGTAGACGGTGAGTTGGACGGACTCCGTCACAAACTCAAAATCGTCGATGTGTCCGGAGAGAAACTCAGCTGTGACGACAAAGAGGATGGCGATGGAGGCCGATTCCGAGGGGGTGAACAGGCCGGTGAAGATGCCACCTAGCAGGACGACCATAGTGAGCAGGGAGTTCCGCGCCCGGAACATCGACCGGAAGACGGACGTGAGGCTGAACGAGTAGTCGGACACTCCGTAGTCGCGCTTCCGGGAGATGAGTGTCGCCGTCACGATGAGTCCGCTGAGCATCAGAATACCGGGCAGGATGCCGGCGACGAACAGTTCCGAGACGGAGAGGTTGAACGTGACGCCATAGAGGATAAAGAGGACGCTCGGCGGGATGATGATGCCCAGAGTGCCGCCAGCAGCGATCGTGGCGGCGCTGAACACGGGGTCGTACCCCTCCTCGTTGAGTTCGTCGGTGAAGGCCTCGCCCACGGAGGCCGTCGTCGCGGCGTTCGATCCCGTGATGGCGGAGAAGACGCCAGCGGTGACAAGCGCCGTGTTCGCCGAGCTACCGGGAAGCCACCCCGCAAGCGAGCGGGACATGTTGATGATGTCGCGAGCGATCTGTAACTGGTTGACGAGGGCACCGACGAGAATGAACAGCGGGACGGCCGTCAGCGGGAACGTCCAGAGCTGATAGTACGAGACGAGTGCCACGTTCCGCAGACTGAAGACGGGGAAGACGAGGGTGAAGCCGATGGCCCACGTCGAGAACACCAATAGGATCGGTACTCCGATCACGAACAGGACGACGGCGACGAGGGTCAGAACCGAGAGGGCGAGGCCCGGAGGGAGGCCGGCGACACCAGCCTGTAGGGGGATCACTCGCCCACCACCTCGCCGTCCGCGTAGGTGATGTCGTCGCCGCGACGAAAGGCGTACGTCACCCAGAGTATCTGCTCGGCGACACGAAAGAGCACGAGTGCGACGCCGACCGTCACCGCCAGATACGTGATTGCGTCGGGGACCGGCGTGCCCGTGATCGTCCCGCCACGGCTGAGGAAGTCGCCGAGGACGGGGAGGGAGTAGACGAACACGATGCCCGCGAAAGCGAGCCAGCAGAGCCACTCGACACAGTAGACGACGTACCGGCCAGTGTTCGACAGACCGTCGAGTACCATCGTGAACCGCAAGTGGTCCTCGTTGCGAATCACGTACGCCACGGAGAGCCAGGCGACCCAGACGAACATCCCGATGGCACTCTCCTGTGCCCACAGCGCCTGCTCGCCGGTCAGGGTGCGCTGGATGACTGAGAACCCGATCACCAGCCCGTAGGCGACGAGAAGCGTCCCGCCGAGGAAGAGTTCGAGGTTGCGCTCAACGGGACCGAGACGCGTCTCCTGCAGCCGTTCCGGGTCGAGGAGAATCCTGAGATACCGGAAGAGTGTGGTTGACATCGGCGACTTAGATTCGATCCAGATAGTCATCCCACCAGGCGTCGAGGGTGAAGTTCTTCGACTGGTCGGGCACGCCGCTCTCGCGGGAGATGTCGTGGAGTTGGTCGAAGAACCCGTCCGTGAACTCGTCGTGAACCCGACCGATCGCGTCGTCGTAGAGGTCGCGGTTGTCGGCCGGATTGACGGGTGCCCGCCACGCGTCGAGCTCCTCTTCGCTCAGCCAGTTGACCTGTACCGGTTCGTCGTCGGGGCCCTGTGTGTGGAAGTTCGAGCCCTCGACCGGTGCGTCGGGGCTGAGCCCCTGGAAGCGTTCGTACATCCGATCGGTGCGCTGGATGCTCTGCTCGGCGAGGTCGGCCGTGACCTCCGCGAACGCCGTCCGTTCGGCCTCCGAGAGGCCCTTGAGGAAGTCGACGCGACACCAGATAGGGTCGAGACCGGGTGCCCACTGGGTCAGCGTCACCTGCGCGGTGATCGACGTTATCTGGGCCGCGACGGCGTAGGGCGTGATGATCTCTAGGCCGTCAACGACGCCCGACTTCATCCCTTGGAGGGTGTCGGAGAAGGAAATGGTGGTCGGATTCATTCCGAGTTCGTCGAATGCCGTTGAGATGACCTCGCTCTGGGTGGTGCGGATCTTTCGATTCTCGAAGTCGGCGGGCGAGGTGACCGGGGTGCCGGGGTCGCTGCCCGTACCGATGAGGTGCGCGCGGTAGCCCGGCGGATCGAAGCCGATCGGGACGACGTTGTACTTCTTCGCGAAGGGCACCCAGTAGTCCTCCCATGTGGTCGGGTGGACGAAACTGTAGCCGATGGAGGCCCGCTGGTGGACCGGGAACGTGTACGGGATGCTCCAGATTTCGTTCTCCGGCCATATTTTCGCGGAGTTGGCGACCGAACTGCTACCCAACTGAATCACCTTCGAGTCGAGCTTCGACATGCAGGACTGCTCGCTGCAGAGTTCCTTGCTGTCGACGAGGGCCATGTCCGGGGCATCTTCTCGCGCGTCGAGTCGCCGCTTGAGCTCAAAGACGGGATAGACGAGTCCACAGCCCTCCGACTCTTCGGACTGGTTCTCGTCGAAGTCCCAGCACGTCGTATCGGGGTTCTGAGTGCCGGCCCAGCGGGCTGTGGCACCGGTGCCACTACTGGTCGTGTCGGTGCCGCTAGTCGCGCCGCCCAGACAGCCGGAGAACCCGGCAGCGAGGGCGCCGATCGAAGCCGTCCTGAGGAGGTCGCGTCTGGAGTGGCCGGTCAATGCGTCGCGTCCGTCAGTGTGTTGGTCTCTCATGGTGTGTGGGTCGGACGTGATGATCGCCCGTCGGTCCGGTCGCATCGGCGGCGTACCTAGACCGTGCGTCGAGCATCAATCGTCGGTCGACCACACGTACGTGGCTGGGGGTCATTCCTCTGTCTCACCCGACACCATCTTCCGAGACGCGTGACGTGCAGAACAGGGAGAAATCGGCCAGAATCCGAATATCTTTGCCCATAATATCGAATATGTTCGCATATATCACCGTTTCAACCGACAAACACGGCATACATTTAGCTATCTGCGGCGAAATCGCCGTGCGTTCGCCCTGCAAACGGATGCAATACTTGTCAGTTGTGGAGCGATCGAGCCCACGAGTCAGCGGACGGCCGTATCTGCGCGCTCGAAGCGAGGACTCCACGACAGCCGATCGCACGGTCGAGCGACGAGCGGGCGCGGCGGCCGGCGACGCTGATACGCGCGCGCACGCTTCGGAGTAGCGCATAGGGGTCCCCCGGGTGCGCTCGGGATACGCCGACGTGCGGGGAGGCACGTCGACGTACGATACACTTCCACCTTCAGTCTGGGTTCTGAGTACACTTTTGAAGGAGATCTGTGCCGATCGGTGCATGACGAAAGTGAAGGAACTCGTCTGAGCCACGGCCATGAGAGCGGCTGTCCGTCGACACACGCCCCCCACCGCATCCGGACGGGAGCGATCTCAAACATGCGTGAGCAGGGAATCTCGGACGAGGATGTGGCCGAGCGCGTCGACGCGACGCCGGAGACCGTGAGACAACACTACGACTTCAGTGCGGAGATGAAGCGCTTGGAAAACCGACGCAGTCAGTGCGAGGACTTACAATGATAAACGAAGCGATAAGCAGAGCGAATAGCCTGTATGGCGCCTGTTCAGCGGCCCCCATACGAATTCTTATTGGTTCACATTACTGGGAGTCTCAGCACCGTCCAGCGTCCGAAAACCGCGTTCAGGGGTGCGCTATGAACCGCCTTCGCGGCGGTTCCGACGACAACTGATACTGGAGGGAGAGGGGGAGGATAGCCGGGATACAGTCTGCCTCTGACATGGTGTACCAAGTACGCCAACTGGGAGACGGGCGGACTCTCTCAAAATAGTTCGGATCGGAGCGTGACGAACTCTCCCGGCGGCGGTCAGAGACGTTGACGCTGACCACAACCGATCGCTGACACCATCGGCTCCGGCGATGAGGCGTGTGTGATGGGTTACACACCGTCTCGGCCTGAAACCCCCGCTCGGCGAGTGACCCTCCGCACCACTAAACGCGGCTCGCTCGTTGCAGCGGTAATGGGTATATATCCGATTTGGGGGAACTCTTTTGACTGTACCCACAGTATGATACAGCATGTCCGATGCGACGCTCGACGACCGGGGGCGACTGACACTCCCGAAAGAGATTCGAGAGCGGCATGGTGACCGTTATCACATCGTCGAGCTTCACGACGGAATCAAGCTGATTCCGGTCGCGGACGACCCCCTCGACGCGCTTCGAGACGAGTTCGCCGACGTCGAGAAAACGGCCGATGAACTCAGGGAACGAGCGCGCGAAGCGGCGGTAGACGAGGCCGGGCGCTGAATGTACGCCGAGACTGACTTCCTGCTCGCACTCATCAAGGATGAAGACTGGTTAGGCGAGGCGGCCGAGACGGTGTATCGAAACCACCGAGACGAACTGTGGACATCGCAGTTCACCCTCATCGAACTCCTCATGGTCGCCTACCGCGAGGAACGCGACACCGAGCGGGTTGTCACGAACGCCGCGAGTCTCGTCGACGTTCGCGGCGACGTGGATACCGTCGTCGCGGCGGCGACGTACGTCGAAGACCACGGGTTCACACCCTTCGACGCGCTTCACCTCGTCGAATCCGACGGTGACACCGTCGTCTCCGGCGACGGTACGTACGAGGGGTTCGCTCCGCGACTCGACCTGAAAGGGTTGAGCGAGGAGTGACGCTCCGCAACCACTAAACGCACCTCGTACCACCTTCCAGTAATGGCCGATTGGACGGAGAAGTACCGCCCGAGCACGCTCTCGGAGGTCCGCGGCAACGACAAGGCCCGCGACGCGTTCGCGGAGTGGGCGCGGTCGTGGGACGACCACCGCGAGGCCGTCGTTCTCCACGGGAGCCCGGGCGTCGGGAAGACGAGCGCGGCCCACGCGCTCGCGAACGACATGGGGTGGGAGACGGTGGAGCTGAACGCCTCCGACCAGCGCACCGCCGACGTCATCGAGCGCTTCGCGGGCCGGGCCGCCCGAAACGCCACCCTCGGCGGGAGCGCGGCCGGCGGCGGCGCGACCGGCGGCGACACGGCCTCCCGCCAGCTCGTCATCTTGGACGAGGCCGACAACATCCACGGCAACTACGACCGCGGGGGCGCCTCGGCGATCACGAAACTGGTCAAGGAGTCGGGCCAACCGATCGTCCTCATCGCCAACGACTACTACGACATGGCGCGGGGGCTCCGGAACGCCACCCAGGAGATCGAGTTCCGCGACGTCTCTGCGCGCTCCATCGTCCCCGTCCTCCGCGACGTCTGCCGGAAGGAGGGGATCGAGTTCGAGTCGGACGCGCTCGAACGGATCGCGGAGCGCAACCGCGGCGACCTCCGCGGCGCGATCAACGACCTGCAGGCCGCCACGGAGGGACGAGATTCGATCGCGGTCGAGGACGTCGTCACCGGCGACCGCGACAAGGCGCTGGGCCTGTTCCCGTTCCTCGACGCGGTCCTGAAGGAGGAGTCGGCGGAGGAGGCGCTCCAGTCGGCGTACGCCGTCGACGAGACGCCGGACGACCTCACGAAGTGGATCGAGAACAACGTCCTCGACGTGTACGACCCGACGGAGTCGGTCCGCGCGTACGACTTCCTCGCGAACGCCGACGTGTGGCTGGGTCGGGTGCGCGCCACGCAGAACTACACCTACTGGCGCTACGCCACGGACAACGCCGCCGCCGGGGTCGCCGCCGCGCGCGACGGGGAGAAGGGCGGGTGGACGCGCTACGGCCGTCCGCAGTTCTGGAGCTCATCCGACGCGACCGCGGACGAAGTCGTCGGGCGGATCGCCGCCGAGAGCGGGTGCAGCGTCGCGACCGCGCGCCGCGAGGTGCTCCCGTTCCTGCAGGCGGTCACCCACCACTGCAAGCCCCGCGAGCTGACGGTCGCGATGGCGGCGGCCTACGACCTCGACGAGACGGGAGTCGCCTTCGTCACCGGTTCCGGCGAGTCGACGAACAAGGTGGAATCGATCGTCGCGGACGCGCAGGCGCTCCGCGAGGAGCGGATGGAGGACCACGCCGAGGGGGCGTTCGCCGGCGGCCGCCGCGGGGCGGACGCGGTCGAGTCGCCGGACGGCGACGGTGAAGCCGACGAGGTCGGCGACCGCACCGCTGACGACGAGAATACCGACGACGACACCGCTGACGGCGAGAATACCGACGACGATGACGACGGTCAGGCGGGGCTCGGCGACTTCGTCTAAGCGAACGCGAGGCGGTGTCGACGATTGGGTCGCCGCGACGAGACATTCATTCACTCACCTACTCACTCACCTACTCACTCACTCGGCGGCGGTTCCGAACCGCTGGACGAACTGAGGCCGTCGGTTCGGGAATCGACGTCACCGTTCGGTGCAGCGTCGACGGTCGGTCTCCTCGGGTTCGATGAGGTCGACACCGGTGAACTCGAACCGGGCGCCGCCCGCCCGGCTCTCGGTCGCCGACACCTCCCAGCCGTGGGCCTCCGCGATGCGGTCGACGATGGCGAGTCCGAACCCCGTCCCGTCCTTATTGGTCGAGTGTCCCGGGTCGAAGACCGCGTCGCGTTCCGCGGGATCGATCCCCTCGCCGTCGTCGGCGACGTAGAATCCGTCCGACAGCCGTCCCACGAACACCCGGAGCGACGGGTCGCGGTCCGCGTCCCCGAACGCGTCGCCCTCGGAAACGGAGGCGGAGTCGGCGGTCTCGGAGTCGGCGTCGCCGCTCGACGCCCCGCCGGTCTGCTCGACGGAGTCGACCGAGAGCGGGTCTTCCGCCCCGTGTTCGATCGCGTTACGGAAGAGGTTCTCCAACGCCTGTCGAAGCCGGCTCCGGTCGCACTCGACGGTCGGGAGTGAGTCGTCCACGACGAGGGTGACGCGTTCCGGAGCGTCGACCGTCCGCCACGCCCGATCCACGACGCCCCGGAGATCCGTCACCGCGGTCTCCTCGACGGTTCGCCCCTCACGGGCAAGCGCGAGGAGGTCGGAGATGAGGTCGTCCATGTAGTCGAGCGCGTCGTGAGCGCGGTCCAACCGCTCGACGGCCGCGTCGCCCTCGAGGTCGCGGGCCAGTTCGATGTTTCCGACGGCGACGGAGAGGGGGTTCCGCAGGTCGTGTGAAACCACGCTGGCGAACTCTGCGAGCTGCTCTCGCTGCTGTTCGAGCCGGTTACGACGCTGGACTCGGTCAGTAGCCGGAAAGAGATAGCCGACGACGTCGCCGCTCTCGTCGCGGGCGCCCCGCTCGTGGACCCACTCGGGATCGTCGTCGCCCGCGAGCCGATACGTCACGTCGACTCCGCCCGCCTCGAGGGCGTCGCGGAGCCGATCTCTATCGTCCGGCTCGACGCCCCGGAGCCAGTCGGCTCGCGGCAGCGCTTCCAGGTTCAGGTCTGACTCGCCGGCGGTCTCGACGACGAATCTCGTCGGGTCGCCGTCCGGTCGCCGATACGCGACTCCGGGTCGACGATTCATCGGCTGCGTCACACCGGACACACCTTACTATAGAATAATAAACCTTTCTCAAATATCAGTTATATTATTGGTTGTGCTGTCGACCGTGTTTCATAATACGCATCTAAAAACCGTTAAAAGAGGTCTCTGTGGGTGAAACAAAGGTCGGAGTCGATTCCGTCCGATATCATGTCACACGCGGATCACGTGTCTGACGCCGTGGTCCGCGTGACGGCCTGCGGCGTCTATCGGAGCGACCGGCACGTGTGGGCCGGATACGGGAAGTGGGCCGGGTGACCGCGTCGCCCCCTGCTCGATCGGCGCCGGCTCATCGCTCGGTGACGGTTCATCGATCGGCGCCGGTTCATCGATCGATCCGGTCAGTCGCCGCGGACGGGTTCCGCCGTCGTCCCCTCCGATCCGACGCCCCTGACCGCCCAGACGGCGCCGATAGCGAGCGCGGCGGCGACGCCGAGCGCGACGAGGTTGAGCCGCTGCCAGAACGGGGTGTACAACACAAGGTCGCGGCCTAAGAGGAGGGTCCCCACCAGCGCGGCCATCGACCCGGCGGCGAGCAGACGGACGGTCCTCGCGGTCGACCGATCGAGTCCCGGGTAGCCGGTTCGGACGGCCTCGGTGGCGTACGCGACGGCCGCGACGAGCCCGAGGTGTCCGGCGAGCCCGGTCGCGTAGAAGCCCGCCTGCGCGCCCGGCGAGTAGGTGACGAACGGGACCGCCCGCGAGAACACCGCGCTGGCGACGATCCCGACCGCGGCGACCCCGATCGCTAGCCGGAGCAGCCGCGGGGAGCCGCGACCGCCGCCCCAGATCGTCGCCAGTCCGAGCAGCGTGAATATCGCCAGCGCGACGATCAGGTGCGCCGCGTGCGTCGACACCGTGTACCCGCCGGGGACGAGCCCGCCGAGAGTAACGGTGATCGCGCCGACCGTGATCTGCAGCGGGAGGATCGCGACCGCGAGCGTCG
>Ga0207718_101201_pt1 | contig 14884 bp, 20 predicted proteins | sample A23M2SouthBayCA_FD_187749 | JGI IMG/M metagenome (GOLD analysis project Ga0207718, IMG submission 187749) | Aerobic enrichment media microbial communities from Eden Landing Ponds, California, USA - A23 M2 (SPAdes) | ecosystem: Environmental > Aquatic > Marine > Unclassified | place: Emeryville... | reverse complement strand
TGTACTTCCAGCCTGAGGGGTATGTCTCGGTATCGTCAGTCCGCCGGACGACGACATTCTCGACGAGCCCGGCTTCGACATGGGTATACTGGAAGGTCTGCTCTGTGGGCATCCGCTACCTGTTGGTCTGTCGCCCAACACTGTAACTGTGTTGGGTACGGCCCCAACATTACTGGTGACCGACTTACGGTGTCATAGAACAGTTCATAAGGTGATTGATTTCAAGACTGCTGGAGATGAACCACCTGCTCAATAGATGTGCGTACCTGTCGTGCTTCTGCAATTAATCTTGTTCACGGTAATGCTCGGCGAACAATTCTACAAAGATACCGAGAGTCGGGATGAAATGAGCGATAGCACCGGCGAGTTCGCCCATCGGTATGAGTTGGTGCAAGGCCAAGGTGAATCCACCGAGCATCAACAAACTGCCTCCAGCGGAGGTGAGAGGGTCTGCTATCCCGTAGAGATAAAACCGAGATACTCCCCAAAGAACGAACCATACCGGAATAGCCCACTCAATCACGGGGAAAATCGGCGGATACAGAGATACCGCTCCAAATACGAGACCTACACCAACAAGCAGGGTCAAGAGACGACCAAACGGGTTCCCCCAAACCTTCTCCACAGAGTGACTGACGGCCATGACTATCATGTCACGAGGGAGTAGAATAAGTTCTTCCTCTGTACTGACCGAGTCGAGGAAGAGCGAAGAACGGGTATGTGAACCGTTGTATGAGACCCTCCAACGACTTGCTTGGCTCCCTGTCAATAACCTGGTACGGGATTGACTTCTGTGAGAATGGAGTTCAAGCACATCCTCAAAGACCAAACTGAGGAGCGTTCCCAGCAGCAAGGACTCATATGAAGTCGGCCGGAGGCTTGCCGATCTCCCCGATTAGACGTAGTCGCTGAACCAATCCGGAGCGCCGGTGTACTCGGCCCAGCACCGTTTGTGGCATGGCTCACCTCGGGCGTTCGGTATCGCGCGGTCAAGATCGACCATCTCTCCGCACAGATCACACTCAGCGCGGTGGCCCATTTGCCGCTGTTCAACCGAGAGGTCTTTTGTCTCGATATGGAGTTCGTGCAACGCCCTCGGCGTGAGCCGGACCAACACTTTCTCGCGGTCATCTTCGTCTCGCCTCTCTGGTGTGTACGTCAGCACCCAGTCCTGCCCCTCTTCGCCGTCGCTGGCTGGCCCGAGCGAGATTGTCTTGGCAAGTTCATCAGGGATGTAGTGCCATTCGTTGTCGGCGAACCGTGGGTAATGGCCCGTTGGCCGCGGGTCCTCAGGGTCGACATCGTCTTCGGTCATAGGGACTCAACCTCCTGGAAGGCCTCGTCGATGACGTCTTCGCTGGGGGCGTTCAGATAGGGTTCGATAGCGGCGAATGAATCCCACCCACCGACGGCCATCACCACTCGGGGGTTCATCTGTTCGTCGACTAGTAGGCGCTGTGCGAACCGGCGGCGGAGGTCGTGCGTACTCACCTTCTCGAAGTCGTTGTCGCCGGTCGCCTCAGCTGCCCGTGCAGCTGTCCGTCGAACCACAGCACGGACGCCGGGCTGGGTCAGATCGATAAAAGAGTCCTTGGGTGCGATGTTGTGTTCGTTCTGGAAGCGCTGGAGATCACGCTCGACGTCGGCGGGGAGGAAGGCATCGCGAGGCTTCCCACCGTTGCCGCTGGTGTCTTTCCCAGCTTGGACGCGAAGTCGGTACTGACCGCTCTCAGTTTGCTTGACGTCAACGGGTCGGACCTGTGGTATCTCGAAGGCACGCAGGCCGACGAACGCACCCAGTTGGATAATGAGGTCGTCCCGTTGACTGTTGGTCGCCCGGCGGAGGTCCTCAATCTCCGCGTCTGTAAGCCAGACCTTGTGCTCGTTCCCGTCGGTGGCTTCGATTCGCATTACGATTACTTAATCTTCCGTTACTAAAGAGGGTACTGGTCGGTCGGACACACCATGGTTTCCGCTGTTATTCGCCCAATCTGTTACGACTAATATAACAAGTCGTTACTCAGAGGGAGAGATATGATGTGGTTCACCACAACGACTATTATGATGTGGTGTGTAACATCAATCGTCGATGGAACCCGACGACGACGTGCGTGTGTTGGAAGACACGGAACGGCGCTTCGACGATGGCACCATTCTCCGTGTCCGTGTGCTGTCCGTGCCGGTGTCGGAGAAGTTCCCAGATGGAATCAAGTATCGCCTTCACTACGGCACTGAAGGCGGGGAGACACTGATTCGGTACGACAACTCCCACGGAGTACACGAACGACACACGGACGAGGGTCTTGATGACGGCTACGAGTTTCCCGGATACGGCGCTATTCAACAGCGCTTCTGGGACGAGGTCGCACAGATCCGCGATTGAGAGAGCCACCACAAGGAAAACAACAAATCATGACGCAGAATACGCTCATCGTAACCGTTGAATCAATCAGTGCTGTCCAACAGCGCACTGCTGAGGCGTTTGAGCAGGCGCTCGGTGACGGCGTTCCTGAGGAGGATGCCCCCCGCCGTCTGAGCTTTGAAAATACCGACCAGCTTGCGCAGGTCCTTACACCGCGAGCAATTGACTTGCTCCAAGCAATCGCCCAAGAGGAGCCAGCCAGCATCCGCGAGGCGACCCGGCTGGTCGACCGGGACATCAAGCAGGTCTCGGAGAACTTGGAACGACTCGAAGACTATGGTATCGTAGAATTCGTCAACGAGGGGCGAGCAAAGCGACCAGTCGTCCCCTACGACGAAATCGATATCCAGCTTCCACTCCGCGAGACCATTGAGGGAGATACTGCCCCGGCGTGATCTGGAGACTGGTAGCAGCTATTTGTCTACCGCCGGGTTTCAAATAAAAAACGGGACGACTAGTACGACTTCTGCGACAAGTCTTCGAACTCGAGTTCGATGGACTCCAGCGACTGTATCAAGCGTGGCGTGCTGCACTCCTGCCCGAGAAACGCATCGATTCGTAGTAACCGACAAATCCGACCGCGAATATATCGTCCACGGCGACGGGGAAATTGTATCCGCTTACCGTGTGGTATCGTCAGCATCGGACAGTAGAATTCGCCCATCGCCATGGATGTGAATCAGATACCCACTATACTCGAATGTCACTGTCCGACGAGCCGCATTCATTCCGTCGTCTTGCTGGGGGCCAAACAGAAGTGTCTCAACCGCTCCAATATCGATAGTATCGTATAACGGTTCTTTCCGAAGCATTTCCGTTGGCCGCTCACCCAGCATGGCAACCGCCTCCAAAATCACGACACTCAAGTCTTCGTTGCCGTCCGGCTCATACCGCTCAACATGCAGCGTTGATTTGTCGCGGTAGAAGTCCCCCATCTCCTCTGGGCTTTGGTCTCGGCACTCTGACATTGGGCTACGTCGAGTTGCTCTGAATATATAACCTATGGATAAATTCTTAGGGTACCATTACCAGACGCGACTGTATTTGAGGTTTCATTCAAGTCGATCTACCCAGCGGCCACCCTTTGCTTGAGCGGTCTACTACCTATGCGGTATGTAACAATAGCAGCAGTCTGTAATGGCCCGTCGGCACATTACAAGCAAGCAGACGGCTTCGCACTTTCATTCTCGTCAGGGCCAGTCTGACGGGAGCTCGTCGGCGTGGTTTTCCATCAGATCGAGTAGCGGCTTGATCTCGTCGTAGTTCGGACCTTTCGAGATGGTGCCGGTGTCCTGATCCCACTCGATGTAGCCAGCCGCCTCGAGTCGCGGAAGGTGATTATGAACAAGTTGTATTTCAGCGTCCTCCGTCTCATCCCCGCCACGAAACAGCAGAGCGCTCTCTTGTTTCTCTTCGTTGTGTTGTAGCGTCAACAAAATCAACCGCCGCTGGCGCTTCGAGAGGATGGCGATCTTCTCGTCCAGACCGCGTTGTAACAGAACCTCTCGCTGTACATCCTCCATGGCTCATCTTGTATTAGTTTCAACTCGTATAAATTTACTGGCCGTTCATATTGACAAAACAACTTGCGTTGATTCCCAATTTTGGATGGGGTCTCGTTTGGATATCTACGGGCTCGATATCGAACTGTCCGGGTGGGTCTGCCACTGTACTGTAATCCTCGTCGATCAACAGGCCACCGTCAGTGACGACTCACCCACTGCTACAATCTCCATCGCCAGGACGGCCGAATACGAGATGGGTATGGCGACGAACTGGGTGTCGCTCGGCTTCCGTCTGACTCGCTTCCAGACACCTAAGGAAGCGGACAGGAGGGGGTGGGGGCGTGAGCCGAGATATCGGCGAACTGGTCAGAAACCTGACGCCAGTCGCACGCGCGTGTGGCCCGGTACCGGAACCTACACCCCCCGCGATTGGAGGGGGGCCCGGCCGGCGGCCCCTGTCTCTGTGATAATCATTCTAATTGTGACAAGTATTGTTTCGATGCCGGTGCTCGCACGACGATTGATGTGGCTGGAGCGGAGGTCCTGCTAACCAATCTGTCGAAAACCCGTCGCTGCTCGGTGCCAACGAGTTGCTGACAGCACTGGCTGGCTCGGATGCATTTGCGGTCAGACAGTGACTGGATAGGCCTGGCGCTGGGGACGGGACTGTAATGGTGGCATGCATACCGAAGTTACAACGGCGGTGAGCTGCTGACTCCCCCTTCCGCCCGGCACGCGCGGGTTAACAGAAGGGAGAGGGGATGGATGTCGCCATTTCTTCCCGCCATTTCTCTGGTGCTCACTCACACCATTTCCCCGAAACACTCTAGGAAATCCGGCTAGTCACCTTGACATATAGGTCAATGACTAACTCCGATTCACAGGCCACGATGCAGGACTGCCAGGCCGACCTCGTCGCCGCGCTCGACCTGGATGAATTCTCGCCGGACGCCTACACGTCGGCACCGTATCTCGAAGCGGCCCTCGAGGCTGGCTTCGACGTAGTCGACCTCGCCACCGCACACAACGTCTCGAAGCGGTCGATTTATCGCGTGCTGGACCGCCACGATATCGACTACGAAACGCCACCCAAAAACGGGCCCGCCCGCCGGCTCTGGAACGCCCATCCCGACACGGTGCCCGGTGATGACTGATGGGCGCGACCGACGCAACTGCGACTGCCGACGCTGGCATAGACCCGGCGCTCGTCGACACAATCCAGCGCATCGAGGAAGGTGATGTCCTCGTCGTCAACGGCGACTCCCGAACCTGGGATGTCACCGATGTCGTCGATCGGGCCATTGAGGACCCGAACGACGCTCGCGAGTCCAAGCGCGTGTGCCGACTGTCCTGTGGCGCGTCGGTGTTTGGCCTGGAGCTCGTCACGTATCCGGACCGCTACACGGCGTCGCTCCATGTGCTTTCAACCGAGGACTGGACTGAGGACGGCCGGGTGTTTGAGGTTCACGACATCGAGATACTCACCCAGCAAGTTCCGTGGGTGGTCGTCACCGGCGGCGCAGACCGATATCATTTCCCGGACCCACAGGCAGCTGCCTTCGGCGAAGCGCGACCAGCCTGTGGCGGCGGCAACCCTGGGGCTTCGTATCGTATTGTCCGCTCCAACACCGTCCGGCCCACATACTCGGGCTGCAAGGATTGTCTGCGCCACGAGAAACCCGTCGCGCTCGAGTCGGTCACGTGCCCCTCGTGTTCAAAAGCAATCTGCCACGGGATTCTCCAGGGCACTGCGGTGGGTGCCGTCGACGGGCTGTCGATCACGTGTCCACACTGTGACTTCGACGGCATCGCTGATGTTGTCTTGGACCACTGACCCCAGGGGTTACCTCCGACGGCAGGTCTCCCATCAATAAACCGTATGTTACTATAGCGAATCCAAACGCTCTCGTATCTCCGAAGCGTCCAAACCCTCCAAACTCTCCAAACCGTATTTGACGACGAGCGGGTAGAAGGCGCGGTTCTTTTCGAACTCTTCGTCGTATTCGTACTCGTACTCCGCTTTGAGGATGTTGTAGAGGCGTTCGAGGTCCTTCTTCTGGGACTTAGGCAGGTACATGTAGGTCCCGACTTGCTCCTCCTTCACCGACCCGTCATCGACGTCGGTCTCGTCCGGTTCGGATGGTTCGGACTGTTTGTCTGGTTTGGACGGTTTGGATGATTTGTCTGTCTCGGCTGGTTCGTCCGTCTCGGATTCATTCACGTCTTGGGCTCGTTCGTGTGATTGCTTCCGACGCTGTCGCAGTCGCTCGGAGCGCTCGTCGCTCATACAGTCACCTCCTGGAAGTCGAACTGCTCGTCGAGGTTTGCAGCCATCTGCTCGAAGACCTCGATCTGGTCACAGTCCGGTTCCTCGATGAAAATTGAGGCCCCATTGGAGAGTGCCCGCTGGATCGCGGCCCGTTCGCGAACCTCCCACGCGGGTGTGTCATCGAAGGCGTTGTCGATCCACTCGATCATCTCCTTGGCCTGTGTCTTCCGGACGTCGATCCGATTGATGACGACCCCACGTTCGCGGATGGTAATCTCGTAGTCGCGCTCGAGGGCGTCGATGTGGTCAAACAGTAACTCGAAGGCCCGTTTGCTCGTGTCTTCTGCCAGCGCCGGAATGAGGACGTTCTGTGCGGCAAACATGGCGTTGTCCATGAGGTTGCCGAGGAAGGGCGGGCAGTCGATGATGATGTAGTCATACTCGTCTTCGATCTGCTCCAGCGCGAGTGCGAGTTGCTCACCGGAGCGCCGAGACAGTGTGAGCTCTGGCTCGACAGCAGTCATATCGATATTCGATGGGATGACAGCCATCTCCTCGTGCTCGCGAACGAGCTCACCGATACGATCACGCTGCTCGGAGTCACTGAGGATGTCGAACAGTGAGGGTGGCTCGCTATCGTACGCTTCGCGAAGTCCGAGGTTCTCTGTCGCGTTCCCCTGTGGATCGAGATCGACAAAGAGGACGTCCCGGCCACGGGCGTTCAGTGCCCCAGCGGCGTTGATGGCGACGGCTGTCTTTCCAACACCTCCCTTCTGGTTACTGACTGCTATTTTGGCTGGTTCGGCCATACAAACTATCAAAACCGTCCGAACCACTTAGTACTGCGTCAGACAGCAACCGCGTTGGATTTAGCTAACGGAAAATGTCATCTGAGACGAATACGAGGATTTTTGTATTTACATTGTGGAGTGTTACACTATATCACAATGGCAAACTTAGAGTACGAGGTCGATATCCCCCGGTCAGGTGGAAACCCGGGCCATACCGAGGCTGAGTGGCGGGCAGGTGGTGCTGCCATCCATGCGAAGAATATCGATGACCATTACGAATGCTTCTGGTATACGGACGCCGAGGCCCATGAGTTTGTAACTACAGTTGAGGAACGTGCACCGGAACGCCCTGATACTCCCACTGGTTTGCTACGATTCACTCGTTCGGTTAACAATGGGGAAGAAGTAGTTCTCGAGAATCGAGCTGATGCTGAACGCCTTGCTGACTTCAATGGAACAACGTATATTGAGTGTGAAGTTGGCCCACTGACCGCTTATTGGAAAGAGGAGTCGCCGATACGTGATGAATTGCCAGATTTTCCTCACTTGATCCACATTTCTGGTCCATACACGTCACTTGAGCTACTTGAGGTGCTGTACCACGCACTCGCACCTGATGGACTGGCCGCCGAAGATCGTGACGAACTGATTGGAGAAGCAATCAACTTTATTCAACAATAAAAACGATGGCCACGACACAGCGACACGATTGCCGGACGACCGGCCACGCAATTCACTTTGATGCGGAAACCGAAGGAGATTGTACTACTCACTGTAAGTTAGAGGGGTCACCACAGGATGGAACCCGGCTCAAAATAACAATCGACAATCAGTTGCCACAGACGAACGTATTTGCACGAGTTGAACTCAGCAGTACGACTGGCGATACTGAGCACCGCCCGCCGAACGAGGTTTGCCGTCCGATCTATAGCGGCCCAAATACCACTACTATTGAGTTCTTACTCTGGCACTCCTCGAATCAACCTGGAACAAAAGATACGTTAGATATTGACATCTACTACAGTCGGACATGGCCAGTCTGTAACGGGCCCAGACAGAACCCTTCGAAATCGCTACATAAACTAAACATCACGTTGAATCCTGAGTTTGAGTACGTTTGACTTGGCTGCGAAGCCGTGGCTGAACACGTCCTCAATTTGCTCCAGGTTTCGTTTAGAATTCTTCCTTTTGTAGTTGTCATTCTATTTGAACTGAGTCCGATATCGTTCCGCGGAACGTTCGAATCAGTGCTTAGGGATTCTTTTGAAAGCACACGCTACCGGCTAATTGACAGCTCAGGATTGGAGATTCTCAGGGAAGAATTTGAGGGCGAGGGAAGTATCACGCAGGGCGATATCCAAATGGCATTTGGACAGTTGCAGACACACGCTGGACTTGATGATGAAACCACACAGGAAGTGGTGGCAGACTTTGCTAGTTTCTCCAACGACCGGCTGAGTACCCGACTCAGTCTATCTGTAACTGGGATATCTGTTCTGGGGATTATCTTAGCTGAGGCCGCAACAGTGGTCGCCACTTGGTGCCGGTTCATCCAATCTGCAGTGATTCTCATTCTATTCGCTGCGTTCGTAATAGTCGTCACTAACCTGTGGATTAGCCAGCGGTTCGAAGCTATCGGCCCTCATGAGTACTCAAGGAATAAGGAGAATGGGCGTCCTCTCCTGCCGAAATATCGAATCTTGTTTAATCTGCTGATTATCTTCGTAATTTTGCTTTTCGAGTTCATCTTCTGAGTTCGCTCATCCTGCCGATGATTGCTGCTATATTGCTACAGTATCGCCAGGCGTCGGCAGGACGCTATCCCCTAGGTTCTTTAGCGTACCTGCTACCGTCTAGAGTATTCACCTATGAGTCAGGCCACACTCGGGTCCCCCTACCGGAATTCTGACCTCTTTGCGGGCTACTATCTCGACGAGCGGGTCGCCGACTTGGACGACTGGGAATGTGACGACGAAGCGGCGCAAGCCTTCGAAGACCTCCAAGCACTCTGGGAAGCCGAAGGCGACCTGCTGCCGTCGTACAACGAAGACGAACTGCTGGGTGCATGGATCGACGAAGTACTCGATATCCTCGGCTTCGATACGCTGCAGGAGACAACACTACCAGATAGCGGCGGGTACAACGACCGACTGCTCTTCGATTCGGCGGATGCTCGCCGTGATGCGGCGCGCCAGAAACGTGACGGGAACACCGAGGGCATGTATGGGCTGTCGGCGGCCGTGCTTGAAGCCAAGCAGTGGGACGCCGATTTCACCGAGCGGTTTAGCGAACAGCGCTCCTATCGCGATGCCTCACACCAGATCAAATACTATCTGGAACACACGCCCGAGCGGGTCGCCTGGGGCGTCCTGACCAACGGCAAACAGTGGCGGCTCTACGGGACCAAAGACTACGCCACGGAGACCTACTACGAAGTGAACCTCCCGGAGCTGCTGGAGGAGGGCGATCTGGAGGCGTTCAAGTACTTCTATGCGTTCTTCCGGCCCGAAGCGTTCCGTGAGACGGCAGGCACGTCGTTTCTGGATACGGTCTGGAACGAGAGCGAAACGGCCGCCCAGGAACTCGGCGAAGACCTGCAGGACAACGTCTTCACCGCGTTGCGGGTGCTCGGTGAAGGGTTCATTCACACGAACGATCTCGATATCGATCCCGACGACGAGGACGCACGGGCGGAACTGAAAGAGCAGTCGCTGGTGTTGCTGTATCGGCTGATGTTCGTGCTGTACGCTGAATCGCGGGGGCTGATCCATCCCGACGATCCCGACTCTCAGGACGAGTACGAGGAACACTTCAGCCTCGACCAGCTGCGGGCCGACATTCACGAGGATATCCAGTCCGGCGACAGCTTCGAGGACTACAGCGGCCATTCGACGCGGATGTGGAACCGCCTGGAGAACCTGTTTGGGTTGGTCGACGAGGGAGAGCAGTCACTGGGGATTCCACCCTACAACGGCGGGCTCTTCGACGAGGACCAGCATGAGTTCCTCGCCGAAAACGAAGTCTCGGATCGGCATATCGCCGAAGTGATCTACCGCCTTGGGACGACCGAGGGCGACGACGGCGAATTCGTGCTCGCCGACTACGCCGACTTGGACACACGCCACCTGGGGAGTATCTACGAGGGCTTGCTGGAACACGAGTTCCGGATTGCGCCTGAGCAGTACGCAGCGGTCGCCGAAGACGGTGGGCAGGTCTGGAAGCCAGCGACGGACGTGAGCGTCGCTGACGCCGTCGAGACGGTCGATCAGGGCGAGCTGTACGTGGTGAACGACGACGGCGAGCGGAAAGCGACCGGGGCGTACTACACGCCCGACTATGTGGTGAGCTATATCGTCGAGGAAACGGTCGACCCGCTGCTGGACGATATCAAATCGGAGCTGGCAGCCGATGGGCTGGAGCCGAGTGATCGCAAATACTTCGCCCGGTTCTGGCAGCAAGTCCTGGATCTGAAGATTCTGGACCCGGCGATGGGGTCGGCCCATTTCCTCACGAGTGCGACCGGATATCTGACCGAGCAGGTGATGGAAGTCGTTCGCGAACAGGAGATCCAGGGCTACGACGAGCAGGAGTTACGCCGTGAAATTGCCAAGGAATGCATCTACGGCGTCGACGTGAACGGTATGGCTGTTGAGCTGGGGAAGCTCTCGATGTGGCTGGAGACACTGGCCGCTGACAAGCCACTCGCGTTCCTGGACCACCACCTGAAGACCGGGAACTCGCTGGTGGGGTCGGATATTACGGAGGTGTTGAGTGACGATATCGAAGAGAACGGCGGCCAGCTAACGCTCGGGCAGGCGTTTGCTCGTGCCCGGCAGCAGACCCTTGAGCACGTGATGGACCTAATGCAGGACCTGCTGGCTATTGACAACGACGAGCTGGCAGACATCAAGTCCATGGAAGAACTGTACGGTGAGATCCGCGAGGACCCGCTGTACCAGCGATTGTTCGAGGTTGCGAACGTGCATACGGCCGAGCAATTCGGGCTGGACGTGCCCAACGGTGTGTACGAGGATATGGCCGGGGCGATTGAAGAGGAAAGTGAGTGGGCCGAGATTCGTGGCGAAGATTGGTTTTCGACAGCGCAGGCGATGGCTGCTGACGAGGATTTCTTCCACTGGGAACTGGAGTTCCCTGAGGTATTCTTCGGAGCGGATGGGTCGAAGTTGGACGGGGCCGGGTTTGATGCAGTGGTCGGGAATCCGCCATATGTGCAGTCTCATCTCTTGGATGAAGACGAAAAGTCATATCTTGAAAACAGATATTCGTCCACAACCGGCCGCTGGGACATATATTTGCCATTTAACGAGATTGGTTCCCGCATCGCAGAGGGCCGACTGTCATATATCCAGCCGACAATGTTCTTTAGGCGAGACTATGGCGAAGGATTAAGAAAAACCGTTGCAGAAGGTGAATCACATATCTCTGAGATTGTGGACTTATCTGATATGCAGATATTCGAGTCTGCAACAAACTATGTCGGCATATTCTCTTTGAATTTTACATCGAACTACTCGGATGAGTTCGAGGTCATAATACCGACCTCAGTTGATGAGTTTCGAGTCCAACAAGACTTACAATCGTATCAACTACAAAATACAAACCTGACACAAGAGCCTTGGGAGGTTATTCCAGCAGATGTTGCGCGTATTATCTCGAATGTCCCGAAAGAATTTGTTACTCTTGGAGATGTTACAAGATTCATATCAAAGGGAATAGACACTTCTGCTGATAAAGTATTTTATTTATCCCAGGACCAGGCTGAGAAGCATGATATAGAAGATGGTGCATTACGCCCACTACTAAAAGGAGAAGATATCCACCGATACCAACCACCTTCTACTGAAAGATTAGTCCTATTCCCGTACGAAGGTGATAATGCACTAACCGAGACACAACTTAAGTCGAGGTATCCGAATGCATGGGATTATTTACAAGATAATCGGGATAAATTAGAATCACGAACATATCTAGTTGAATCTGGGTATAGTTGGTATGAATTTTGGCGAAAGCGTGAGGAGAAATTATATAAAAATGACAAGATACTATCACCAGAGATTGCAGACCAGAATGAATTCACAATTGATCGTGGCTCAATAGACCACTATTTCAATACAAAAGTGCGGAGCATCAAAATAAACGATGACTTTGGGCTGTCATTGGTTGAATTATTGGGTATTCTGAACTCTTCTGTGGTTGAACATATGTACAAAGGGATCGCCCCACCAAAACGCGGTGGTTATCGGTCATATCTCACAGGCTTCCTGAAGGATTTATTAATCCCTACAGAGTGTCCGCAAGAACTCGAAAATCATGTTGAGACAATGCTAACCTCAAAAAGAGAATTAGAAAGCCTCAATCAATCATTCATAGATTACTTAGGAAATTACTCCGACGGCCCCACCCTCGCCGACGTGGGCCTCACCCAACCCCCAGAGGACTCAGCTGATTCCATCCTCCAGCAAACTACCGAACAAAAGCCGAACCTTCGCGTCGGTGAAGCTACTGTTGTCCGTGAATCCGACAGCACAGTCGAAATCCAACTCACAGCACGGTACAAACCTGACGACGAGGACGCCTATGAAACGGACCAGTGGGGCTATACGGAGACTGAACCGCTGCCAGCGCTACGGATTACCGACCTCACCGAAACGGAGGTTGACCTGATCGAGGCGTTTGTGCCGGTCGCCGTCGACGAGGCCGGTGGTTTCGCTGGCTTCCGTGAAACGGCGACGAAGACGAACTCGCTGGTGGATCGGCTGCGGAAGCTGACGCTGCCCGCCGTCGACGACGTTCGCGATGGACTAGCGAGTTACACGGAGACGGTCGAGCGGGCCGATGAATTGGAGGGGAAGATCGAGCGGACTGACGAGTTGATCGACGAGATCGTCTACGAGCTGTATGGGCTGACCAACGAGGAAATCAAGATTGTTGAGGAAGCGGTCGGAAAATAGCGCTATCGGTTAACTTCAAGTAACAGATAGTAGTTTATTGGTCTGTATTTTATCGATTGAGTCATTCAATATTCATTTACGCGGGGCGCCAATCCGTATGTTATTTGTCCCTCCTGCTTGGGACTCCCAAAGCTCAACTTAGCAGGATACTCTTCTCCAAGTTCAATATGAAGTGAGTCACTTTGTGGAACAAATTTTGTCATCTTTTTCAGATATTGTCGGGAATAGGTCCCATGGGCACTTCTTAGGTCTATTCTATCGACCGAATCATGATCTTCTGTAAATGACACAGCCATATTATCAGAATCTCCAATTGAATTTATATAAAACACAGAACGGGACGCATCAATGCCCAGAATAAGCTCATCTGAAAACATATCAGCGAGTTTAACGGCTTTTTGAACCTCTCCCGCCTCAATAACTATCTCTGCAGGAGGGTCAACGTCACCTGCCTTTCGGCCACTTCTGACGCTTTCGGGGTGGATTGGACTCAGATCGAACTCAAAACTACCGATAGAAAGAGTAAGGTCCTGTCCATTGTCTTTAGCGTACTGGACAATTGCAGTACTATCGTTGTCAAACCTAGTTAATATCTGTGTCAGTTGTTTAATATCCAGATGCAATTCTACGGAATCTGTGTCATACTCATCAAATGCTTCTGGTGAAAGATGCATCCCCACTGCAGCTACATTTGACTCATCAACAGTCTGTATCTGGAGCCCTTCTTCATCAAAAAGGACAGGAGCCGTATCAACTAAGACATCAACAGGGTTGAGGCCGCGAGATAACGTCCCAACTGAGATTTCAAAGTAACTCATTAGAAGTAAATTCCAGTTATTGCCATCCGGTCACCAGATCCATCTAGGGGGATAGGCTGCATCATAAACTCTCTGTGGCCTGCGCCTGATTCGGATAACTGTTCTCTTACACGCCGTTCTATCCCAGAGATCCGATCATCATTCCACGATTGCGAACTGAATCCTTCTACTTCTCGATTCTGTTCTGTAAATCCCCACATGAATACTTTAGTTGTAACCCCCTTTTGTTTCTCAGTCTGTATCTCCCCGAGAATCTTTGTAGCTGGGTCATCGTTTTCTAAATGTAGCTTATTTTTAAATTCGACTAGTTCGGGCCCCTCGTTTTCTTTAGTGCTGACCGTGGCCCCATCTGATGGATTACCTGTATAAATGTTCACAATCTGTTGAAGCGCTTTTTCCATTGGTTGGCTTGCAGGTTCTTTAAGCACATGTAGCATTGAAGTAATCAGACACTTTCGAACTGTTTCCCCCGCCCTATTGACTGCATGATTGTATGTTTCGTTTAAGAATTGAATCCGTTCGTCAGACAGTTTTTCTTCGTTAATATTCTGGAATGTGATGTTTCCTAGCTCTAATGCTTTAGCTGCGGGGGAACCTGATGCATGATAAATCGAGGTATCATTCTCTGTTATCATGTCTGCATATATATCGTCAGCAAAAGCCGCATCCATCCTAATGTGGGCACTCGAATATATGACATGGAGGTTATCTGGTGCTCCTCCTTTGTCTATGAATTCTCTACCAGTTTGATTAGCGATTTCTACCCGGCGACGGTGATCAATCACCTCTTCTGCATCGTAAACAGATAATGAGGATCCACCTTCTGCGGGATAGCTATGGAGGTTATTATATTTATCCCTGTCAATATTCAATCCGAGTGTTTCTTCCTTGAATTTGCTTTTAAAACTTTCAACAGAGTCATAGCTACTATTTCCCCATCTGATTTCCTTAATTTCGTGCGGCCGATCTTCCTGACTGTCGCTATTGAAGCTCAGGCTGTCTCCAGAGGTCGCGTTAAGTTAGAGAATGAGGCGGACGAGTTCTGAGTGTCTATGGCAGAATTCGACCGCCTCAAAGGATGTATCGAGTGGATAGACTTGTCGTTTG
>Ga0207718_101193_pt1 | contig 14965 bp, 19 predicted proteins | sample A23M2SouthBayCA_FD_187749 | JGI IMG/M metagenome (GOLD analysis project Ga0207718, IMG submission 187749) | Aerobic enrichment media microbial communities from Eden Landing Ponds, California, USA - A23 M2 (SPAdes) | ecosystem: Environmental > Aquatic > Marine > Unclassified | place: Emeryville... | reverse complement strand
GCGGACGTCCGGCTTCCGGCGTCACCCGACGCTGGTTGGGAGGAACACTTCGCCCCGGGGTGGCGGTTCCGATGAACCGATCCGTCCCCGTTCACGCTCGCGAACCGGACCTTACGCACGAGGAGGGTTTTTGTTACCCCGGGGGAAAAGGGGAGAGCAGAAGCTCAGGAACACAGCGCGCAGGAAAGGACCGGGCCTGGACACCTGGTCCTATCCTGCCCCGGCGAGATAAGCGTTACCCGTCGAGAGTGGTGACGCTGTCCGCCGGGTCCTGGCGCATCTACCAGCGACCCATGTACGCAACCACCGAGAGCCGAGAGAGCAGTCTCGCCGTCCCGAGGAGGGCCGACCGATGACCGGCGACGACGCCCAGGACGTCGAGCAGCGCGCCCGGCGGTATCTGGCGAACAACCCCGACGCCGGCGTGATGGAAGTGCTCGCCCAGGCCCCGGGCGTCGGCCCGGAGAACCGCGACCTCGTCGTCGAGCTCGTCGACGGCGAGACGCCGGCCGAGGACCCCGCTCCCGAGGTCTCGAACCCCGGGTATGAGACGGCGAAACCGCCCTCCGGCGACGGGGAGGGCGCCGATTCGCCCGGCGAGAGCGAGGCCGGCCGCGAGCGCGACCTCGTCGCCGAAGCCCGCGCCGTCGCCGGCGGTAAACCTATCACTGAATCCAACAGTAACGGAGGGTTCGGGTGCGTCAGACATACTTCAGCGGAAAAGAATCGGGCCGATGATACGCCCGACGGCGTCGACTCCGATGGGGGCGACGAGACGGCGGATGGGCCTACGTCTCGGGATTACACCCGCAACCCCGACGTCTGTCACCCCGACGGCGACGGCGCCGCCGAGGGGGATTTCTCGGACTCGCCCAACGCGCGCGAGAACGAGGCGACGCCGGAGTCGGTCCTCGATGCCTTCGCCGACGCGGTCGAGTTCTTCCACTCCCGTCTCGACGACGAGGTCGCTGTCGACCTGGAAGGCGACGCCTCGACCGCCCGTGAGTACTTCGAGGGCCCGCGGGGCTGGGACACCGAGACGGTCGAGGAGAAGCGTCTCGGTTGGGCCCCTGCCGACGAGCGCGCGCTCCTCGACTACCTGATGCGCCACGGCCACGACCGCGAGGCGATCCTCGGGACTGGGCTGTTCACCGAGGAGCTCCGACCGCTCTGGCGCGGTCGCTACGTTTTCCCCTACTTCGACGCCGAGGGGCGCCCGGTCTACGCGATCTCCCGGGCGACCGGGAGCGCCGGCGGGGGCGCCGCGGGCTACGACGGCCACCCCGAGGACTTCATGAGCGGGAAGTACGCGAAGCCCGCCCACACCAAGGAGTACGCCGCCGTCGACGAGCCGATTTACGGACTCGACACCCTGGGCGACGGAGACGGACCTGTCCTCATCGCCGAGGGAATCGCCGACGCAATCACTGCTCACGAGGCCGGGTATCGGTGCGTCTCCCCGGTCACGACCCAGTTCAAGAAGCGCCACCGCGAGCCGCTCCTCGACGCGCTGCGGGCCCACGGCGTCGATCGGGTGTATCTCGCGATGGACGCCGAGCGGCCGACGTCGGACCTCGTTGAGGACCACGACGGATGGGACGCGCTGAACGTCGAGCAGTTCGGCCCCGGCGTGAAGGGTGCCGTCGCGACCGCAGTGTACCTCGTCGAGGAAGGCGACGTCGACGCCCGAGTGGTCGACCTCCCGCGCCCAGGGCTCGACAAGGTCGACCTCGACGACTACCTACAAGAGTGGACCGACGGCGACCTCGGCCCTGTGCTCGTATCGGCGACGCCGGCGACCGCGCACCCGGCCCACGATCCCCGCGAGTTCGCGATCGAGGTCGCCCAGCACACCCAGGTGACGAGCGAGCGCAAGGCCGGCGATGGGTCGGCGCTGTTCGACCTCGACATCCGGGACGTCACGGGGCTGTCGTGGGACTATCGCGGACCCAGTCCGCTTGGTCACACCGGGGAGTCACGGAACTACTTCGTCCTCCTCAGAGACCTGGGCGTCGCCTACGACCACAAGCGGGGCGTCGCCTACACGCCCCTGTCGTACCTCCTCGTCGACGCCGGCGAGCGTCGAGCCGGCTCGCCGAACGGGTCCCTGTCGCCGTGGGAAATGTTCGTCGCGTGGCGGCACGCGAAGGCCGAGGGCCACGTCGCCACCGACGACACGATCCCCCACGCGGCGCTCCGGGGCGTCGCCTTCGAGCATGGTCTCGCGGACCGTGACGACCTGACGGACGGCTGGCGGCTCCCCGCCGAAGCGTACAACCAGGTCCTCGACGTCGTCGCAGAGGAGTACGGCGTCGATCCCGGGCGCCGGCCTGTCGGCGACCGAGACGGAGAGGGCGTCGCGAACGATCCCGTCTCGGCGCTCCCGCTCGAACGCCTCGACGCGCTCGGGCCCGAGGCTGGGAAGCGCTACGCCCGCTCCCGCGGATACACCTGGCCGTCGACCGAGGAGGCTCGGGAGCGGCTTCGGAACCGGATTGTCGAGGCGATGCACCACGAGGAGGACGTCGTAATCGACGCGCCGACCGCCCTCGGCAAGTCCTACACCGTCGCGACCGAGCCGTGGCTTCGCCGGGCCGACGTCACCGACGAGCAGCCGGTCGTTCAGTTCTCCGAGACGCGCGAGGCCCGCGACCAAGCCGTCATGAAAACACGGAGCGACGGCGGTACGGCGGCGGTGCTCAAGGGCCGCCGAGAGAAGTGCCCGGTCGCCGCCGGGCTCCACGACCCGGCCGACGAGGACGACGAACAGGCCCCCGACGTCATCGTGACGATGAACGGGACGGCCGCCTCGGAGTGGTTCGACGCCGTCTGTGACGGCCGAGGCGTCCCGTTCTCCGCGGCTCACCGCTACCTCGACGACCACAACGACCAGGACGCCGACCTCCCCTGTTGTGCGACGCCAAAGGACGTCGACGAAGAGGACCCGAGCGACGACTGTCCGGCCATGAAGCAGTGGCAGGGCGTCCCCCGGACCGACGACGGCCACCCCTCGGTCGACGTCATCCACGCGACTCACCAGTTCGCCTACGTCCCCTCCCTCGTCCGAGACTGTAACGTCGTCTTCGACGAGCGCCCGTCGTTCACCGCCGACCTCTCGAACGACAGAATACAGCGCGCCGTGACGGCGTACCTCCGGGAGATCGACGCGCCGGTGTCGACCTGGGAGTCGTTCGTCTCGCTGGCGACCCACGAGGGCTACCAGGGCGACGCCGCTCGCGAGCGCGACGCCACGCAGGAGGCCCTCGAACAGCGCCCTGATCGGGAGTGGTATCTCGAAGACACCGACGCCCACACCCTCGCCCCGGCGCTCGCCCGGGGGCTCTGGTACGCCCTTCGCGACGACGCCGACGCGAACGGCCGACGTGCGTCGACGGTCCCCCACGAGCCGCCCCGGCTCGACGCGAGCGCCCACGAGGAGGAGGGATGGAACCGGGTGTGGGTGACGATCGTCGTCGACGACAGCAACCGGGTTCGGACTGTGCGGACCGCGCCGGACATGTCCCTCGCGCGGTGTGTGGTCGGCCTCGATGCCCACCCGACGCCCGCCCTCTGGCAGCGGAACACCAAGCCCAACATCCAGGCGACCCGTGTCCTCGACGCCGACGAGCGTCGACTCTGGCGGCGCTACGAGCGCGGGCTCACCGTCGTCCAGGTCGGTGACGCGACCCGGCCGCTCGCGAGCGGGGAGTACTTCGACGAGCGCGGGACCCGTACGCTCCTCGAACACCTTCGGGAGCGCTACGGCGTCCGATTCGACTCGGTCATCACCGCCGCGAGCGTCGAGCAGCGGACGACCCAGCTCATGCGCGAGGCCGGCGTCGACGACCCCGAGACGATGCACTTCGGCGAGGAGAAGTCCCGCGACGACTTTGGCGGGAAGGCGGTCGGGCTCGTCAACGGGAGCATCGACCCCGGCGACGACTACGTCCTCGATCTCCTCGCTGAGTGTGGCCTCGACGCCCGCCCCGAGACGTCCGAGGGCGAGGACGGCGAGACCCGCCGAGCCCACGGCCGGGAGTTCGTCGGCGGAGACGCCGACGCCGCGGCCGCGTTCCTCGCGTCCGTCCGTGAGAACCACGTCGCCCAGGCTGCCGGGCGCTACGCCCGCGACGCCGACGACCCCGAGAACGGGGCGACCGTCTTCGTCCGAACCGACGCCTCGCCGGCCGGGTTCGTCGACCTCGAAGTGCCCGGCGTCGAGTGGGTCGCGACCGACAAACAGCGCGCCGTCATCGAGGAGCTGCGGGACCGCCGCGGGGCGACCGCCCGGGAGCTCGCCGAGGCGACCGGCGTCTCGAAGCGCCACGTCGCCCGGACGCTCGAACGGCTCGCCGAGGACGGCCGCGTCGACGTCCGGGAGGGCACCGGCGAACACGGGGCCGACGTCTACCATGACCGTGGGGAGGGTGACGCTGTCGGGACGGTCGACCTCGGTCCCGGGGAGATCACGACGGCCCCCGTATGGGGGTCCTATACGTGGTCCGTCTCGGTTTCCCCGGCGGAGGTTCCCGACACCTCCCCGAACACCCCGTCCCCGCCACCGCGACGGACTGCCCCGAGTTCTCAAAGCGGGCTGGGCGGGTTCGATGACGGCGGACCACCTCCAAACGACGCCGACTGAGCCCTCACGACGGTCCGGATCGGCGCCCTGCGAGAGCGACAGCACCCGTCCACGAAACACCCCATGGAAGAATCGGCCCTCTCGACGCCTCGGTGAAACAAGGTCCGTGGATGTCGCTCTACGGGAAACAAACTCAACACAACCCCATGGCCGTCGCTCTACGGAAACAACTCAACACAACCCCATGGCCGTCGCTCTACGGAAACAACTCAACCCCCATGGGACGTGACCTCTAAGCTATCCATTAATGACAGACCGGGATTTGCGGAGCCACTCATGACACGCACCGTCGCGATCGGCCTCTCCCCGAGGACGCGCGGCCGGGTGCCTCGTCGAGAAAACAACACAACCCCATGGACGCTCTGGCTGAGAGCGTCCCCACGCCCCCCGACCCCTCTGCAACCGACTGGTGAAACAATCAACCCCATGACGGACACTGCCGCCCCGTCTCAACGGACCCCCATGCAAGTCCGCTCGTGCCGAACCCCCATGCAGGTCGCCTCGACCGATCACCCCATGGCCCTCCTCTATTCACGGTTACCCCATGGGCGGTGGATTTTCAGGGTGACCCCATGGACCCCGCCTCGTGATCCTGGACCGTCCCCGACCGGGCTGTCACTCGACTTAAACCGACCTCAATTCACCCCGCGGCAATACCAAAATCTGGTACTTAAATCATATAAAGTATCTTCACACTGCGTCACGCTCTCGGTCCTTGCCGGCCTGTCGGTTGGTGTATTTAAAGGTGATAACTGAGCGGGACACCACGCGACAGATTCGAGGGGAACCCCCCGCCGTGCCAGCGTAACGTGTACTTAAGTAGTAACTCGCGGTGATCGGAATTGAATGACCGACGAACCGCGCGACTACGACCGGGAATACACCGCTCACGTCCCCGTGCGTCCACAGCGGGCCCGGCGTCGGCTCGGGATCGACATCGAGCGGGGGCAGGTGCAGCGCTTCGTCGTGCAGCTCGAATACCGACTCACTCCCGACGACGACGACTGGGCGACGGTCGTCCGCTACGATCATGACTCGAAAGGTAGCGACGAGGCGACCCACGATGTCACCGAGGAGGGGCTCCACATCGACGTCTACCGCGACGGTGAGAAGGTCGACAGCCACGAACTCACCCCGCCGATCCCGGCGAACCGGGCGCTCACGGCCGCCGAAGACCATTTGAAGGAGCACCTGAATGGGTACATACGGAGATTTGAACAATGGCACGGGATCAATGGCAGCGGCCCATGACCGACGCCGAGATCGAGGAGCTGCGCGAGGCGATGGACTCCCAGCAGGACGAAATTCGCGCGGCCCTTGAGGAGGAGGGCGTCGACGTCGGCGAGTGGGGATCGTCGACCGACGGCGCCGCAGCCCCCGACGCCGAGCGCGACACCGCCGATTCTGACTGATCTACGTCCCTGGTTTAGGGCCCGCCGCGGAGTGCTCGCTCCAATTTGTCGAGTTCGCGCTCTAACTCGCGGATGTCCTTCTCGTGGGCCTGTTCGACCTCCTCGATAATCTCTCGCTTGAGCGTATCGAGGCTCCGAGGCTCGACCGTCACGGTGGTATTTCGGCGCATCGAGATGTCGACGTCGGTGCCTCCGCGCTGGCCCTGGTGAGAGGGGAATCCCCCTCCCCCGGCGAAGTAGTCGTCGGCCTGGTTCAGCCCGAACCCGAGGACTCCGGCAGCCCCCCCGAGGACGCCACCACCGACGGCGCCGACCGCGGCTGTCTGTGGGCCGCCGGCGAGGCCGATCGTCCCGCCGGTCGTGACGCCGGCGGCGACGCCCGTCCCGACCGACTCGAAGAATCCGGGATCGGAGCCGTCGACCGCGGGATTCGTTGGCCTCACGCCACCGGAGGCCCCCCGGTCGTCGCCGTGGGGCGTCCTCGAGATCGACGTCGTCGTGCTCCGCGACGATACGTCCGCGTTCACGTCGATCGGGATGGACTCGGGAGCGTCGACTGGGATCGGCCCGGCGTCCTCGACGGCGAGCGGTGACGGATCGATCACCCCGAGGGGAGCTGGATTCTCGACATCGAGCGGTTCGACGTCTTCGACTGGGAGCGGCGTCTCGCCGTCGGCGAGTTCCACCGTGGCCGTTCCACCACCGCTACTACCACTCCCCCCATCACCCAGCACCTCATCGATGAGCGTTCCGAGGGGTCCACCGCCACCACCGGCCAACACCTCACCGGCGAACGTACCGAGGAATGACCCAGTAGCCGACCCCGCGGTCGTGCCCGCAGTGACACCGGTGGTTGAACTCACGGTTTCGGCCACGGCGCCCGCGGCCTCGCCACCGAAGTCGCCGATGATCCCCGCGAACAGGTCGGTGACGCCGCCCCCACCGCCGCCGTCGCGGCCACCGAACGTGTCGGCCATATCTTCCAACTGGATTAGTGTCGATTCGTTGATCTCCCGGATGTCCTTGAGTATGCTCTCGGTGTTTCTCCCCCCACCGAGAGCCGTGCTGCCGTCTGTCCGGCCGACGGAGCGCGCTGCCGGGTTCGACGCGACGGGTTCATACTCGACAGGGATCGGACCGATGTTTTCGACCCGCTCGCGGAGCTTTCTGATCGAGCTGTCGTTCGGCTCGAAGATCACTTCCGCAGCGGTCGAAAACTCAGTCATCGGTCATCACCCTCCGGGATCGGGACGGACATCTCGACGCCGAAGTGCGGGGCGACGTAGGCGACCGTCGCCCGGAGTTCGCGGAGGAGGTCGCCGTCGCATTTGGACATGTCGTACATGATTTCGTCGCGTCGGTCGTGGGTCACGATTCGCTTCCCGACCTGGAAGGCCTCGGTGAGTTCGTCGACGTAGTCCTGGGTGGCGACCTCAGGCAGGTCCCCGCCGCGCTCTTTCTGCTCTATCAGTGCTTCGAGGGTGAGGGAAGCACAGTACACGACCTGAGCCGTGGCGGCGAAACACGGATCGACGTCCCCCTTCGGCGAGATCGACACGGGAGGGTCGACGCTCGCGGCTTCGATCGTCTCGTTCATCGGCCTCGCCCTCCCAGTGCCCGCTCAAGCTTCTGGAGTTTCCGCTCCAACTCCCGGATGTCGCGCTGCTGCTGGCGTTTCAGGTCCTTGACCCCCTGGATGTTGTAGGTGGGCGAGTGGTTGATCTGAGGGCCGTTCCCCGGCGGTTCGGCCTTCGAAATTGACGCCGTCGCCGTCGCGGTCGGCGTGCGTCCGCGGAGCGCCTCGCGGCGCCCCTGGTTCACGTCGGGCGTCAGCCGGGCGAGGATGCGCTCGAAGAAGGTTCGCTCGTCGGCCGCCGTCTCCTCGGCGCGGCGTGCACGGCCAGCGAGGGCAGGGATGAACGTTGGAGCCCCGATTCCGGTGGCCGTCCCGCCGGTGGCCGCGGCCCCGCTGCTCGACCCCTTGGCGAGCTGGGCGGCGCCGGCGCCGGCGAGGGCGGTCCCGCCGACGATCAACGCCTCGTCGGTGACGCCGTCACCGCCGTCCCCGGACGGTGACGGGACTCTCGCGTCGGGCCCGAACACGTCGTAGGGGTACGGCGCCGAGGGATTGGTCGACCGTGGGTCCGTCCCCGGCGTGGGTTCCGGACTCGGTGCCGGGCCCGGCCCGGGTGACGGCCTCGGAGCCCCCGATCCGGTGCCACTGGGTCGGGTGAGCGGGATCGACGAGGGCGCGTCGAGCGGGATCGAACTCGGGGCGTCGACCGGAATCGAGGAGGGTGCATCGACAGGGATCGACCCCGGCGCGTCGACCGGCACGGGCGGGATGTCCGGAGCCTTCAGTGGTGGGATCGGCGGGACGTCGACGCTCCCAGGGTCGAAGCTGTTGAGCGCCTTCGTCAGCCCAGCGAGCCCGATCGCCCCGGCGCCGAGGGTCAGCCCCACACCGCCGGCGAGGAGCCCGGCCGCCCCTCCGAGCCCGCCGCCCGAGACCGCACGGTCGAAGTTCCCCTGTTCCTGGGCGTCGACGAGGTCCCGGAGCAGGTCGTTCCGAGTTCGACTCAGACCATGCTCGACCTCGATCTCCCGGGCGAGGCCACCGGCTCCAGGCCGACGCCCACCCGCGCGGGTCCCGCTCCCGGCGCCGGTCTGTACGTCGATCTGTACTTCCATCCCTCCGAGTTCGTCCTCGACCGTCTGTTTGGCCTCGCGAAGCGACGACGGCGAGACGGTCGCCTCGAAGACGGCTTCAGTTCCAAACTCGGTCACAGAACAGTCCTCCGGGCGCCGGGTTCGTTCCCGGTCCCGCGGGGGCATCGGGTACGATTCTGTCGCTCGTCGTCGGCCTCAGTTGTAGAACTCTGAACCATATCGGGTGCGGGAGTCGGGGTCCGCTCCGTCTCCCGGTTTCACCTATCTATCCCTACGAACGCCGGGGAGTTAAAACCACGTTTTGAACACTTTCGCACCGGTGAGACGTCCGAATCTTCATCTCGGGGGTGGGGGTCCGGACCAGTGTCGAGAGCGCGGCGCCACAACCGGCGGGGTGAGAAGACCCGACCGGCCCCCGGCGTGAGAATCTACACCTCGCCCGGCGTCCCTGGATGACGATCGGGACGTCGGCCACCAATTCCGGTTCCGATTCTCCAATGCCCAAGACTCATGAATTGGTCGGCGACGTCCCTTCCGGTCGACTTTTTCGACCGGTTCGCGCGAGCGCGCGAGGGCCACGGGAAAAATCCCCCGCCCCGGCGGCTCGGGTTCGTCCCGCTACCGGCGGTGGGCTTAACCTACACTCGCCGGCCCCCGACGTCGGTCTGTTGGTTAAGACGCATCCCCGACCGCCGGCGCCCGGCGGGTCGAGGTGTCGTCGCCGCGGGGCGTCTCACCGACGCCGGTTCAGTACCGTTCGAGCCACGACGGCCCACCGTAGGCGTCGACGTAGCAGCGCCGATGGACGGGTTCGCCCCGCGGGTTCGGGACGGCCTTCTCCAAGTCGACCGACTCGCCGCAGAGGTCACACTCGGCGGTGTGTCCGGCCTGCCGCGCGTCCGGTGAGAGGTCCTTCGTCTCGATGTAGAGCTCGTGAAGGGCGCGCGGAGTGAGCCGAACGAAGACCTTCTCGCGGTCCTCCTCGCGCCGCCGCTCCGGGGTGTAGGAGAGCACCCAGTCCTGTCCCGGTTCGCCGTCGCCGCCGGGGCCCAGGGAGATCGTCCCCGCGAGGTGGTCCGGGACGTAGTGCCAGGTGTTGTCCCGAAACCTGGGGTAGTGTCCCCGGGGTCGGGCGTCCTCGGGATCGACGTCGCCGCCCCCCTCGTCGCGGTCGGTGTCGCGGCCGTCGGTCACGCCTTTTTCTCCCGGACCCCCGCGCCGTCGCGGGTGAGGTCCTCGCACCGAGGACAGACGCGCGGGGCGTCGACGCCGTCCGGCGCGAACACGCGAACGTAGCGCTCGGTGACGTGGGCCTCGCAGTTCTGACACTGGGGCATGGTCAACTCTCCCCGGTCGGGCCCACATACTCCCACTCGCCGGCGGTGTCGGCCTTCCGAACCGCGTCGGTTCGCTCGGCGAGGGCCTTCAGGGCGGGATACATGGCGTTCTTCCACCACGACCGGGCCGGGTCCGCTCCCGTGGTGTACTGTGCCGGGTGGTCCGGATACACGCCGTCTCGGAGGGCCGCCGGCGTCGCCGTCCCGTGCTCGCGGAGGTAGGCAACGACGGCCTGAAACGCGGCCTTCCGTTCTTCGAGCTTCGACCCGCTTCCGGGCAGCTCCTCGTCGCCGACGTCCTCGACGAGCGCGTCCAGGTCGTCGAGTGCCTGGGCGGTGGCGGTCCCCGCGTCGGGGGGCGTCTCGGGGGCCGACTTCGGGAGCGGGTCCGTCGCCGGCTCCTCGCGACGCTCATCCGTCGACGCTGGCGGGGGCGACGTCTCACGGCGGTCGGCCGGGGCCGGCTGGGCGAGCCACCACACCGTGTTCCGGCCGCCGATCCGCTTGCTCTCGACCTCGCCGGCGTCCTCAAGACGGCGAAGTCGGTTCAGCGTCCCGCGGCGCTTGATGGGGAGCGCCTCGGCGATCTCCGCCGTCGACATGACCGGGTCGTCGCTCTCGTCGAGAACGTCGAGAATCGCCGCGTCATCGACGCGGGGGCGACGGCCGCTCGTGTCCGAATCCGGGGGCATAATTCCTACTACGGAACTAATGCCCTTGAAGGTATTCCTTAGACGGAACGGAAGTATTCCCTCTTGGGCACTAACCCGAGAAATCGTATGTTCCGATGGGCCATGCGACAGTTTTATGGTTAATGCCTTCTAAGGTAGTAGTAGAGACAGACCGGCCCCTCGGGGCGTGTTGAAACGCCCGGGTGTTGGGCCACCCGGGCCGGCTGTCTATGGAGTCAACAGCCATGTCAACGAACACGTCCACGCCGCAAGAATCCTGCGAACAGTCGACGAACAGCGCCCGCGACGACGTCGTCGTCGCCGACACCGGCGCCGGGATGCTCGTCTACCGAACCGAGACCGAGCACCGGAGCCACCTGGGCCGCGAGGTCGAGACCGCTCGCGAACTCCTCGGGTTCGCCGACGTCGACGACTGGGCGGTCATCCGCGACGCTCTCCGGGCCCGCGGGCACGGTGTCGGGGCAACCACGACGCTCCCAGAGTTCCCGGTCACCGCCGACGGCACGATCGACACCGAGGCGGAGGCCCGATGATGGCGGCTGCCGACGCCCCGGCTCACGACGACGCACCGGTCGAGGCCGGCGCCGGTGACGGCGAGCAGCGGGCCGACACCGACGGCCGGCTCGCCCTGGAGGACCTCGACGACCGCGTTCGCCGCGCGCTCACCGGGCCTATGGCCGTCGACGCCTACGACCCCGGCGCGTGGGGCGAGGGCGAGGCCTACGTCTACTCCGGCCGCGGCCGGCGCTACCTCGTGAACGCCCTCGTCGGGTATTGCGAGTGTCCCGACCACGAGCATCGGAACGTCCGGTGTAAGCACTACTACCGAGCGGCGATTCGCCTGGGCGAACTCCCGGTCCCGAACGTCGACCCGGACGTCATCGAGGGAACGCTCCGGGCGGCCCTCGAACGACAGGGGCGGCTCCCCACGCCGGCTGGCGAGGAGAGCCCCGAGGAGGCCGACCGATGACGCGCGTCGCCGAGGCCGTCGCGACGGTCGTCGAGATCGTCGACCGGCGGCTCACCGTCACCGCCGATGGGGACGCCGACATCTACCTCGACACGCCGGACTACGACCCGCTCGCTGCAAGCGAGGTCCACGCGACGCTCCGCGTCACCGGCGACGACTACCACGCACGGATCGACCTCGACGCCGGGGAGTTGGACGCGCTCGCCGACGCGGTGTACCACGCCCAAGAGACCCAGGAGACTCTCGACCGATGACCCGGGGCGAAACGATCATCGAGAGCCACGGCCGATGGGACTGGGCGCTCGTCGTCGTCGAGGGCGGCGAGGGCGACACCGTCATCGAGGCCCGCAAGCCGATCCCCCACGACGGCGTCCGCGTCTTCTCGACGGCCGACCGACCGGACAAGCCGCGGGGACGGTCGCGCCACCGGCTCGCCGTCCGGCAGGTCGTACACCAGTACGTCCGGAGAAGCCCGACCGAGCGCACCGTCGACGAGCTGCTCCGCGAGATCATGGCCGCCCGGGAGGCAGACGAGGAGAGCGGCGACGCCGTCGACACGATCCCTGAGCCGTTCGACACGCTTCCGATGATCGACGACCCGACGCCCGAGGAGCGCGAGAACGCGACGTTTGCGTTCCCACCATGGGCGGTCCCCGACGAGGGCCCGATCCCGGACTACGCATTTCAACACACCGTCGAGCACGACCTCGTCGTGCCCGAGTGGGCGCTCGTCGCCACTCGCTACCGGCTGTCCGCCGTCGATCCGGAGGACCTCGACCGGTGGCGTGTTGAGGAGGTCCTGATGGAGGACGCCGCGATTCACGAGCGGTTCGTGACGCCCGACGGCCGCGACGCCGTCGACGTCCTTCTCGCCGAACTCCGCGGGGGTGACGGTGACGATGAGTGACGTCGAGGAGCTGAGCGAGGTGGCCGACCAACTCGCCGAGGCCGTCATCGCGATCGACGCGGTCGACCTGAACGCGCTGCTCGATGACGACGTCCGGGCGGTCCTCGACTGCAAGGACACCCTCGGAGCTATCTGCCAACGCTGTCGACGGAACCAGCACGCGATGGAGACACAGGGCGACCGCACGGCCGACGACACGGGAGGCGACCGATGAGCAAGGCCCGCGAACGGGGCGACTACCTCGATCGTGGTCGGCACGCGGTTCGGCTCGTCCGCTGTCCGTTCTGCGAGGCCGACCTCTCCGAGACCAAGCCCCACGACCACCTCGTCGACTGCGAGGCGTTCAGGGCCGCGTGGGCGCCCACTGTGCCGGCGGGCACGACGACGGGTGAGACATCGGACCCCGACCACGCCGCCCAGGAGCGCCGCGAGGGCGGCCACGACGAGGCCGGCGAGAGGTTCGCCCGTGTCGAGCACGACCCCGCGCCCGACGTCCCCGAGGCGGACGTCGTCGAGATCGACCGGACGACCCTCGCGGGGCGGTGGCGCTACGAGTGCCCGAACGGGCACATCGATTGGAACCCCAGCCGGCGGACGGTGTGGTGTCGCGGGTGCCACCGCGACGATCTCGACGCGACCCACGACCACCTCGTCGACAAGAAGACCGGCGACCGGGTCGCCTGGCGTCGGGTCGAACTCACGGAGTAGGGTCGCGCTCTACTCGCGACGGGTCTCGTGAGGCCGCCACGAGGTCGGTCGAGAGATCGGTCGCGAGTTCCCCCGATGACGCCGCGTGTGCTCCCTGGTGTGGGGCGTGGTCGAGGGCTGTGATTCTGACCCAGGCGGCACTCTCCTCGCGCCCGACCGCGGCGGAAGTGTGAGACACCCCGGGGCGGTGACAAGCCGCGGGGAAGGTTGCGGTCCGATCCCCACAGGGTCGCCGGACGACCGTGTCGATCGGCCTGTGTCGACGCGGCAGGCGAAAGCGGGCCGGACGGTCGGGCGTTCGTCCATTTCTATGTCCAAATGCAGCATTTGACCACGGCCGTCGGATCTTCGCCCACGTTCTTCCAAAAAGTCCACTTTCGCCGTGGTTCACCACTCTCTAACTCAGTGCAAAAACTATGAGTTTCATCGTGTATTATCATAATACAATCATACGCCTCACGGTGAGTTGTGTGGTGATGTGGTAGCTTGGCAACTTAGCAGATTTCGGCCCGTGTAACACAGTGCAACACCGTTTAACAGTTAACGTGGTTAACGTGGTTGACCCAGTGTATGCGTGTGTGTATGCATACTTGTCTTACTATGTGACATAGACAATTGGCCGAACGCTTAAGGTAAGCGACGGTCAACGGGTGCACATGGCAGGGAAAGCATCCGAGACCCGCCTCCCGGTGAGTCACGAGACCCTCGAAAAGACTCGTGACGCAAAGTACGACGGGGGGTTCAGGACCTACGACGAGTTCATCTCGACGCTCGTCGACGCGGTCGATCCCAGGGAGTTGGAGTAATCCCTCTCATGAACGGGGTATCGACGAAAAACGACGTCGGCCTGAAGTTTACCAGGCCTCAGCCGACGTCGTTTGGATCGATTGAATCGCTGACGGGCGGGCCACACCGGCGCGTCGACGTACACGCCGGCGTGGAAATGAACGCCGACGAGCACGACGAGCACGCAGGGGGTACCCGTGGTGGGTAGTAGTTTCTCGACGCTCTTAGTTGTTTATCTCGCGCAAATTCGCCCGTCAGAGGCCTCAGCAAGGCCGCACTTGCTGGTTAGCGCCCATGACGGAACCAACTGATACCGAGAGCAGCAGCACCACCCCGACGACGAACCGACGACGATCCCGACGCCGACGCTGGCGCCGGCGCTCCGATCGACACCGAGAGCGCCGCGATATCCGCGCCGACCTCCGGGACGTCGAGCCGCACGCGAGCTGGCGCGAGCTATACGCGCAGCAGGATTCCTCGACCTCGATCGAGCCGGCGCCCAAGGCCGACGTCTGTGTGAATCACTCGTGCCACAACGTCGACGACCTCCGAGCGGTCAAGATGGGCACCGAGACGCGCGTCCTCTGTCCGGAGTGTCAGGCACGAGCAACGCGGACGGGCGGAGACCGAGCGGTCGCGACCGACGGCGGACGGCTGGCCGGTGACGCTGATGACGGCGAGAGCCCAGGCGACGATCGATCCGGTGGTCCGCCCGCGGACGTCCGGCTTCCGGCGTCACCCGACGCTGGTTGGGAGGAACACTTCGCCCCGGGGTGGCGGTTCCGATGAACCGATCCGTCCCCGTTCACGCTCGCGAACCGGACCTTACGCACGAGGAGGG
>Ga0207718_101190_pt1 | contig 14981 bp, 8 predicted proteins | sample A23M2SouthBayCA_FD_187749 | JGI IMG/M metagenome (GOLD analysis project Ga0207718, IMG submission 187749) | Aerobic enrichment media microbial communities from Eden Landing Ponds, California, USA - A23 M2 (SPAdes) | ecosystem: Environmental > Aquatic > Marine > Unclassified | place: Emeryville, CA... | reverse complement strand
GACGCCGCATCATTGAACGTCGCATGCCGGACCCCTTCCGGCCCCGGACGGAACCCATCCAGATACTTCGGCTGCCCGCCGACAGCCACGGTGAACAGCGTCCGCCCATGGAAACTGCCATCAAAGGCAATGATCTCGTGCCGGCCGTCCCCATGATGATCCCAGCTGTAACGGCGAGCCAGCTTGAACGCCGCCTCATTCGCCTCCGCCCCGGAGTTCGCAAAAAACGCCTTCTCCGCAAAGGTGTTCTCGCACAGATACTGCCCAAGCTGCAGCGCCGGCTCATTGGTCATGACATTGCTCACATGCCAGATCTTCGCCGCCTGCTCCTGCAGCGCCGCCATCACACCTGGATGCGAATGCCCCAGAGCCGTCACCGCAATCCCTCCGGCCAGATCAATGTACTCATTCCCTTCCTGATCCCAGACACGGGCCCCCTCACCGCTCACCGGAATCACATCACCGGGGGCGTAGGTGGGGACCATGACTTCATCGAAGGTGGCTCGATTTACGGAGGAATTACTCATTCAGTCAGCTCTTAGTTCGGAAAATGTCCACTCACAGCGAATTGCAGAACACTTGGACGGAGTGGTGTTGGGACTGCTTCCCGGGAAGCAGTCCCAACACCACTCCCCGGCAACCACACTTCAGTCCTGATAATCAGAGGGCCAAACAACCTCCGGCCGCGGCACCCAAGGGCACTCAATAACCCGCAACCGATGCGAGGGCGCCATCACATACTTCACCAGCAGCTTGTACGAATCCAGATCAAACGCCAGCGGCTCACGCCCCGGCTCCAGATCCCGCAGCTCCGCCTCACTGTGAACCGTCACAAGATGCGCCCAATTATAAAGCACATGGATATCCATTCTACCCATGGCCTCATTCTCCTCCACCACCCCGATCGCCCCCTCCCAGGGCCAGGTCGTCAACTGCATGCTGTGAAAGGCGATCTTCGTGCGCAGATTGTACCGGGTCACATCCTCCTCACCCTCACAGGCACCCCGGCACCGCCCCAACCGCCGCTGAAAGCACGGCCCAGGACCACTCTCAAGCCCCAGCAACCGGTTGCAAAGCTCATTCTTCTGGACAATCCCCTGGAGCGCCTTCTGCGCATCCTTCTTGGAGCGGAACAGCCCGTGGTACTGATCCAGATTCGAGGGGTCGATCCGCCAGCTCAGCTCCGCCCCCAGATAACCGGCCTCTGTCTCTGAAAGCGCAATGCTCACCAGCCGCTTGGCCGCCCTCGAGCGCCGGTTGTACAGCGGCTTGAGCGTCTTGATCTGGTGCAGTTCCAGCAACAGCGCGCCAAGCTCCCCGGCCGTCTCCGTCCAGTCTACCCGCCGCATGCTCTGGGAAAGCTGAACGCCCCGGCTGCTGTTGTGATCCCCGGAGAAATGGGACGCCACCCGCTGGCGAATATTGGTGCTCTTGCCCACGTACAGAAGTACGTCATTCTCACCATAGAAACGGTAGACTCCGGGCGTATCCGGCAGCTCGTCCAGGATGTCCGGCGAGATATGGGAGGGGATACTCGGGCGCTTCAGCAAAGCCTGGATCGTCTCCGCCACAGGCTCCACGCCCTGCTCAAACCGGATCCGCTCAAAGAACTGGAACATGGACGCCACATCGCCCATGGCCCGGTGCCGCGGCCCCGGATCCAGCCCGTGGCGTTCGATCAGGGCATCCATGTTGTGGCGCCGGTATTCCGGGTACAGCCGGCGGGAGAGTTTCACCGTGCACAGCACCGGCGCCGCAAAGGCCTTCCCCAGCCGCCGGAACTCCGCCTTGATGAAGCCGTAATCAAAGCGCGCGTTATGCGCCACGAAGACCGCATCACCCACCTTCTCACGGAAGATCTCCGCCACCTCGTCAAAACGCGGCGCATCCACCACCATGGCATTGGTGATGCCGGTCAGGGACTCGATGTAGTGCGGAATGGTCTGCTCCGGATTCACCAGCGTCTGCCATTCCTCTATGACCTCGCCGTCTTCCCAGAGACGCAGGCCAATCTCGGTGACGCGGTCACCCGAGGCACTTCCTCCCGTGGTCTCAAGATCGATAAAGGCAAGCTTCATAAGCCGACATCCTGATTCATATGCCCCGACCTACGTGATAGTCCCTGCGCAGGATCTTCCGGCTTCACGCTGCAACACCAACCTCACAGGTTGTCGAAACCATGAAGAGAACCGCATAACGTTATCCATAAAACCCATTTTGATAAAAATCACTGTTTATATATCCTAATGGTCATCCACCCAACCCGCAGGAGGACATTCCATGACCCTCAGAATCGGACAGACAGCACCGGACTTCACCGCCCAGACCACCGAAGGCAAGATCAACTTCCACGAATGGATCGGCGACAGCTGGGCCATCATCTTCTCTCACCCGAAGGACTTCACACCGGTCTGCACCACCGAGCTGGGCTACATGGCCAAGCTGAAGCCCGAGTTCGACAAGCGCAACACCAAGATCATCGGCCTTTCCGTTGACCCGGTCGACAATCACGCCAGCTGGGCAAAGGACATCGAGGAAACCCAGGGTTGTGCACCGAACTACCCCATGATCGGTGACACCGACCTGAACGTTGCCCAGAAGTACGACATGCTGCCGGCGGACGAGGAAGGCGAAGCCGAAGGCCGCACACCGGCGGACAACGCCACCGTGCGCTCCGTGTTCATCATCGGGCCGGACAAGAAGATCAAGGCCATGCTCACCTACCCGATGACCTCCGGCCGGAACTTTGACGAAGTCCTGCGCCTGCTGGACTCCTGCCAGCTGACCGCCAAGGAAACCGTCGCCACGCCGGTTAACTGGAAGCACGGCGAAGACGTGATCATCCCGCCGAGCGTCAGCGACGAGGAAGCGCAGAAGAAGTACCCGGAAGGCTACGTCACGCACAAGCCTTACCTGCGGACGGTCAAGCAGCCGAAGTAACCAGTCCGGCGGCACGACACAAAAAACCCGGCTTACGAGCCGGGTTTTTTATTGAATACAAGCATCAAGCTAGCAAGGAGAGTGCGGCAGGGCTGGACGGGAAGCCCTGGAGCCATGGATGGCGGAAGAGCAGCGTACAGGAATGTATTTACAGCGTTTCCCGTCCAGCCCTGCCGCACTCTCCGCCCCGGTCTAAGGTTTACTCCGTAGCCAACGCTTCATGGAACATCGCCGGCGTCCGCTCCGCCTCGACGATCCCGGCACGCACCAGGAAATCCCCGAAGTACTCCCCGGCCTCCCGCTCAGCCGCATACCGCTCCAGCATCGGATCCAGGATCCCGAGGATGGTGGTCTCATCGATATTCTCACGGTACAGCCGGTTCATGCGCTCACCCTTATGGTCGGCGCCCAGGTACAGGTTGTACTTGCCCAGCGCCTTGCCGGTCAGGCCGATCTCGCCCAGGTAGGGCCGCGCGCAGCCGTTCGGGCAACCGGTTACCCGTACGTTGAGCGCCTGATCCGACAGTCCGTGCTTGGCCATAAGCTCATCCAGCTTTTCCACCAGCGTCGGCAGGTAGCGCTCGGACTCCGCCATGGCCAGGGCACAGGTCGGGAAGGCCACGCAGGACATCGCATTGCGGGCCAGCGGCGTGGCTTTAGTGCCATCACGCAGACCGTACTGATCCACCAGGCGCTGGATGGTGTCCTTCTGCTCCGGGGTAACGTTAGCCAGCACCAGGTTCTGGTTACAGGTAATACGGAACTCACCCGTATGCACTTTGGCGATTTCACGCAGGCCAGTACGCAGCGGGTAACCATCCCAGTCTGCGATCCGGCCACTGTCGATGTGCAGGGTCAGGTGGCTGTTGCCGTTCTCACCTTCGACCCAGCCAAAGCGGTCACCGTTGTGATCGAACTCATAGGGCCGCGCCTCTTCCATCGGCTGACCGTGGTACTCGGTGAACTTCTCACGGAGCCAGTCCAGGCCATGGTCATCAATGGTGTACTTGAAGCGCGCGTGGGAACGGTTGGTGCGCATGCCATGGTCGCGCTGGATGGCGGTAATCGCCACGCAGGCATCCGCCGCCTGGTCCGCCGGCACAAAACCGGCGACTGTGCCCAGGCGCGGATAGGTCTCGGGCTCGCCGTAAGTGGTGCCCATGCCGCCGCCCACAGCGATGTTGAAGCCACGCAGCTCGCCGCCTTCAACAATGGCGATCAGGCCAATGTCGTTGGCGAAGACGTCCGCGTCGTTCTCCGGCGGAACCGCCAGCGCAATCTTGAACTTACGCGGCAGGTAGTAGTAGCTGTAGAAGGGCTCTTCCTCTTCGCCCACACGGTGCACGCACTCCTCGCCCAGCCAGATCTCGGCGTAGGCACTGGAGCGCCACATCAGGCGCTCACTGATTTCATCGGAGAGCCGGTGAATCTCCGCATGGAGCTGCGACTCGTGCGGGTTCACGTTGGAAACCACGTTGCGGTTCACATCACCGCAGGCACCCTTGGAATCAATCCCCAGGGCGTTCACCCGCTGCATCAGGGTGCGCATCTTGTTCTTGAACACGCCATGGAACTGGAACGTCTGGCGCGTGGTCAGCCGCAGTGTATGGTTGGCGCACTCATCGGCCACCTCGTCCAGACCCAGCCACTGGGTGGGCGTAAGCACACCGCCGGGCAGGCGCAGGCGCACCATGTGCATGTACAGCGGCTCCAGCTTCTGCTTGCGGCGCTCGTCGCGCACGTCGCGGTCGTCCTGCTGGTAGCTGCCGTGGAACTTGGTCAGCTTGGTGTCCGCTTCCGCGATGGCACCCGTGGCCTCATCCGCCAGGCTCTCCGCAATGGTGCCACGCAGGTAGCGACTCTCGCGCTTGATGATCTCGGCTTCTGGGAGTTTATCGGCCATCAGTACACATCCCGTTGGTAACGTTTCTCGCGGGCAAGATCCCGCAGGTATTCAGTTGCCTCATCACGGCTCTTGTTGCCTTCATGGGCAATCACGTCGATCAGGGCCTCGTTCACGTCCGGTGCCATGGCATCCGCATCGCCACAGACGTAGAGGTAGGCGCCGTCCTGCAGCCAGCTCCAGAGCTCCGTGGCGTAGTCCCGGATCCGGTTCTGGACATACACCTTCTCCTCCTGGTCCCGGGAAAAGGCCACGGTGAGGTGATCCAGCAGCCCCTGTCGGCGCCATGTCAGCCACTCGCTCTGATAGAGGAAATCCATGTGGAAGTGCTGCTCACCGAAGAACAGCCAGTTCCGCCCCCGGGCGCCACGTTCCTCGCGCTCCTGCATGAACGCCCTGAAGGGCGCCACGCCGGTTCCCGGCCCGATCATGATGACAGGCGCATCATCATCTTCCGGCAGCTTGAAGTTCTTGTTCGGATCAATATACACCGGAACCGTGGCGTCGTCCTCAAGCCGGTCCGACAGCCAGGTGGAGGCAACGCCCTCCCGTTCCCGGTTGAGGGATTCGTAACGCACCGCCGCCACGGTCATGTGGACCTCTTCATCCACCGCCGCCTGACTGGAGGCGATGGAATAGAGACGGGGTGGCAGCTTGCGCAGCATGCCTGTAAGAGTGTCCGCCCCAAGCCCTTCCGCCGGCCAGGTTTCAATCAGATCCAGCAGATCACGGCCACGCATCCAGTCCGTCAGTCCCGCCTGGTCGCCCACCAGCTTCTGCAGTTCCGCATCCCCGCTGTAAGCCGCCCACTGTTCCATCAGCGGCTTCGTGAGCACGGTGATCTCACGGTAATGCATCAGGGCCTTGGACAGAGTGGTCTGGGTCTCGCCCAGTGAGACGGTCTCTTCCGGGTCCAGCCCCAGTTTTTCAATGATGGCTGCCACCAGGTTGGGGTTGTTCTGGGGGTAGATGCCCACGGCGTCGCCGGGCCTGTAGGTCAACCCGGAATCCTCCAGGGAGAGCTCAATGTGGCGCGTCTCCTTGTTGGAGCCACGGCCGTTGAGCACCAGGTTCTCAAGCACCGGCGCCGGGAAGGGATTCTTGCGGTCGTACTGGGACTTGCCGGGCGCTCCGCCCGCACTCTGCCCACTGCCAGCGGAGACTGCCGCACCCGCCTTCGCCTCGATGGCATCCAGCATGGCCGTCACCCAGGCCTCTGCCGGGTCATCGTAGTCGACGTCGCAATCCACCCGTTCAACCAGCTGGCTGGCACCCAGCTCCGCAAAGCGCGCATCAAAGTCCTTGCCGGTCTGGCAGAAATGCTCGTAGCTGGTGTCGCCCAGCGCCAGCACGCCGTAATGGACGCCCTTGAGCCCGGGGGCCTTGCGGCTGTGTATGAACTCGTGGAAGTCCAGGGCGCCGTCCGGCGGGTCGCCTTCGCCATGAGTCGACGCCAACACGGCCACGAAGCTCTCGCTCTTGAGCTGGCGGGGTTTGTAATCCGCCATATCCACGACCGAGGCCTTGATGCCCCGGGCACTGGCCTGCTCGCCGAGCATCTCGGCCACACCCTCGGCATTGCCGGTCTGGGAGCCGTAGAGCACAGTCAGTGAGGGCGCTTCCACGCTGGCCGCCGCAGCGGCCCCACCGGCGGAGGGCTGGCCGGTCTGGGCGGCACGCCAGCCGGCCAGATACCCGGAGAGCCAGTCAATCTGGTGACCTTCGAGGTTACCCAGCACGTCATTGAGCTGTCGGGCCTGCTCGTCGGTCAGGGGTGAGTTGCTTGATGATAGAGTCATCAGGAATAAGCACCTGTTTTCCAATAGCACGATGGCCTAAAGGATAACAGGCAGAGGTTATCGCTTTAACCCATTTATCACTCTTTTCTTATGGGTTTTGCCGATATCAGATAATGGCTTACTAGGTGAACGCAAAAAAGCCGGCCTGCGCCACACTGGCACAGCCACAGTAACGGTTGCCCCGAGACGGGGCGGTAACCACGCTTACTGGATGTCCGCCCCGACCCGGACAATTTTCATCGTGTTCGTGCCCCCCTGGGCATTCACGTAGTCGCCCTTGGTGATCACCACACGATCCCCCTCTGCCACCACGCCCCAGCGCACCAATTGTTGAACCGCCAAAGCGTTCGTCTTCTCATTGGGAATCTCGAAGGCATCAAAGGGAACCGTCTGAACCCCGCGCAACAGGGCCACGCGATGCTGTGTGGCATGGTGTCGCGAAAAGGCGAAGATGGGCAGGCTGGACTTGATCCGGGACATCAACCTGGGTGTTGCCCCCGACTCCGTCATACAGATAATGGCTGTAACGCCTTCTAGATGATTGGCCGCATACATGGCGGATAATGCCACCGCCTCGTCCACATGCGCCATGGCTTCATGGATACGGTGCTGGGACTGACCCATGGTGGGATGCTTTTCAGCGCCCAGGCAGATCCGCACCATCGATTTCACTGCCTCCACAGGATAGTCGCCCACCGCTGTCTCAGCAGAAAGCATGACGGCATCGGTGTAGTCCATCACCGCGTTGGCCACGTCGGAAACCTCCGCACGGGTCGGCATGGGACTGGTAATCATGGACTCCATCATCTGGGTGGCGGTGATGACACCGCGGTTCAGCACCCGGGCGCGATGGATGATGTGCTTCTGAACACCGACCAACTCGGCATCACCGATCTCCACCGCAAGATCGCCCCTCGCCACCATGACCACGTCGGATGCCTCAATGACCGCATCCAGGGCGGCCTCATCATGGGCCAGTTCGGCACGCTCAATTTTAGCAACCACCCCCGCTTCAGAGCCGGCCTCTTTCAAAAGCCGGCGCGCCGTATGCAAGTCCTCGCCACTGCGCACGAAGGACACCGCCACGTAGTCGGCCCCCAATCGGGCGGCCGTCACAATATCCTCTCTGTCTTTAGCCGTAAGCGCATTAGCGGACAACCCACCGCCACGCTTGTTCAGTCCCTTGTTGTCGGAAAGAACACCGCCAACCAGAACCCGGGAAGTGATGCTGTTATCGCCCACCGACACCACCTCCATTTCGATGGCGCCATCATCCAGGACCAGAACGTCCCCCGGCGTCACGTCATCAACCAACTGTTCATAATCGATGCCCACCTGCTCGTTGGTGCCGGCATCCTTCGCCAGGGTGGCGTCCAGCACGAACGACTGGCCGGCTTTCAGGGTTACCTTGTTCTCCCTGAACCCCGAAATCCGCAGCTTCGGGCCCTGGAGATCCGCCAGCAGCGCGACAAAACGCTGCTGGGCAGAAGCGGCTTCCCTGACCCGCTTGGCCCGATTGATATGTTCCTGAGCACTGCCATGGGAGAAGTTGAGCCGCGTCGCATCAACCCCCGCCCGTATAATCGCGGCAATCGATTCGGCCGAGTCCGTGGACGGGCCGAGCGTTGAAACTATTTTGGTTCGCCTGAGCATTGAGTTGGTCCTATGATTACCCGGGGATCACTTGCCCCATTCAGTGTCGTACTTGGCCCTTACTGTAACGTGCCTGCCACTGGCATGGGTATCGCGGGCGCCCAATCGCGGCATAAAGGCTGGATTGATGATCACCCAGGTGACGGCGGCGGGTCTGGCAAGCGAAAATATGGCGCTTTTGCGTCCCCACAGTGTGGACTGCAAGTACGTACCCCCAGGAGCCTGTTTAATGAACGCCGTTGTCCTGGCCATCCTTGTGATGGTTTCCCTGAGTCTTGCCCGTGTTTCCGTTGTCTTCGCCCTCATCGTGGCCACCCTGGTGGGCGGTCTTTGGGCAGGCATGCCTATTAACGAGATCCTGAGCGCATTCAATGACGGACTGGGTGGGGGCGCCAAGGTGGCCCTTTCCTACGCCGTTCTTGGGGCCTTTGCCGTGGCTCTTTCCCGTTCCGGGATCACCCAGCTGCTGTCGCGCAAGGCGATTGAGAGGCTGCATCTTGATGGAGGAATTCCACACCGCCAGCGCATCATCCTGATGGTGCTGGGAGTCCTGCTCGCCGCAGCTGTAAGCTCACAGAACCTGATCCCCGTGCATATCGCCTTCATTCCGGTTCTGGTTCCCCCGCTGCTGAAATTCATGAATCACCTGCAGCTCGACCGCCGTGCGGCGGCCTGTGTCATTACCTTCGGTATCACCGCTCCCTATATGCTGTTACCAGTGGGCTTTGGCTCCATCTTCCTTCACGACCTGCTGCTCGCAAACATCAACGAGAGCGGCGCGGACATGGGACTGGCGGTGACCGAGGATATGGTACCGCTGGCCATGGGCATCCCCATCAGCGGCATGGCCATCGGTCTAGTCGTGGCGGTGTTATTCAGTTATCGCAGCCAACGCACCTATGAAGACCGCGACCTTGCCCACGGGGATGAGACGCCAGAGGAAGCGGCCAGCCACCTGAAGCTTTGGCAGAAGGGGGTATTGGCGCTATCACTCATCGGCACAGTCACCGTTCAGCTGCTCAGTGGTTCCATGGTTGTTGGCGGTATCTTCGGCTTTGCGATCCTGTCGGTGAGTGGTGTTTTCCACTGGCGCGAGCAGGATACGGTCTTTACCGAAGGAATGCGGATGATGGCACTGGTGGGGTTCATCATGATTTCCGCTTCCGGCTTCGCCAGTGTCATGGAGGCCAGTGGCGCCATTCAATCACTGGTGACCAGCTCCACGGATATCATAGGTAACAACCCCGGACTGGCCGCCCTGGTCATGCTGGCAGTGGGTCTGTTTATTACCATGGGGATCGGCTCATCTTTCTCAACGATCCCGATCATTTCATCGCTCTATGTGCCGCTGGCACTGAACTTCGGTTTCTCCCCCATGGCCACTGTGGCACTGGTTGGAACGGCAGCCGCGTTGGGGGACGCTGGCTCACCGGCATCCGATTCCACCCTGGGCCCAACGGCGGGCCTGAATGCCGACGGCCAGCACGACCACATCTGGGACAGCGTGGTCCCAACCTTTATTCACTACAATATCCCGCTGATTGTCTTCGGCTGGATTGCAGCCATGACGCTCTAGCGCTCAATGAAGCGCCTGGCCTGCAATGCGGGCCAGGCTAATCCACCTACATGATCAACTCACGCAGATCGCCCAGAACGCTCGACAACAAAGCACTGAAGCGGGCTGCATCCGCCCCGTTGATGGCCCGGTGGTCGTAGGACAGCGACAGCGGCAGCATCAACCGTGGCTGGAACTGGGTGCCATCCCAGACCGGCTCCATAGAGGCTTTTGAGGCGCCAAGAATCGCCACTTCGGGCGAGTTCACGATCGGCGTGAAAGCGGTACCCCCTATTCCCCCCAGGCTGGTGATGGTGAAGCAGGCACCGCTCATGTCGTTGTTGGTGAGCTTCTTGTCCCGAGCCTTGCCGGCCAGCTCCTGGGCTTCTTCCGCGAGCTGCCAGATACTTTTGCGATCCACATCCCGGATCACCGGCACCACCAGCCCATTGGGTGTATCCACTGCGATGCCGATGTGGCAGTAGTGCTTCTGGATGATCTGCTCGTTCGCCATATCCAGTGACACGTTGAACTGCGGATAGGTGATGAGCGCATGGGCACAGGCCTTCATCAGGAAAGGCAGCAGCGTCATTTTCACGCCCCGCTTTTCGCCCTCGGTCTTGTGATCCTTGCGGAAGGCTTCCAGATCGGTGATATCGGCCTTCTCGAACTGGGTGACGTGCGGCACGTTGAGCCAGCTGCGATGCATGCCCTGGGCGGTCAGCCGCTGGATCTTGGTCATGGACTGGCGCTCGACCTCGCCGAACTGGCTGAAGTCGGGCAGTGGCACCTCTGGAATGCCGGCACCACCACCGGCAGGCTTGCTGCCACCGGACTGAAGCTGGTTGCGCACCCAGGACTGGACGTCTTCCTTGAGAATGCGCCCCTTGGGGCCGCTGCCCTTGATCTGTTGCAGGTCCGCCCCGAACTCGCGTGCGATGCGGCGTACGGCGGGACCGGCGTGGACGCGTTTGCCGGAGGGCTCGGCGGTAGAGGGTGGTTCGGGGCTCGGGGCCGGACTGGAGGCTGCTTGCTGGCTGCCAGCGTTATCGCGAGCGGAGCTCGCTCCTACAGTGTCTTCCTGCGCCCCGCTCTCTGCTGCGCCTTGCGCCTTGCTGCCTGTGCCTTGTTCCCCGCTTCTCGCTCCTTCGTCCCCGGAGCCCGCCACCTCCATCGTCCCGACGACATCGCCTTCCTTCAGGGAGTCGCCTTCTTTCACGTCGAGGCGGGTGATCTTTCCGGTGGCGGGAGACGGCATTTCGACGGTGGCCTTGTCGGATTCCAGCTCCAGCAGGGGATCCTCGGCATTCACCGAATCACCCACGCTGACGAGCACGCTGACGACCTCCACCGAGTCCGCACCGCCGAGTTCTGGGACCCGGATGGTCTGCTCGCCGCCGGAAGCTCCAGCATCTGCGTTCTGGGGCTCATCGCCATCGCGAGCGGAGCTCGCTCCTACAGATGCGTCATCGTCTCCTGCCGATTCCGCGTCACCGCCGGCCTGCTCGCTGTCCCCTGAGTCGCCGCCCTCGGCGGTATCCATCATGCCTACGAGATCCCCTTCCTTGAGGGAATCGCCTTCCTTCACATCCAGGCGGGTGATCTTTCCGGCCGCGGGTGCCGGCAGCTCAACAGTGGCCTTGTCGGATTCCAGCTCCAGCAGTGGATCCTCGGTGTTCACCGAATCGCCCACACTGACCAGAACCCCTACAATCTCAACCGATTCCGCACCGCCCAGCTCGGGAACCCGGATTTCCTGTTCACTCATAGTGCCGTGCCTCCTTCTGCCGCCGGATCAGGTGGACGCTGGATTGGGTTTGTCGCCATCGATGCCGTACTGGTTCATGGCCTCGATAACAGTGGCCTGCTCCACGGTGCCTTCCTCAGCCAGCGCGTTCAGCGCGGCCGTAACCACGTGGTAGCGGTCCACCTCGAAGAAGGATCGCAGGTTCCAGCGGGTATCGGAGCGTCCGAAGCCATCGGTGCCAAGCACATGGTAGGAGGCCGGCACAAAGGCACGGATCTGCTCGGACTGCAGCCGGATATAGTCCGTGGAGGCAATCACCGGCCCCTTCTGATCCCTGAGCTGGTCGTGCACCCAGGAGGTGCGGTTTTTCTTGTCCGGGTGGAGGCGGTTCCAGCGCGCGACGTGCTGGCCGTCACGGGCCAGCTCGCCGAAGCTGGTCACGCTCCACACGTCGGAGCCCACCTTGAACTCCTCCTTCAGCATCTGTGCAGCCGCCCTCACCTCGTTGAGGATGGCGCCACTGCCCAGCAGCTGGACCCGGGGCGCCTTGTCCTTCGCCTTGCCCGCGACGTTCACGGTTTCCAGCTGGTAGAGCCCCCGGATGATGCCTTCCTCCGCCCCTTTCGGCATGGGCGGATGGGCGTAGTTCTCGTTGAGCAGCGTGATGTAGTAGTAGATGCTTTCGTTGTCCTGGTACATCCGGCGCATGCCTTCCTGGATGATCACCGCCACCTCGTAGGCGTAGGTGGGATCGTAGGTCAGGCAGTTGGGCACCACGTTGTGCAGGATCAGCCCGTGGCCGTCCTGGTGCTGGAGGCCCTCGCCGTTGAGGGTGGTACGACCGGAGGTGCCCCCCAGCAGGAAGCCGCGCGCACGCATGTCACCAGCCGCCCAGCACAGGTCGCCTACCCGCTGGTAGCCGAACATGGAGTAGAAGATGTAGAACGGCAGCAGCGGGTAGTCGTGGTTGCTGTAGGCGGTCGCGGCGCCGATCCAGGCGGACATGGCGCCGGCCTCGTTGATGCCTTCCTGAAGGATCTGGCCTTTCTTGTCCTCCCGGTAGTACATGATCTGGTCCCGGTCCTCGGGCGTGTACTTCTGGCCCTCGGAGGTGTAGATCCCGGTCTGGCGGAACAGCCCCTCGATGCCGAAGGTGCGGGCCTCGTCCGGCACAATGGGGACCACGCGCTGGCCGACCTGCTTGTCCTTAAGCAGGATGGTGAGCATGCGCACGAACGCCATGGTCGTGGACATCTCTTTTTCACCGGTGCCTTCGAGCAGCTTGTCGAAGGTCTTGAGCTCGGGGATCTTGAGCGGGCTCGAGTCCCGGCGCCGGCGCGGCAGGTGGCCGCCGAGCTCACGCCGGCGTTTCTGCATGTACTGCATTTCGGGGCTGTCCGCCGCCGGACGGTAGTAGGGCAGCTGGTCGAGTTCGTCGTCGTTCACCGGCACGCCGAAACGGTCCCGGAACGCTTTGAGCGCGTCCTTGTCCAGCTTTTTCACCTGGTGGGCGATGTTCTGTGCTTCCGCGCCCTTGCCGAAACCGTAGCCCTTGATGGTGTGCGCCAGGATGACCGTGGGCTGGCCCTTGTTGTTCACCGCTTCATTATAGGCGGCGTAGACCTTGTAGGGGTCATGGCCACCGCGGTTGAGCTGCAGGATGTCTTCATCGGTGAGGTTCTTTGCGAACTCCGCCAGCTCCGGGGTCTGGCCGAAGAAATGCTTGCGGGTATAGGCCGGCCCCTGGCTCAGGTAGTTCTGGAGCTCACCGTCACAGGTGCGGTCCAGAGCCTCCTGGAGCACGCCCTCGGTGTCCTTCTCGAACAGGGTGTCCCAGTGGCGGCCCCAGACCACCTTGAGCACGTTCCAGCCGGCACCGCGGAAGATGCCCTCCAGCTCCTGGATGATCTTGCCGTTGCCGCGCACGGGGCCGTCGAGGCGCTGCAGGTTGCAGTTGACCACGAAGATGAGGTTGTCCAGGTTCTCGCGCCCGGCCAGGCCGATGGCGCCCAGGGTCTCAGGCTCGTCGCATTCGCCGTCGCCCACGAAGCACCAGACCTTGCGGTCGCCACTTTCCACCAGCTCCCGGTTGTGGAGGTACTTCATGATGTGGGCCTGGTAGATGGCCTGGATCGGGCCCAGCCCCATGGAAACGGTCGGGAACTGCCAGTAGTCCGGCATCAGCCAGGGGTGGGGATAGGAGGAGATGCCGTTCTCGAGGGTGTCCTGACGATAGTGGTCGAGCTGCTCCTGGCTGAGCCGCCCTTCCAGAAAGGAGCGGGCGTAGATGCCCGGGGCGGCGTGGCCCTGGAAATAGATCAGATCCGGTTCGCGCTTGTCATCGCCACCGTGGAAGAAATAGTTGAAGCCCACGTCGTAGAGGGTCGCGGCCGAGGAAAAGGTGGAAATGTGGCCGCCCAGATCACCGGGCTTCAGGTTGGCGCGCATCACCATGACCAGCGCGTTCCAGCGGATCAGCGAGCGGATGCGGCGTTCCATGAACATATCACCCGGCATGCGGGCCTCATCCGTGGGCTGGATGCTGTTGCGGAAGGGCGTGGTGATGGCGTAGGGCATGGGAGTGCCCGCGCGGGTCGCCCTGTCCGAGAGTTTCGAAAGCAGGTACTCCGCCCTCTCAACCCCCTCGTACTCGATAACCGATTCCAGTGCCTCCAGCCATTCCCGGGTTTCGACCGGATCCTCGTCTTCGCGCATCAGGGCCCTCCTGCATCGTGTCTATCGTGACGTGCTTCACATGACACTAACATAGTTCATGAAAAAGGGATTGCGCGTAATTGGTCACAGCTCAGTAACGGATATCCCTCACGACGGCGAACAAAATTTGACCTTTCTTAACGAAACATTACACTTTGTATAGACACCTTCTTCCACGGATCCGGAGCTCCGCCATGAAAACGGGACCCCAAACCCTCGCGGCCGCCCTGCTCAGCACCTTCATGGCCAGCTCCATCCAGGCGGTGGAACTGATGGATGAGTCAGCACTGGGTGGCGTCCATATCAACGCCGGTAATGTCCTCAACGTTGTCGGGCCAACGGCTGCCGGTGGCGAGATGCCCCCCATCCAGCAGACCGCGGGGGAACAGGCCAGCGTCAGCATGGCGCTGGGGCTGATGACCACTGAATCCAATCGCCCCTCCCGCCGGGTGGAGGATGAGCGGAACATTCTGTCGCTGGTATTCCCGGAACCGGAGTTCTCAATCCCACGCCGGCGGTCAATCCCGAGCCCGGCCAGCGACGGCCAAACCCTGATCGTGATCAACCCGCCGGAATACCGGGTCCAGAGTTTCATCGAGACCGTTCAGGGGCGGCCCGTGGTCAATACAGACTTTGATGTGCGGGTTCAGGAGATCCAGTGGCAGGGGG
>Ga0207718_101189_pt1 | contig 14981 bp, 12 predicted proteins | sample A23M2SouthBayCA_FD_187749 | JGI IMG/M metagenome (GOLD analysis project Ga0207718, IMG submission 187749) | Aerobic enrichment media microbial communities from Eden Landing Ponds, California, USA - A23 M2 (SPAdes) | ecosystem: Environmental > Aquatic > Marine > Unclassified | place: Emeryville... | reverse complement strand
CACGTCTTCGAGGTCCGAGGGGCTAATCTCTTCTTTGCTTCCCGTCCACATACGGAGGTTGTCGGTACTGCGTTCTTCGAGCACGAGTGTTGCGACGCCGTCAGAACCACCGTCGGCATCGGCTGGTTCAGTCTGGCCAGCGGCGACTTCAACATCGTACTCACCAGCGTCAATCAGATCCTGCGTATAGGTACTGATGTCCTGCTCGGTGACACTGTCATCGCTGTCGTCGTCGACAGCGAACGGTTCGTTGGAACCGGTGTTCTCTTCTAGGTCATACGTGTTCAGGTACACCGTGACCTGACCGTCATCATTCTCGTCTTCAACGGTCGCATTTGCAACAACACCTTCGCTACCATCCACTTCGCCGACTGTGATCGTAGCGTAGCTGCTGCCCTCCATCTCGACGGTCATCTCGACGATGTCACCGCGCTGCTGGGAGATCGTATTGTCGGTGAACTCCGCATCATCGTCGGTTTCTTCGAGCGTGATCGTGGAGGATTCGACCTCAACACCGGAGCTGTTGTCTGTCACCTGGACAGTGTAGTCTCCTGCGTCTCGGTTACTGGTGGGGAAGTTGAAATCGTACTCACCCTGACCGCTGGTTTGGGTGCCGATGTCGGCGACGACATCGCCGTCACCGCCGTCGTCCACGAGTTCAACTTCGATGTTCTGGTTGGACGCGCGAGCACTAACGGTCCCTTCGATGTCGTCACCGATAGAGACGTTGGTGTCATCGATACTGACGTCCAGACCCAGATCACGGACAGTAAGATAGTTATCCGAGTTGTTCAGTTCGTAGTCCCCGAGTTCTCGGTCTCCAGTGTTGAAGTAGAACACTGTACTGTTTTCTCCAGCCGAGAAACTCTGGAAGTAGTCGAAGCTGTCTTCGTCGTCTTCGATATCGAAGCCAGTAATGGCCGAGTCGTTATCTGCACTCGTGTCCTCAAAGACAACAGTTGCGCCCTGGTACGCAGTCACGTTCGATGACGGCGTTCCGCCAGCGACGTCAACCGTCTGGGACGCGAATGCAACTGCTTTCTCGCCGGGTGAATTCGCGACATCTCCACTAAGATCAACTTCCAGATCGTTGGAATTGATTAGTGAAGCGTCGGGGGATCCCTGGAGAATCAGCTGGACGTTGCCAGATCCATCGTGGCTCGATGCACTCGTAGCATAATCAATCTGGCTTGAGACGTTGTCACCGTCGTCAAGAACGGTGAAGTTGTTAGCATCGATTGACTCGTTCTCGATAGGTCCATCGAACGGCACTTCTATCACTTCGCTGCCACTAACGTTTTCGTAGTGAACAGCCCCCCCAACATAGTCTTGGGAGGCCTGCTGCGCAGAAGCGCTCCCGGCGAACGCCACGGTCCCAGCGAAGACGCTGAAGACCATAAGCGCCGCGAGAATCACTGCGCGGGTCTTGTTTGTATTTCCTGTCATATTTGGTTTGGTTTCTGCATCGCAATCGCGACAGCAGCTTTCCACGAACCAACGCCGATGCGTTTGCCCGAATCACTCGGGCGGGTCCACAGTACTCGCTGATGCCACTTGGGTAGGGGTACGGTCAAACGGACGAACCCTCCTATTAAATGCTTTGTGTAACTCGAACTGCCTTGATAGTTCTTCACAAGAGGTGAGAAGCCCGCATACTGCCTATTCAAGACGTGCCGGATCCATCCCCGGTGAGACGATCTCGACCAATACGATTGGGGTGTAAACCCAAACCCAACTGCTAAGTAATTCTCACGCGCAGGTATGTATGGGCCCCCAGCGGGCAGGAGATATCGTGAGTTCTCTTGGGTAGGGAACATCCCGCCCCTGCGTTTTCACGATATTTTTGTAGTCAGTCGTGAATCCGTATATATGCCGACGCCGTCTTCAGTCGATCAGCTCCGCGAGGCGTCGTCACTTCCTGAGTGGGTCACCCCGTACGTCGCGGCCCTCATCGATAATCACGCCTCTCTTGTCGTCTCAGTCGCTCGTGCATCAGGGCGAGGTATTGGATATCTCCCAAAACAGGAACTCCGATACAAATGTGGGGAGCGTCCCGTTTTCGATCTTCTCGAACTGTACTGTGCCGAACACGGGATCGAACCCCGGATCACCGAGCAGTCGGGCACCACCTATCGGCGTTTCAAATTAGTCCTCTCCTCTCGGAGCGATATCGTCGATTTCCTCAACCCGTTGCGTCCGTATTTCGTCGTTCAAGATCGGGCCGTGCCCCTCTTAGTGGAGACACTCATTCCGGGTCTCAACCACAGGGCACACACAGACGAGGAGTCCTTCCTTGCGTGGGTCCGCATCCTCCAGACGTTTCGCGAGGAGGTCGGTCGTGCCAACCGTGCCAAGTACGATTACGAGTTCTTTTGTGACGAATTGGATGTCGATCCTGATCAGATCCACTCACAGTCGTTTGAGTGGATCAACAACGATACTCCTGCCCGCGCGATCGCGGAGGTATCCAAGTGTGAACGTGTGACTGTGGTCGACACCCTCGAAGGACTAACTGAGACAGACGACTCTCCGCGATGGATTGTTCCGTATGTCGCCGCTCTCGTCGATGTTCACTTCGATTTCGTCATTAAGATCGGTGAACAGGAGAGCCGTGCGGTCGGGTACAAAATCGATCACACCCTCCAGTACAAGGCCGAAGGCGAATCGATTATCCGTCTTTTAGAGCAGTTCTTAGCTGAGTTGGGAATCGAACCACGAATCCAAGAACAAGACGAGACGACCTACGAGCACTATGAGTTAATCATCGGACGCCGTGACGACATCACGAAACTTCTCGAAGTCGTTCGTCCGTACCTGCTCGTTCGGGGCGAGGCAGTTGGGATGCTGATTAATGAGATTCTCCCAGCGATGAATGCCGGTGCCCATAGTGAACGAGACACGTTCGTGGAATTGATTGGCGATATCGAGGCATTCCGAGAGGCTGCTGGGCGTGCGAATCGCGGTGAGTACGATCAGGAATATTTCAGAGACAAGTGGGAACTTAATTCAGGTTGAGTCGGCGAAGTCGAGAGGACCAACTCCGGTGAGACGGGTTTCTTGTTCGTTCGCCCCCGGTAGGGGCGGTTAGTCAGTCCCGTCTTGGAAGCCAGGAAGAAGTCGGAGCTCTTTGGCTATCTGTCGCCTTCGAGCGCTTATGTCAATTGTTCGTGTGAATGTCGGATTCGCTTTCGAGACAGTGTACGTTTCGCCCTCAAAATCTCTCTCCTCCTCGATGACAACCCCGCGCTTGAACACATCTAATGCTGCCTGGTCGTGGAGTATCGTCAGGGTCGCCCGTTCCTTGATCAGCCGTTCCCGTCGCTCCTCCGGGACGTCCGGCGCGTGCTCCTTTGCCGTCTCTCTCATATCCTCCCGGAGTTTGTCGACGTACGCTTTCGTGTCGTCGTCGAGCCGTTCGTACGCCTTTCTCCAGTCGCTAAACCCGCCGTGTATCTCGGCGTTCGTATTCCCCTCGGGAGCGCCCCCGCCCGGGTTGCCCTCGGCGTAGTTGTTGCCCTCCAGGTGCGAGGTGTCCGTTGGCCCGGTCGACAGTCCGCCGTGGTACTTACAGCGCTCTCCTCCCGATCCCGGCGTCCCCCACCCGGCCGGGAGCTGGCACGGCTCGCCGTTCCGATTCGTCGCCCCGCAAATGTCGGAATACCGCCCGTCCGAATCCTCCGAATTTGAAAGGCTCATACCTTCTATTAACAGCAAATTGGTTCCCCCGTATGGTTAGTGTTTGTCTCTAACTTTCGGCGTCGTCGGCTCTCCGGTCCGAAAAACACCGTCTCATTCTCCTATGGGGTGTTTCGTGAGAGAGTTATCACTCCTCGACCGCGTCGTTCCCCGTCCCGAATCGGTCGGATTAGTCGCTATCTGGAGGTCCGCCCCCTCCCCTCGCGGGGTGTTTGGACGTCGTCGAGGACACCTCGGCGTCGCTTCCCCCGGTTCGGTCGGTGTCCGCGTCCCGGTTCGTAAACTCCCACGTATAGATACTATTACGTGCCAGTTGACGAACCTCGCTCTCGTCGAGGTCCTCCAGGTCGACCGGCTCTAATACCGCCTCGCCGTGCTCGCCGATTCGGTGTAACCCGTCGTCGACCCATACGAACCGCCGGCCGTCCGTTTCGTCCTGTTCCCGGTCGAGGACCCCCCGCTCTCGAAGCGCCTCCAGGTGCTCGAATACTTGTTGTCGCGAGAGGTCGACCGCCTCGACAATCTCGGCCGTCGTCGCGCTTTCGAGCGTCTCCAGCGCCCGCATAACCGCTTTCAGTCCGTCGCTCCAAGTCGATACGACTCTCCCCTCGCCGGCGATCGGGACCCACTCCGGGAGCGTGTCCGTATGAACGTACACAACACTCCCGTTTCCGTCGCGTCCGAATCGCATTACAGCCTGTAAGGTGTCGTGCTCCCGCATATGGGTAAGGACCTTGTCGCCGAACCCACCGTATGACAGGTCCGCCCCCTTCTCGTCGTTCCGTTCGACCGTCTCGCCGGCGTACGCCCCCCACTTCTTGATATAGTCGTCGCCGTAGTGATTCGAGCCGATCACCGCCCCCAGTCGCTTCTCCTTGAATTCGTTACTCCCGAGGACGTTTCCGTAGTACGTGCTCCCGTCGACGAGGTCGAGGACGTCCGCCTCTTTGTATTCACTAATCGCCGTCGACGACGTGATAAGCCCGGGCTGTTCCCCGTGTGCGTCGCCGATCTCCTCCAGGAGCGCCCCGTCGCTTTCAGTATTGACGTGCTCTTTCGAGTTGTACGGTTTGACGTATGGGGACGTCCGAACCAGGTTCAGGTTTAACGCCTCTTGGATATACTCGGCGCGTTCGTCGTCCTGGAGGACGGTCCGGTGGTTCAATCGCTCGCCGAGAGCCAACTCCCACAGCTCTTTCGTCGGCGTTCCGTCAAGTGCGACGACACCGCTCGCGTACTCCAGCGCCGGCGGTCGAAGGATCGAAACGCCCCCAGTCTCACGGTTTCGGACACCCGTCCCGACCCCGTCGACGTCCGCTTTCTCGAAGCCGTTTCCGAGGTCTTCGCCCGCGAGAATCGAAAACGCCGCTATGGGAGCGGCCGCGTGTGCGTTCGGGCTGTCGAATACCCCCGTCTCGTCGGGTTCAACACCGTGCTCCTCGAACCATAGGAGCGCGTCCGCCCGCCGGCTCTCGTCGCCCCGGTTTTCGAGGAGGTCGGTATAGTCGTCGAACGGGACCCCGTCGTGTGATTTGAGCCAGTACGACACCGCCCCTTGGAGATTCGTCCCTAAGGACGTCTCATACGCTCCGGGGAACTCGTCGAGGACGATGGTCCGACCGGACACGACTTTCTCCTCCCGGTATGCGTGTGAATAGTGTCCGATCAAAACGTCGTACTCGTCGGGGTCAAAGTCCCATTTCGCGGTGTACGGACACGTCTCGCCCTTGTGTGCTTGACACGGGAGCGGTCGCCCTAATTCGTATTCGGCGTTCTTGTGAATCTCCTTCGGCGTCGCGCCCCGGCTATACCAGTCCTCGACGGTGTCGCTCCAGTCGCCGCCGTCGTCGTGCTCGCCGTTCGCCGTATCACAGTCGCGGGTAAAACTCGGGAGTTGGTAGTACGACAGTCCGAACTCGTCGCACCACTTCTTGAGTTGTGCGTACTGCTCTTTGTGTCCTCGAAGGGTCAACACGGTAATGTCCTCGCCCGTCTCGGCGGCCGCTTTCACCGAACCGTAGGATTTGCCGATCGCCGGGAGCGCCTCGACGAGAACCCGGTCGCCGTATTGATAGGCGTCCGCTATGGTGTCCGTCGCCCGCTCTCTCGCGTCCTCCAGCGTCAGGGTGTCCGACCCTTGTCTCGCCGTGTGTCGCCAGTCGAAGCCCGTCGTCGCGTGTGAGAGGTCGCGGACGCTTTTCGAGAGAACGGCGACGGGTTCGGATTCGTGAGTCTTTCCGCCGACGTATTCGGGGATCGACGCGCCGGCGTCGCGAGCGGTGTCGACGGCGTCCCACCAGTCGCCCCCTTCGAGCGGGTCCCACGGATTCGAGATAATGCCCTCCTCGGCCGCTAAGAGTGAGAGAACACCGAACGCCTCGCCGTGTTTGTGGTCGTGAAAGACACCCTCGCCGGCCGGTCGGTGTAGACTGTCGCCCCCGCTGGAGGCCCGATAACTGGAGGGGTCCCACTTCTCCCACCCGGTCGAATCCGTCCCGACTTTGGACGTCCGAAGCCGGAGGTCGGACGGTCGAACCCGGTCGACCGCTTTCAGGACGTCCCGAATCTCGTCGGTTGTCTCGTCGGACGTGCTCGCCGTGGGTTCGTACTCCTCCAGGTCCGACCGTTCCTTGTCGGTGTCGTGAGACAGTCGTTCCTTGTCCTCGTAACCGTGCGCTTCGAGAATCGCCCGGAGCGCGTCACCGTCCCACTCGACGACGTCAAGCGGCGTCCCCGAGACGTGCTCCCCTTCGGTGATTGCGAGGTGCGTATTCGCGTATATCTCGACTGTCGGCGGTTCGTCGTTCGTTCCCCACGGTTCGGTATCAATCTCAAAAGCCGCCTGGCCTTTCCCCTCGATCGGGAGCTCTCCTTTGTAGTATGCGTGAACCCCGCTCCCGGAGGTCGACACGTCGGCGTACGTGAATCCGAGGTGCGAGAGAATCGCCCGAAACGCCGGGTGGACGTCGCCGGTGTCGGGATCTCTCACGTCGTCGCCGTCGACGAACGCATAGGGGTCACTCTCCCGCTGGATGAACGCCCGGCCGGTAAGCCGTGGATCCTTTTCGATCCAAGTGTCGACAGTTTCCCCGTCCGCATAGTTCGCTTCGAGCCCCCACTTCCAGCGGGCGTCCTTGTCCGCCGGCGCGTCCGGGTGGTTCCGATCGGCCCACGGTGCGAACGCCTGCTTACCGACTGCTCCCATCCAAACCTCGGCGGTGTTGTGCTCCGGCGGATAGCGCCCACTCGACGGATTCGTAAAGTCGGCGCTCTCCCAACTTTTGCCGCTCTCGGGCGTCGAGGACACCGATTTGTCCGTGTCAACCCCGGGGTTCGAGCCGGGAGAACCGGCCTCCTCCCCGACGGTGTCGGCGGGTTCGTCGACGACGTCCTCGGCGAGCCGAATCCCACCGAAGCCCTCGCCCTCCTCGACGAGCGTCCCGTCGTCGATCGCCGCATAGACGGTATCTTGTGCGTCGACGGGGTCGAGGTCGAACGCCCCCGCGAGCCCTTCGGCGAGCTCCAGCGCCGGCGGCTCCTCGGCGTCGATCCGGTCGAGGAGCGTCCGCCACTCCTCGCGGTCGAGTGTTCGGGTCACAGTACCACCTCGGCGGTCGTCGATCGGTGTCGAACCATAGTGTCGGGAGAAGGTCCTCGCGAGGGCGGCTCGTGATATTCCGATGCCGTGTGTGCGTCCGGGGCTTGATTCAACTCGGCCACCGCGAACGTGTCCGTACTCGGCGAGGATTCGATCGGGTAGTCGTCGGCGGTGCGTCCGTCGTCAGCGTCGGTGTCGAACATTTTGGCGTTCTAAGCCCGGTGAGGGGGGCGAATCCGGGGCGAACGCCGCGAGGGTAAAAGCCTTGAACCCAGCCATATAACGGCCAGGTAGACGGCCCATCGCGCCGTCGCCTCAATAGCACGTTTCACCCGTCACCGACGCCGGCGCGCCCACCGAGCCCATCCTGCCACAGATAACCTCGGTCGGCGTCCCGCGTCGGCCGGGGATTCGTTCCAACTACCCCGACGAGCGTCGGCTTTGAAGAAAAGCCTTCGGCCTCGGGGAGAGTCGGTTACGCTGTCACCTCCTCGGTTCCGTCTAGGAGCGTCGCGATCGCGGCGTCGTAGTTTGGGAGGTCCTGCTTCTGCTTGTACTCCCGGAGCGTGTTCCGCGTGTCGGAACCGAGTGAGATACTTGTCCGATCCATCTCATCCGCCGGGTTGCGCGGGCTATGGCATAAGCGTTTCCACCGGGCTGATAGGTCGAGGGATACAACTGGGATACAGTAATTACGAGTAATTACTCATGCCGATCCATGACTACGCTATACCCACGATTACGGTAAAGCCGGGTTACTAACTCTTACTAAGTAAGAAATCTGGTAGGTTGGTGACGCTGAGTAACGTAAAGTAACATCCGTGTTCTTGGGTCGATCGCGTCGGGCAAACGCCGTTTTGTATCGGGAGCGCGCGGCGTACTGGGGGTTTGACGCCGTCACCTATCACCGTGCGACCACCTCAACAACGGGAGGAGCCGGGAGAGTGTCGATAGCCTCAGTCGTCCGCGTCGTCGGTGTCGTCGAGGACCGTCCGCGCCTGGTGGATGTAACGACGGATATAACGAATATAACGAGCGGCGTGTACTCCTACGAAACCCGGATTCGTCCGGAGAGCGCCCATCCCTAGCGTCTGTCGTGTATGAGGTTGTTTCGAGAACGGTGTCTTTCGGGGTGTCTGTTTCACTAATGCCTGATGAAATCAAGTCAAGAATCCAGATACCGCCCCGCGTGTCGTTCGCCGGCTCCCGGCGGTCGCCGGCGTGCGCGACTCCGGGCCCCCATAGGAGGGGGCCTCTCCGTCGCTTACGGTGGGAAGACCCTCAGAAATAGGTAGGTCGGCGGGTGGGGGGTGGCGGACGAACCCGTTTACTCGTCGAGGTCGACGCCTTCGGATTCGAGAAAGTCGTGAATCTCCTCGCGTTGTTCCTCGATCGCCTCGCGAGCCTCCTCTAACTCGGCGTCACTTACGGGTAGCCGCGTTTGATTCCCTGCCATCGTTCAAATCTCCGTACGTATCCTTCTAAGTGCTCCGCTAAATGATCTTCGACGGTGTCGAGTGCCTTTTTCGCTGGGAGTGGAGGGGTTAATTCGTTACTGTCGACCTTCTCGCCGTCCCGGTATATGTCGATATGAAGCCCCTCCTCGGTTACGTCGTGGGTCACTTCGTCGCTCCCGAGATTGTCGTGATCGTACCGAACGACCGTCGCCCACTCCTCGGTAATTGGGTCGAGGAGATACTCCAGTTGCACGACAAACCGAGTGAGCTCTCCCTGATCGACGTCAATCCCGGTCCGGCGTCGAACGGGACCGCCCTCGGGAGCGGTAAATTCCTTATCGTAGTCGCGAGGGTCGTCCGACATATGGTCGATGTGTTATATCCGCCTCAGTCGGGGATTATGGGTGTGTCGCCTCGGCGTCAATAATCTTCCATCCAAACCGGCCCGCCGTAGGCGTCGACGTAACAGCGTTTGTGAACCGGGTCCTCGCGTTTGTTCGGGACGGCCTTCTCCAGGTCGACACTCTCTCCGCAAAGGTCACACTCCGCGCCGTGTCCGGCCTGTCGCGCCGATCGGGAGAGGTCCTTTGTTTCGACGTATAGCTCTTGGAGCGCTCGCGGCGTGAGCCGAACAAAGACCTTCTCGCGGTCCTCCTCGCGTCGTCGCTCCGGCGTGTATGAAAGGACCCAGTCTTGTCCGTCCTCGCCGTCGCCGGCCGGTCCTAACGCTATTGTCTGAGCTAACTCGTCCGGGACGTAGTGCCACGTATTCGATCGAAACCTCGGGTAATGCCCCTCGGGACGTGCGTCCTCGGGATTGACGGCGTCGCTCTCGTCTTTCTTATTCATCGTATTTTCCCGCTTTCGAGAGAATCCGAGCGAGCGCGTCCTGATTAACATCTTTGACGTCCTCCGGTGTCCCGGAGATATGCCGGCCCGTGATCCGGGGTCCAGCCGCTATCAAAGAACCGGAGAACGTGATTCTCAGGCTCTCCTCCGAGAGTGATAATGACAGGTTCGCCCCCGTGTAACTCTCCCGGGAGCTCCCCTCGGTATATCACTCGGATCAATCCCTCGTCGCCTCTCTCGGTAAATGAAACACCGAGCGCGTCGAGGATCGGCTCAAGTGTCGGAGCCAACTCGTCGCCCTGGAGCCCGTTTACTATTTCGAGGACGAGAAAGGGGTCGTGTCGGGTCACAGCGTACCCGAGGCCGTCACCCTCGCCGTTTTCGACCGCTTCTTTCGCCTCCTCGAAGGAAGCCAACTCTCCCCCGTCTATATCACGGGAGTCGGCCGGGTTGTGATTAAATTCGCTCTCGTCGGTCATTTGCCTACTGCCTCCCGCGTCTCGTCGTCGCCGGCGTAGGTGTACTTCCCGTATCCGCCGTCCTCGATCCCCGGGACGTCCTCGAAGCCGCGTCGAATACTCTCCCACAAAGAGCGTTCGCTCGAATAGTGCTCGCCGAATCGCTCGAATAATTCGGTTTTCAACTCGGCGCTTTTCATCGTTCCGCGCTCCCGGAGCAGTCGGACCACTTCGATAACGGCGTCTCGGCCGTGTTCGGTCTTTGGTGGGACGTCCTCCCGCTCCAGGTACGCCCGGACGTCCTCGACGAGGTCGCTCTCGTCGACGTGCTCGCGGTTTTTTTCACTCTCCGGTGTCCCCCCCGCGTCGTCGACGGCGTACGCTCGCGGCGTGTCTCGCGCTTCTTGGCTATGCCCCACGGTGTCCGTTGTATCCCTCCAGTAAACCACTCGGCGCGATACTTTCCGCCGGTCGAGGTCCCCCCGTTCGTATAACTCATTCAACTTTCGCCGCGCCGTCTCTCGCGAGCAGTCTAACGTATCGGCGACGTCCGCCGACAGGATCACCGGCCCGTCGACCGCGTCGAATACGTCTAATACGTCCTCCAGGCTCACCGTCTCGACGAACGTCCCACCCTCGCCGTGCTTTCGAGGCATACGAATCAGTACGTTATCCGTCCGATTATACCTTGTGGTGTAACCAATATGCCAAAGGCTTATGCCCTTATGTCTTATACAATATGGTAAGGGAAGATGGGCTCTCCGGGGGCGTGAAAGCGCCCGGGTGATAGGACACCCGAGCCGGTCTTTCTGGAGCAAAAGACCATGTCGACCAACGAATGTGAATCCCAAGACAGTACCGCTATCATAGACGCCGACGACGGCGCCGAGATTCTCGACGACGACGGTCCCGAGTGGGTCGGTCCCTTCACGGAATACGACCGCTACGGGGAGCCGACCGGCGCCCGGTTCGTTCGGTGTCCCGAGTGTGGCGTCGAGGTCCTCGACGACGAGCGGTCCTTTCTCCTCGCGTCGGCGCCGACCGAGCCGTCTCCCGCGCCGGTCTCGCTCTTATGTAGAACTACGGAAAGCCCCCATAACAAGGCAGTCGATGGTGATATCGACGGATGCACCTGTGAGATTCAGCGATCTAACGATCCCGAATGTATGAGCGGCCTGTTCCAAGCCTTGCTTGGACAGGCCGCGGAACTTCCGCAGCCACGGTTGAACAAGCGAAAACAGGCATTCTGCCTGATTGATGTGGACTCCGTCAGGCGATACGTACCTCTCTTTGTGGACGACCGTTCGGTGATCCCGGTCCATCTCGCGGTACGCTTGGAGTCCATCTGTCCAGACCTCTCCCAGCCGCTGGGAGAGGTCTTCAGCTTCCTGAATCACTGGCTCAAGATCGCCTTCGTAGTCGATCCCGCGCTGTCCGCGAATCACACGAAGTGAGTCGCGGCACGCCGCGACGAGCGTCAGCTGGTCACCGTGACGCCCTCGCCAGCGTGATCGGCCAGTCCGCGACGAGCCGCCGCGAGAACGGCTGTTTCGCGGCGGCTCTTGACCTTTGTAACCAGAACAGACTTTGCCAGATTCGTCGACCTGTGTCGGTCCATCGACGGTCTGGTTAAACAGTTCCCAGGTGAGGCGGAAGCCGCGCTGAACCGCGGCTTCCGCCTCCCGAATCGCTGTGTGAATGGTTTTGTAAGCACGACCGAGCAGCGGCGCAATCTGGTTGATGCTCAGCAGTGTATCTGCGTAGAGGGTGAAAGCGAGAAGCACCTCTCCTGCGGTGAGGTGCTTCTCGTGAAATGGCGTTCCATGAGTGTATACTGGCTTAAATTCGCAATTACGACACCGAACTCGGTCGTGTTTCTCCCACGTCATAATGCTCTGGTGACCGCAGCGAGGACAGGATGTATTCTCCCAGAACTGCTTGAGCCGCCGCTCGATGCGGGCATCGAGCGGCTCGGTGTTGATCTCGATAACTTCGAGCTCGATCAACTGCCGAAACATCCCACCAAACGCTGGCTGAGCAGAAGGCATATTGCCAGATTAGAACTGTCTGAGTGTAATTATACGGGCTTTCCGCGTTTCTACATAAGAGCGGCCGGTCTTAACCAACAGTCGGCCGTCCGCCTCGGAGGTGTTGGTTAAGCGCTCGTCGGTTCCAGCGCCGGCGTACCTTTCAGAATTAGTACCCGATTCCCGGCGAGCGTCGCCGGTTCTTTTGCGTCATTCTGTCGGGTCGCCGGCGACAGTCGCGCCGTCCGGTGGTTTGGCCTACTGTATATTCGCGTCTAAATACAGCAAACTGTATCCGTGCTATCAGTCGGTGTACCCCATCGCTCGCGCCGTGTACTCCCCGCCGGTATCGTACTCGGCGAGGAACTCCCTCAGTTGGGCGTTCATTTCTCGGTCCCATTCCTCGCGAGCGTCCCGGACGTCCGCGAGGAGGTCGTCGAACGTTTCCCAGTGCATCCCTTTCGGTTTATCGGGGAGGTGCGGGGTTCCGTTTGGGTGGGGGCGACGGTCCTCGGCGTCGGCTTTCGCGAACGCCTTTCGGTATCGTTGCTCGGCGCGTTCAAGTTCGTTCCCCGAGTTTCGCGAGGAGCGATACCCGAGGTCGTAACACTCCCGACAAAGGAACCGGTCCTGATTCGCATATATCGGGAGGTACAATTTCCCCACTCGTCGACCACAGCCGCCGGCGTCGGTCGGGCACCGGAACCAGGGGCGAGAACCCCCGAAATTACAGTCGGTATACTCTATCGGGACGAGATACGATACGTCCCGCTTCTCGCCGTCCCGTGGGGGTGTCACAGTATAGTCGAGGTATATCGCCGTCGCACGACTGTCGTCCTCGGGGTCGACGTTTTCGGCGGGAGTCGCTTCGAGCTCCTCGCCGGCTTTGAGCGCGTCGAGGTGCTCGTCGGAAAGAAGGACCATACTAACCGAAGCGTCGGGGTCGGCGGAGTCGCCCCAGGTAATCCGCCCGCCCCGTCCGGGACGGTCGACGGCGTCGGTGAAATTGTCACTATCCAGGTGTCGACACTCCTCGACGGCCGGCGTCGTCGCGTACTCCTGTCGCCCGGAGCCGAACCCACCCATCCTTAGAATAGGTCGTCGGTGTCCTCGGGATCCTCCAGTGGGGCGGTCCGATTGATCCCAGCGCCGGAGAACTCCCCGCCCCCGATCTCGACTTGTGCTTGTTTCGTTCCGTAGGACTGTGCTTTCGTAAGGCCCGCCCGGTCGAGAATCGCCTCGGCCGCTCGGATTTGAACCCGCTCGTCCTCGGCGTCGAGGAGGTCCCGGAGCGTCCGCGCCGCTTTCGGGACCGAGTCTTGTAACTCGTCGCGAGCGTCCTCGACCGGCGTCGCGTCGGTGGCAGAATCAGCCGTCGCCATACTATATTTCGGTGCTAGTTTTTCATAAATCGTTAGGGAAACTGGGGTGTCTCCCCCTGTTCTATGAGGTCGTTTCGTGAATCCGGTGTCGCATAGGGTGTTCCGTGAGAGAGCGTCGCGCCGGTCCGAAAACACGACACAACCGGTCTTTTCTTTATATGGTTTATACGGGTGAGCCGTCGCTCCTCGCCGGCTTCGATCGGCGAACCGGTCGAAGGTGTCGATTATCTCCCCCTGGAGGTCGGTCGCGAGCCACTCGAGACCTAGTATCTCAATATCGATTCAAGATGCCTCTCGAATGTCTTAGTATTCAAGCGCACTGACGCGAGCAGCAGCTCACCAAGCAGCGTCGAAAGAAATGGGAAGTCGAAAGGCCGGAATTACTTCCGGTGGTTCAGGCCGTTAGTCGCGACGGATCGCGAGCAAGGCCGCGGCGAGGAGTGCCGTGAGCGCGACGACCACACCGAATCCGGGCGTGGAGGTCGGCGTCTCAGTGTCCGGTTCCGGCGTGTCCGTGTCCGGCTCCGGCGTGTCCGTGTCCGGCTCCGGCGTGTCCGTGTCCGGCTCCGGCGTGTCCGTGTCCGGCTCCGGCGTGTCCGTGTCCGGCTCCGGCGTCGCGGTGTCGGTCTCTACCGCTTCGACGACCGTGCCGCTTTCTTCCTCAGCGCTTGCAAGAATGTTGGAGTTGACGACAATATCGTACTCGTCACCAACGTTCTGCGAGCTGAAGTCGAACTCCGCACTGAAGGAGCCATCAGGCTGGACGACGGGCGAAGCCGTCTTCAGGAAGCTCGGACTGACGCCATCCTGGCTTCGCACGCGGAGGTTCATTTCCGTGCCCGGAGCGATGTTGGTCGTGCCGCTCACTGTCTGACCGCTCGATGCGGAGACGTTATACGGCGTGTCGATCGTCACTTCCGGCTCGTTCGCGTTCCACGTGAGGAACGTTTCCTCATTTTCGTCGTCGTCGTACTGATCGTCCGGCGTGAAGTCGAACCCAAGGTCGTCCTGCACGACAGTGAAGTTCGTCTCTAGCGCCGTGTCATCATCGGATGGCAGAGCGCTTTTGGCGGTACCATCAGTGAGTTCCACGTTTTCGGTATTGACGATGACGAAGTAAGTGTCGTTAGCGCCATCCGCAACCACGGTGGTGTTGGCGTTTGCGAGACTCAGCGTCTCCGCATCCTGGTTCGCACCAGGGCTGGCTTCCTCAATCGTCAGGCGAATCGGATTATCGGTTTCGTTCAGGAACCGGGTAGTGACCTCTTCATTCTGACGTGCATCGAGCAGGCCCTCGAAGCCAGAGGCTTCGATTTGATGGACTGCATAGTCACCAACAGCAACTTCCGATGACTGGGTGATTTCGTTGTTCGCGAGAGCCTCGTTCACGTCTTCGAGGTCCGAGGGGCTAATCTCTTCTTTGCTTCCCGTCCACATACGGAGGTTGTCGGTACTGCGTTCTTCGAGCACGAGTGTTGCGACGCCGTCAGAACCACCGTCGGCATCGGCTGGGT
>Ga0207718_101179_pt1 | contig 15076 bp, 12 predicted proteins | sample A23M2SouthBayCA_FD_187749 | JGI IMG/M metagenome (GOLD analysis project Ga0207718, IMG submission 187749) | Aerobic enrichment media microbial communities from Eden Landing Ponds, California, USA - A23 M2 (SPAdes) | ecosystem: Environmental > Aquatic > Marine > Unclassified | place: Emeryville... | reverse complement strand
ACGTACCCCGACAGCGCCTGGAACGTCTCGTCGGTCCCGATGTACGTCACCGTGAGATCGTCGTCGTCGGTGAAGCGAATCGGCGTGTCGACGACCAGTAACGATTCACGCTGGAGTGTCAGCGCCTGACGAACCTCCTCCGTCGGCTCGAAGTGGCTCACGGCCATCCAGCGGTCCTCGCCAGCGGTCAAGTAGTTGCGAACGTGTGGGGACGTCTCCATGATCTGTCTGTACCGCTCCTGGCTGCCACTGGCTTCGGCGAGCAGCAGAACAGTATCGTCAGCGAGCAGTTCGACGTGGTGGATGGCCCGCCGCTCGATAGCCGATTCGTCGGTCAGTTGCCCCCCGAGTGGATGAAACGCGCCATCCCCCTCGGGTTTGACGACCACCGTGAGATACCGCATAGGCTTCCTCTGGGACGCGTGGGAGTAAATTGTCACGAAGCGTTGCCAGTGATCGCTGTCGCGACGTACCGCGACGACCGCACGAGTGGGTGCGGTCGATGTGGAACGACCCCCATCGATAACCCTCCTCACGAACGCAATCGCAGAGAACCGGACGAACGGGACGAACGCCAGGGGGACTCGGACGGGATCAGTTCTCCTGAATCGCGTCGATGACAACTGTGGCCCCCACAATCGGACCGACCGGGACTGAACTGCGATCGCGAATCGTGACCTCGTATCGGTCGAACACTGCGAACCCGCTCTCGACGGTCCCGACGGAGGACCCTTCCGGATCAGCGATCTCGAACGAATGGCCGATCCACTGGCCCGCTGGCAACAGCTTTCGCGCCAGCGTGTAGAGCGCGCCTCGCGAGTTGATCGTGGCCAGGATCGATTCGTCCTCCGCGTCGCGGATTCGCCAGGTGTCCTGCACGAGCGAAACGTCGTTGTCCAGCACGACGAGATCCTCTCCCGTCTGACCGTCTGTGAGCAGATAGTCTCCGGCGATGTCCCAGTTTCCAGTGGCCTCGACAGTGAACAGTTCAGTGCCGTCGGTATCGACGAAGGGGAACGTATCGTTTCCCTCGTACATCTCGTGAGTACAGCGGAAGATCGTCTCTCCCGTGACGTCTCTGGCCTCGTATTCCGGTCGAAAGTTCTTGTCTGTCCCCGTCTGCTCGACAGTGTACTCGGTCCCGGAAAGTCCGAGTGAGCTGATTTCGTATCGCTGAGGGTCCCGCATCATGTGTGACGGTAGGTCGATCATCCATGTAATTCCAGCACGACTGTTTCACCGCGAGCAACAGACTGGTGGGATCCGTACCGACAGATGAACGATCGCACTCTGCTCGCGTCGACACGGTCGCCACGGATCGAATCCGCTGTATCTCCACGCGCTCTCACTTAAATAACAGCGCTGATGAGGCAGCGCGCCTACCGCTGTCCGTCGGCTACCATTGCTCGTGAACGATGCAACGTCAGCGACAGTCGACCGTCGACGAAGACGTGGCGAAAGCGGTCACGACTCTCCACGACGGCGCCGTCGTCGGCCGTGACTCACACGAGAATGCCTCCGCGGTCGCGATCCGGGCCGATCGCGTCCAGCAGGTGCTTTCGACGCTTCGCTCGGAGCTGGGGTTCGATCACTGCTCCTGCGTGACAGCTCAGGAGTACGCAGACCGCTTCGAGACGGTGTATCACCTCACCAGCTACGACGACCGGACGCGCGAGTTCTCGGTCGTCGTTCCGACGGCGAAAACCGACCCCGTAAGCGAGTCGGCCGCGCCGGTCTATCCGACGGCCGAGTGGCACGAACGGGAGGCCTACGATCTGGTCGGGATCGAGTACGCCGACCATCCGGATCTGCGGCGAATTCTCTTGCCCGAGACCTGGCAGGGCCATCCGCTCAGAGCGGACTACGACCAGAACCGGCCGCAGATCGTGCCGCTGCGTGAGCACGCCAACCCGCTCCAGGACGACCACCGCGAGGGTGGGACGGACACGATGTTCCTCAACATCGGGCCACACCACCCGTCGACCCACGGCGTGCTCCATCTGGAGGTGACGCTGGACGGCGAGCAGGTGGCCGACGTCGAGCCGGACATCGGGTACATCCACCGCTGTGAGGAGCAGATGTGCCAGCAATGTACCTATCGCCACCAGATCATGCCCTATCCCGATCGGTGGGACTGGGGCGGCGCGGGCCTGTGCAACGAGTGGGCTTACGCCCGCGTCATCGAGGACCTGGCCGACGTCGAGGTTCCCGAGTACGCCCAGGTCATCCGGACGATGTGCGCCGAACTGTCGCGCATGCTCAGCCACTTCCTGTTCACCGCGATGTACGGGCTGGACGTCAGCGGCGAGTTCACGGCCACGTTCATGTACGGCTACCGGGATCGGGAGGTAATTCAGGACATCCTGGAGGACCTGACCGGCCAGCGGCTCATGTTCAACTACTTCCGGGTCGGCGGCGTCGCCTGGGACGTTCCAGAACCCCGTGCGGAGTTCTTCGAGAAGGTCCGCGCGTTCACGAGCGACCTCCCGCGAAAACTCGAAGAGTATCACGCCCTGCTGACGGGCAACGAGGTCTTCCAGCTCCGCTGTGTCGACACCGGCGAACTCTCGCCCGACGTTGCCAGAGCCTACGGGGTCACGGGGCCGGCTGCTCGCGGGTCGGGTATCGACTACGACCTCCGGCGAGACGACCCCTACGGCTACTACGACGAACTCGACTGGAACGTCGTCACCGAAGACGGCTGTGACAACTTCTCGCGGGTGCTCGTCCGACTTCGGGAGATCGAGGAGTCGGCGGCGATCGTCGAGCAGTGTGTCGATCTGCTCGAAGCGTGGCCGGCAGACGAGCGCGCCCTCCAGGCCAACGTGCCGCGGACGCTCAAACCGACTGGTGAGTGCTATCGGGCCGTCGAGGGTGCCAAGGGCGAACTCGGAATCTACATCCGCGCGGACGGAACGGATACCCCTGCGCGATTCAAGATTCGTGGGCCGTCGTTCTCGAATCTGTCCGTGTTGCCGGAGATGGCGGAGGGCGAGTCCGTGGCCGACCTCGTGGCGACGCTCGGGAGTCTCGACGCGATCATGGGCGAGGTGGACCGATGACCCCCACGGAGTTGTGGAGCGCCGACACCGACCAGCAGGTGACCTGTCTCGCCTGTGGCCAGACGCTCGACCGTGAGGAGGCTCGCGAGTACGACAAATACGGCGACCGCTGGGATCGCGATGGCAAGACCTTCGAGTATCTCTGCAAGCCCTGTGACCGTGATCGCTGTCACCAGCCTCGCGACGGACTCGAAGCGACGCTCGTCGCGGCCGACGCCGGCCGAACCGATCGCGAATCGTTCCTCAGACGGTACTGCGAACTCGACGCCGGCGATACCGAGTCGGCCCGGAGGCGCTCCTGACGAGCGATTACGACAGTGACAGGTTCACGCTGTCGAGAACGCGTCCCTGAGACGGCCGATCCCGTCGACGACCGCCCGCAGTACGTCCCGCAGCCCGGGCACGCCGTCGTGAATCCACAGCGCGACGGCGAGGACGAACAGCAGGATCTCGAACCCGCTGGTGAGCGTGACTTCGAACGCGAGGAAGTGCTCGACGATCCCCGCAGACTCCGAGGGATATTCGATCGGCTCGATCAGCGGCCAGCCCAGGAAGCCGACGTAGTACCACTCGCCGGTCAGTGCGGGATAGAGCGCGTCCGTCCCGAGGTGGGTCAGGTAGCCCGTCGCCAGCGCTGCCGCGACTCGGCGTCTCCGCCCGTCTAACACCACGATGAGGCCGATCAGTAGCGGGAGGGCGAGGACCAGCGAGTGCCCCAGCGAGCGCCCGTTCGGGAGTAGCGGGATCGTCCACGCGAAGGGCTTGTCGATCAGATCTGGCAGTTGCGTCCCGACTGCGAGCGCGACAAGCGAGACCGTCGATCGCGCTCCGTTCGAATCGAGCGCGCGATAGACGAGATAGCCGGCGGCGAGATGTCCCCAGGGCCACATGACTCGCTCTGGGACGCGGGGACACTTACGCGTTCCAGTTTTGGTTCTGTCGGCGGCGATGTCGACACATTCTAAGGCGATTCAGCGCAAACTGGATGTGAATGGCGACGCCTGGACTCGTTAGATCGAGACGATCGACGATATCCTTGAGATCGTCGTCGAAACTCAGGATGTCGTAGCTCTTACCTCCGGTCGGAACTATCTCTAGGCCTACAACTCTTTGAGTCTCAGGTCAGTATTCTCTTCTAGCAGCAGCCGACATCAGCCACTGAAGCAAAACGCAAGACTGAGAGCGATTATGAACCAAAATCCCAGTCCATTACCACTCCGATCACGGACTCAGAAGCGTTCGAACACCCCGCTAATAGAGAATGGGAGGTCCCGAAACGTGAACTAGGACGGTCTTGCAGAGGGCGCAAATAGGTCGACAGCAGGGCTGAAACGGACGCTAGCGAGCGAATCAGGAGCAGCCGGTGATAGCGAACTCTCGAGAGCACCCCCGAATATCCACTCTTTTAGTTCCATAATCGACTCTCGTCTTTCGGTTTTGAATTTTATCGAACCGGGCCGCGTCTCGCCAGACTGTCTCGAGAGTACTGTAGGAGGCGGTGCAGATATCACAGCGCACACAGACACTCCAGAGAGGACCCACAACCCCATATTTCTCTGTTTTCGATACCGAGACGATTCTTGCGGAGCGCGGGATCGAGTATGACCTGCTGGACAGATGAACCGGGCGAACAGGCAAGCTCGTGAGCGAAAACCACAAGACGGAGTCCGATTATGAATCGGACGAGGAATCGAGACAGTTACGAAGCCACTCGGCGGGGTAGACGGCACTGAGTCCGGGCGTGTCGATCCGGAACTGTTGTGGTGGCGTGGTCTTCGCATAGGTCTTCTCGACGCGTGGGGTGCCATCCGGTGGGTCGTTGAGTGCTTCGAGGATGGTATGCGCATCGGCCTGTCGCGTGACGATCCAGATGGCTTCCTCGGGATCACAGGCAGCCATCTTATCGAAATCCTCGGGGATTGCCTTGCGGGCGTCGTGATTGATGCGCTCGGCTTCGATTGCGATGACGACCGTGCCAGTCTCGTCGAGACCGGCGACGTCGAGGCGGCGGTTATTGTATGCATCCGCAGCCTCGCTGACCGACTCTGCGTCGCTACCCATCGCGAGTGAGGCGGGGACAGTCGTGGTGTCTTCGCCGTCGAGTTCATAATAGGGGATGACGTCGACGACGGGGGAATCCGGGTCGGCGACGTACTCGGCTTCGAGATAGCGTCGGCCGACTTCGACGGCGAGGACGTGCAGACTGGATTCGTCGAGATCACCCTTTCCATGACCGAAATCGACACCCTTGCGATATCCCTCGCCGATCGCCTGTCGGCCAGCGGCCGTCACGGTATAGAGACGATGGGGGTGATCGGAATCGTGTCTGAGAAGGTCGGCTTCGATGAGGTCCTCGATCGCATCGGCGTCGATACCGACGTATTCCTGGATGCGGAGCATCGAATCGCGAAGAAGATCGTATTCAGAGGGGTGATACCGGAGTTGCTGGGCGTTGTAGACTGCCTGTAAGAACATGAGCTGGTGGTCGTGCCAGTCACTGGCCTCGCGTTCGTCCGGAGAGAGCTTGAGATTTAGCTCACAGATCGGAATATCGTCTCTATCGACGGCAGCGAGAGATGCACAACACTCGATCGCACGCAGCATCCCATCGAGAGAGGGATCATAGCGGCTATCACACTCGGTACAACGGAGTGCATGAGTCGGGCCCTCGTACTCGACGGTCGGTGGGAGACGGCGGGTGTGAGGGAGGGCGCTATCGACGCGAACCAGGCTGGGGTCGATCTCCGAGGGTTCGCTATCGGTCCCGCTCGGCACGGAGACAGTGAGGCCAGCCGACTCGAGCGTGTGCGCTTCGACCGCAGAGACGGCTGCCTCGAAGAGCACTTCCTCACCGGGCGAAAGGGGGCGTGAGCCTGCAGCATCACCTGGCGGGAGCGGTGCGGATTCGAGGACGAACGGTCGGGGCTCGGGGGCATCGAACTGCGCGGGGAGCGAGCAGAGCCACTGGCCGCGACGAAGCGCTCGCAACCGATTGCCGACCTCGACGGCGGGCATGTCGTCGGTCGCCAGGCGATTGGCCAACCCGCGATCGAACGGGACGTTTCCCGTGACGATCGTCGAGACGTTGTTGAGGATCTCCTCGTAGGCGGTTTCGTCGGCTTCGCGAAGCTGGGCTGGAAACTGCATAGCCAGCGTCACCGCACAGTCAAAACCGCGTGACTGTGAGAGCAGGCGCTTCAACAACTGCGAGACGGCGATCGAGGACGCCTCCTCGACGTAGAGCGTGACGAGCGAATCGCCTGACTCTGCAGCGGGTGGGTCACTCGAATGTTCGTCTGTTGTATCTCCCGAGCCTGGGGCTGTCGATCCATCGACACGCTTGCGTCGACGCAATGCACTCCAGAGATTCGAGAGAATGACTAGCGCGAGGACGCGCTGGGCTTCGCTGCGGAGCCCGCCCGTATCGAAGATGACGACGACGTCTTCGTCGAGATAGTGTGCGAGGTCGAAATGCGGATCACTGGAGGAGGCGTACATGCCGGAGTGTGGCGCGCTGTCTGAGCGGTCGAGATCGGGCACGTGATCGAAGATACGGGCGAGGCGTTGATCGACGGGAATCTTTTCGATCCTGTTTGCGACGCCGGCCATGATCTCGTCGAAGGTTCGGGCGCGGTTGGCGACCAATCCACCTAACATGCGTTCGAGGTCGTCATCCGACACGGCGGGCGCGGACTGGCGTTCGTGCATGCGTCTGGCCTCGCCGTGGAGGTCGCGATGGGAGAAGGCGTCCGCGCCGTTGATCGGGTCGAACATGGCCTTGACGAGATAGCGAATCACGTCTGGCGAGCGGACGGCTTGCTCGAAGCGATCGCGGCCCATGAGCTGGGTAAGGATCTCGATATAGTGGTCCGTCCGGTCTTCGACGGCCGTGGTTCGCGAGATGCCGGCGTCGAGGTCGGGGCGGATATCGAAAAACGAGAAGGCAGGCAAGAGGGTGGCACAGTCGAAATAGAGGACGTTCTCGAGACTGCCGTATCTCGCGTAGTGGGCACGGAGATATTCCTCGGGCATGCCATCTCCCTTGGGATCGATCAGGATGGAGGCACCGTCGGTCGCCTCGTGGTTGTCGAGGATGGCGTTCAGCAAGGCAGTCGATTTCCCCGAGCCGGTCTTGCCGAACCAGGCAGTATGGAGCGCCTGGAGTGTCGGTGGGAGACGGAGTGGCTGTTGGGTTGCACGACTGGTCTCTTGTAGACCGAGGGTGAGACCGGGTCCCTGATAGGAAGCGAGTTCGCTCAGCGGCGGATCGGGAACTCGCGTCCGTTCTCCAGGTGTGACGCCGAGGGCGCGTCTCGCCCCCGTGGTGAGTGCCGTTCCGTCGACGAGGCAGAAACTGCCGATCTCTTCGGGGTCGGCGACGACGGGGCGTCGACGCCAGGGGAGGCGACGACGTGTGACTGTGCGCTCACGGATCGATTCGAGCAGCTGGGTCGCATCGTTTTCGTCCACGTGGACGGCCTCGATATCGTACGTGGTGTGGCCAACTGGTGCAAAGGCCGTCTCCAGGTCGGCGATGCGGGTGTGGGCTTCCTCGCGTTCTGTGGCATCTCTCGGAAGCGCGATAGCCCTGATGAAGAGGTCGAAACACCGCCGAGTATCTCGCTCGCGAAGTTCCTCGATACGCCGCCGTTCGCTCTCGGTCAATTCGACCTCGTCCGGGTCGGGCTTGCCGACGAGGCTGTTGATGAGCTTACCCGGGAGAGAGTCCTGCTTGCGCTCGATATCGAGGCAGCGCTCGTCTGCGGCGGGCGTCCAATCCTCGCGCGGTCGGCAGAGGCACTGAAATACCATGGGCACACTCGACGACGCCATCGTCTCGACGACACTCGTCAGGGGGATTCGCTGATGTGCAGAGTCGCCGTAGAACTCGCTGAAGCGCGTGAGTCGGGTTTGCCAGTCCTTGCGGTGTGCAAGGCGTGGGCGAAACTCGAGTCCGACCGGTGGCGTCTCCGGGTCGCTATGGAGCACGTGGTCGGGTGCGATCGTCCTGGTACTCTCGTAGGTGTCCGGAAAGAGCGTCGTGAGGTGCGCTTCGAGTGCGTCCATCTCGTCTTCGATCGCGATATCGTAGGTGATTTGCTCGGTGATCGTGGTGAGTCGGAACTCCAGGGGTTTCGGGTTGGCTCGCCACCTCGTCGCGGACTGCACCAGTTCGTGGAGGCGGCGAAACTGTGCGCTGATCGTGGCTGGCTCTAACGACGACGATGCTGGTGTGATCCGAAAGACGGTGCGTTCGTCGTCTGCGACGGCTGGTAGCTCCTCTTTCTCCCCCACTCTGGACATTGCGTTCTCCGTTGTCTGCAAGCGAGATAACTGCATCTATTGGTGGGTTTCGGGGAGGGGAGTGCGTGGCGACTCTCCCTTGGGACGTGTGATGGCACAGCGATCGTCAACCTCGAAAGCCCTCAGCGCGTCTTCGCGCGGGCCGGTTGCCCGCGCGAATGGTCCGAGAGAGCTCTGCTCTCTCGCTACTCGCGGCCGTTGCGCAGGATATCCTCGCTGCTCACGGGTCGCTTTGCTCCCGTTCGCTCAGGCCGAGACTCTCACTTCGTTCGAGTCTCGCGCCGCTCAGATAGCGCCTGCGCAACGACTCTCTTCCAGCGCGAGCGCGCTTCGCCCTTTCAATCCACCAGGAGTGTGGACGTGTCTGTTCCTGAGTCGGCGTGTTCGGGTACCCCTCGACATGGGTGCACCAACTCGTTCTCGCACATATATGAGTGTCCGGAAGATATATTGAAAGTGCCCACATACAGATAGCTATGACTGAGTTTGACCCTGCCCCGCAATCCGACGATCCACAACGCCGGTGGCAGGCGGGAACAGACACGTTTGGGCGTGTCTACGATGTCATTCTCGGCGTGACGTCTCCAACGGCGTACACTGAACTCGCCGAGCTTGCAGACTGCTCCCCGAACGCCGCAAAAAAACACTTGGAGCGATTGGCGGAGATGGGGATCGCCCGAGCAGAGAGAGACAGCCGTCCAGTCGCATTCGAGCGAAACGAGGGATATCTCGAATGGCAGGATGCCAGTCGGATCGCCACAGAACTCTCGCTGGATGAGATTATCGACCGCGTGGAGGAACTCGAGGCAGAGCGCAGGCAATACGAAGCGACATTCCAAACATCCGATCCAGCGGATGTCTCAGTGTTTGAGTCCAGTGATCACGGGACCGTCCACGAGCGGATGGTCGAAGTCAGCGAATGGCGGGGTGTGATTCGGGCCATTCGCCTGTATGAACTGGCTCGCCAGCTTTCTCAGAACGACGGCCATCTGATTCCAGCCTAAATGAGCGGCCCTCCAGACGGTTCGGATTCCCTCTCGACAGGCCCACCGGACCGACAGACGTTACGCCTGCTAGAGCGGCATCTGCGGTCGGAGTCACTCATTGCTGAGACATCGTTCGATCCGGACTCGTACGAACCCAGATTGCTTCAGGGATTCCTGGATTCTGATAACTATCCAGACGCAGTATCAGTGGCGAGACTCGATATCCGGTGGTTCACCACTGGTGATTTCTCGCTGCATTATGTGGAAGAACACGAGGATGGAACCCGATGGGAGTGTCGCTGGGACCGACATCCGAACACCCACAACTCTCGGCTGCATTTCCACGACCCGCCCTCAGCAACCGACGTTTCTGACCTCACACTCCCTTCAGTCCATCCACTCGAAGTATACTCCACAGTGCTCACTGCGATAGCACAACGCATCGAGACGCTGTGGTCACAGTGATACAGATCCAGAGAGATCGATCCGAACTCTCCTCAAGCTCTTCTCATAGTGACACCGTGCGAACTGTCTACTCGCCCCGCTCGCCTCTCGTGGCCAGACACGGTGTTCGCTACGCTCACACCGTGCTCGCTCACTTCGTCAGTGCCAGCGGGGTAGTCTCTTTGGTTGCTCCGCCACTGGCAGTGTTCGTGCACAGGGTTAGAGATCAGAGTATTATAGCTCAAACTATTATAGTCTAATTACTAACTCCGGAGCACCTATGTGTATCCCACAACGACTGATGGCATGGGCCAGTTCGTCAATCGTATCGAGGAACTCGACCGGTTGGAAACTCTCTATGAGAGTGACGCTGCGGAACTCGCAGTCATCTATGGACGGCGCCAGATCGGGAAGAGCGAACTCGTTCGCCAATCGATTGCCGACCGCGACGAAGCCGTGTACTACCAGGCAGTCCAAGGGACGGAAACGACACAGCTCAGACGGTTCGTCGAGGCGGCAGCGACGACCTATCCAGGCATCACAGACGTCAAAGAAGAGTGGGAACCACTCTTGACGTACCTCACCGACAGAGACGCTATCATCGTCATCGACGAGTTCCCATACCTCATCGAATCGAACGAGGGCCTTTCGTCGGTCGTTCAACACCTGTGGGATACGGCTGTCGAGGAAAGTCGGGCGACGCTCGTACTCACAGGCTCTGCAATCGGTATGATTCATACCCATGTTCTCGATGGCGGTGCGCCACTGTACGGCCGGGTGTCCCAGACACCGAATGGACGCCTCGAACTCACCCAGCTGCCGTTTCGTTGCATCCAGGAGTTTGTGCCGACGTACGACCCCGAAGAGCGAGTATTGGTCTATGGTGTCTTCGGCGGGACACCTCGGTATCTCGCACCACTCGACCCATCACGGAGTCTCGGAGAGAACATCACGCGGCTGCTATGCGATCCGGATGGCCCACTCCACGACGAGCCCGAAACCGTCCTCCAGATGGAACTCACCGAGGTGAACACGTATTTTTCCGTGCTGGAATCGATGGCCAGCGGGAACCGCAGTCGAAACGAGATCGCACAGGGAGCCGGCATCGAGAGCACCAACACGTCATACTATTTCGACCGGCTGGAGACGCTCCGCGTCATCGAGAAACACCACCCAGCACTGGCTGACCCGGCACGCAGCAAGCGGACGCGATACCAGATTCGAGACCCGGTATTTCGGTTTTACTTCCGGTATCTCTACGGTCGAGAAGGGAAGTACGAACTCTACGGCGAGAACGCCTACGCGGACCTGATCGAACCGGAATTGCCCGACTTCGTCAGCGACACGTTCGAATCGCTCTGTCACCAGGCAGTGCCAGCGCTGTATCCAGACTACCAGCTCACCCAGGTGCCACGCCAGTGGTGGTACAAGAGCCGTGAGGTAGACGTCGTCGCACCAACTGCGGAGGCGACGCTGATCGCTGGCGAAGCGAAATTCACCAGCTCTCCGCTCGGATATGACGTGCTTTCGGGTCTCGAAGACGACGTGGAGCACATCGACTGGACACCTCTCGGCGGTGGTGAGCCGACGTATGAATTCGCCTTGTTCAGCCGCTCTGGGTTCAAACGCTCGGTCGAAGAAGCTGCAGACGAGCGTGATGATCTCCGTCTCTTCGATCTCTCCGATATCGTTGCCGTTCTCGAAGATGGAGTCGGGTATTGATATCCGGGCAAGTTGTTGGGGAGTCGCCCCGTCATCTGCTCGCCCCGCTCGTCTTTCGTGGCCAGACGCGGTGTTCGCTACGCTCACACCGTGCTCGCTCACTTCGTCAGTGCTAGCGGGGTAGTCTCCTCGGTTGCTACGTCGTTTCCAAGATGGCGCTCATACGGGGTTCCACATCATCCCAAATATACGTGAATTAGTCATGTGGGATCCACTAGTCATAAGATATATTTCCGACCGAATGTATATCTTACACACCACACGCAACGGAGACACACCAGATCCATGAACCCTGACCCGATCGAAGAGTACGACGACGTGAACGAGGCGGCAGTAACTGACTGGAAACGTGAGACGACGACACGCGAGCGAATCAAGCTCGTCATCACGCGAACGACCGAGCCCACGCCAGCCTCGAAGATTGCCGAAAAAGCACGAGCGAGCAAACCAGTCGTCCGTGACGAACTCAACGAGCTCACTGAGATCGGACTGGTAGAGAAAATCGACGGTGGACAGGGCGCCCTCTACAAGCGAAACGACCAGATGTATATCTACCAGCAAGTAGTCAAACTTCACGAGGAGTACTCCGAAGACGAGTTGGTCGAGACCCTGCAAGAATTGAAACAGACCGTCCAGGAGATTCGGACGAGACATGGCGTCGAGTCCCCTGCAGAACTCGCCCAGCAACTCGACCCAGACGATCAGGACGGCTGGGAAGACCATACGACGTGGCAGACCGCCCAGAAGAATCTCTATCTCGCAAAAGCGGCGATTAGCTTCTATGACGCCCGGAAAGTGGTTGCCTGAGCAATGTCGTATCTGGCCGGAAATACGGGGCCGATCGACTACGACGCTCTCCAACGCGTTCGGGATCTTTTCCTCGAACACGAACCGCTAGTGACCCATCACGACCTGGGTGACCGACTCGATCCGCAGCTCGAATTGGCTATTTCCGTCGATGAGGGATTCGGAGACAGCCCGCGTGGGCGGTTCGATATCGTCTGGACCGAGCGTGACTATTATCATTTCCATTACACCGAAGCAGATGGGATCGATTTCCGCTTCGACCGGCATCCAGAACCACACGCTCCGGAGAAACACTTCCACGAGCCACCATCTGCTGATAGACGGGTCGCCTCGTGTATCGAGGTCGAACAGGTGGAGATCGTCACTCGGGCTGTATTGAAATGCTGGCGGACAGCCCTCAACCGTGATGATCCATCGCTGGTGAACACGCAATCGAATCCGCCTTGATACAGACGTGAGGACTGCGCGCCCGGTTGATCGGTGTTCTTTCTGTGGCCCACCCCGCTCGCCTCTCGTGGCCAGACACGGTGTTCGCTCCGCTCGTCAGTGCCAGCGGGGTAGTCGGTCGGTTTCAGCATCGCTGGCAGGTCAGCGCTCACATGTCCAACTTCGAGTATTCCAATGGAGTTTGCCTGTGGCTTCGGGGCTACTTTTTCAGGTGGTATTCCGCAGTCAGATCATCATCGAACGACGTTCTACGAGCCCATCGATTACTTCGATTGCGCCCTTCTCTTCCAGACGTCTCACGATATCCTGTACGTCCACGGCAGTGCAGTCGAGCTCCCGCTGCAAGTCAGTCACCGATTTCGGTTCCTCCAGCGCGTAGAGCACTTCCAGTTCCTCGTAGACGCGCTCTGTGACCTCCGCGACGCGTTCGTGCATGGGCGTCGTCAGATTATGTTGTTCGGTGAGGTCAGTCAGTGCCTCATTGACGTATGTCACAAACAGTTCTTGATTCAATAATTCAATCTGTGTCTCAAGTTCGTCTTCGATCACGTCAAAATCGAGCCCGGTCTGGATCAACGAAAACATATCCTCTATATCGTCCACACGGCCAGCGACTGCTTTGAACAGGAAGATGTCTTCTGGACTCACGAGCTCGACCACAAGATCGCCAGGGTCGAGATATCGTTCGCTCCGCTCACGGATCCCAGGAGACAGAATCAGCTTATCGATCACCTGTTGATTGAAGATGTCGATTCGACAGCCATCTTCGTTCTCGAGGATTCGCTGTGCACCGAGTGCTTCGTATTCTTCGTTTGGCTCTCGGACGACTTCGTATCCCAGTTCGAGAAGCGCTGCCTGCAGCTGAGCGAGATCCTCGCCAGCGGAGACGATGAGATCGATATCCTTGGTCGTCTCCTTGAGATCACGAAACGCCATCGATCCTCCGCCGATCAAGAAGACGGTAAGTGGGTCGTCCAGCTGCTGGCCGATGCGCTCGAGTTCTGATCGGATGTACGAGCTGTCGAATCGCGCTCTCATAGTTCGACACCGTACTCTTCAGCCAGTTCCCGAAATTCCTCCCACTCGGGAAGTCGAGACGTCCGCTGTTCACCGCTCGTCTCAAGATACGCACGGAGTTTGTCGACGATATCCTCGACACCGTACTTGTCAGCCTGTGCTTGCAGCTCCTCAGAGTCGATATCGACGTAGCTGAGCAAGAGCAAGCAGTACGACTGGGATCGTGCGCCAGAATCGGTCACGAGCATATGACAGCACAGTACCTCCGGCGAGAGCTCACTCGTCGACTCAGAATAGTAGTAATACCTTCGTTCACGTGCTAACAGCGGGAGGTCGTATCGCTGAAACTGGTCTGGCCCTGTTGGAGTGAAGCCCTCACTTTCGATCGTCGTTGGCGTTTGAACGAGGAACTCGTCGAGAGACTCCCAGAGGATCGTGTAGGTGTTCGTCTGTTCTTCGATAGTCTGGCGATGGAGATGATGGGCGAGCTCATGAGCGAACGTACTCAGCTGTTCGAATCCGTCGTTCAGTGCGTACGCACCGTCTTCTGTCTGGTAGACGATTCCGCGATGTTGCAGCGGGTCAAGTGCACGGTGGACGGTGCTCCTGTGGACATCGGCGTGACGTGCGAGATTGGGCGCAGTTCGTGGGGTGTCGAGATAGTAGCAAACACGGAGGGTAGCCCCTGACAACAACTCCGACCAATCGATGTGAGCGTACTGCTGAGCGAGACTCGCTAACAATTCGAGTACCTTTGCGTCTGACGGTCGAATCTGCTTCGTTTTCCCCTCTCGACTCGTCTCGACGAGGCCAGCCGTTTCTAGCCGGTCGAGGAGTTCAGACGTGTAGCTGAGACTCTGATCCAGCTTCGTTGCGAGTTCAGAGACCGTCTGCTCACCGTGGATGGCACTGAGGGCGCGAATTTCGCCTTCGGTGAGCATTCTGTTGCATAATAGCGAACCAATTTATAAATAAGTTCGGTATTTTGCAACATATTGCCGACTCGGTCAGGACAGATGGCCTCACTTGTTGGAAGATTGTTGGGATATCGGCTCTTTCCCCGGACGTTGAGCCTGGTTGACCAGTGTTTTATCGACGGCCCGCCCCGCTCGCCTCTCGTGGCCAGACGCGGTGTTCGCTGGCGCTCACACCGTGCTCGCTCGCCCTTTCGGGACGCCAGCGGGGTAGTCTCCTCGGTTGCTGCGCTCGCGTGGCGTGCTCACAACGCGAGCAGAGTACTCCCGCTGGCCGCTCGCACTGGCCACTCCACCGGGTCACTCGCTTCGC
>Ga0207718_101177_pt1 | contig 15084 bp, 11 predicted proteins | sample A23M2SouthBayCA_FD_187749 | JGI IMG/M metagenome (GOLD analysis project Ga0207718, IMG submission 187749) | Aerobic enrichment media microbial communities from Eden Landing Ponds, California, USA - A23 M2 (SPAdes) | ecosystem: Environmental > Aquatic > Marine > Unclassified | place: Emeryville... | reverse complement strand
GCTGGGTGGCGTCCCGCGACAGGGCATCGGTCGACCAATGAAAGTCGGCAAGGAGGAACTTGCTGGGTTCATCCGGGCCTTGGACGCGTTCAAAGCGGAGGATCACGACGCACGCCAGCGCGAGTGGCGCGCCCGGTCTGAGCGTATCGCAGCGACCCTCGATTCGGTGGCTGGCGTTAGAACATCGATTACCGCCGCGGACAAGACGGCCGTCGCACCCGAACTGACGGTCACAGTCGAGGCCGGCTCGGCTGGGATCTCGGCCACCGAGATCGTCGGTGCTCTCCGGCGCGAAGAACCACGCGTCTTCGTCGGCGCGGACGACCTTCCAGAGGCGTTCACAGTCAATCCCATGTGCCTCACCGACGAAGAAACCACGTACGTCGATGAACGCATTCGGGCACAGTTCGACGCGTAGTGGCCGCAGTAGTCACGGGAATCGATCGGTATCGATCCATTTTCGAACGTCGGTGAAGTTGGGCGACAGCGAGCAAATGGATGTCCGGGATTGGGAACGACAGTGCAGCAACCGGTGCACGTCCGAAGTGAGTGCGTCTGACCGTCGCCGAGCAAACAACCGGGAGCTGAGTGGAGTACGAGCAGCCGCTACGGCGCCTCGAACTCGCCCGCCGGTACGGCAGACCGGTTCGTGAGCCCATCGTCGGGCTGTCGACGGCAGATAAACAGCGGGCTGAGGCGTACTACAACCGGATTGTGGACGCCGACGTCGAACCAGGGACGATCTGAGCGAGAGTCGTGGAAACTGACGCGTCACCAGTTGTCGTTGAGGACACGGGAGGGCGCATTAAGTTTGGCGTGAATTGCGGTGGACGGTGACGGCTTCGAGCCAGTTTTGAGCTGTCCCGAGTTCGCATTGCTGAAAATAATTTTGAACGTGTATTTTCGATATTCTATTACCTAAATGATATTTTTGATGGCACTCCGACTTCCATGTCGAATGACTAGAAATCGACAGCCATCTTCAGCGAGAACTGATCCAAGATTGTCTGCGTCATCGACGAGAAATTCAACGTCATTCAGCTGGTAGCGCCGATGTAGCTCAATGAGAAACCATCGCGCCGTCTGTTTATTTATGGTCGGATAGAGGCTTATGTGGAGAATTTCGTTCGTATACGGATCAACAGCGCCGTACAGCCAGAACTTCTGGCCGTAGAGGCGGGAGCATCTTTTCGTCAACCGCGAGTTGCTCCTTAGAGACGGTCGAGATCGGCTGTAGATCAGCTTTATGAACCCAGTTGTGAATAGCGGTGTGACTCTGATCGAGCCCTTATTGGCCGATAAAGTATATACTACACATGATGACATACACACCAACTGACATGTTATTTCTATAGTAGCCGATAGAATTTTTTACTCAGAAAATGAGGTTGCCTAGAATGGATCACCTCAACGAGATCTCCGTCGAAGAACTCCAAGAGGCGCTTGACAATGTTGACGGAAACAAGCCGACACAACGGTTGTTAGCCGCGATCGCGTACAAAAATGGCGTCACGCAAACCGAACTTGCCGAGTGGTACGATACAGAACGAAAAACGATCTACAACTGGCTCAAGCGGTTCGATACGGACGACCCACTTGAACAGGCCGTTTCTGATGCTCACCGATCGGGACGAAAGCGAAAGCTTTCAGAAAAACAGCAACAAGCGTTTGAGCAAACAGTTCACGAATCGCCCCAAGAGAGCGGTATTGACGCACCGGCGTGGACGCCGGCGCTCGCACAAGAATACCTTCAAGAAACGTACGGCGTCGAGTACTCAGTCCCGAGTTGTCGGCGGTTGTTGACAGAGGCGGGGTTGAGTTTTCAAAAACCACGCCGTTCAACCGCTGAATCCGACGAAAACGAGCAAGATGAGTTCTACGACGAGATCAGAGAAAGTGGCGGGAAATGGATGCCACAGTAGTGTGTATCGATCAAACCAGGAAATCTGTCCAAGTGGAGCCGCGTGCTGCGTGGTTTCCGCGCGACACGCGGCCTTCTGTCGAACTTTCAGGCCGACGGGACTGGACGTGCCTGCTGGGCGCGATCACCGAGAACGGTGATCGCTTTTTTCTCGATTTACAGAGTACATCACCGCCGCTCACGCAAAACAGTTCATTTTAGCACTATGTGGTGAATTCGAAGATGATCTAATTGTTGTCCTCGATGAGCACCGTACTTACAGGCAACGGCCGTCACGGACTTGGCAGCCCGTGACGACCTCGCGTTTGTGACGCTCCCCTCGTACTCGCCGGAGTTGAATCCGATCGAGAAATGATGGAGACAGCTTCAAGCAGCTCTTAGCAACCAGTTCTTCGACTCGCTCGACGAGCTTACAACGGCAATCGATATCGCTCTTGATCAACTCTCGGTACTAAATATGAGTAACTATTTCTAACGTCTACTATACTTCAATCGCTCAGTGTGACGTCCGATCTCGCTCCACAAACGACAAGTCGATCTACGTAGTACGTTCGCTGAGGCGGTCGAATTCCGGCATAGACACTCAGAAATCGTCCGTCTCATCCTCTAACTGAACGCGACCCCATAATCGCCGATAGATTATTTAGGTACCATCGGCTCTGTTGAAATCCTCAACAGGGGACATATTCTGACCCGGTTGCGGTCAATACAGGTAGTTCAGCGTCCGTAGAAGAGATACGACAATACGAGAAACCCTACTATCGGTCCTGCAACAAATCCACTCAATCCCCCGATTCGGCCACCAACAGACCCGCCAATAGCAGCCAGAATAAACCCGATAACGACACTACCAAGGATAAGAAAGGCTCCTGTCTGCCATTCCTCTAATAGATCAACCCCGCCCTTATTGGACATATTTCACACATGAAATCCCTTTCATTAATAATTTGGTGTCTATCTGCACTCTTCAGCGACCGGCTGTTTCAGGCAAGACTATATCTGAAGAATAGATTTCAACAGAGCCGTACCATCCGATGGTTCACTCGAAATCACCAGACAGGAGCGACTCCTGTGATGTGGCATTACGAACTTGATCCGCGGGAAGGTAGGCCTCTCTATAAGACGTCTACGCTGTCCTGTGTTTAGAAACGTACTGCAGCGACACGGGCGCGACGGGCGCTACTTCGACTGTCGAGCGACTAGACCTTTCAGGCGTGAGACGGTCGAAATCGGCGTCCTGAAAAAAGCGATTTCTGACATCACTCTCCCGTCTCATCATAGCAACATCTACACTGGTGTAGTATCGAGATTGGAGCGAATGGCCGACTCGTTGTGGTACCCGTCCGTCGAAGACGTCGTCACCATCCACGACGACGTCGTCGCGGAGTACCCCGATACTCCCGCCGGTGTTCGGAACCGTGGTGACATCGAGTTCGCACTGAACTACATCGAAGAGGGGAACTTCGGCTCAGCGCCGGAAACCGTCCACCAGAAGGCGTATCATCTTCTGCGGCTCCTCGTCGCTAATCACCCTTTCGTCGATGCGAACAAACGTACCGCGCTCAACGTGACGGTCGTCTTCTACTTCCTCAACGGGTATCGGTTCGAGTACGACAGCGAAGTGAGGACGATACTGAAAGCGTTCGGCACCGACGAAGCGGCCGTCGATGAGGAAGAAACCGCCGAGTATCTGCGATCCCACACCGAAGAGTTGGATCTGGCCGGTGAGATCGAAGCGTGGCGAGACGAACTCGTCCGGTACGGGCTATCGGAGTTGACAGGCGATTCGTCGGACCCGAACGATTAACGGCGTTCGAAGCGTCAGTTCAGGTATGGCCACCGAAGAAGGCGCAGAAACGACCTCTCCGCTTGACGACGTGATGGAGGAGATCCGGCGGGAACTGGTTCGGCGGGTCGCGGCGGACGACCGAGATGCAAACCGAGAGATCTACGACGCTCTCGAAGACGAGTAACTGGCGCTGTTGAAATTCGTTGAGTTGGTCGCTTTTGCACCTAATTGCTGAACAAAAATCGGGTAGTGTCACCCACAGTTGGTTGATTGGTTGATCGTATATATAATCGGTGTGCTGAACGCGGGAGATACAGGAGTATCAGCGTCTCCATACTGTTAGCGCAGCTCCCCAGCGTACGGACTGCCCTGTCTGCGGAAGCACCGTCGTGGAGTTCGGCGAACTACCGGACGAGTTGCGGGAGCGCCCGGAGGCAGATCCACGGCGGCAGCGACAGTCGGTCGACACCGCCGAGAGAAGCATACCGCCTATCCCGACTTACGTTAGGAAGACACGGCTGCGGCCAGCCGTATGCGATCCCTGAGGAAGCGACACCGGCGCGCTGACGGCTATCTACGGGATCGCATTTTTTAACTGCGCCTCGTCCTGCAGGTAGCTACGGCTCACGGAGAGGTCGTTCACGAGACCAACGGCGCTGAACGGGACGTGCGATTCGAGAGTGTTGGCATTACATTCGCCACTACGCGGACATCCTCCGTCTTACACGGCACTCCGAATTCTCTTGAAGTGCCAGAGGACGCTTCACCGTCCAGTTCGGCTGTACGCGAATGCCATTGATGCACCAGTAGGCGGTCATCTGTCGGACGAAAGCACGCGCCTTGCAGTATTACGGCAGTCACCCCGCCGCAGTCACGCGATTAGAACGATACGGGCGCGACGGGCGCGAGTTCACACTGAGAACGGATCGTCCTTTCGGGCCTGTACCGCCCGAAATCGAGGATTTCAGATCGGGGTCGTAACTGCGACTCGCGCCACAAAGAGCGATGAGTCTCGAACCAATCGACCCGGAAACAGCCGTAGAACTGTACCTCGCCCATCGCGAAGCCGAGGTGGCCAAGGCAACGCTGTACTCACACAGCTCCCGTCTCGGTCACTTCGTTCGCTGGTGTGATGAAGAAGACATAGACAACCTGAACGAACTGAGCGGACGGAGCCTTCACGCGTATCGTCTGTGGCGTCGTCGCGAGGGTGATCTCGCGCCCGCCACGGAGAAGACCCAGATAGACACGATTCGCGTCTTCGTGAAGTGGTTAGAGAGTATCGACGCCGTCGTCGACGACCTCCACACGAAGGTGCGGTCGCCCGTGTTGCGTGATGGGCAGAACGTCCGCGACGTGATGCTCGAGTCCGAGCGTGCCGAAGAGATTCTCGAGTACCTCTCGAAGTACGAGTACGCGTCACGTCCTCACGTCGTGATCACGCTGATGTGGCACACGATGATGCGGACCGGAGCGGTCCACTCGATCGACGTCGACGACTACGATCCGGATGGGCGGTATATCGCCGTCGTCCACCGTCCTGAGACGGAAACGACGATCAAGAACGGAACGGGTGGGGAGCGACTGATCGCGTTATCGAACGACGTGTGCCGGCTTCTCGCCGACTGGATAGCGAATCGCCGACCCGATGTTGACGACGAGTTCGACAGGCGACCACTCGTGTCGACATCGAACGGACGTGCACATCGATCGACGCTTCGGGGAGACTGTTACAGATACGCAAGGCCCTGTATTTCCACTGGAGAGTGTCCCCACGATCGTGATCCAGACGATTGCGATGCGATGGAGTATACCGCCGCATTCGACTGTCCCTCGAGCGTCAGTCCGCACGCTCTCCGGCGTGGTGGGATCACTCACCATTTGAACAGCGATGTTCCAAAAGATGTCGTCAGTGACCGCGCGAACGTGACGGCGGGTGTTCTCGACGAACACTACGACCGGCGGAGTCAACACGAAAGGATGGAGCAGCGACGGGGGAATCTCGACAACATCTGACTCGACGCAACCGCTATGCTACACAATTTTAACACAGTAGCATGTCCGAAGCCAGTTCGCCGCCCGAAAAAACGACGGTCAACATTCGAATGACGGAGACGTTTCTCGCCGACATTGACGCAACGTGGGAAGATCTCGGGTACAACAGCCGCAGCGAGTTCGTCCGCGGTGTACTTCGTGACGCGGTGAAACATCCCGAATTCAACCGTGCGGATCTCAAGGCGATCGCTGCGAGCGAGGTCGACATCCAGAAAGGTCGAACACACTCCAGCGAAGAGATCAGAGCAGAGTATGGACGTGAAGGTGCGAGTGATCGATGAACGAGGAATGGGACTGGGAGCCTACTGACTGGTCGAAGCGACAACTCAACGTAAGTGATTGTCTGGTGGTACAAACGCAGTGAATTAACTATAGTGTTCTTCGAAGAACCGGAGAGTAGGCTATTCCTAATACCACTACACTAGCTAGAAAGATATATCCATACTGGCCTATCTATACATCCCATCCGACTTCTATCATGAGTGAGCAGACGTTTGTATGCGACGAGTGCCAACGGACACTGCCGCGGTGGATGAAGCACGAGGGCCGTACCTGTACGCAGTGCGCTGATAATGCGGATGCTAACTGGGATGAGCCAGCCACATCTGAGGATGCTAATGACACGGCAGACACGAGCAATCCGGAAGGTGAGGGCACTGTCGGCTCACTCCTTGATACCCCTTCGGAGCAGGAAGCTACCGATACCCCGTCTGACTCGGAGACGGCCACAGGAAGCCACATCGTGGCGCCGACGTGGGACGCTACCCTCGATACTGAGGCATTCGAGCGTGCGACCGATCAGACAGCCACCACAACAGACGAGACTGAGACGGCGTCCAACCCTCTCGATAAGAAAATCAACAGTTGGAAGGAACAGCTCCTAGATTTGACGCGGCGGAGCAACCTCGTCAATTTCTCGGCAACGAAAACGAAGTCACTTCCTTTCCATCGTGCTGACCCACTCACGGTTGCAAGCACGATCTTCGAGCGTGAACCCCTCTATATTCGCCGTTCAGCACAAGACGAAGAGGGTGGCTCACCCGCAGACCCGGACACGCTAGCTGCGGATGAGGTGGCGTCTATCCGGGCAAACGGCGCGACAGAGAATTCACTCAACAACATTCGCCTACGGGAGAAACGCTTCCTCCGCGAACGAGGCGTTGACTCGCTGTTCATCGCGTTCGGGACACTCCGATGGTACGATGTCGATCATAGCGACTCAGAGCTCCGTACGCCGCTCTTTCTCGTCCAAGTCACGCTCGAAGAAGAGACGAACCGAAACGCCGACCGCCACGACTACGAGATCACAAGCGAGGATGCCGATGTACAAATCAATCCCGCGCTCCGGAAGCTACTGAGCGCGGAACGGGGCATTCAGCTTGCACCGGATGAGACCTTCTCGCTCGACGAGCTCGAAACGGCGTTCGCGTACATTGATGATGTTATCAGTGGCTTTGATCGCTGGCGTATCGCGCCCGAAGTGATACTGGGTATCTTCGATTTCTCGAAGTTTGGTCTCTACGCTGACCTCGAAGAAAACCGGGAGGCGATCAAAGACGACCCATTAGTCGAAGCGATTAATGGTAATCCCGACGCGTTGCCCGAGCCTGCCGCCACACCGAGTGCGGAGGAACTCGATGAACAGGTGTCCCCTGCCGATACGTATCAGGTTCTGGACGCCGATTCGAGCCAGCAAGAGGCTATCGAAGCAGCCAAGCGCGGTGTGAGTTTCGTCCTTCAGGGTCCACCGGGGACGGGCAAGAGTCAGACAATTTCGAACATCATCGCGGAGAAGATGGCGGCCGACGAGACGGTCCTGTTTGTCAGCGAGAAACAGGCCGCACTCGATGTCGTCAAAGATCGCTTAGACGATAATGATCTCGGGCGTTTCTGTTTGGAGGCCCACGGCGAGAAAGCGAGCAAGAAACAGGTACTCGAAGACCTCGGTCGCGAGCTCAACGCCGATCCGCTCCAACACCCGCGTGAGCGGGATAGCGTCGTCAACAAATTAGAAACGACGAGACGGACGCTCAATCAGTATAAGGACAAGCTGTTCTACCAACCTGAGGGCCAAGACATAACACCGTATGAAGCGTTTGGGATCGTCTCCAAACGCGATGACTGCCCGCGCATCGATGCCTCGTTTGGGCAGCCAACTGCGTACGGCCAATCGGACATCCAAGCGATTGAAGAGCAACTCGCATCGCTTGCATCCTACGAAGACGAGTTCAACCGTGATGGGAGCCATCCCTGGCAGCACGTCGCTATCTCACGCTGGCAGATTGACACCGCCGACTCAGTTGAGGCGACGATCTCGGAGGCTATTACGACGCTTGAGGATCTGAAACGCACACGGGAGGCCGCTGAATCGTTCCTCGACACGTCGCTGTCCTCAATAGCGGACCTGCGTGCGGCTGATGATCTCGTTACGTTACTGGGAGACAGGCCGGACGTGGCCCTGACGCCAGAACATCTTGAACGAGATTTCTACGCGCGTGACGATCGTCTTCAGTCCCTCGCGACGAAGAGCCGTGAACTCACCGAGAAGAGAAGTGACCTCTCTGAACATTACGAGGAATCGATCTTTAGTACGGATGCCACCGAACTCCACGGCGAGTTGAGTGGTTATGGTATACTCCGATACGTGAGTCCCTCGTATCGTCGGCTCAAAAAGCGCATTCTCTCTCACGCAGCTGATGGCTACCAACCGGGTATCGAGGGACTTCGTTCGGACACGAAGGCGTTGATGCGCGTCGACACCCTCGAAGACGAACTTGAGGAGTACGATGCGATGATGGCCCAACTTGGTCATCTCTACGATGGGCCGACAACAGATTGGGAGACAGTATTGGACACCCAGGCGTGGGTGGCTGCCGTCGCAGCTAACGATCTCGTAGACGCAGACGTCCTAGATGAGTTAGTCCTCGAACGTGATGCCGACGAGACTGCTGCGCTTGCGACGCGCCTCGATGGGGCCCTTGCTGACTGGGAGACAGCGAGAGATGACCTCGCGGATGTCTTCGATCTCGACGCGGTTTCGATTAACGAAGCCAATATCGAAACGGCAGCCATGGATGCGGTCAAATCCTGGCTTACCGCTCGATACGATGCTATCGAAGAACTACAGTCGTGGATTCAATATCAAGACACACGAGACGGCATTCTGGAGAGTCCAGCGGGTGAGTTCCTCGAGCGATACCTCGCGGAAGGTCACGCGGCCGAGACGCTCATCGATACCTTCAAGCGAAACTTCTACACCGAGTGGCTCAACGAGGTGTACTCTGACACCGGCTTCGACTCGTTTAGTGCGACAGAGTACAACGATTTACTCGAGGAGTTCCGGCATCTCGACCAACAGCAGCGCGAGTACGCAAAAGCCGAGATTCAACATCGCGTCACGAATCGACGCCCACAAACGGAACTCAAGCATGCGAGTAGCTCCGAACAGGTAACGCTGCGTCGCGAAGTTCAGAAGAGTCGCAAGCACATGCCGCTACGCGAACTCTTCGATGAGGTGTCGACGCTCATCACGACACTCAAGCCCTGTTTCATGATGAGCCCCCTCTCGGTTGCCCAGTACGTGCGACATGGCTCGATAGAGTTCGATACGGTCATCTTCGACGAGGCGTCTCAAATCATGCCCCAGGACGCCATTAGCAGTATTATCCGCGGTGAGCAGGTTATCATCGCGGGCGACAGCAAACAGCTTCCCCCGACATCGTTCTTCCAAGCGGATGTCGAAACCGCCGAAGGCGTGCGCGAAGACCTCGAGAGCATTTTGGATGAGGCCTCAACGGTTCTTCCCGAAAAGCGGTTGCTCTGGCACTACCGCAGCCGGACGAACGAGCTTATCGAGTTCTCCAACGCGAAATACTACAACGGCGCACTTCGGACGTTCCCGGATAACAACGCCGACGACGCGATGGGCGTTGATTTCGTCTACGTCGAGGATGGCCTCTACGATCGAGGTGGGTCAAGTACGAACCAACCGGAGGCGGACCGCGTCCTCGAATTAGTGCGCGAGCACCTCCAAGAACGGCCCAATAAGAGCCTCGGTGTCGTTGCGTTCAGTTCCGCACAAGCGCAGGCCATTCGAGATACTATCGAGGAAGCGCGTGGTCAAGATCCCGAGTTGGATGCATTCGTCTCGGAGGATGACGCCCTCGAAGGCTTCTTCGTGAAACCACTGGAGAACGTCCAAGGAGACGAGCGGGATGCGCTCATCTTCAGCGTTGGCTACGGGCCGGATGAGGCCGGCAAAATCTCGATGAACTTCGGTCCACTCAATCAGACGGGCGGCGCACGACGACTGAACGTAGCCGTGACGCGTGCCAAAGAGCATATCCAAGTGGTCTCCTCGCTTCAGCCGGGCGATATCGATCTCCAGCGCACGGACAAGGGCGGTGTTGAGGACTTCAAACACTATCTCGAGTACGCAAAGCACGGCGAAGACGCATTGACTCGCTCGGACTCAGAGACACAGTTCCTCCAGTTCGACTCCGAGTTCGAGGAAGCCGTTTACACAGCACTAGAGAACCGCGGCTTAGATGTCTCGACACAGGTCCAAAGCTCCGGCTACAGTATTGACCTCGCGATCAGACATCCAGACAAGCCGGGCAAGTACGTCCTCGGTATCGAGTGTGATGGCGCCGCCTACCATTCCTCAAAAGCTGCCCGTGACAGAGACCGAACGCGTCAGGCCGTGCTAGAGGATCTCGGATGGACGATTCACCGCATCTGGTCGCCTGATTGGGCCTCGAACAAGGGCCGCGAAATCGAAGCCATCGAATCGAAGGTCGAGAAACTCATTGCGGATAGTCCCGTCGCTGATGGTGGCGTCTCGACGGAGGTAGCGGAGGTCACTGTCGATGCCATCCCAAAAGACGAACGAAGTGGTATCCAAGAATATACCACTGAGTGGCAGGAACCACAGGTTTCGACGCGCCGTGACAAGTCCTTCGACGAGGTGTCGACGCGTCGCGTTGCGTCGACACTTGTTAACGTCGTCGACGAATTCGGGCCCGAAAAAAGAGATATCATATTCCGAGCCGCCATTAGTCGGTGGAATATCACCCGTCTCGGGAAGAATATCCGCCAGTCACTCAACAAGACAGCGCGCAAGCAAAACCGACGGAATGCGGTGTGTCTTCACGATGGGTTTATTTGGCCCGGTGAGCGCCCCGACACGATTACACTCCGCACTAACACGGGGACTGCGAGTCGGTCTGCTGATGAGATTCCCCTCGAAGAACTCGCACGGGCAGGCCATCTGATACTCGAAGCAGGTACCCGGATGACACGTGAGGATCTCGTAATCGAGATCGCACGTCTCTACGGCTATCAGCGTACTGGCTCCAAGATTAGGGCACATATCAACGATGCCGTCGACATTCTGGTCTTTGAGGATTGTGCGAAACTCAGTGCGTCCGGCGAGACAATCGAATTTATCGATGTTGACGCGGACCGTATTCTGCTCAACCGAATTTACGGCTAAGTTTGTACCGGCATTGATTCGCTAACTCAAAATCTCGTTTATAACCAAGGGACTCTGTTGAACTTCTACAAATCCGTATCACTTATGAAATTTGATATCACTCAGAATTGACTATCTGTTGTCATATTCTCTCAAATGAGGCAAACGAGTTATAAAACCGCTTCGTGATTTGAGACGAAAGGTAGTATTTCTAATAGACTTGCCAACGTATATGTCTGGTCTCGGATCTATTCCAATTTTGCTTTGGCGGAATCCTCGATCGATGATATCTCTAGATATGATATTCTGGAGTATGATTATTCAGAATATTTTTATCTGCTACCCTCTAAATCAGCGCTATGACAGACTTCGTGAACCGCTCGGAGGAGTTAGATAGGCTTCACAGCCTTTTCGACTCGGAGAACGCGGATCTCGCAGTCGTGTACGGACGGCGACGGCTGGGAAAGACGAGACTCGTCAAGAAGGCGCTTGAGGGACGAGAGAACGCGGTCTTCTATCAAGCACGACAGAAGACGCGGGAGCTCCAACTGGAACAGTTCGTCGAGGCTGCGGCTGACACAGTTCCTGGTATCGAAGACATTCGTCCCGATTGGGAGCGGCTGTTCAGGTATCTAGCCGACCAGAACGCGATCGTTGTACTCGACGAGTTTCCGTATCTGATCGAACAGGACGAGAGTCTTCCGTCCGTGTTACAGGCGCTGTTCGATCACGAGTTCGATGAGTCGGGGACGACGTTCGTACTGGTCGGGTCGTCGATCAGCATGATGGAGGAAGCGACGCTGCTCGGAGACAGCCCGCTATATGGGCGAACGTCCCTCACACTCGACATCCGGGAACTCTCGTTCGACGCCGCGACGGAGTTTCTCCCGGACGATGCGACGGCGGACGAGGCTGTGCGTGCGTGGAGTGTGTTCGGAGGCGTTCCCTATTACCTCGAAGAACTCGATGCCGATCGATCGCTCGGCGAAAACATCCAGCAAACGGTGCTGACTCGTCACGGCTCGCTCCGCAACGAGCCGGAGCACGTCCTCCGGATGGAACTGACGGAGCCGACGCGCTACTTCTCGATCCTCGAAGCGATCGCCGGCGGGGCGACCGGCCGCAACGAGATCGCTGGCGTGACCGGTATCGACTACAACCAGCTATCGACGTATTTGGACCGTCTTTCTCGGCTTCGGCTCATCGAGCGGCATGTTCCAGTGACTGAGAAACCCGAACGGTCCAAGCGAAGCCAGTACCGGCTGCGTGACCCCTTGTTCCGGTTCTGGTTCCGGTTCGTGTACGGGAGTTCGGATCGCTACGAGCAGTTCGGCGACGAGGCCTACGAACGACTCGTCGAACCCGAGCTGGCTGATTTCGTCGCTCCCGCTTTCGAGCAACTGTGCTGTGAGGCCCTGTGGACGCTGTACGACGAGACGCCGATCGTCGACATCGGGCAGTGGTGGTATCAGGACCACGAGATCGACGTCGTCGGACTCACTGACGAAAACACACTCGTCGTGGGCGAGTGTAAGTATCAAGAATCGCCGCTCGACTACAGCGCGCTGGCATCGCTGGAGACACACGTTGAGGAACTCCGATGGCAGCCGTCGGGCGGTGGCAAGCGGACCGTCGAATACGCGCTGTTCTCTCGGAGCGGGTTTACTGACAGCATCCGCGAAGCTGCCGCCGATCGCGACGATGTACGTCTTTACACGATCGACGACATCGTCGCCGCGCTCGGAGAGTGAGCAATTGAAGCGCGGCGAAAAGCGAGATAGCGGTGAGTTAATGCTCTCGCCGCTCAGTGAGCGTTTCCTCTAACTTCGTCGCTGCGCGCTCGAAGTGCTCCCTGAGTCAGCGTCAGCAGCTTCGAGTGCGCTGTCGAGCCGGTCGCCCTCATCTGGAGGACAGTCGTCAACGCATCGAAGCAACACGGCGACGGCGTGCTTACACGCCCCCGGCCCGTCGTATGGGCAGTCACACCACGGATCGAACCCGTCAGTCGCGAGATTGACGCGCGCGTCACACTGATCGTTGCCGTTCACGACGGCAGTGACGGTAGCGTCAACGCGATGGATATCGAGGATTCGGTTCTCAGAAAAGTACTTTTCGCCGCGTTCGAAGACCGCGTCAGTACAGATCCCCCGAACTGTTCCCTTCGTCACGTCCATTCTACCTCATTCATAGCAACATCTACACTGGTGTAGTATCGAGGTTGGAGCGAATGGTCGACTCGTTGTGGTACCCGTCCGTCGAAGATGTCGTCGCCATCCACGATGACCTCGTCGCGGAGTACCCCGACACTCCCGCCGGCGTTCGGAACCGTGGTGACATCGAATTCGCGTTGAACTACATCGAAGAGGGCAGTTTCGGTTCCGCACCGGACACCATCCACGAGAAGGCGTATCACCTGCTCCAGCTCCTCGTCGCTAACCACCCCTTCGTCGATGCGAACAAACGAACTGCACTCAACGTGACGGTCGTCTTCTACTTCCTCAACGGGTGTCGGTTCGAGTACGACGACGAAATCAGGACGATTCTGAAAGAGTTCGGCACCGACGAAGCGGCCGTCGATGAGGAGGACACTACCGAGTATCTGCGATCCCACACCGAGGGGCTGGATCTGGTCGGTGAGATCGAAGAGTGGCGAGACGAACTCGTCCGGTACGGGCTAGACCAGTTGACCGGGGATTCCTCGGACCCGAACGATTAACGGCGTTCGACGCGTCCGTTCAGGCATGGCCACCGGAGAAGGCGCAGAAACGACCTCCCCGCTTGACGACGTGATGGAGGACATCCGGCGGGAACTGATTCGGCGGGTCGCGGCGGACGACCGAGATTCGAACCGGGACGTCTACGACGCTCTCGAAGACGAATAACAAGGACTGTCCTGAGCAACTGTTAGTCAAATCCGTTCAGAAAGGTCAATCCGTGATTGACTTTCTCCACTGAGTCCAGTTTGGATGTACGCGAACCCCACCGATGGACCAGCGGACGATCACCTATCGAACGAAAGCACGCGCCTCGCACTATTACGGCGTCTACCCCGACGCAGTCATGCGATTATGACGAAACGGGCGCGACGGGATAGCGGTCGCAGCATGAGAAAGTTGGTAATTCGCTGAACGGGTGTCGAAGGCCTCGCCTTCGTGTGGTTCGAGATCGATCGAACCATGGAACTCGAACCAATCGACCCCGAAACGGCATTCGATCTGTATATCGCGGAGAAAGAAACTTCGGTCGCGGACGCGACCGTCGCCTCTCACAAGTCTCGTCTGAGCTTCCTGCTCAGATGGTGTGAGGAGCGCGAGATAGAGAACCTGAACGAGCTGACCGGGCGGAGACTTCAGGAGTTTCGACTCTGGCGGCGCAACGTCGGCGACCTCACGAAGGTGAGTGAGAAGACGCAGATGGACACGCTACGCGTCTTCGTGAAGTGGCTAGAGTCAATCGACGCTGTTGAACAGAATCTCCATAAGAAGGTCCTCTCGCCGGATATCACCTCTCAAGAGAATAGTCGCGACGTGATGCTCGAAACTGACGACGCCGAAGCGATGCTAGCGTACCTCGAGCGATACGAGTACGCCTCAATCAACCACGTGACTGCGACGCTCCTGTGGCACACGATGCTCCGGATGGGCTCGGTGCGAGCGCTCGACATCAAAGACTACGACCCGGAAGAGCAGTCGCTACGGCTTCGGCATCGACCTGATACCGGCACGCCACTCAAGAACAAGCGAGAAGGCGAGCAAATCATTGCCGTCTCAGGCGAGGTCTGTCTCGTTCTCGACGACTGGATCCGCGAACAACGGCCCCAAGTCATGGACGACTACGGTCGGAACC
>Ga0207718_101173_pt1 | contig 15113 bp, 15 predicted proteins | sample A23M2SouthBayCA_FD_187749 | JGI IMG/M metagenome (GOLD analysis project Ga0207718, IMG submission 187749) | Aerobic enrichment media microbial communities from Eden Landing Ponds, California, USA - A23 M2 (SPAdes) | ecosystem: Environmental > Aquatic > Marine > Unclassified | place: Emeryville... | reverse complement strand
GAGGAGTACCACGACCTCATCACGGGCAACGAGATCTTCCAGATGCGGTGTATCGACACGGGCGTCCTCCCGCCGGAGGTCGCCAAGTCCTACGGGGCGACCGGGCCCGTTGCTCGCGGCTCGGGCGTCGATTACGACCTTCGTCGTGACGATCCCTACGGCTACTACGACGAACTCGACTGGGACGTCGTGACCGAGGACGGGATGGACAACTACGCCCGGGTTCTGGTCCGGCTTCAGGAGGTCGAGGAGTCCGCGAAGATCATCCGACAGTGTCTCGACCTGCTCGAAGACTGGCCCGAAGACGATCGCACGATCCAGTCGAACGTCCCGCGGACCCTCCGACCGGATCCGGACAAGGAGGTTTACCGCGCGGTCGAGGGTGCGAAGGGCGAACTCGGCATCTACATCCGTAGCGACGGCACGGACAAGCCGGCGCGGTTCAAGATCCGGAGTCCGTGTTTCTCGAATCTCCAGACGCTGCCGGTGATGTCCGAAGGCGAGTACATCCCTGACATGGTGGCGTCGCTCGGCAGCCTCGACATCGTGCTCGGGGAGGTGGATCGGTGATGATCCTGCAGGCAACGACGTTGACTGACACCATCGCCGACGTGCTGGGCTCGCTCGGGCTCGACGCCGCGAACCCGCTCGTGGTCTTGCTGGCCGGATTGCTTGCGGCGGCACTCGTCGCCACGATCGTCCTGCTCAACGCGGCACTCGCGGGGCCATGGGCGAAGCGGAAGATCACCGCGGCGTTCACCGACCGGATCTCGGTCAATCGGATCGGGCCGATGGGGATCGGGACGATTGTCGTCGACTCCGTCCGGCTGCTCTCCAAGGAGTTGATCATCCCCGAGAAGGCCGACCGACCGGCCTACGATCTCGCGCCAATCCTCCTCGCCTCCTCGGCGCTGCTCGGGTTCGCCGTGATTCCGATGGGGTCGGGCATCCAGGTCGCCGACCCCGAGATCGGGTTGGCGTACGTCTTCGCCGTCGCGTCGATCGCGTCGCTCGGCCTGCTGATGGCCGGGTACGCTTCGAACAACAAGTACTCCTTTCTCGGCGGGCTGCGTGCGGTCGCCCAGAACCTCGCTTACGAGATCCCGCTGGTGTTGACCGGCGCGTCCGTCGTTATCTTCGCGGGTTCGTTGCGACTCAGCGAGATCGTCGCCGCCCAGCAGGGGACGTTCCTCTCGCTGGGGCCGGTGGCGATCCCGAACTGGTTCGCGTTCATCAACCCCTTCGCGTTCGCGCTGTTCATGCTGGCGAACCTTGCCGAGGTCGGCCGCAACCCCTTCGACATCCCCGAAGCGCCGACTGAAATCGTCGCCGGCTACCAGACCGAATACTCCAGTGTCTACTTCGTCCTGTTTTACCTCGGGGAGTTCATCCACATCTTTCTCGGCGGGGCGATCGTCGCGACGCTGTTCCTCGGCGGCCCGGCCGGCCCACTCCTGCCGGGGATCGTCTGGTTCCTCATCAAGATCTGGGGTGTGTTCCTGTTCACGCAGTGGGCGCGCTCGGCAGTCCCCCGCGTCCGGATCGACCAGTTGATCGAGATCGGCTGGAAGGTGATGCTCGTGCTCGCGCTGATAAATCTGCTGCTGACGGCGATCATCGTCGGGGTGGTCGCCTGATGTTCGCTGACGGGTCCCCGACACGCGTTTACACTGGTGGTGACATGACATGATCGGCGTCCTCAAAGGTATGGCAACGACGATGAAACACGCCCTCGACGGCAAGACGTTCACCGTCGAGTATCCCGAGACCGCACCCGAGGTCAGCCCGCGGTTCCGTGGCGTCCACAAGTACAGCCAGGAACGGTGCATCTGGTGTCGTCAATGTGAAAACGTCTGCCCGAACGACACCATCCAGATCGTGATGGACGACCAGCGCAACGGCGAGCAGTACAACCTCCACGTCGGCCAGTGCATCTACTGCCGGCTCTGTGAGGAGGTCTGTCCGACCGACGCCATCGTGCTGACACAGAACTTCGAGTTCGTCGGCGATACGAAGGACGACCTCGCCTACGACAAGGAGGAACTCAAGAACGTCCCGTGGTACAAGGACATTGACCCGCTGGAGTCCCGGGAGCCGGACCGTGGCAGTTGGATTGGCGAGGGCGAAGGCGAAGTCGACTATCAGTAACGAGCGTACGGTGAGCGTCGAAGACGCGAACCGTTTCACGGTCCCGAACGACGCAGTCGTGAGGGAGCGTCTTTTTCGCCCACGTTTTTGCAAGGTGGGTTCGCGGAGCGAACCCGCCGCAGTAAAAAGGTGGAGGATCGTCGACCCGCTGGAGTCCCGGGAGCCGGACCGTGGCAGTTGGATCGGTGAAGGCGAAGTCGACTATCAGTAGGAAGCATACGCGGCCAGAGGCCGCGTTTCGCGGGACCGAGCGGAGCGAGGTCCGCTGCTTGAAACCCGCATTCGGGTCGGTTCTTTTGGGCCTGGAGACCCTTCTGTCTAGTATGTCGGACCAGCAATACGTCTACACACTCCACGAAACGGAAGGGAACAAGCAATCGATCGGCGACCTGGACGCCATCATCAACGAGTACGCGAGCGAAGGATGGCACCTCACGGAAACGATCGCGCGCAACGGCACGACGATTGGACTCGTCTTCGAGCGCGAGGTCTCGTGACGAACGAGATCCGAGATCGCCAAGCCGATAGCTTTCGGGGCACCGACCGACCTCAGATTACGAGCCCAATGAGAAACGCCACCAGCATCGACAGCGTCAGCACGAACTGCATCACGCTCGAGCCCAGCGTGCCGACCAGGGCGTAGCCGGCGGCTTTCAGACTCTCGTCCCGCGCTCGCCCCCGGTAGAGTTCGAGGGCGAAGACGGTGGCCGTGATGCCGAGGAGGATGCCGACCGGGCCGAGCACGAAGAAGAGCGCGAACCCGACGAGCGCGCCGGCAATGCTACTGAGCGTCGAGGCACCACCGGCCTTCGCGGCGATTGCCCCCGCCAGGTAGTCCACCACGACGACGAGCACCCCGACGGCGAGGAAGCCGACGAGGACGAACGGCCCGGGGGTCACGTAGCCGGTACTCCACCAGTAGATGACGATCCCACCGATCGAGAGCAGGCCCGCGGGGACCATCGGCACGAAACTTCCGATGACGCCGCCGACCAGCAACGCCAGGGCGATGAGGAGGAATACGGTTATCTCCATTGGCCACAGTTGCCGCTCGGCGCTGAAGTGCACACCGACACACTTGACTGGTTGCTCCTGGACACTTCGTCGCCAGGCGTCGACGTGCGGACCGCGAGTCGAAAGCCGTGACAGACATGTACTTTTACTTCACCGGCCGGTGAACGCCGGGACGACACCGATGTCGGGTTCCCGCCACAACGTTGATCACGCCTCCGACGGACCACCCCCAGACACCACCACCGATGGCGAGCAGGCGCTCACTCCAGAGACAGCCGCGCTCTCCGTCGATGGATTGTCGAAGACCTTCGGCAGCGGCGAGGACAAAGTCACCGCGGTCGACGACGTCTCTTTCACGGTCGAACCCGGCGAAGTTGTCGGCCTGCTCGGCCCCAACGGCGCGGGCAAAACCACGACGATCAAGTCGATTCTCGGATTGGTGCTTCCCGACGAGGGCGACGTTCGGATTCAGGGAGTTGACGTCGCTGACCGCCCACGCCGAGCCTACGAACACGTCGACGCGATGCTCGAAGGCGCCCGCAACGACTACTGGCGGCTCACCGTCCGGGAGAACCTGCGGTACTTCGCGGCGATACGCGGCAACGATCCGGACACGCTCGATGATCGCCATACCGAACTGCTCGAGGCGTTCGACATCGCCGGCGAAGCCGACACGGAGGTCCGGGACCTCTCGCGAGGCATGAAACAGAAAGTCTCGCTAGCCAGCGTCCTCGCCGGTGACGTATCGGTCGCCTTCCTCGACGAGCCCACGCTCGGACTGGACGTCGAGAGTTCGCTGACGCTGCAGCGCGAGCTGGTCAGGCTGGTCGAGGAGCGTGACCTCACGCTGTTCGTTTCCAGTCACGACATGGACGTCATCGAGGCCGTCTGTGATCGGGTGATCATCATGAACCAGGGACGGATCGTCGTCGACGATACGGTGTCGAACCTCCTCGACGGTTTCGAGACGAAGGGGTATCGGATCACCGTCCGTGGGCTGGACGAGTCGACGCTCGCTGAGCTGCAGGACCGTTTCGAACTGTCGGCCGTCGAGCGCCTGGACGGCCGTGTTCGCTTCGAAGTGGCGGCCGACTCGGCGACCTTTTATCGGCTGACCGACGCGCTGGAGGCGGCCGACGTTGAACTCGGCGGCGTCGAGACGGTCCAGCCGGACCTCGCGGAGGCGTTCCTCGAAGTGACCGGAAACGGTGATTCGCTGGCCAACGGGGCTACGGGAGGGACAGACCAATGACTGGTGGTGACAATGGTCGAGGGCGCGCGACTGCCGGCAACGAACCCCCACGATCTGGCGGGTATTACCACCTCATGAAGGCTGTGATCCATCGGGACCTGGTGATCTGGCTCCGATACCCTGTCAACGCTGCGACCGGGATCCTGATGGCCCTGATCTTCTTCGGCCTTATCTTCTACGGCGGGCGGCTGGTCGCCGGCCAGGCCATCGACGATACCATCGAGGGGTTGATCGTGGGCTACTTCCTGTGGACGCTTGCCCAGGGGGCGTACTTCGGGATCACGAACGACGTCCAGGCCGAGGCCGGCTGGGGCACGTTGGAGCGGCACTTCATGACGCCCTTTGGCTTCGGCCCGGTGATCCTCGCGAAGTCGATCGCCGTCGTCCTCCGGACGTTTCTCACGTCTGCGGTCGTGCTGGCGGCGATGCTCGTGATGACTGGCCGGAGCCTCGAATTGCCGCTCGTGACTGTGGTCGTCGTGGCCGCCCTCGCGGTCGCCTCGGCGTTCGGTCTCGGGCTCGCGATGGGTGGGCTGAGCGTATTGTATAAGCGTATCAACAACGTGGCGAACCTCCTCCAGTTCGCGTTTATCGGGCTGATCTCCGCGCCGGTGTTCGAGATACCCTGGACGCGAATCCTCCCGCTGGTCCAGGGGAGTGCGCTCCTGCAGGTCGTCATGCGGGACGGCGACAGACTCTGGGAACTCGACCCGCTCGCGCTCGCGATTCTGGTCGGGACTGCCGGCTTCTATCTCGGGGCCGGTTATCTCGCGTTCGTCCTGGCGACCAGGCGGGCGCGGCGTCTCGGGGTCCTCGGCGATTACTGAGCGGCATATTTTCGAATTCTGTCAAAACAGATCATCCTGATTTCTGGTGGACGACAGGCTCCTAGCCGTGATGTCGGCTGTAATTGCCGGAATCTTTGAACGATAAGGTAATCTTCAAAGGGCGTGCGGGCGCATTGGGGTAGTAGCATGGGAGTACTCGAACTGATCGCTTTTGGGCTGTTCGCACTGACCACCGTCGGTGCCAGCCTGGGGGTCGTGCTGGTACGTGACGTCTGGCACGCGGCGCTGATGCTTGGGATCGCCTTGCTCAGCGTCGCCGTCTTCTACGTCATGAACCAGGCACCGTTCGTCGCCGCGATGCAGGTACTGGTGTACGTCGGCGGCGTCCTCATCCTGATTAGCTTCGCCGTCATGTTGACGCGCCGCAATGATCCTGACTCGGATGGGGTGGCACAGTGAGCCGTCCCCGTCTCGCGACGGACCTGCGGGCGAGCCACGGGATCGCCGCGCTCGCGCTGTTCGGGGTGCTCGCCGCGGTGTTCGCCACCGCGAGCTTCCCCGACGCGACCGGGTTCGAGGCCGGCCTCAGCATCATGGACGGGATCGGATACGCGCTGTTCGACATGGCCGGCCAGTCCGCCCTCGTCACCGAGGGCTTTCTGGTGTCGTTCGTCCTGATCGCCGTCGTTCTCGACGCGGCGCTTGACGGCGCGATCTTGCTCGCCCGGGACGAAGACGGCTCGGTACTCTCCGGGAACGATGGTGGTGATCAGTGATGGTCGGTGTCATTCCGTACCTCCTGCTGTCGGCTGCTGTCTTCGCTATCGGCGTCTTCGGCGTGCTGACGCGCCGGAACGCCCTGATTTTCCTCATGTCCGTCGAGTTGATGCTCAATGCCGCGAACATCAACTTCGTGGCGTTCTCGCTGCACTATGGCAACCTGACGGGGCAGGTGTTCGCACTGTTCGTGATGGCGCTGGCCGCCGCTGAGGTCGCAGTCGGCATCGGCATCATCCTCGTCCTGTACCGTAACTTCGGTGATATCGACGTGACCGTTCCGACGACGATGCGGTGGTAACATGACAGGAATATTTGACTTCGCTCCGGCGATCGCATTGCTCCCGCTGGCCGCCTTCGTCGTCGTGTTGCTCGGCGGCAATTACCTGCCAAAGCGCGGCGCGCTGGCCGGTATCGCCGCGCTGGGGGGCTCGCTCGTCCTCTCGGCGCTTTCGCTGGTGGCCGTGGCCAACGGCGATCCGTACCACGCGGAACTCTATACGTTCCTCTCCGGAGAGGGCGCGATCAGTCTGCACTTCGGCATCCTGATCGATCCGCTCTCGGCGCTGATGCTCACCCTCGTTTCGCTGATCGCCCTGCTGGTGTTCGTCTTCTCGCTCGGGTACATGAACGACGAAGGAGAGGGCGGCCTCCGGCGGTATTACGCCGAGCTCTCGCTGTTCGCCTTCAGTATGCTCGCCTTCGTCTTCGCGGACAATCTCCTGATGGCGTTCATGTTCTTCGAACTCGTCGGGCTGTGTTCGTACCTGCTGATCGGGTTCTGGTTCCGCGAACCCGGGCCGGCGTCGGCCGCGAAGAAAGCCTTCCTCGTGACCCGTTTCGGGGACTACTTCTTCCTCGTGGGCACCGTTGCGATCCTCTCGATGTTCGGCACCGGGCTGTTCGTCGGCGAGGAGGGCTTCCCGAAACTCGCCCAGCATGCGATCGACGGGGGCCAGACCTTCTATGGCCTGGGCGCGGAGACGGCCATTACGCTCGCTGGTCTGCTGGTGCTCGGCGGTGTGATCGGCAAGTCCGCCCAGTTCCCGCTGCACACCTGGTTGCCCGACGCGATGGAGGGTCCGACCCCTGTCTCGGCGCTGATCCACGCGGCGACGATGGTCGCCGCCGGCGTCTATCTCGTCGCGCGGATGTACGGCTTCTACCTGCTTTCCCCGACCGCCCTGGGCGTGATCGCCCTCGTCGGCGGATTCACCGCACTGTTCGCGGCGTCGATGGCGCTGGTCAAACAGGAACTCAAGCAGGTGCTCGCGTACTCGACGATCTCCCAGTACGGGTACATGATGCTCGCGCTGGGCGGCGGCGGGTACGTCGCGGCGGTTTTCCATCTCACGACCCACGCGATATTCAAGGCGCTGCTGTTCCTGGGTGCCGGGTCGGTCATCATCGCCATGCACCACAACGAGAACATGTGGGACATGGGTGGGCTCAAAGACAAGATGCCCGTCACCTACTACGCGTTCCTCTCGGGCTCGCTCGCGCTTGCTGGCATCTTCCCCTTCGCCGGCTTCTGGTCGAAGGACGAGGTGCTCTACGAGACGCTGATCCACGGGCTGGGCGGGTCGCCGCTCCTGCTCGCCGGCTACGCGATGGGACTGGCCGCCGTGGCGTTCACCGGCTTCTACACCTTCCGGATGGTCCTGTTGACCTTCCACGGCGAGCCCCGGACGGAGACGGCCGAGAACCCCCATGCGGTCCGGTGGAACGTCAAACTCCCGTTGGCCGTGCTCGGGATCCTGGCGGCCGTCGGCGGCGTCATCAACCTCGCGCCGGTCGAGAAGGTTACGGGCGTCCACCTGACCTTCCTCCACGACTGGCTGGGGAGCGCCACGGAACTACTCTCGGTTCATCACTACGAAGTGCTGCTCCACGATTACGCGCACTACACGGCCGAGAACCCGCTCGGCGAGGTCGGAACCGTCCTCGCGGGCGCAGCGGTTTCGCTCGGCCTCGCTCTCCTGGGGGCCGGCATCGCCTATCGACTCTATGCCGTGCCGGATCCCGAGGAACACACGGACCGGCTCGGCGGCCTCAAGACGTTGCTCATGAACAACTACTACCAGGACGAGTATCAGGTCTGGCTGGCCCGGGGCGTGACGGTACCGATCGCCCGCGCGGCCGACACATTCGATCAGAGTATCGTCGACGGCGTCGTCAACGCCACTAGTAGCGTGAGCCTCTTCGGCAGCGAGCGCGTCCGCCGGATCCAGTCCGGCGTCGTGACCAACTACGCCTCGCTGGTCACGCTCGGGCTGGTCGCGTTGCTGGTCGCCTTCGCACTGCTCGGGGGGTGGTTCTAATGCTGCTCGAAGCCCTCCTCGTGAGCGTGCTGGTCGGTGCCGGTGTCGTTGCGCTGGCCCCGAACCGCTACGCCGGCAAACTCGCTGCCGTCCTCAGCCTCGTCCCGCTCGGCGGGAGCCTCTACCTGTGGTCGGCCTTCGAGGGGGCGAGCAATGCCCTGCTCGGTAACGATCCCGCCTTCGAGACCCAGTTCGCCTGGTTCGATCTGGGGCCGTACGCGCTGCAGTGGCACGTCGGCCTTGACGGCGTGAGCCTGCCGTTGCTGGTCCTGACGACGATCCTCACGACGGCAGCGATCGTTTCGGCCTGGACGCCGATCGACGAGCGGGAGTCCCAGTTCTACGCCTTGGTGCTCCTGCTCGAAGCGGGACTGTTGGGCGTCTTCGCCGCACTGGACTTCTTCCTGTGGTTCGTCTTCTGGGAGGTCGTGCTGGTCCCGATGTACTTCCTGATCGGGATCTGGGGCGGCCCGCGCCGGAAGTACGCCGCGATCAAGTTCTTCGTCTACACCAACGTGGCGAGCCTGGTGATGTTTATCGGGTTCATCGCGCTGGTGTTCGGGCTGGGCGACAGCGTCGCCAGCCTCGACCTGCCGGTGATCGCCCAGACGCTCCAGGAGGAGGGTGCGCTCGGTAGCTTCGCCGGGTTGGAGCCGGATGCACTGAAGGCGACAGCCTTCCTCGCGATGTTCGCCGGGTTCGCGGTCAAGGTCCCGATCGTCCCGGTCCACACCTGGCTACCGGACGCCCACGTCGAAGCGCCGACGCCGGTGTCGGTGCTGCTCGCGGGCGTCCTCCTGAAGATGGGGACCTACGCCCTGTTGCGGTTCAACTTCACAATGTTGCCCGACGTCGCGGCGGCCAACGCGACGATCATCGGGATCTTTGCCGTCGTGAGCGTCATCTACGGCGCGATGCTCGCGTTGGCCCAGCGCGACTTAAAGCGGATCGTTGCGTACTCCTCGATCTCCTCGATGGGCTACGTCCTGCTCGGGTTGATCGCCTACACCGTCCACGGCGTGGGCGGGGCGACCTTCCAGATGGTCAGCCACGGATTCATCTCCGGGCTGATGTTCATGGTCGTCGGCGTGGTCTACAACCAGACCCACACACGGATGGTCGGCGACATGTCCGGGCTGGCGGATCGGCTGCCGGTGACCGCGGGGATCTTCGTCGCGGCGGCCTTCGGCTACATGGGGCTGCCGCTGATGAGTGGGTTCATCGGGGAGGCGCTGATCTTCATCGGCGCGTTCCCATCGGACGTGCTCCCGGGCGCGCCGCTGTTCACCGCGACGGCGATGTTCGGCATCGTGATCGTCGCCGGCTACCTCCTCTTTGCGATGCAGCGGGCGCTGTTCGGGCCGTTCGACCTCGCGACCGACTACGAACTCTCACGCGCACCAGTCCAGGACGTTGCGCCGTTGCTCGTCCTGCTCGCCTGTGTGATTATCCTCGGGATCCATCCTGACCTGTTCTACGGGATGATCCAGGACGCGGTTGCGCCCATCGTCGAACTCGGAGGTGGTGTCTGATGGCAGCCATAGAACTCCCACAGTGGGCCGCGCTCGCCCCCGCGCTCGTACTCGGGCTGACGGCGCTTGCCCTGTTCGTGATCGACAGCATCGAGCCGGAACCCGACACGACGAACACCGGTCTTCTCACTGGCGTTGGACTCGCCGGCGCACTCGCCGCACTCGCGTTCAACGTCTGGTTCCTGGTCGCCGGCACGGGGAATCCGGCCGCGATCGAACTGTTCGGCGATCAGTTGCTCGTCGACGGGATGACGCTGTTCTTCGGGACGATCGTCGCCAGCGTCCTCGCACTGGTCGTTCTCGGGAGCTACGACTACTATACTGGCGTGCCCTACCGGGCGGAGTACTTCTCGCTACTCTTCCTGGCGGCGACCGGGATGACCCTGCTCGGCGCGGTCAACAGCTTCGCGACGGCACTGCTCGCCCTCGAGCTGGCGAGTCTTCCCTCTTACGCGCTGGTGGCCTCGCTCAAGGACAACAAGGGCAGCGTCGAGGGTGGCCTGAAGTACTTCCTCGTCGGTGCGCTGTCCTCGGCGATCCTCGTCTACGGGATCAGCCTGGTCTACGCCGCGACGGGCCACCTCGCGTTCACCGAGGTCGCGGCCGCGCTCGGCGACGCACCGGCCGGCATTCTGGGCGTCGGCGTCGTGATGGTCGCCGGCGGCGTCGCCTTCAAGACCGCGAGCGTCCCCTTCCACTTCTGGGCCCCCGAGGCCTACGAGGGCGCGCCGACGCCGATCTCGGCGTTCCTCTCCTCGGCGTCGAAGGCCGCCGGATTCGTCCTCGCGTTCCGGCTCTTCACGACCGCGTTCCCCTATGACCTCATCAGCGGCACCATCGACTGGCTGCTCCTGTTCCAGATCCTGGCGGTCGCCACGATGGTGCTCGGGAACTTCGCAGCCGCAACCCAACGGAACGTCAAGCGGATGCTCGCGTACTCCTCGATCGGTCATGCCGGGTACGTCCTGATCTCGCTTGCGGCGCTGACGCCACAGGCCGACGGCAGCCTGGTCCTCGGGGCCGGGATGTTGCACCTGCTGGTCTACGGGTTCATGAACACCGGCGCGTTCATGTTCGTCGCGCTCGCGGAGTACTGGGACGTCGGCCGGACGTTCGAGGACTACAACGGCCTGGCGCGGGAAGCCCCGGTCGCCGCCGTGGCGATGACGATCTTCCTGTTCAGCCTCGCCGGCCTGCCCGTCGGCGCGGGCTTCCTTTCGAAGTACGTCCTCTTCGGCGCGGCTGTCAACGCAGGCGTGTGGTGGCTGGCCGCGGTCGGCGCGATCGCCAGCGCGCTGAGCCTGTTCTACTACTCGCGGGTCGTCAAGGCGCTGTGGTTCGAGGAGCCGACCCAATCCTTCGAGATCGAATCCTACCCGATCGGGCTGTACACCGCCATCATCGTCGCGGCGGTCGTGACGGTGTTGCTCCTGCCTGCCTTCGGCTTCCCGAGCGAGGAAGCGATCGCCGCCGCGGGCGCGCTGGTGTAGCGCATTTTCGCTTCGCACGCTGGCGATCACGGATGCCGATGTGCAGTCGGTCGTCTCACTAGGGCTGTTGGGACGATATCCCCCTCCCCGTTAGGAGTCATTGGCGTGAATACACAGCGCCAGGCAGCAGCTTCCTGTTTTGCAGAAACAACAGTTTCGTGTGCTACGGAAACAGCAGGTGGGAGTTCGATAGTGGTGAGCGCGAGCCGGCGTTCGGGTGGTGTCTCACTCGCTCTTTGTGCTGAGAGCCGAATTTCGATGGGGCGCCGCTGTGCTCTCCGAAGCCGGCGGGAGTCGAATGGTTACCGTCGTGCCGCCATTCACAGACGTGGTGACGTCTCCACCGATGCCGGTGATGACCCAATTGACCAGCCACAGCCCGATACCCGAACTGTGATTCAGCGGTGTCTCGTGGCCGGATTCCAGCACCTGTTGTTCCATCGGGGGAAGCCCCGGCCCGCTATCTGTCACGTGCACAGCGACATCCCCATCTGCGGTGGGGTCGACTCGGTAGGTAACAGGGGACGAGTCACCATGCTTTGCAGCGTTCTCCCCGAGTTCAGCGAGCACTAGCCGAAGACTATCCGTCGCCAGCACATCCTCATCGGCGTCCCCCGCAATAGTGAACTCGGTGTCCGGGAACTCATCTTGCAGCTCTGTGACGACCGTCTGTATCTCGTCCAGTATATCACGCGGGCTCGGTGGATTCGCCTCAGTCACCGCATTCTGAAACGTCCGGGCCTTTTCACTCAGGGCGGTCAATCGGTCTGATTTCTGTTGAATCCGGCGGGCCATCCGCGCGGTCTCGCCCTCCGTTTCCTTGGCTATCTCGCCCGCAAATCCGCTGACCACGTTCAGATCATTTCCGAGATTGTGTCGTAACACCCGATTGAGCACCTTTATCAGCCGGTCACGGCGTTTCTGTGCGGTGATGTCGTCCTGAATTCCGACGAAGTGTGTGACAGTGTCGCTGTCCTCACCAGTGACGGGCGCAATCGTCAATCGGTTCCAAAACGGCGTCCCGTCCGCCCGATAGTTGAGGATTTCCGTCCTGATCGGCGATTCGGATGTGACGGCAGCGCGGATCTTCTCGACGGTCGCTTCGTCGGTATTCTCGCCCTGCAGGAACCGACAGTTGTCCCCAAGGATGCGGTCTAACGGATAGCCAGTCAGTCTCGTGAACCCCTTGTTCGCATACATGATCGGAATATCCGGCTCGGTTGCGTCGCCGATCGTGATCCCGACCGTCGATTCCTCCATCGCCTGATCTTTCACACGCAAGTCACGCTGGCGCTGGCGCCGCGACGTGATATCACGGACGATCCCGAAGATGTGCTCCCGCTCGTCGATCGTGATCGGCACGACACTGATCTCGACCGGAACGTCTGTGCCGTCTTCGCGTCTCATATACAACTGTGTCCCGTCGTCGAACTCGCTTCGAGGTCCGTTCCACGGGGCACTCTCGAACAGCGTGGCGTATCGTTCCTGGTTCTCGGACGGATGCAGATCGACGATCGACATCTCGCGGAGTTGTGCCTGGGTGTAGCCGGTCAGCTCGACCGCTTTCTCGTTGAATTCCGTAATCGTGGCGTTCTCCGCATCTGCAAGCAGGATCGCATCCGGTGCCAGTTGAATGAACGTCTCATATTTGTGTTCCGAGCGTTCCTTTGCCTCCTCAACTGCTTCGATGCGTTGATCAGCCCGTCTGGCTTCGATGTCACGGCCGAGCAAGCGGGCGAGCAGTTCGACGAACGCTTTCTCTTCCGGGCTGAACTCCTTCTCCCGCGATTCGCGCGAAATGAAACAGACCGTGCCGTAGGTTTCCCCTTCGACAGAGATGGTGGTGCCGAGATAACACTCGAAGCCGTGTTCGATGTAGGCTGGATCGTCCTCCCACCCTTGTTCAGCGGCATGCGAGAGTGCGATCGGCGAATATGATTCGACGGTGCGGCGACAGTAGGTGGTTGGACGGTCGAGTGTCGTGCCTTCAGGGAGGATGGTCGGATCGTCGCCGACACTGATCACAACGTCGTCGGTCGCGCCGTCGCTGTTCTGTCGCTGGATATGACCGCTTTCTACATCCAGGAACGTTCGACCGAGCGCGAGTGCCTGCCGTTGTTTCTCGGTCGCCGGCAAGTCATCGTCGTCGATCACCTCGTAGAGTTGCTTGCGAAGGCGAGCGCGTGCGTTGTCACTTGTCATCAAACCACGTGGAGTGCATAAAATATGGATCTCTGCGGGGATAGGGTTGTCGCCACTCTATCCGTTCGCGTATGCGAGAGACAGCTGCGATACTCGCCAATCTATCCCTTCCGAGATTCGACAGTTGTACCCCTCGCGTGATCGGTTCTGTCTGGACCGGCCTGCCTTTGACAGATCCTTGCTCTGCCGTTTCCGGACACCACTAGCCAGCAATGGTTTCGTCCCCGCCCGTCGGCGGACACGCTCGACGCTCCATGTTCTTTGCTGCCCCCACTCTCCGCCTGACGCATACCCCCTGTATCTCAACTCGTACCCGGTCGGGCTCTACACCGCGATCATCGTCGCGGCGGTCGTGACGAGGCTCCTGCCCGCCTTCGGGTTCGCCAGCGAGGATTCGATCGCCGCCGTCGGCGCGTTGACGCAACTCTCGTGAGGATAGCGTCCGATTTCCGCGGGTTGAAGGCTCAAACCCCCGTTTGACCGTAGCGAATCTATTTGCGCGTTCCCGTCCAAGATGGGGTATGAATCGACGGCAAGTTCTCGCCGCGCTCGGGGGCGCGGCGATCGTTTCTCTCACGGGGTGTCTCTCGACGCCGGGAGACGATCACACGGACGAGTCCACGACGGACGACCCGACGACGCCACCATCCGGTTCGTCGGACCCGGAATGGGATCCCGACCCCGCATCACCGTTCGAGTCGATCACGGTCGGCTCCCGCGAGAACGTCGCCTTCCCGGAGAACCACCGGCCGATCGACGTCAGGGTCTGGAACGCCGTTGCCGAGTCACGGACGTTCTCGCTGGCACTCGAGACGCCCGAGACGACCCGGATGGCGACCGACGTGACGTTCCCGGCCGACGGCTGGCTCGCGATGACCGTCAACGAACCGGGCCAGTATGCCCTCTCCATCGCCATCGACGGCGAGTCGGCCGGGCAGGTGTCGATCGGCCCCTTCGATTGCAATCAGACGCAAGTCAGCGTGATCGCCGACGCGAACGGCCGACTCACCGACCGGATCCGCTCGACGGAGATCGCCTGCCCCGGTCCGGCCATCGCCGGCGAGTCGTTCACGTCCGAGTCGGGCTCCTGTGGCGGAACTGAGTCGAGTGCAGTCGCCTTCGCGGCGGAGGCCGTCGAGGTGACGGGCCGGATTTCGACGCCCAACCCCTGCTACGAGGTCGGCCTCGCGGCTGTCGAGGTACGAGGGGGCCAGGCGTACGGGGGGAGCGAGGATAGCGTCCTCGTGGTGACCATCGAGACGACCGGCCCTGGCGACGAGGCGTGCGTCGAGTGTGTCGGTTCAGTACCCTACACGGCGACGATCGACTTCGAGAACGATTACCCCGCAGCGGTCCGGGTTGTCCACGAGCGTATGGACGAGCGGCGGACGGTCGAGACCGTCGAGCGGTGAACAGCGACGACCGACTCCAGCCGATAGTTACCGATTACGCGGCATCTAAGTGCAGCCCACTGCACCCCCACGTATGAAAGCGACAGCGACGGCCCACCCGATCCAGGGGCTGGTGAAGTACCACGGGATACGCGACCCCGAACTCCGGACGCCGTATCACGATTCGATCAGCCTCTG
>Ga0207718_101171_pt1 | contig 15180 bp, 17 predicted proteins | sample A23M2SouthBayCA_FD_187749 | JGI IMG/M metagenome (GOLD analysis project Ga0207718, IMG submission 187749) | Aerobic enrichment media microbial communities from Eden Landing Ponds, California, USA - A23 M2 (SPAdes) | ecosystem: Environmental > Aquatic > Marine > Unclassified | place: Emeryville... | reverse complement strand
AGATTCGAGACCTGGTTTGCCTCCTCGTGGTCAAACTGCCCGTCGGGCCCGACGAAGAACTTCCGCGGAACCAAATGGTGAACAGAGATATCTTTCCCAACCTGCTCTTGATGATCCGCTTGAGTCATCGCACACCATGGCGTTTGGCACTGGTAGTCATCGCGTTCTAACGCTCGTTGTCGCTGTTCTGGCCAGTTAGGCCCGTACGGAACCGCCGAACGCTCTTGATAGGACTGCGGTTGGGAGAAGCCAGCTTCTGTGAGTGCCTCTTCCCATCCACCAAATCGTTCGAGATACGTGCACTTGTGAAACTCTCCGACCCGATTCATTTCCCCGCTCGATGGTGGGCGACCGAACTCATCCGCAAGGCGGTCAATCTCATCCAACAGGTCTTGATCGGTGAGTCGGAATTTCCGATTCGGAGCGTAGCCAGCCTCAAGAAGCGCTTCGTTCCAGCTCCCGAACTTGTTCTGACAGACGCGCTGTGAGTACTCCCCGTGCTCGATCATTTCCCTCGCTGTGGGTGGCTTTCCCAGCTTGGCTGCGACCCGTCGAATATCGTCGAGAATCAGGTCAGCATCAGTTACGAGTTGGTCGCGGCGATGAACGGCTGTTACGTGGCCGCCCAGTTCGTTGGAGGTTGCAAATGACTCGCCACAGTAGTCACAGATATGTTCTGTCATGGCTTCGTCACCTCCCTCCGCGGTTCCCCCGTAATCCGTTATAAACTCTCGACCTCGTACTCAACTCCTGTTCCCAGTAGAGTTCGTGAAGGAGCGATTCGTCTCGCCAGGGGTACTCTGAATCGGTCATCGCTCGGTGACGGGGAGTGAACCCCCCCGCATCCCTCTCGGGGGCAATAAACACTACCGACCGGAATCGTACGTGAATCTCAGACCGAGTTCGTCACCGATCGGAGAAGCTCCGTAGGTAGAATGGGTTACGGCGGGAGGTGGCGATCGTAGATATTCCGGCGATGCCCAACCGCCTCGACGATGAGGACATCCTCGTCTCGGTCCCACGTGATGATCGCTCGGTAGTCGCCGGCGCGGAGCTTGTAGTACGGGTAGCCGGTGAGCTTTTCGAGTCGGTGCGAGGTCCAGTCTTTCGCCTCGTCAAGTTTCTTCACCAACCGTTCTTGGGCTTCGGTGTCAAGACCCTCCAGTAAATCGAGTGCTTTCGGTGTCCACTCGACCTCAGTCATCGATGCCCAACCGGTCCTTCACATCGTCTTGGGACACCGTCTCGCCCTCCTCTCGCTGCTTGCGACTCTCAGCCAAGTGTTCAAGCGCTTCCTCGGACAGTTTCGTGGGGGGATTGACGGCATCCCGGAGGGCATCGCGGATGAATTCGGACTTGGTCGCGTAGCCACGCTCCTCCCAGACGTCGTCGACCTGTGCCAGCAACGACTGGGGCACCCGGACGTTGATTTTCTCCATCTCGCCGTCGCCACCGGCGTCGCTGTCAGTGCTCATATGCTGTGATACGGCTGTATCACGTAAGTAGCTTCGGTTGAGTACGCGGGTGGTTGACGACGTCCAGACTGCGATTGAGGGAGAGTCGCCGATGTTCCGAGAGGTTCAGTACGACGGCTTGGCCGTCGACGCGGAAGCCGACGTACTCGACGGTGTCTCGGTGAGGCTGTGCGGGCGATACGACTGGAACCGATTCCGAACTGGCATAGGTACATTCCCGTTCATCGTTGCTCGCGGGCGGTTCGGTGACCCCTGAACCCCTCTCAGGGGTTCAACAAACAGGACGGCGTAGCGTTCGGCAACGTATTTGGCAGTTGCAACGTACTGTCCACATAATTGAGGATGGCTGTACTGGACGACCTCTCGGGGTTCGAGTTCGAGGATCTGATGGAGGACGTGTTCCGTAACCTCGGCTACGAGAACGTCCGGCAGGCCGAGCGGACGGCTGACGAGGGCCGGGATGTCCTAATGGAGGAAGTCGTCGACGGAACACGGAGGGCAATCGTCGTCGAGTGTAACACACGGGAACCGTTGGCCGGCCGGTCGTCCAGAAGCTCCATTCGGCCATCGCGACGTTCGACTTCGACGGCCCGAAACGCGGCATGGTCGTCACGACCGGTCGGTTTACGAATCCTGCCCAGGAGTACGCACAGCGCCTCCAGCAGAACGACGATCCGCATCCAATACAACTGCTCGACGGCGAAGACCTCCGAGAGATCGCCGACGAGATCGGTCTCGACCTCTACAACGGGCGCATCGAGATCCTTTGCGACGAGACGCTCCGGCCGTACGACCCGGCGGCCAACGTCGACGCACCCGTCAAAGAGGCGTTCCGCGACATCGAGAACATCGAGGCTACGGACCTGCCAGTGTCGCACTCGCAGGTGACGTTTCGCCCGGTGGTTGCGATCACCGCCGACACCAACGCCATCTTCGAAACGTCAGTCGGCGTCATCCATCGGATCAACGACCGCACACAGTTCGTCGTACACGCTGAGCGTGGGCATCCGACAGTAGCCGACGACGAAGTCGCGACGCTGGTCACCGAGAACTTCCACGCGACAGTCGATCTTGATGCCGACCGGTTCGGGGAGGTATTCGTCGACGTCGAGGAGCACCGCTTCGGCCAGACCCAAACGGAGTACAAGGAGTGGGCTGTTGACCGCCTTCAGAACTACCACACGACGACGGTGACCTACACCGGCGACAACAACGTCACGTACAACAAAACGTGTGAGCCGAATCTCTCGGACATCTCAGTGCAATCGATTGAGCCGGTGTATCTCCCCGAGGTTCGACAGACGACAGAACTACAGGAGTATTCGTATCCGTACGAATACTATGCTGCTGGCCCGTCACGGGTCACGCTGGAGGACGGCATTCATCGGTGCGTCCACTGCGAGACGAGCGGTGCCAACGAGGCCTACACCTATGTCCGAACTGCGGGGCGATCGCCTGCGACAGCCACATCAAGACCGAACGACTCGAAGGCGAACTGGTCTGTACCGGCTGTGCAGTGACCGAACGGTTTGCGCTGAAGACGAAGTACTTCTACGACGAGGAGAATCTCGAGGCCTTCCGCGAGGAGTACGCCGAGATGCCGCTTCACGAGAAGGCGATGGAGAACAAGCTACTCGCTGGGGGAAGCGTGGTCGCGACGCTGTTACTCCTCATCGGGCTGCTCGTCATCGGCGGCATCATCTAAGCGCGCTCAGTGTTCAGACTGGCTCAGCCACCAGCTCTTCGAGTGCGTGCTCCAGCGGGCCGTTGAACTGCCAGCTTGCCTGTTCGAAAGCCTCGTCGGTCGGGCCATCCCAGCGCGGGAACGCGGAATGACCGCTCACCTTGACCGTCCACTCGGCCGGCTCGTCGAACGGGCTCCGCGTCGGGAGCTCGACGACGTAGAGGTACTCCTCGTCGCCGTGAATGCCGTCAGCTGGATCCTCGACGCCGTGGCCCAGCAGAAACAGCGGCTGGTCGAGATGCTCCATATTCTCTGGCTTGAGAAGATCCGCTGGCTGAGCCGCGTCGATCGCTCGCTCCGGGTCGCCATCCAGGTAGAGGCCGACCGTCGAGAGCTTGTCGAGGAACACGAACGTCGCCGCCGTGTAGCCCGGTCCGCGCTCGGCACGGGTCGCATCGAGAAGCTCTTTCAGCTGTGTGAGGTCCCGAAGGACGCTCTCCGGGTAGCCATCTGAATGCCGGTACACTTGCGCGACGCGGTCGGCGCTGCCATCTGTCTCATCTGTCTGTTCGACTCGTTGGACGAATCGGAGTTGACTCCGTGTCGACATCGATACTCCCCGGCGCGTGTGCGCCGGCACCCATCGCCGGCGCAGGAAAACCACCACGCAATAGAGTCTGTGAATCTCACTATGTCGACTCAGATCCCCCGCGCCATTCCTTGGTCGAACCGATCAAGCAGACTCCTTGCGACGATTCACGTCCAGACCGCCCATCGAAACTTGATGATGATGGAGGACGACCGACGCCCGTCCTCAGATTGCCGGGATTCGGAAGGGCGGGCGGCTACTGAGTTGCGTCGTAATAGTGATGAAACCGATAAAACAGTAGTCTGGCAACACGGGTCTCGGTAGCTTTCAAGGGAACGTGAGTTCAGGAACGGTGGACCAGCTGGCCATCGTCCCGGAGCACCCGCCCTCCGTCGGTCGGAGAGACGTGTCGATAGGCGTTAAGTTCCCCAGAGAGGTCGATACCGGCGTCCCCGCGCTCGTTGCGTCGGCGAAGATCAGCAGGTGCGACCAGCTCGTCGTCCATCGTCGCGACGACCTCGATGTTCTGGGGGAGAAAACTGCCGCCGGTCGGGAAGCTGTACACACGGGGGAACACACTGGCCAGCGTCTTACACTCGGCACGGTAGAACCCCGACAATGGCCCGTTGGGCGCCGAGACGAGGTTGGCGAACAGCACGCCGTTGCCAGAGAGGCGATTGCGCGCCAGCTGCAGGAACTCGACCGTCGTGAGTCGGGACGGCTCTCTGCCCGCCTCGAAGGCGTCGAGGATGATCAGGTCGTACGTGCGGTCGGTCTCCTGCAGGAACTGTCGGCCGTCCCCGACGTGCACGGTGAGTCTATCGGACGCCTCGACATCGAAGAACGTCCGCGCCGTGTCGACGACATCGGGGTCTTGTTCGATCACGTCGACCGCGACGTCGTAGTCCGCGAGGAATCGCTTCGGACCGGTGAATCCACCCCCGCCAATGAACAACACATTCTCTACGTCTCCGTTGAACAGGAACGGCAGGTGGAAGTACCGCGTGTAGTCGAAGACGTGTCTCTGTGGGTCGACGAGGTCCATCGCGCTGTGGGCGTCCCCGTCGAGGAAGAGCCGTCGAACGTTCCTACTGTCGACGACGCGAAGCGACTGGTAGGGCGTCGACGTCTCGTAGACCACCGTTCCACGCCAGCGAATGAACGCCGTCTCGACCATCTGTGCAGCCTGGATTATCGCACCGAAGGCGTTCTCCCAGGGGGACCGCGCGTTCGTGAACATTGGCACGCCTGGCCGCCTTGCGAACGCGGTCAGCACCCCACCGGCGAGACTTGCGACGAGCGACCTGAGCACAGAGCGGCCGTCGTCGTCCCTGATCGCGCCCGACGTTCCACCCACCCCGCCGGACAGCTTCGCCAGCCGACGGTCGACCGGTGGATGCGTCGAGAGGAGCGCCGTCAGTCGCCTGCGCTCAGTCGACGGCCGGGTGTCGGCATGGACTCGTTCGAGCGCGCTGGCAAGGGTAGACCCGCCGACCCGCCGAGCAGCGTACGCGTCGGCGTCGTACTCGGTCCAGCGTCCGAGCCAACAGATCAGGAGGACTGCCGGGCCGAGCGCGAGGAGCCCCGCGTAGAACCCGCCCAGTACGCCTGTCGCCGTCACGACGAGCCAGGGGGCGACGAACAGCACCACCGAGCCAAGTCGCAACGCGACGTGTCGTCGCCGATGGTGCCCACGCTCGTGGGCGACGATCGCCCGCACTTCCGCTGTCGTGAGCTGGCGGAGTAATCCCGTCGTCACGAAAACGGAGCGAAACCCTGGGAGCACGCCGGCGGCGAAGGCGTTCGCGAATCCGTCGGTCGCCAACAGCTTCACCGGTTCGCCCGGTGGCAGGTTGAGGCGCGAGCGCTCACTCGGCGAGAGGTCGCGAACGGGAGCCACTAGCGGGGCGAGTAGCTGCGGAAGCGAGGCGAAGGCGACCGCCGCCGCGACGACCGCCGCCGTAATCCACAGGCCTGTCGGCGGACCGTTCACGTCCATCGTCGAGAGCAGATAGCATCCGACGGCGCTGACGGCGACCCCCACGCTGAGGATTCTGTAACGGCTGCTTCGGCTCATGTACTGACCACCCGTGATGGAGTCGACGATGAACCCAAGGAAGAGCGACAGGAGGAGTCCGATACTGGTTTTGGCCTTCTCGAGAACCGAGTCTGACAGGGATCAGTAGCGACCATTCTCCCGCTGAACTCGGGGACCCGGATCGAGAGCACGAGCTCGAAACTGAGGATGTGGTTCTCTCGATCCGCTATCACGGGTACATACTCACGTTCTCTTATCATGCCGAGTTCCCACGGTGTGCTGGGGGCCAGTTCTCTGTCTGGTTGAGCTGATATGCTCTACACCGAACGAACGTTCGGTTGGCACTTAACAATTCCTCACTACCATCGACCGTATCGATTACAGAAGTACGAGGAGGATCCTCTAGGGCTTGACCCTGAGGCGATTCACGAGCGGTGATTGGAACCCGTTGAGCGATACGCTGAAATGGGCCCCGAACGACCGTTCGGTTATATGGAGTTTGACGAACTTTTCGAGGACGAACCGGAGAGCGGACGTGCGAGGATACTGCAGGCGGTGTACAAGATCACAAAAAACGAGGGATACGGAAGCGTCTCGATCCAACTGGTCGCTGACGTTGCTGGACTGAGTAAGTCGACGGTGTATCATCACTTCGAGGACAAGGACGACCTCATGCTCACCTTCTACGAATGCGTCCTCGGCAAAATTGCTGACCGGATCGACCAGCTACAGATATCGGATCCGATCGATCGACTCCACTGGATGATCGATCGGATGGTCCTCGGTCAATCATCAGACGAGGGGGCGAATCAAATGGTGGACGAGATACCGAACGACACCAACAACAGCCCGGCCGATCCGCTCCGGACGTTCATGGAGATCCGAGTTCAGGCAATCCACGAAGCGGCGTATCGGGACCGATTACGCACTATCGATCAAGCGTTTCGAGACGTGTTCACAAGCGCTATCGAAGATGGTATGGAACAAAGTCAAATTCAGGAAATTGATGCCGAACGGACAGCGGATATACTCTATACGCTGTTACTCGGCGGGCTCCTCCGCCGAACGACGACGGATGATAACGACCTGAACGCGATTCGTGAAGAAGCGTATGAACTCGTCGACCAGTCTGTGCTCGATTGATTCGAGACACTGCTGCAGATGTGTGGTAAGCTCTCTGTTCCATTCTATTCGTCCCAACGAACGTAGGCAGGATAGCGATCGTTCCTTTCTATTGGACTCAGAGCATATATCGGCCGTTCAGTCGGCGTCGAAAAGCATACCTACCGACCAAACGTTCGGTCGGTAATGAACTCCGATACCGAATCCAACGAAGCACTCGCTCGACGCGAGCACTTGTTAACCGCCGAAGTGCGAAGTCCCCGATTGCGCACGGACTGGCCCGCCGATATAACGCTTTCTGGGGAACTCGTCCGGTATACCGTCCAAGACGCCTGGGCCACGGATTATTCCCGGTCCAAACCGTCCACGAAAACAAACGAATCAACGACAGAAAGGCGCACGTGACTCCTCTCCAATCTCTCAGGCGGTACTGGTCCGCCCTTGGTCTTGTTTCCGCATTGGTCGCGGGAGTCTGCCTGATCACTGCTTGGAACGAAATCGGTGTTCTACGAACGCTGCTACTCCTCAACTTCATCGTCGTCTTGCTCCACCAGTTCGAGGAATGCATGTGGCCAGGTGGCTTCCCAGCGGTCGCGAACAGTGTCTTATTGCCGAGTCTGAACCTCGACCGCTTCATGCACCCGCTCAACCGGAACTCGTCTATGGCGGCCAACCTTACCTTTGCGTATGGATTCTACTTGCTTCCAGCCGTTTTCCCCGACGTCATCTGGCTCGGGCTGGCACCTGTCCTCGTCGGCTTGATCGTGCAGTTCGTCGGTCACGCCGTTTATGTGAATATGAAGATACGATCGTTCTATAGTCCCGGCGTTGCCACCACAGTGTTCGGTCACGTCCCGATCGGCGCGATTTACGTCTATTACATTCTAGCAAATAACCTGGTGAGCACGTTGGATTGGGTGCTTGCCATCGTGTACATGAGTATCGCCCTGTTCCTCATCTTCTATATCATCGAGCAGAGATTGCTCGGGGACGAAGATTCACCGTACGCCTTCGACGACGATGAATTGAACCGCTATACCGTGGAGTAGAACCATGAGCGCACCAGATACCGAGGGAATTGATGGGTTCGGGCCCATGATCGTCGTCTACGTCCTCGTATTTATTCTGCTGTATGCCGGGGTGAACTCGCTCGTCGTCCTCGGGCTCGGTGGCCTGCTAGGGCTCGGGAGACCCGTCCTCTATACCTGGATCGCAGTCGTCACGCTCTCCCTCCCGGTTTCCGTGTACGTTGAGCGAGTCTATCCGAACAGCCTCTCCAGACTCTTCTATACGGCATCGACACTGTGGATGGGGGTGCTCCTCTTCCTCGGCTGTTCCCTCTTGATCTACGAGGTGGTGAGCGTCTTCTCCCCCATCCCGTATGCTGGCCCGATAATCGTGATCGTCGTCGGTGTGCTGAGTATCATCTCGGTACGAAACGCGACCGGCATCGAAGTGACAGAGATAGATGTCCCCGTCGAGGGGTTACCAGAGGATATCTCTATCGTCCAACTGTCGGACCTCCATCTCGGCACAATACGGGATTCGGAATATCTGGCGACGGTCGTCGAGAGGGCGACCCGACTCGATCCAGACATCGTCCTGATTACGGGTGATATGGTCGATGCGAACGCGAGACTCCACACGGAGATGTTCGACGAGTTCGACAGATTCGGGACGCCAGTGTACTTCGTCACCGGGAACCACGAGGTCTACGAGGGACTCGACGAGGTGTATTCGCTTTTCGATGAGACACAGATACGGGTATTGCGGAACGAGGTCGTCGACTACGACGACATCCAAATTGTCGGCGTGGAATACGCAGAGACCGACGGCCACCTCGGGACGGAACTCGAGAACCTGGAGCTAGACGAGGCGAAGCCCGCGGTACTCATGTATCATTCCCCCGAGGGCGTCGAGGACTCGGAACGGGCAGGGATCGACCTCCAGCTCGCAGGCCATACACACGCGGGCCAGGTATTCCCATTCAATTTCTTGGTTCGGATCATGTTCCCGTACATCACTGGGCTGTACGACCTAGGCGGGATGTTCCTCTATGTTTCTCCTGGGACTGGCACCTGGGGCCCATACATGCGGCTTGGTTCGAGAAACGAAATAACCCGTATTACGCTGAAGGCGAAATAGAACCCCATAAACACCCCAATCATCGCCAGTTCTCGGAATCTTCTCGGTTGATACTCAGTAATTACAGTAGAGACGAACGGGATATTAGATGCTCAAACACAGCAGTGACGTTCATGACCGTTGAGGTCGTCACCGTTTCCGCTCATCGTGAGTACCAGTTGTGTGTCGATCGGTGGCAGGAAGTTTATATACCGACCAAACGTTCGGTCGGCCATGCATAGCAATTACGGAAACGCCGAAGCGCCCGCGCAGCGCAAGCGGCTCGTCAAGAGTACGCTCGAGCGCCGTGATGTCTCCGACCTGGTGACGGGACGAGGGCGGTACGTTGACCCACGGAGGGTATCGGCACGATGACCGCCATACGGGCCGACGATATCTCAAAGGATTATGGAGAGGTCCACGCACTCGACGGGCTCTCACTGACCGTCGATTCTGGGGAATTCTTTGGCCTGTTGGGCCCCAATGGGGCGGGCAAGACGACTACCATCCAGCTGCTCACTGGCCAGCTCGTCCCCGACGCTGGCACGATGGAGGTGCTGGGCGTCGACCCAGCGGCCGAGCCCGTCGAAGTCCGTCGAAATGTCGGCATCCTGCCGGAACAGGAGTCACCGCCGAGCTTCTTGACACCCCGTGAGTACTTCGACTTCGTCGGTACCGTCCGCGATCTGGACAGGGAGGTGTTGCTCGACCGGGTCGACACGTGGACCGACCGGCTCGACTTCGCCGAGAAGCTCGATACGCTCAACACGGACCTCTCGCGGGGGCAACAGCAAAAAGTGATGCTCACCGCGACGTTTCTGCACGAGCCAGCGGCAGTGTTCATCGATGAGCCCCTCGTGAACCTGGATCCAATTATGCAAGAGCGGGTCAAGCGCTATCTCGAGGGCTACGTCGACAACGGCAATGCGATCTTCCTCTCGACCCACGATATTGAGGTGGCCGAGCGGCTGTGTAGCCACGTCGGCATCGTCCGCGAGGGCCGCCTAGTCGCCGAGCGCAAGCCCGGATCGCTTTCCGATGGCGAGTCACTCCTCGACACCTTCGTGGCCGATGTCGAGGGAGGTGCGACCCTATGAGCGCCGACAGGAGAGTCACAGCGACGCTCCTGCCGGTTATGATCCGCGAAGAATGGCGACTCCACTCGACCCTGTTCGGGGGGCGGCGGTTCGCGGTCTTTCCCGTCTTGATTGCCCTCGCGAGCGCCGGCATGGTCTGGCTCCTCGTATTCACGGGCACAGCCCCCGCCACCATCGCGCTCTGGCTACACCTTCTTGTGTTCGCGTTCGGTCTCTACACAGGTTCAGTCGGCTTGATTGGTCGCGACGGGATGCGCGATCTCCTCGGCGACCTGAGCCTCGTGTTGTTTTCTGCCAGGACCCTGCCCCTCTCCCAGCGCCGACTGCTCGGCACGTTCCTTGTCAAGGACATCATCTACTATGCCGTGCTGTTTCTCGTTCCGCTGACGGTCGCCTACGCCCCAGCGGCCGCCACAGCCGGTGACCTCGCCCGGCTGCCACTGTTATGGCTGACGCTCACAGGGACCTTCGTGGTCGGCCTCGTCGTCACCTTCTCAGCTATTTCGGCTCGAACACGGGGGCGGGCGGGGACGGCGGTACTGCTCGCGGGTGCCGTCCTCGTGGGCCTCGCATGGGCCACCGGTATCAACCTCCTCGACTGGTTGCCTTACGGGTTCTACAACGGGGCCGGTGGCGTCACCCCGGCGGTCGGGTTCCTCGCGACGCTCGGAATCGCCGCGGTCGGCCTCGCTGCCTTCGACCCGACGAGCGAGTCGACTTCACGGACGACGGGTCCAGACCTGTTGCGGTGGCAGCGCCGGCTCCGGTATGACTCCGATGGACTGGTGGCGAAGTCGCTGATCGACGTCGCCCGGTCCAGCGGCGGGGTCTGGAAGGTGGTCTTCTCCGGCGCCATTTTGTTCGCGGTCACAGCAGGCCTTGTCGAATTGGTGGAGACTATCACGGGCCTTGAGCCATCGACCGGGTTGTCGTTTGGGGCGGTGCTCGGACTGACATCGTTCACCACCTACAACTGGGTGACCCAGTTCGACGACCCCGACACGTACCTCCACCATCCCATCGCCACGGCGGCTGTCTTCGAAGCCAAGTTCCGGTCGTTTCTCGTGCTGGGCCTACCGACGGTGCTCGGCTATTATCTCCTCGCCGTAGGGCTCTGGGGAGAGCGGGCCCTGGTCGCCGTCGCGGGCGGCGTGTTGGTAGTCGGCCTCTCTATCTACCTGTTTGGGCTGACTGTCGCCCTGACTGGGCTCGAACCCAACACGTTTCTGTTCGATACGGCCCGCTTCGCAGCGTTCTCAATAGGATCCGCTGTCCCGTTGGTCCCGGTCCTCATAGTTGGCTTCGTGGTCGAGCCGTCACCCGGCCTGTTGGCACTGCTCGCGGCGACTGGCGTGGTGCTGGGGCTCGGCGGCGTCGGCCTGTTCCGATGGTCCGTGCCCCGGTGGACCGAACGGTTCCGGATGGGTTGACACGGAGGAAGAAGACGAATACTAGCCATGTACGCAATACGCGTCGACGGACTGACGAAGGAGTTCGGCGAGATAACTGCAGTTGACGACCTCTCCTTCGCGGTCAAGGAGGGAGAGTTATTCGGGCTGCTCGGACCGAACGGTGCCGGCAAGTCCACGCTAATTAACATTCTCGTCACGCTGATCCGGCCGACGACCGGGTCCGCGACCGTGGATGGCCACGACGTTCGCGAAGAGACGGCCGCGGTCCGAAACAGCCTCGGCATCGTCTTTCAGGAACCTGCACTCGACGAGGATCTCACGGGCGCGGAGAACCTGGCGTTTCACGGCCGGCTATACGGCCTCGACCGAGCAGAGCGCGACGACCGCATCGACGAGGTACTCGAACTCGTGGACCTCGAGGCGGACCGTGATCGTCTCGTCGGGACGTATTCCGGCGGCATGAAGCGCCGGCTGGAGATCGGCCGCGGTTTGCTCCACGAACCGTCGGTTCTCTTCCTCGACGAACCGACGGTTGGCTTGGACCCCCGGACGCGGCGGGACACGTGGGAGTACATCCAGCGTATGAACCGCGAAGCTGGCGTCTCCATCGTGATGACGACGCACTACATCGAGGAGGCTGAACAGCTCTGCGACCGGGTCGCAATCGTCGACGACGGGACGATAGCCGCGATTGACTCGCCGGCCGCCCTCACGGCGTCACTCGGCGGCGACGTGGTCCAACTTACTGTCAACGGACAGTTGGGCGACCTCGAAACCCAACTCGAGACATCCGACTGGATTAGCGAGTGGACGCGGAGCGACGCGGACTTCCGCGTTACGCTCGACCATGCCGACGCCCGGATCGCCGACCTTGTCCACTTGGCCGATACGGCGGGCGTGTCGATCGAAGCTGTCGACATCCACCGGCCAAACCTGGAAACGGTCTTCCTCTCGCTGACCGGCACGACAATCAAAGAACGCGAATCCGGAGGGCACTCCGAATTGGAACGTTCGGCCAATCCCGCCGGCTCGCCGACCACAGAGGGTCCCGGAGTCAGTTTCGGCCGCAGGTCGAACGCGGAGGACGACGAATGACTCTCGTCGAGCCGCTGGCCGTCTACGCGCTCTGGCTCCGCGATGTCAAGCGGTTCCTCCGGTCACCGTCGCGGATTATCGGCTCCGTCGCGATGCCGCTGTTGTTCCTGGCGTTTCTGGGATTCGGCTTCAGCGGTGCCGCGATTCCAGGACTACCGGAGGATGTCAAATACCTACAGTACCTCGTCCCCGGAATGGTTGGCTTCTCGATGCTGTTCGGGGCGTCCTTCGCCGGCCTGTCGATCCTCTCTGACCGCGAAGTCGGCTTCCTCAAGGAAATACTCGTCGCGCCGATCAGTCGCACTTCCATCGTCCTCGGGCGCATCGCTGGCGGCTCGACCACCGCGCTCGTCCAGGCGGTCTTGATCCTCTTGCTCTCGATTCCGCTTGGCTTCCGGCTCGCTAACCCGGCCCTGCTGCCGGTCGCGCTGTTGATTCTCGTCCTGATCGCCGTTACCTTCGTCGGCTTCGGGGTCGCGCTCGCCTCGCAGTTCAGCGATAGCGAGGGATTCGGACTGATCGTCCAGTTCGTCATCTTCCCGTTGTTCTTCCTGTCCGGCGCGATCTATCCGATCGAGAGCCTCCCGAACCCGGTCCAGGTCCTGGCCTTCGCCAATCCGCTCACGTATGGGATAGACGGCCTGCGAGCAGTTCTGATCGGTACATCGGCCTATCCGCTCGGAGTGGATCTTGGTATGCTCCTCGTCACCTCGACGGTCATGGTCGGTGCCGGAACGTACTTGTTTGAGCGTGTCGATGCTGTCTAATTCCTGTCGATAGTTACCCTTATTCGAAAATGTCGCCGTCTTCAACGGTAAGCGTAAACCAGGGGTAGATGCGCGCTGTATGCAGTCAATTCACTGTATCCCGCCAGCAATTGATGAATTCAACAGAGCTCTAGGCCAGATGCGAAACCTCGTCTGGCTCCTCGGCATCATCGAACTCGCCGCGCGCGACAGGCCCCCAATCCTCACCTGGCTCCGGACTCCACCAGTCGACCTCGTATGCGCCCGGTGCGCCGAGGATCTTCATGCGCGCTGACCCATCAGGCAGGTCGCGGCGCAGTTTCTCATCAACGTGGAGGTTCCAAGTCGTGTCGGTATCGAAGCAGGCGAGCACGGCCTCCTCGTAGCCGCGTGTCTCTCGAGATTCCTGGAGCTTGACTTGGGTGTTGCAGTTCTTGCAGAACACCCCCTCGAAGGGGATGTGAGTGAAGACCTCCTGCCCGCAGACGGGGCACCAGAGGAACTCGAACAGTGCCTCACTGTGTCGGTCAAGTACTTCGAGAGTCATTGGTTGACTACCCCGGTCGTCCCGGGCCACCACCTCGTGCCCGGCCGAAAAACAGCGGCCAGCGGGGATCCACCCGCTCACCGTTCGGCGCCGTGAACTGCCTCGAGATCGGCCCCCGAGACTTCCCGTGGATTAGTCGGACACTCCCGCGACGCCATCGGTCTGATAGCCTCGAACGGCGTCGTGGGTCACGGTCGGGGCGTCCACGGCCCCCGATGCCTGCCGTCGCACCGTCCGCACTTGAGGAAGGCTGTTGAGAGCAGGCACATTCCATTCTTGGTGCTTCTTGATGCCTTTCACGGCGATATTCACGCTCGCACTCCGGTCGGCGTGGTCTTGATGCGAACAGGACTGGCACTTGAACCGCTTCTTGTGACGGTTCGCTCGTTCCGTATGGCCGCACATTGGACAGCATTGACTCGTGTATTCCGGATTGATCCAAGCCGTCGGAATCCCCACGAATGCTGCTTTGTAGGACGTGTAGTGCTGAAGCGCGCGGAACGGGAGGCGGTGCAAGCGCCGGTTCATCCGGCATCCGTAGTCGAGGCCGTCGCGCATCTCTTTGAGGTCTTCAAAGACGATGCACGGTGTGTTGAACTGCTGGCACCACTCCACGATGTGCCGAGACACTTTGTGGAGTCGGTCTCGAACGAATCGCTCTTCTCGACCTTCGACCGAGTCGAGGACGCTCAACTTTCCAGCTTCTCGGAGGCGCTTTCTGATCGTGAAGTAACGGTGGCATTCGAACTTGATGTCCGGAAATTCGATAACGACCGTATCCTCGACACTGTCCTCGGAGAGTGCAGTCAGCGCCACATTGTCCTCGTTGACATCCACGCCAACGACTGTCCGTGAATTTTCTTTGTCTCGAACGGTCCCCTCGGAGCAGGTAACGTTGACGTGCAACTCGGCGTTGCCGTTTCGGAACAGGGCTTCCGCCGTCCCTATCGTCCACGCATCGCTTTCGAGTGCGGTCTTGAGAATGTCGAGATGAGCGTCGTCACCATCGAGGACGCCCTTGACGTGCTTGTAGGGTTTCGCACTGATCCGGAACGCTACGTCGCCGTCGTCGGTGAGTGACAGGGTGTACCCCTCCTCGTAGTTCGCCCGGAGCGGGTACGTTCCATCTTTGGTGTGGCTGGGTTTGTTGTAGTCGTCGTACTCGTAGTAGTTCTCCATCGCACCGAGTGCTTTGGCGACGACGCGCTGTGTCGTGTTTTTTACGAGGGTGGCGTCCTCGGCTACGCGGTC
>Ga0207718_101166_pt1 | contig 15221 bp, 14 predicted proteins | sample A23M2SouthBayCA_FD_187749 | JGI IMG/M metagenome (GOLD analysis project Ga0207718, IMG submission 187749) | Aerobic enrichment media microbial communities from Eden Landing Ponds, California, USA - A23 M2 (SPAdes) | ecosystem: Environmental > Aquatic > Marine > Unclassified | place: Emeryville... | reverse complement strand
CGGTCCCTGGAGGACTGAAAGGGCGAGGCGTGGTCGCGAGTGCTGCGCGGGCCCTATCCGAGCGAAGCGAGGATATCCCGCACAGCACTCGCGAGCGGGCCGAGGGCTTTCAGCCGACGATGTGAGTGGCGGTCACTTGGACTGTAAGCGAGCGGGCCGAGGGCTTTCAGCCGACGATGTGAGTGGCGGTCACTTGGACTGTAAGCGAGCGGGCCGAGGGCTTTCAGCGCTCACCGACGAGTGCGGTGCTGCCATCGAATCGAGTTTCTTCGAGAACTCCACGACACGAAACCGGTGTCACATCTACACACGGTACATCCCACTCGACGGGTACCCTCGTCACCGCGTCACGACCCACCCCAATCGGTATATCACGGTCGGACGCACAGTAGGTATGGTCGACGCCCGCGAGTACCACGAGCGGACGAACCACTCGCCGGAGCGACTCCGCGAGCGCTCGTTCGAACTCGACTTCGACAACCAGCCCCGCCCGTACAAGGTCTACGCCGACCTGCCCCGGTTCGACCCTGCCGAGGACGCCGACCCGCCCGAGACGCCCGCGCTCACGGCGGTCACCCCCGACGAGCCTGCCCCGCCACAGAGCGTCTCACCCGCCGACGGCGACCCCCACGTCCCGACGCTGTGTCACTACGCCGCGGGTGTCACGAAGGAGCTCGACCGGCAGGGCCAGCGGGTCCGGTATCGCGCCGCGGCTTGCACGGGCAAACTCTATCACGTCGACCTCTACGCCGTCACGGGCGAGTGTGGCACGTTCGACCCCGGCGTCTACCACTTCGACCCCGAATCCGGAGCCTTCGACGTCCTCCGCGAGGGCGACTACCGTGGCGTCCTCGCCGCCGCGACCGACGACTACCCCGCGGTGGCCGACGCTCCGGTCACGTTCGTCGCCACCTCGGAGTGGTGGCGCAACGCCTGGAAGTATCGCGAACGCACCTACCGCCACGCCTTCTGGGACTCGGGCACGATCCTCGCGAACCTGCTGGCGGTCGCCCACGGGGGCGGCCACCGCGCCGAAGTCGTCGCCGGTTTCGCCGACGACCCCATCGTCGAACTCCTCGGTCTCGACCCCGACGCGGAAGCGCCGATCGCGCTCGCGCCTGTGGGGAGCGGATCACCGACACCCGAGGCGTCGACAGTCGAATCCATCGGTCCCGCCGTGGTCCGGGATTCTGACCCGATCGAGTACCCCCTCGTGCCCGACGCCTGGCGCCAGAGTCGACTCGACGATAGCGCTGCCGTCCGGGCCTGGCGCGAGCGGTTCGCCGCCGAATCCGCCGATACCTCACTGGGTGCGTCGACGCCCGGGAACTGGCTCGAACTCGACCCCGTCGACGCGGAGACCGCCTCCGCTCGGCCCGTCGGTGTGACCATCGAGCGCCGGGGATCGCTCCGGGAGTACAGCCACGACGACATCAGCGCCCGGAAATTCGCGACAGTCCTCGACCGCGCGCTCGGTGGCGTCCCGACCGATTGCTTCGGGGCGGGTGCACTCGCCGGCCTGGTCGACGTCTACTGTCTCGTCCACGCCGTCGAGGGGATCGACTCGGGAGTTTACGAGTACCACCCCGGTGCCTGCGCACTGGAGCGTGTCGGCGACACCGATCGCGCGACCGCCGGCGAACTCGCACTCGGACAGGAGGTCGTCGGCGACGCGGCGGTGAACGTCTACCTCGTGGCCGACGTCGACGCCGTCGTCGAGCGCTTCGGGAATCGCGGCTATCGGCTCGCCCAACTGGAGGCCGGCATCGATCTCGGGCGGCTCTACCTGGCGACCTATGCCCACCTCGGCCTCGGCGGGCGCGGGTTCACCTTTTTCGACGGCGACGTCGCCGATTTCCTCTCGCCACACGCCGACGGCCAGACGCCGATGACGCTGTTCGCGTTCGGGAAGCCCGCGACGTGAGGAATCTGGAAGTGAGGTGCCGGTGGACGAGACACCGGTAGCTGTCGACTTTCTCCAGGTCCCGACCGTATCAGTCGTCGGCGGGTGCAGCGGCGTCTCGCGACGTGAGGTCGACGGGGTCGGCGTCGACGCCGAGTTCGTCGAGTGCGACCTGGGCGGCGCGCTTGCCGGAGACGAGCATAGCACCGAACGTCGGGCCCATGCGGGGCAGTCCATAGGTGGTCGCCGTGGCCATACCGGTCACGACGAGGCCGTCGTGGGCGAGACCGGTGTGTTCGACGACTGCGTCCTCGGACTCGCCGACCCACATCGAGTCGTGACCGGGCGAGTCGTGGCCGGGGGCGCCGTAGGTGTCGTCGCCTGTCTGGTCCATCCCCGAGTTGGACTTGGCGTCCTCGATGCCCGGCGCGTTCAGCACGCCGCGCTCGTCGAGTTTCTTGACCGCCATCGCGTCGTGCCCCGTCGCGTCGATGACGAGGTCGGCCTCGACCGCGATGGGGTCGACGCAGGTGATCTCGCGAGGCAGCGCGTGGACCGGTGTCCAGTTCATCACGATGCCACCGACGCGGTGGTCCTCGCGGATGACGATGTCGGTAAACTCCGTCATGTTCTGCATCTTCGCGCCGGCGTCACACGAGGCCTTGATGAGTCCCGAACACGCCTCGGGCCCGTTGGCGACGTACAGGCCTTCGGAGTCCTGGGACTGCTTGTAGTCGACGTCGAGTTCGTCGAGGACCTGCTGGGCCGGGTCCCGGACCGTAACCTTGTTCATCAGGAACCCACCCAGCCAGAAGCCCCCACCGAGGTAGTTGTTCTTCTCGACGACCATCGTCTGGACGCCCCGCTCAGAGAGTTCCTTGGCCGCCATCAGCCCCGAGGGACCGCCACCGACGATGATGACGTCCGAGTCCGAGAAGTCCATGAACTCCTCGGTCCACTCCTGGCCGATCGCTCGCGTCACTTCCGCCTCGCCCACGTTGCTGAACTTGTCGAAACCGCCGTCGCCGTTCTGACTCATACCACCGGGTGTTAACACTCGGTGATGTTACCAGTTTCGTTATAGAATCGTTGTACAATCGGGTTGTGCTCTTCGCATTTGGAGTGGGCAGTGGTGACTCGACGAGGCGTGCTCAGAACTTCGGAACCGTCTGCTCAGGGGTGGAAAACTGTGTCGAATACCCAAAACGCGGGTAGAACCGGGGAATTAGCTGGCTCGCCCGATCTCGCTCTCGGGCGGCAGCTCGTCGGTCTCGTCGGTCGTGTCGGCCCGGAACGTGTCGATCCCGAGGACACGGTTGAGCGGACAGTAGCCGACGGCCCCGGTGACCAGCAGGACGGCGCCGACGAGCAGTCCGGCCACGATCAGGCCGGCACCGAGCAGGCCCGTCACAGTCAGCACCTGGAAGTACAGTACCAGGGCGGCGACGACGAGAACCGGCCCCAGTACGAGACGAGCGATGCGGTCGTTACCGCCGACGTTTCTCTTCATAACATCCTCTAGTACGCTGTGTGATACCATAAATACGTAGTAACGTATGATAGCACACGGAGTTCGGAACGGACGCGTATTCTGGTCGTATCTCCGTTCACTGGGCCAGTACTACGTGACGAACGGGGCACGATAGCGACACGAACAGGAAACTCCCGTCCCGCTGTTTCGGCCGGACCGTCTCACTGGGCGCGCCCGGTCGCGCGAACCGGTTGTCGGCGGAGCGGCGGGTCCGTCGTCGGTGGGGTGACTTTTGGTCCCCGGTGGCGAAGCGGGTGACATGTCGCTGGTGTTGCCGAGCGAGATCGTGGTCGAGCGGTTCCTGCCGACGGTGCGAGCGATGCTGGCGACCGCGCTCGACGAGCGGGGATTTACCCAGCAGCAGGTCGCCGACCGCCTGGGTGTGACGCAGGCGGCCGTCAGCCAGTACGTCCGGGGGGACGTCACCGTCGAGGACCGCTTCGCCGGGGACGAACGCATGCAGGCGACCGTCGACCGGATCGCCGACGGCTTCGCCGAGGGGTCGATGGACGGCTACGAGGCGCTGGCCGAACTGCTCGCCCTGGTCGAGACGTTCGAGGACCGCGGGCCGATCTGTGCGGTCCACGAGGACGAGATGCCCGCGCTCGAAGGCATGGGCTGTGACCTGTGCGTCCGCGGGAGCGACGACGCCGTCATCGCAGAGCGGGAGGCGCTCTCGACGGTCCGCCGGGCCGCCCGCCGCCTCGCCAACACGCAGGGGATGGCGACCCACGTCCCCAACGTCGGGACGAACGTCGCCACGGCGGTGCCCGGAGCGACCGACGTCACCGACGTCGCCGCGGTCCCGGGCCGACTCCAGGCGGTCGGGTCGCGTGTGATCCTCCCCGCAGACCCGGAGTTCGGCGCCTCACAGCGCGTCGCCACGACGATCCTCGCGGCGATGGCGACAGCACCCGATACGAGAGGTGCGCTCAATCTCGCGACCTCGGATGCCCTCCTGGCGGCCGCCCGCGACCGCGGGATCGACCCACTCCGGTTCGACGCCGGCTACGAGGACCGCGCCGAGCGCCTGCGCGAGCGCTTTGGCGAGCGCGGAACTGTCCCTCGCGTCATCTACCACGAGGGTGCGTTCGGGATCGAACCGATCACCTACGTCCTCGGTGAGACGGCCGCCGAGGCCGCGGCGCTGGCGGTCGAACTGGCAACAGCAGCGTCGGGCGCGACAGCGTCGGAACCGGCCGCGGGCCCTGCTGACAGCGAGTGAGTGCGCCGGAGTGGCCCTGACAGCGGGTGAGTGCCGGGACGGCCCTGGCAGCGGGTGGACGCTTGGGTGGCCAGGCGGTGTCTGGAGGTCCCGATCCGAGACGCTCACCCGATGTGTCGCAGGTCGGAGACCGCGTCGCTTTCGGCGTAGCGCTCGCCGTCGCTCCAGGTCCGCAGGCTCGACTGCGTCTCGAACAGCGCCGTGTCGAAGTGCTCGTCCGTGATCGCCGTCCCGTCCCGGAAGGCGTTGCGTGCGGCGTTCTCTGCGAGGAGTTCGACGTCGCTCGCCGCGTACCCTTCGGTACCCTCGACCACCGACTCCCAGTCGATGTCGTCGCCGACCGGCCGGTCGGCGAGGTGTACCTGGAGGATTTCCCGGCGGGCCTCGGCATCCGGTGGGGGGACCTCGACACGCTCGTCGAAGCGGCCCGACCGCCGGATGGCCGAGTCGACGTCTTCCAGCAGGTTCGTCGCACCCACGACCACGACGTCCTCGCCGTCGAGGGTTTCGAGTTCGGTCAACAGCTGGTTGACCATCTGCTGCTGGCTCGTCTGCATCCCGCCGCGGGCGCCAGCGATGGCGTCGATCTCGTCGAGAAAGAGGATACACGGGGCGTTCGCGTGGGCGATTTCGAACAGGTCTGCGACGTTCTGGGCTGGCTCGCCCATCCACTTGCTCGCGAGGTCGGCGGGTGACACTTCGAGGAACGCGTGACCGACCTCGCCAGCCAGCGCCCCCGCGAGGTAGGTCTTCCCACAGCCCGGCGGGCCATAGAGGAGGAGCCCGGTCAGGACGTCCAGCCCGTACTCCTCGTAGGCCTCGGGGTTGGCCAGCGGTTCGACGACCGTCTCGCGGAGGCGGTCTTTCAGCTCGGCCATCCCGCCCACGTCGGCGAAGGTGCGGTCGACCTCGGCTTCCACCAGCGACGCCGCCGACAGGTCCACCCCCTCTGGCTGGACGATATGGGTCCCCTGCTCGTGGGAGATGCCGACCCAGTCCTCGATGCTAGAGGGGGTCTCCGCGAGCGCCGCTTCGAGGTGTTCCTGGCCGATCGGGGCGTCCTCTTCCAGCGCGGTTCGGGCGGCGTTCTCCGCGAGCAGTTCGAGGTCGCTCGCCGCGTACCCGACCGTTCGCTCGACGACTGGTTCGAGTTCCAGTGTGTCGACCTGCGGACGCCCGGCGAGGTGAAGTCGGAGGATCTCCCGGCGTGCGTCGGCGTCCGGTGGAGGGACCTCGACACGCTCGTCGAACCGGCCCGACCGCCGGATGGCGGGGTCGACGTCCTCCAGCAGGTTCGTCGCGCCCACGACCACCACCTCTTCCTCGTCTATCCCTTCGAGTTCCGTCAGCAACTGGTTGACCTGCTGTTGTTCGCTGGTGTTCGTAGCACCTTCGCCGTCGCGGTCGCCAGCGATCCCGTCGATCTCGTCGATGAACAGGAGGCAGGGTGCGTTCGCGCGGGCGATGGCGAACACGTCCTCGATCTTCTGTGCGGGTTCGCCCATGTACTTGCTCGTGACGTCCGCAGGGCTCACCTCGATGAACGCGTGGCCGAGTTCGCCCGCCAGCGCCCGCGTGACGTAGGTCTTGCCACAGCCCGGCGGGCCGTGGAGCAAGACCCCGTTGACGACGCCCAGGCCGTACTCCTCGAAACGCTCGGGGTTCGCGAGCGGCCGGACCACGGTGTGTCGGAGGCGGTCTTTCAGCTCGGACATCCCACCGACCTCGCCGAAGCCGTGGTCCGGCGAGGGGTCGACCAGCGAGTCGGCGTTCAACTCGACGTCGTCGGGCTGGACGACCTCGTCGTCGCCGGCACCCCTCTGTCCGGCACTGCCGGCGCCGACCGGTCGGTCACTGTTCTCCCGGTTGATCCCGGGTGCGTCGGCTCCGTCGCTTCCAGCGTGGTCGCTGCCCCGCCCGGTTTCGCTCTCCCCGCCGTCCCCCGTCGCCTGCTCGACGCGGTCGGCCTCGACCTCGTAGCCGAAGCGGTCGATGGCGGTCGGGTCGTCGGCGACGTAGTTACCGAGCCAGCCGTCGGAGCCGTCGACGCCGACGTCCTCGAGGTCGCGAAACGAGGCGAGATACCGGCGATCGGTCGATTCGGAGCCGAACTCCGCCAGCCAGAACGGCAGGTAGACGCGGTCGACGCCGGTCACCTCGATGTCGCCGTCCGGGTCGAAGTCGTTCGGGAGGCCGTAGTTCTCCTTGTAGCGGTTGAGGAACACCGCGGCGTCCACCGAACTGGTGGCGGCACGACGTTCGCGGTAGTCGGCCAGCCCCTCGACAAGCACCGACGCTGCGCGGTCGTTCGACCCCTGGAAGTTCAACAGGACGGTGGTGCCGAGTCCGGGGTGGCCCGTCCCGAGGTCGAACTCTTCGAGGTCGACCGTCTCCGGCTCGGCAGTGCCCGGTGCGTACCGGGTGACCCACTGGTCGTTGCCGTCGACCAGCCCATCCAGGAGCGTCGCCGCCGTCTCGCGGTCGCTGCCGAAAGAGAAGACGTTCGAGGCGTCGTACTCGAACTCGACGCGGAACGCCGGGTAGAGCACCCGGTGGAGCCGTTCGAGTCGCTCCGAGGGCTGGGGTGTGACGTCCGTCGATTCCAGTCTCTCGCGGGCGTCCGATTCTGCCGGCAGTCGCCTGTCGAACGCGAACTGTGTCGGTAACATGATCCCCCAGGGTGTCGCGTTGTCCCATCACCCGCCGCTCTCCGGTATCAATCTTTCCACATCTCCGTGCCTGGTGCTTGCTCGTCCGTCACCCGTGCGTTCGCGAGACGACGAGAGCGCACCACCGCAGCACACCTTGGCCGAAAATCATATGATAGTAACAGGGAAGAACTCTCTATGACAGACGAGCAGTTCGACCGGCGGCGATTCCTGCGCGCGGGGACAGTCGGGGCCGTTGCCGGTCTCGGGGGGTGTCAGGCGTTCGGACTCGGACCCGGCGGTGGCGCTTCGGTCCCTTCGGCGTCGTTCGCCTTCGAGTACGACCCTCGCGGGGGAGAGCGGGGCGGATCGCTTCGAGTTCGTCACGACGAGGGCGACGGGATCCGGGCGGAGCGTCTCTCGCTCCGGAGTTCGGCTGGGCACGACGTCCTGTGGAGCGAACTCGGTTCGACAGACGTTCCGGCGTCAGGGGATGTCACTGTCGGCGATGTCGCCCGCCTCGACGCGACTGTGGTCAACTGGCCCGCCGACGTCGGCTTCGACGAACGGGTCAAGGTCGTCTACGACCACGAGACGACGACGTCGACCCTCGACGAGTTCGTCCCCGACGCGACGCCGATACCCACGGCGACGCCGACACCCACGCCGACCCCAACCAGAACGCCGACAGCGACTGCGACGACCACGCCGGCCCTGCCTCCCGACCGACTCGTCGGCGACGATTTCGAGGCCGCCGACCGACTGGACGCGTATCGGCTCGACACCAAGGACGCGACCGACTACGATTCGGGCGTCGCGACCGGAGACGCGCCCGATGGTGGCACCCGCTACGCGTTCGTCTCCGAGGGGTCGAGCGGGGACGGGACGCGAGCGGCCGTGCTCTCCGAGGAGACGGTCGCCTGGAACCGATCTTACCGGTTCGATTTCTGCTTCAGGTGTTCCGACTGGCCCGCCGACGCCCCGTACAACGAGGGCTACGTCGGCTGGCGCGGCGAGCAAGTCAGCGGTCCCGACCGGATCAAATTCCGAACGTTCAACACGGACGGCAGCGGCGCCGACCGGCCGGTCAAGTTCGGCGGCCGCGGGGTGGTCGAAAGCGAGCGCGAACAGCAGGTCGACTGGCGTCAGGACGCCTGGTACCGGGCGCGTGGCGAGGTCCGTGAGAACCCCGACGAGGACAGCGCGACCGCCCGGGCGAGAGTCTGGCTGGCGGTGGAAACGGAGCCCGAAGACTACCCGATTCGGGCGTCGCTGACCAACGGTGTCTCACGGCCACTGCCGTTCATGTTCACGGCGGACGGTCGCAACGGTGCGACAGTCACGTTCGACGTCGCTCACGCCGTTTGGACACCGATCTGATAGTGGTTGTTGTAGATTATTTCCGGATAGCGCCGGCACCGGGGTCGGCGCGTCCCGGTAAATCGCTACAACAATCACTGTGAAACCGTTGCGGGTCGGTTTCGCCACTCACTCCGCGAGCGTCCCGTCGGTCGCCGGCCCGGCCTCGCCGTCCCCACCCTCCCGAACTGCCCGCTCGGCCGCGTCGAGCGCCGCCCCGGCGTCGAACTCGGCGACGATCGCTTCGAGCGTCGTGCGGTCGGCATCGCGCAAGTCCCGGGCGTGTGCCGTGATGTTCGGGACCGCCCGGACGACGTTGTCGACGATGGGGACGGTCGCGGCCTGTGCCGACCGCGAGAGCGGGTTGAGGTCGACCACGATCTCGGTCTTGTCCATCGCACCGAGCGCCTCGGCGCGGTCGCCGTCCTCCAGGGGCACGAGCACGACGTCCGCGGCACCGATGCCGTCGGCGTCGACTTTCGCGCGCTCGTGGTCCAGACCCGGAATGCGTCCGTCCGCGGTCAACCCCTTGACCTCGCTCGCGCCGTGCTCGTGGAGGTGGTCGGCGATGGCCTGCATCCGTTCGTCGGTCCGGTTGAACAGGTTCACTTCCAGGTCGGCGCCGGTCACCTCGGCGAGTTCGACCACTTCGGCGGGCACCAGCGCGGCAACGTTGCCGTTGACCGAGATGACGGGATGGTCGGCGAGCAGGAAGTACGCGGCGGCGGCTCGCTCGGCCACGTCGGCACTCGGGATCGTCCGCTCGCCGAGCAGGTAATCGAACGCCTCGCCGCGGCCCTGTGCGATGAGTCCCTGGCGGGAGGTGATCCCCGCATCGACGCCCGCCTCGATGCGGTGGCGGGTCACCAGCGAGTCGTGGCGCGGGTGACTCTCCGGCACGTCGGCGTCTGTCATAGCTGTAGGGAGCGGGGCCGGGACCGAAAAGCGCTCGTTTTCGACTGTGTCCTCCGCCCGCCTGCTCACTCGACGGGCCCCGGGTCTCCCGGCGGGGCGAGCATCGTCGCGCCGGTCGGGTCGATCTGGCAGACCTCGGGCTCGTAGCCGGCGTCCGAGAGGCCGGTCTCGAGCGCGACGACGGTCTCGCCGAGCATCCCCATCGTGGCCTCGCCGCCGGCCTCGTTGACGTCGGTGACGACGTCGCGGACCCAGTCGGTCAACAGGCCGCTCTCCCGGGCGAACTGGCGGGAGGCACCGACGAACGTCTCCAGCGTCGGTTCCTGGACGAGCGTCGAGAGCGCCTGCCGGCCGTGTCGATTCAGCGCCTCGACGTCACCGTCGATCACGTCGCTCGTCGAGAGTTCCCCCTCGACGAGGTACTCGACCCGGGCCCGTTCGGGGACGGCGTCCATCTTGTTGTGCTGTGGGCTCCCGGGTTCGAGGCGGACCGGCGCACCGCCGTGGCGCTGGGCGACGACGTCACCGAGGCCGGTCCCCGCCTGTACCTCCGCGCCGTGGGCGATGGTTGCGAGTTCGTACGCCGAGAGCCCGCGTTCGAAGACGGCGTTGGCCCCGAAGGCGGCACCGAGCGCCATCGCGCCGGAGACGCCAAAGCCCGCGCCGACCGGCAGGTCGGTCGTCCCGCGCACCTCGGCACTCACGCGGAGCGCGTCGAGGGTCCGCTCGACGGCCTCCATCGCCACCTCGTCGCCGTCGAGGACGACGCTCGATTCCTCGGCCCGGCGGACGGTGACGGTCACGCCGTCGGTGAGCACGAGTCCGGCACCGGTCGAGCCAGCGATCGTCGGGTCGTCGTCCCGTTCGACGGTGAAAAAGCCCGTCACGTGGCCCGGGACGAACACCTGTGCGACGTCGGTCATGCCGGAGAGAGTCGGCCCGCCCTGTAATCAGTTTCGTCCGACTGTGGGCCAGTCTGGGTGGGCTGCTCGCCGTGGCACCCGTGGTTTCGATCTATCGGAACCCGTATTTTCACAGCCATATTTTCGATCTATCGGAACCCGTATTTTCACAGCCATATACTACCAGTTGGGTACATCGCCTATACCCGTTCTTGACGAAGCGTTACGTCCATGCTCCCAACAGTTGCCCTGCAAACCACGCAGTCCGACGCGTTCGACCAGATCAGCAACGACCTGCTGTTGAGTTCGTCGCTCTGGGTCAACATCGCACTGGCCGGGCTCTCGGCACTCCTGTTCGTGTATATGGGCCGGAACGTCGAGGAACCGCGAGCGAAACTCATCTGGGGTGCGACGCTCATGATCCCGCTCGTCTCGATCTCGAGTTACACTGGTCTCGTCTCGGGGTTGACCGTCGGTATGATCGAGATGCCGGCGGGCCACGCGCTGGCCGGTGAGGAAGTGATGAGTCAGTGGGGTCGCTACCTCACGTGGACGCTGTCGACACCGATGATCCTCCTCGCGCTCGGGTTACTCGCCGACGTGGACATCGGCGACCTGTTCGTGGTGATCGTCGCAGATATCGGCATGTGTATCACGGGGCTGGCGGCAGCGCTCGTCACGTCGTCCGTTGCACTCCGGTGGGTGTTCTACGGTATCAGTTGCGCGTTCTTCGTGGTGGTGCTGTACGCGATCCTCTTCGAGTGGCCCGAGGACGCGGCGACAGCCGGTACTGACGAGATATTCGGGACGCTCCGGATACTGACGGTCGTGCTGTGGCTCGGCTACCCGATCGTCTGGGCCGCGGGCGTGGAGGGACTCGCACTGGTGAGCTCGGTCGGCGCCACCTCGTGGGCCTACTCCGTGCTGGACATCGGTGCCAAGTACCTCTTCGCGTTCCTCCTGTTGCGCTGGGTCGCCGCGAACCGAGACACGGTCTCCAGCAGCGGAGCCACGACCGGCACCGCTGCCACAGCCCCGGCCGACGACTGATAGCGATCGGCGGCGGCACTGTCGCCTATCTCGGCCATCTTGCTCATCTCGCTCGTCGAGCGGCGCTCGCACACTGACGCGTCACGTTACCGCTCGGGGAGAGAAGTGTGTCCCAGTCTCGTCGTGTCTCGTCCGGCCTTCACGCTTCCTCGCGCTCCTCGTCACGCACACCGGCTGGACCGTCCGCCGACCGCCGCCGGTTGGTTTCATCGCTCGCCCGCTCGGCGTACTTCCTGGCGTCGGAGATGGATTCAGTTTCGAGGAGTCGCTCGACGCGAGCCTCGAACTCGTCGTCGTCGAGTTCGCCCCGCGCGTAGCGCTCACGCAGGTCGGCGAGTGCCGCGTCGGTGTCGTTGTCGTGGGTGCGGGCGGCCGGTTCGCGTTCGTGCCGTGACTCGTAGTACTTCGCCAGTCCGACGGCGAGGGGCATCCCGCCGCCGAACCCGACGACGAACGCGACCCAGAAGTAGGGGTTCCCGAGCGCCATGAGCCCGAACGCGACGGTGAGCGTCAGAAAGGTGACCGCGCCGGCCGCCACTGCCTCCAGCGGCGTCTCCTCGTCGTCTTCGTCCTCACTCCAGTCGGCGTCCTCCGCGGCCATACGTGAACGTAGAGCGTCCCGGGTGTAATAGTTGTCCTGCGCGGGTCGAGGTCCAACGGGGAACCCCGTGGATCGGATCGAAAACAGCGACCGTCTATTCGCGAACGAGCAGGTAGATGACGATCCCGAAGATACCGAGGACGAACGTGACGAGTCCCCACAGAGCGGCGTTGTCCATGTTCCGCCTGTTCGCGTCCCGGTAGACCCAGTACGCGAGTCCGACCCAGAGGGCGAGCGTCCCGAGGAATATCAGGAGGATGATCCCGATGATGAGAAGTTCCGGACCACCGGGGACCTGCAGCAACAGCAGTGGGAGTTCTGACATGGACAGGTGTTTCCCTGTTACTATGAAAAAAGTTGCCACCCACGATCACGAGGCGGGTTCCGGGCCAGTATCCGGCGCCACAGCAGGACTCGACCGGTTCGGCCGGGTCGACGACGAGGTCAGTCGCTCGCGCACGTCGGCGTCTCCGCCCGCGTCGTCCCCGGGAGCCTCTCGATAGCGGTGCGGGTAGGTGGAAAAGATTCATACGCCGGTGCTGACAACTTCCGGTGATGGAAGACGTACGCGAGACACTTCGGGGAGACGACGTGCTCGCCGACGCGGCAGCGACGGTCGTCGAACGGGCGGAATCGGGGGATGGGACGGTGACGTGGAGCGACGTCAGCGACGACGTTCCCGCCGAACAGTGGGGACGACTGCTCGAATCCGAGTTGCTGGTCGCCACGGAGGCGGGGTTCGTCCTCGACGACCCCGACGCCGTACGGGCGACACTGGCCGAACTCGAGATCGACGCTGACGGTGGGGCAGTCGACGCGGACGTCGGAGCCGGAACCGACGACGGCTGGACCCGCCGGGACAAGATAGCGGGCGTCGGCGCGCTCTGCCTGATGGCCAGCTACCAGGTTCCGGTCATGAAAAACACCATCGGGAGCACCGCTCACCTCCTGTTCGGGCCCGTCGAGGCGGCACTGCCGTTCGGGCTGACGGTCGCACTGCTGGCGATAGCGACGACGCTCGTCTCGACGACACTGCGGAAGCGCCTGGTCGACGGGAGCGAGCGAGAACAGTTCCAGGAGCGCCTCCAGCAGGTCAATGACCGGCTAGAGGCGGCCCGCGAGCGGGGCGACGAGGCGGCCGTCGAGCGACTCACCGAGCGCCAGCGCGAGCTGATGGGCAAACAGCTGGGTGCGATGAAACAGATGCTCCGGCCGATGGTCTACACGATGCTCGTGACGGTGCCGGTGTTCCTCTGGCTGTCGTGGCTGACGGTCAATCCGGCCGCGGCCATCTCGCCGGCCGTGCAGTTCCTGCCGTTCGTGGGCCAGTTCGCCTGGACCGCCCGGCTCGTCGGCCCGATGCAGGTCTGGATGGTGTGGTACTTCGTCTGTAACGTGCTGGCGAGTGTCGTCGGGAAACGAGCCGTCCGGCGTGCCCGGCCCGCCTTCGAGAAGTATCGGTCGGTGGTCTGAGCCAGCGACGACCCATCCGGTTTCGGTGAGCAAACAGTTCTTAAAACCCGTATCGCTTGTGGGCTTCGTCGATAGGGACGATTTCGAGAACGCGACCCTCCGTCTCGTCTTTCAACACCGTGTAGATCGCAGTGTACGTTCGTGAGATGTGTATCCGGAATCGGTCACGGTTCGCGTCGATCGGGAGTGTCTCCTTGTCCCCGCGGCCACGCCCCGGGTACGGATTCTCTGCGAGAAAGCCTAGCTTCTCCTTGCAGATCCGCTCGGTCTTCTCGTCGGCGACGTCGAGGAATTCGCGGGCCTCCACACCGAGAAGGACATCGTACTCAGACATCCTCGAGCGGCGTCAACTCGTCACGGTCTGCCTCCTCCAGTTTCTGGAACCGTTGTTCCAGCTCCTGCCGTCGGCCCTGCTGTGCCAGTTCCTGCAAAAGTTCGTCGTACGTCTGGCCGGACTCTTTTAAGTCGTGGAGTTCCTTCCGCGTCTCTTCGGTCACTGGGATGTGATTGTCTGCCGATATGATCCTACACGTACGTACAGGACTGACAGTATTAACCGTTTCTCCGTCACGGCCGGATATCCGTCGGAAACTATCTTCTGCGGCCGCGTCAGTGTCCGATGATCGGCTGGGGCTCGTACGGTTCTTCGAGGTACTCGACGTCCGACTCGGAGAGGGAGATGTCGAGCGCCTCGACGGCCTGTTCCAGGTGTTCGACGCTCGTCGTCCCGACGATGGGGGCGTCGACGTACTCGTTCTGGTACATCCAGGCCAGCGCGATCTGGGCCATCGTCGCGTCGTAGTCGGCGGCGAGTTCCTGGACGCGCTCGTTTATCTCTTCGCCACCGCCGCGCTCGTACTCGGGCGTGGGGTTGTGGTGGTTCTCGGGGTCGCCCCGGCTGGTGCGTTCGAGTTCGTCGAACGGGCGCGCGAGAAAGCCCTGGCCGAGCGGCCCCCACGGGATGACGCCGATATCGTTCGCGTCACAGAGGGGGAGCATGTCCCGTTCTTCCTCGCGGTAGGCGAGGTGGTAGTGGTTCTGCATCGTCTCGTAGCTCGCCAGCCCCTCGCGTTCGCTGGTCGCCAGGCGCTCGGCGAGTTCGTGCGCCCACATCGAGGAGGTGCCGACGTGGCGCACGTCGCCCCGGCTGACGAGATCGTCGAGTGTCTCCAGCGTCGTCTCCGGGGGCGTTTCCGGGTCGACGCGGTGGGTCTGGTACAGGTCGATGGTGTCGACACCCAGTCGCTCCTTGCTGGCGGCGACCTCCTGTTCGATGGTCTTCCGGGAAAGTCCCGAGGCGTTCGGCGTGTCCTCACCGACGGGGAAACGGACCTTCGTCGCGAGGACGTGCTCGTCGCGGTCGTAGTCGGCCATGACCTCGCCCAGTATCTCCTCGCTCTCGCCGTCGGAGTAGGCGTTGGCGGTGTCGAAGAAGTTGACCCCGAGGTCGATGGCGCGTTCGATGATCTCGCGACCCTCCGCTTCGTCTAGCATCCAGGGCTCCTCGCTCCCGAAGCTCATGCAGCCGAGACACACCTGCGAGACTTCCATGCCGGTCGAACCGAGAGTGGTATACTCCACAGGCGTCAGTTGTGCGAGGGCGGCCATAGGCTT
>Ga0207718_101164_pt1 | contig 15222 bp, 19 predicted proteins | sample A23M2SouthBayCA_FD_187749 | JGI IMG/M metagenome (GOLD analysis project Ga0207718, IMG submission 187749) | Aerobic enrichment media microbial communities from Eden Landing Ponds, California, USA - A23 M2 (SPAdes) | ecosystem: Environmental > Aquatic > Marine > Unclassified | place: Emeryville... | reverse complement strand
CGTGCCGGCGAGTGATCGTCCCGTCGAACGGCCCTACTCACTCACTCGCGCGCCGACTTTCATCGCGGCCAGACCGAGAAGCACCAGCGCCCAGCCGACGAACCCCTGCAGCGTCTGTGGGATCTCGGGACCGGTGAAAGAGAACGTCGCCGTCAGCGCGACGCCGGCCAGCGCCAGCAACGCACCGGGCAGCAAGAAGAGAAGTCTCATCGGTACGCGCTCAGGTCGGCGAAGCGGTCGGGGTAGCGGGGGTTGTTGGGGTTGGTCGGTTCCAGGTCGTTCAGGACGACGCGTTCGAACTTGTCCCAGGAGTTCTCCCAGCCCAGGTGACAGAACTCGGCGCGACACTTCAGCGTGTGGGTCAGCCCCTTCCGGCGGAACATCCGGCGTGGCACACCCGCACGGAGGCCGGTGACGAGGTCGTCGGCCGTCTCGACGGGGTGTTCGAGTTCGACCCACGCCTCGCCGACCGTCCGGCGGAAGTGGGCGTACGAGGAGATGAACGTCGGTAACCCGATATCGCGTGCGATCTCCCGGGCGCGCTCGTTGTCCCAGGGCCAGTGTTTCGGGTTGTACACCTCGGTGGCGTCGATCCGGTCGGCGTAGGTCGCGACGTCCTGGCGGTCCATCGAGAGGGTGAGAAACTCGGGATGGGGCGCGAGGACGGCCGCGTGCTGGTCGTGGAGTTCGGCCATCGTCGCCTCCAGCGGGAGGAAGTCGGGGACGGGGTAGTCGGGGTCGACGGCGAGGACGTGTTTCCGGTTGGCCCAGGTGCCCGTGAAATATTCCCGGCCGGGGACGACGAGCAACTCCTCGTCGGAGAACCGGGCGGCCCGCTCGCGGATGGTCTCGAGGTGCTCGAAGTGGGGGGCGTAGACCAGCGCGTCGATGTCCGCGGCCTTGGCGCGCTCGACGACGTACTCGTCGAGGACTTTCACGTGCAAGTCGACGCGGGTCACGTCCTCACCCCCGCTCGTCCCGCCTGCCATGGCTTTCGAATACGCAACCCGGAGTTTAGGTGTTACGACAGACAGTCACGCCGTGAGAACGGATCACGCGACGAGGGACCGCTCGGACGGACGGCGACGTCGAACAGTCGAAAAGCGAGACAGTGGTCCGAGGCGCAAGACCGTGGTCGAAGTGCGGAACGAGCACTCGTGAGGGCGGTCGGTCGAAGTGCGGGGCGGGCGGCCCGGTTCCGGACGGGGCCGGCGTTTCGGGTCGGCGTCGCTGGCGACGGTCACTCGGCTCGGTCGATGTCGAGTTCGTCCTCGATACCGTCGAGCCAGTCCGAATCCGCGATCTCCTCCATCTGTTCGCGGAAGTGAGACTTGCAGACCCCGACCTTGACCCCGTCTTTCTCGACCGCGATCTCGGCGTCGCGGTCACAGTAGTGACACTGCATACTCCTGTCTAGCGTGTGCGAGACATTGAAGCCTGCGACTGTGGGCCGACGCACGTCTGACGCGTTCCCCCGTTCACGAAACCACACTGTCAGGGTCGCGCTCGCTCACAGTTCGTCGAGTTCGGCCGCGAACCGCTCGTACTCCGCCGAGGAGAGGCCCGCGACCCCCAGCTCTCGTTCGTGGGCGTCACTTCCCCCCGTAACGAGGAGGTCGTGCTCGTCGGCGAACGCGGCGACGTCTTCGACCGTTCGGGGGCCGCTCGCACCGGTGTGGCCGCGGTCGCCGTCGTAGGGGTAGTGGACTTCGACGGCGTCCAGTTCCGTGGCGAGGTCGAGCGCCGGTTCGGGGTCGGGATAGCGTAGCGGATGGGCGAGGCCGACGACAGCACAGGCCTCTCCGAGTACGTCGCGGCCCTCCTCGACCGACGGGACGCGCCGGCGGACGTAACAGGGACCGTCCCCGCCGATGAGGTCGCCGAAGACGCTCCCGACGTCGTCGTAGTCGGGGTCGCTCTCGACGACCGCTCTCGCGACGTCGGGCCGGCCGATACCCCGCTCGGCTTCGACTGGGATCTCGTGACCGAGATAGGACTCGACGGCCTCGACGATCGCCCGGCCCCGCTCGATGCGGTCGTGCTGGACGCGCTCGACGAGGTCGGTGAGGGCGCCGGTCCGTCGGGCGCCGTACCCCAGCAGGTCGACGCGCCCGAACGCCGTCTCGACGCGGAGTTCGATCCCGTGGACGATGCTGAGCCCGTCGCGGTCGGTGACGGGTCGGTCGAGGTCGGGATGGAGCTGGTCGTGGTCGGTGACTGCGACCGCGTCGAGGCCGGCCCGGCGGGCGACCCCGGGCAGGTCTTCGAGCGGGAGCGTACCGTCGGAGTTCGTGGTGTGGACGTGGAGATCCGCGACGACCATACCCGTGTCTCGCACCCACACCGGATTGGGGTTGTGGTCCACGTGTCTCGTGGACGTTCTCGCGAGCGATTCGCACGGGACCGAGTCACCACGTGATGCGGTCGCCGAGGCCGCTGGCGCACACGCGGTCGATAGCCATATCGACCACGTCAGGCCTGGAACTCCTCTGTATGCGCTCCTCTGGCGGACCAGATCGTAATCAGGACGAGAACGGCGTAGAACAGGCCGACGACCCCGACGACAATCACCCCTGGAATGGGGAGGATCCGTGCAGTCTGTCGCCACGTTTCATCGGAGGCGTATACCGTAATACGAGCTATCCACGCGAGGATAAGGATGCTGATGAGTGCGAGGTACGAGCGGCGTAGTCGATGATTCATGGCCTCCCAAAACGAGATGCGGAGCGTTGGGTTCCGGAGTTGTTCACCGAGGCTCGCCTGCCAGTTGTCGTCCGGTTTTTCTCTCGGTGCGAACGCCTCGGCCATCAGGCCCGATTGCACGGTCCGAACCCGGTCCCGCCATACGTCGTACTCCTGGTACCGATTTGCCTCCATGAGGAGAAATGCGGTGACCGCGAACGTGCCGATGAGGATTACATAATGTGGGCGATTCTCTCCGGAGAACGCCCAGGTGAGCACAGCTGCCACAACGACGACTGCCCAGTTCGTCGTCTGGTCGAGTCGGGATCGCCACGTGGTTGCCCGGTCTACTTCCCCGCGATAAAAGTCAGTCGCGAGCCCAGTGAATATCGAGAGTTCGCTGGCGACACGTCTGCCAGTGCTATCGCTGTCTCCCCGGTTCCTCGTCTCTCGTTCGTCCTCGACCATGACCGCGTGCTGATTGCGTTGCAAGTCCTAAAATTAGGATGGCTATACTGGGAGGACTGTCCAGCATTCTGGAGACTGGGGTCGGTGTCTGACCACGTTTCTCTGTCGGTAGCGACTCACTGACTACGCCTCTGTATCTCGCACGCTACTGCTACCAATGCTGACAGATATTCGACCGAGGTGGCCCCTCGTTTCCCTGTACCGATCACACACTCCGGAGGTCGTCGGTGGCACGTGACCGGATGGCCGCCGCTGCGACCTCGTCGGCGCGTCGGACGACCTCGGCTTCGAGTGTCGCGGGTTCGACCGTCGTCCGGCCCGTATGCGAGAGGACGACGTGAGCGAGTTCGACCGGCAGGTCCGCGCGGGCGACGACGTGGACGCCGTAGTGGGGGTGGCCGAGCAGGTCGCCGACGGCCGTCTCGGTCATCCCGTCGAACTCGGCGAGTTTGCTCACGTCGTGGACGAGCGCACCCGCCACGACGGTATCCAGCGAGAGCGCCACGTCCCGGCGCTCGGTGAGTGTCTCGGCGAGCGCGACGGCACAGGCGGTGACGTCCCGGACGTGGTCGACCAGGGACTCGTCGTCCAGTTCGAGGTCGCGCTGTGCCGGCGGGAACCATGGCACTGCGGCGAGGTCGTCGACGCCGTTCTCCGCGAGGGCCGTCGTCCAGGCGTCGACCACTCCGGCTCGCAGGTCGTCGTCTTCGATCGCCGTTAGCTCGGGAAACGCCGCCCGGACTGCGTCTTCGCTCATGTCCGTCCCGTCACGCCCCGCCACAAAAGAACGCGGTGTCGCTCAGTCCCGTACCGGTTCGGGTTCGTCGTACTGGACGGACCAGCCGGGATTGACGCCACAGGCCTCGCGCTCGGTGTACTCGATGCCCGTCTCGGAACCGACCCGGGAGCCACCCTCGACTTCTTCGACTCGCAGCGGGAGGTCCATCTGGCTACCACAGCAGCCGACGTCGGTGAACTCGTCCCACTCGTCGCCGACCGCGACGGCGTCGTGGGTCTTGCGGAGCCACCCCTTGTAGTAGTCCTGGCCCAGTCGCTTGCGCCCGTGTTTTCCGATATCCGCCGGGAACGAGAGCGTGATCCGGTCCGCGGTGTCGGCGCTCATAGCGCTCCGTAGCGCGGGCAGACGCATGGAGGTTCCGGCGACGTGTTCTGACCGCGCACACGACACGACCCCCGCGGTGTCACTCCTCGACGAGTTCGATGCTGTCGTCGCCGGTCGGGACCGCACAGAGAAACGACCCCTCGACGTCGCTCTCGTTGCGGTACCAGTGGACCGCGCCGGCGGGGATGTGCAGCGCGTCCCCCGCTGCTACCTCGTGTTCCTCGCCTTCGATCCCGACCACGTACTCACCGGCGAGGACGTACTGCTCGTGTTCGATCTCGTTGGTGTGTTTGGGCACCTCGGCGCCGGGTGCGAGCGTGAACCGGCGGATCGCCAGGTTCGGTGCGCCGTGTTCCTCGCCGACCAGGACGGCCTTCGAGAGTCCCTCGGCGGCGTCGACGGGTTCGGCCTCGACGTCTGCCGCGCGCCGGACGAGCGGTCGCTGTGTCTCGGTGTCGCTCATGCGAGCGGGTACGAACGGGGGAACCAAGACTGTGACTCTCGTGCGGTCGGCGCCGGCGACCTCTGCCCGCGGGACGAGATTCGCTTCGTCAGCGGTCATTCCGTCGGCGGTTCGAGCGGTCGCGAGTCCGCCCGGACCGACCGATAGACACGCTCGGCCCACTCGCGGGCGATGGGCGAATCGGTGTCGACGAACACCTGCATCTGTCCCGTCGACTCGTCGTACCCGCCGATGCCGACGCGGTCGTCGAACAACGCGAGGCCGTAGGGTAACGCCTCGCGGGTCCGGAGCGTCAGGTGACTGCGCTCGACCGCCTCGCGCGCCTGTTCAGGGTGGGTCTCGAACAACGTCGCGGCGACGTCCGGGAGATAGACGATCTCCGAGTCGGTGTCCGAGAAGACCTGTTCCTGGAACTCGCCGAGGACGAGTGGCGCCATGTGCGTGGTGTTGAACCCCCGGAACGTCTCCGAGTCACGGAGGAGCGAGAGGAACCGCTCGACTGGCTCGTAAGGGCACGCAGGGTCCGCGACGGTCACTGTCGCGTCCACGAACGGTTCGACGACGAACTCCCGGTGGTCGCCGCAGACGGCGTCCAGAAGCGGCGCCAGCCGGTCGGCGGTCCGGACGTTCGCCTCGAACCTGAGTAGCTCCTCGGCGACGACCTCGCCGCGGCCGGTCAGCCGGTAGCGACCGTCGACCTTCTCGGCGTAGCCCCGTCCCTCGAGCCAGCGGACGAACCGGTGGCTCGTCGCCCGCGAGACGTCGAGGCGCGCCTCGACCTCGCCCCTGTCGAGTGGCTCGTCGAGTAACGCTTCGAGGACGGGGCCGTGCCGGACCACGTCGCCGAGTTCGTCCCTGTCGACCCGGTCGCCCGACGCGTCGAGTCGCTCCCCGAGGTCTCGCCGGGTCCGCGCGTTCTCCAGCAGCGACTCCAGGACCGGTGACCCTGGCACCCGGCCCGCTCCGTCGGGACCGCTCGTCTCGACGCTCTCTCCGCCGGCGACACTGCCGCCCTCGTCGGTACCGTCGCCCTCGTCGGGACTGTCCCCCTCGCCGCCACCGTCGTCCCCGACGTCGCGGGGTGCCGTCTCGTGATGTGTGTTATCCATTACCAGAGACGAGGAGCGGGGCGATAGTAACTCTGTCCCGGACCGTTCGCGACGTGAAACGCGTCTCCCGGGACGAACGCCGTTTCGACGGGTGAGGCCAACCGGCGCCGGGTCCAAGAGCGCACATGGCAACCGAGACGGTCGATGCCGACCGGGTCGAACAGTTCGCCAACGACCTCCGCGGGACCGTGGTCCGCCCGGACGACCCCGAATACGACGACGCCCGTGCGGTGTGGAACGGGGTGATCGACCGGTATCCCGCCGCGATAGCTCGGTGTCACGGCGTCGCTGACGTCCGCGCTGCCCTGGCGTTCGCCCGTGAGACGGACCTGCCGGTGTCGGTCCGCGGTGGCGGTCACAACGTCTCCGGGTCCGCAGTCTGTGACGACGGTCTCGTCGTCGACTGTTCGGAGATGCGAGCCGTCAGCGTCGAGCCCGACGCGCGGACGGTGTGGGTCCAGGCAGGCGCGACCTGGGCCGACGTCGACCACGAGACCCAGGCGTTCGGGCTCGCGACGCCCGGCGGTGTCGTCTCCGATACGGGCGTCGCTGGACTGACGCTGGGCGGCGGCATCGGCCACCTCCGCTGTCGGTACGGGCTGAGCTGTGACAACCTCCGCAGCGTCGAGTTAGTCACCCCCGACGGCGACGTCGTCACCGCCAGCGAGACCGAACACTCCGACCTCCTCTGGGGACTCAAGGGGGGCGGCGGCACCTTCGGCGTCGTCACGGCCTTCGAGTTCGACTGCCACCGCGTCGGTCCCGAGGTGGCGACCTGTCTGGTCTTCTACCCCGCGACAGAACTGGAACGGATCCTTCGAGCGTACGGCGAGTTCGTCGCGACCGGACCCGACGAGATCAGCACGCTCGTCTTCGCCGGCGAACTTCCCGAGGCGGAACTGTTCGACGGCGCCGACGTCCACAGGCAGAAGTTCGCGATCATGGGCGCCTCCGCCGGGCCACCCGACGAGGGCGAGCGGGCACTGGCACCTCTTCGCGAGTTCGGCGACGCGCTGGCCGACGTCTCGGGGTGCATGCCCTACGCCGAGTTCCAGGCGCTCCTCGACGAGGACTACCCCGATGGCATGCGCTACTACTGGAAGTCGCTCTATCTTGCGGAACTGTCCGACGCGGCCATCGAACGGGTCGCCCACTGGGCCGAGGTCGCCCCTTCGCCGCTGTCGACGGTCGACGTCTGGGAACTGGGGGGCGCCATCGCCGAGGTCGACCGCGACGAGAGCGCGTTCCCCGGTCGGGACGCACCGTTCCTCCTGGGTATCGAGGCCAACTGGGAGGACCCAGCGGCGGACGACGCCAACGTGGCGTGGGTCCGGGACTGTTTCGCGGACATGCGGCGCTTCTCCGACGGGTCTGTCTACCTGAACTTCCCCGGGTTCCGTGAGGACAGCACCGAACTCCGCGAGGGGACCTTCGGTCCGGACTACGAGCGACTGGTCGCGCTGAAAGACGAGTACGACTCGACCGATATGTTCGGTGCGACCGGGACGATCAAACCCTCGAAGAGCGCGTAGCGACGCGACCGCGACACACGGGCTTATCACCCCGCCGGTGCTAGCGTCCGTATGGCACGGTACCGGTTCGGGAGCGCGTTCGGCATCCCGCTGAACGTGGACCTGACCTTTCTGCTGGTGCTCCCGCTGTTCGCGTGGATCATCGGCAGCCAGGTCGGCGACTACGTCGAGTTGCTCAACGAGACGACTGGCGCGGGCATCCCGGTCGAGACGCTCGCGACCTCGCCGACGTCGTACGTCGTCGGTCTCATCGCTGCCCTGGGGCTGTTCACGGGTGTGATCCTCCACGAACTCGGGCACTCGCTGGTCGCGAAACGCCTCGGCTATCCCATCGCCTCGATCACGCTGTGGATCTTCGGCGGGATCGCCCAGCTCGACGAGATGCCCGAGGACTGGCGCCACGAACTCGTGATCGCCATCGCCGGCCCCATCGTCAGCGTCGCACTCGGCGTCCTCTCCTACGTGGCGTTTCTGAGTGTCCCCCGGAGCGGCTCTGTAACCGTCGCCGCCGGCGCCTTCCTGCTGGGCTACCTGGCGGTGATGAACATCGCGCTCGCGATCTTCAACATGCTCCCGGGCTTTCCGATGGACGGCGGGCGCGTCCTCCGGGCACTACTCGCGCGGACCCGTCCCTACGCCCGGGCGACCGAGATCGCCGCCGAAGTCGGGAAGCTGTTCGCGATCGTCCTGGGTCTGTTCGGCCTGTTCGGCGGCGGCGGGCTCTTCCTCGTCGCGATCGCCTTTTTCATCTACATCGGCGCCTCCAGCGAGGCCCAGCAGACGGTGATGCGGGCGGCCTTCGAGGGTGTCACCGTCCGCGACGTGATGACGCCCGCCGACCGCGTGACCAGTGTCGACGCAGACGCGAGCGTCGCCGACCTCATCGAGTTGATGTTCACGGAACGCCACACCGGCTACCCGGTCGAGCGAGACGACGAGGTGGTCGGCCTCGTCACGCTGGCCGACGCCCGCGCCGTCCGGGAGGTCGAACGCGACGCCTATCGCGTCGAGGAGGTCATGACGACCGAACTCTACACCGTCGCGCCCGAGGCGGACGTGATGACCGCACTCGAACAACTGAACGAACACGACGTCGGCCGACTGCTCGTCATGGACGACGGCGAGTTCGTCGGCCTCCTGACCCGGACGGACATCATGACCGCGCTCTCGATCATCAAATCCAGCGGCCACTACAAGGCCGAACCCGCCGACGAACGCCACGCCGCCGAGACGATCAGTACCGACGACTTGCGCGACCGCTGATGGGGCTGACGTGCCCTCGGTCAGACTGGGTCAGGGAGTGACACTCGAAATAGCTCCTGCGACCGGTTGTGACGATGGACCGGAAGTTCACCGGGCAGTCCGGCGGCAGCCAGCACTGATTGACGACGGGCACTGATTGACGGCCGGGACTGACTGACGACCGACCGTCTCAGGGTTCGGGAGAGATCGGGCCCTGGTCGCCGGTGACGTGGTCGAAGGCGGCGGGGTCCTGCCAGAGTTCGTGGAGCGTCCCGGCGGCGAGAAAGCGCGTCGGGGCTGCGACCCACTCGGTCGTGACGGGGTCGTCGAGGTCGGGTGCGTCGGTGTCGAACCACCAGGCGACGTAGCGTCCGTCGGCGAGCCGGGCCGTCGGATACATCTGGCCGTCGACCTCGACGTCGACCCGTGTCTCGGCGTCGACCGGCGGCCGCGTCTCGGCGTCGTCGCCGACTGCGACCTCGATGGGGATGGACCGCTCCCCACTCCCGTGGTCGCCGCCGTCCGCCAGCGTCTCGTACATGGTGTTGGTCCACACGACCCGACACATCATAAATTTCAGTCGGTCAGGCGTCAGACGACTCCGCGTCGGCGTCCGGGAACGGCACCTCGAACTCGTCGCCGTCGTCGGGGACGAACACCTCGCCGTCGAACTCCTCGCGAGCCTCCTCGGCGATGGGTGAAGCGTCGGCGGCGTAGCGCGTCGAGATGTGGACCAGCGCGAGGCGCTTCGCGCCGGCTCGCCGGGCGACGTCTGCTGCCTCGCGGGCGGTCGAGTGCCCCGTCGCGCGGGCGCGGTCGGCCCAGTCGCTCGCGAACGTCGCGTCGTGGACCAGCAGGTCGGCGTCGGCCGCCGCGTCGACGACTTTCTCCGTGGGGCGGGTATCGCCGGTGTAGACGAATTTCCGGCCAGGACGGGGCGGTCCAACCACCTCTTCGGGCTGGATGGTCCGCCCGTCGTGTTCGACCGGTTCCCCGCGGTGGAGTCGCGAGTACTTCGGCCCCGGCGGAATGTCGAGTTCGTGTTCGGCTTTCTCGCGGTCGAAGCGGCCCTTGCGGTCGTCCTCGACGAGCGCGTAGCCCAGCGCCCGGGTGCGGTGGTCGACCCCGACAGCCCGGACCTCGTACTCGTCGCGGTCGAGGACGACGTCGCCCGGACCGTTCTGGGTGATCCGCACCGGGAACGATGGGGAGGTGCCGACCGCCGTGACGAGGTCTTCGAGGTCACCTCTCGTCCCGTGGGGAGCGTGGATCGCCAGCGGCGCCTCGCGGTCGTTGAAATCGAAGGTCTGGACCAGGCCAGGGATGCCCAGCACGTGGTCGCCGTGGAGGTGCGAGACGAAGACGTGGTCGACCGCGAAGCCGGTCTCGAAGCGCATCATCTGGCGCTGGGTGCCCTCACCGCAGTCGAAGAGCAGGCGGTCCCCGTCGCGGTTGACCAGCAGGCCGCTCGTGTTGCGCTGGGTCGTCGGTACCGCTCCGCTCGTCCCCAGGAAGGTCACACGCATTATCTCACCGTGTGCGACGCCCCGGTAAACCCGTGTCGGAACTGGGTTACCGACCCCTCCAGGTGGTGCTGTGACTGCGTCTGCCCCTATTTGAATCTATCGACCGTTCAGATCGCTTCCCAGACCAGAACGATCCGGGAACCGGTCGATAGCGGCCCGATACTTCGATCCGTTGATCCGGCTTAATTCCCGTTCATCGGGGTTCGATATTGCCCCTTTATACGTTGCTGGCGCCCCTTCGAGAATATGTGATGAGACGAACGCGCAGTCGACCGGCGAAACGAACAGTGAACGACCGACGGGCCGAGCGTCGGGCGACCCGGGGGCGTCGCCCTCTGCAGGGGAGTTGCTCCGTCCAGTGCCGACTGGGCGGTCGCCGCGGGGCCGTCCGCACGCGGGAGGTGGTGGCATGAGACGGACGGTCGCCGCCGGGTTGCTGGCGCTTTTGGTCGTCACGGCCGGCTGTGTCGGCGGCGTCGGCTCCGGACCGGCCACCGACGCGCCGGCAGACGACGGTGCGGACGCCGACGACGGAGTCAGCGACGGCTCGGCTGGGAGCGCCGACGGCGGGTCGGGGACGGTCGACTTCTACGTGAGCGACCGGCCGAACGACATGGACGACTTCGAACACCTGAACGTCACCGTCACGTCCGTCCGGTTCCACCTCGTGGAGCCGGCCGGAGACGGAACCGACGACGTAAACGGCACGGACGCCGCCGAGGAGACCACCACCGGTACCGCGATGGCGAACGCGACCGCAACCGCGACGGTGACGCCGAACAGCACCGCAACCGCGACGGCGACGGCCACGCCCGCCGCGGACGAGAACGAGGACCGGTCCGAGGACGAACCGGTCGAGGAAGACGACCGCGACGAGGATGCGGGCGACCGTGAGGACGACGGGGAGGACGGGCGCTGGGTCGTCCGTGAGGTGAACGCGACGACGGTCGACCTGACGCGCCTGCGCGGCGCCAACGCGACGCTGGTCGACCGGTTCGACCTGCCCGCTGGCGAGTACAACCAGGTCTTCCTCGAAGTGAGCGAGACGAGCGGCACGCTGACCGACGGGAGTTCGACCGAGGTCAAACTCCCGAGCGAGCGACTCAAACTCAATCAGGAGTTCACCGTCGGGAACGGCGAGGAGGTCGACTTCGTCTACGACGTGACGGTCCACAAGGCGGGCAACAGTGGCAAGTACATCCTCCGACCGGTCGCCAGCGAGTCCGGGACCGATGTCCCGATCGAACGTGTCGACGACGATGACGACGAGGGCGACCGGCTTCAGGTTCAGTTCACCGGCTCGGTGAGTCCCGGCGAGAACGCCACCGTCCGCGTGACCGAGCGCGGCGCCGCCGTCGGCAACGCGACCGTCTCGGTCGACGGCGCGACGGACGGCACCACGAACGCCGACGGCGAGTTCACGTTCGCGGTCCCCGCCGACGCCGAGGAAGTCGAGATCGAAGTGACTGCGGGCGAACGCGAAGGCGAACTCGAACGCGAGTTCGAAGACGGTGCGGACCAGAACGGCGACGAGGGCGGCCCCGACGAGGGTGCCGAGGACGACGAGGGCGCTCCCGACGATGGCGACGAGGGCGGTAACGGCGACGGGAACTGACCGGCCCCGTCACACGGGGTCGTCGGGGTCGTGGCGCTCGGCCATCGACTGTGCTTGCGTCGCGTAGCGCTCGCGGTCGGCGTCGCTCGCCGTCGCTTCGAGTTTTTCGACCGGAACGTCCCGCGCCGCCGTGACCTCCTGGCGGGTCAGTAGCTGAAAGGACAGTTGTTTCGTGAGGTGGCGCTCCCCGTCGGGCGTCGCGTAGACGAGCGTCACGAGGTTCTCGTCGCGCGTCTCGCGGTCGACCAGCCAGCAGCGCACGGTCTCCTCGTCCATATCCTCTCCAGCGGACCCACGGATTTGTAGCCGACGGTCGTCTCGTCCCCGTCTGTCCCGTCCCTCCTGTTCGGTCCTCGTCGGAGCTTCGCAGCCGCCCGAGTCCCGCGACTGATAATCGCGGAGCAATCTTCATGACTCGCTCGCCTGGACTCGGAGGTATGCGCGGAGCGCTGGGTCGATTCGCCGACCGACTCTTCGGCCGCGGCGGGACGCGGTGGGCGGGTTCGGTCGAGGACCTCCTCTTCGAGGGCGAGAGCGTCCGCCAGGAGGTCGCGGTGGGCGAGGACCGCGTGGTCGTCACCAGCCACCGCCTGCTCGCGTTCACGCCGACGCGGGACGGGGAGAACTACCGTCAGGTCGACCTGCCGAACGTCGCCGACGTCAGCGCCGGCCACGACGGCGAGCGTACCCTTCTCCTGCAGGCCGGACGCGCGTTCCTCTACGGCGCCGTTTTGCTCGCGGTCGGCGTCTTCGTCGACTTCGGCGCGTTCGTCCCGACGGACGTCTTCGCGAACGCCAGTGCTGCCGGTCGTATCGGTCTCGGGGGCGTTATCGGACTCGTCCAGCGGTTCCTGAACCTGGTCGCCAGTCTCGACGAGTTCGCCCGCATCGTCGGCGCGCTCGTCGTCCTCTTTGCCGTGTTCGTCCTCGCGGTCTACCTGCTCACGCGCGACCGCGCCGTGGTCGTCCACGTCGCGGGCGACGCCGAGGACGTGGTCGTTCCCGTGGACGACGGAGTGAACATCGACGCGGCGGTCGCCGACCTCGAACGAGTCCTGTTCGGTCCCGACGCCGAGACGGGGGACGATTCGCCGGACGTGGGTACCGACGCGAACGAGGTGGGCCGGGGCGCGAACGACCACGGTGCCGACGCGGAATCCGGTTCCGGCGACCTGTTCGGGTGACCCGGCGTCTCAGTGTCCGGTGATCCCGACCGCCTCGTAGGGCTCTTCGAGGTAGGCCAGGTCCGAGGCCGACAGGTCCACGTCGACGGCCTCGACAGCGTCTTCGAGGTGCTCGACGCTGGAGACTCCGAGGATCGGCGCGTCGACGGCTGGCTGGTGGAGGAGCCACGCCAGGGATATCTGGGCCATCGATACGCCCTTCTCGGCGGCGAGTTCCTGCACGCGTTCGTTGGTCTCGACGCCACCGCCCGCGCGGTAGTGGTTCTCGATCCGGTCCCTGCGCTCCTCGGCGTCGTTCGCGCCGCGCTCGGTCGTCTCGAACTCGTCGTCGGGCCGAGCGAGGTACCCACGACCGAGCGGCGACCACGGGATCGCGCCGACGCCTTTCTCCTCACAGAGGGGGAGCATCTCGCGTTCCTCCTCGCGGTAGACGAGGTTGTAGTGGTTCTGCATGGTCTCGAACCGCTCCAGTCCCAGGCTGTCGCTGGTGTGCAGCGCCTCGGCGAACTGGTAGGCCCACATCGAAGAGGCGCCGAGATAGCGGACCTGTCCCCGCCGGACGGCGTCATCGAGTGTCCCCAGTGTCACCTCGATGGGCGTGTCGTCGTCCCAGCGGTGGATCTGGTAGAGGTCGACGGTGTCCACGCCCAGTCGGTCCAGCGAGTAGGCGAGTTCCTGCTCTATCGACTTGCGCGAGAGGCCCTGCCTGTTGGGGTCCTCGCCCATCGAACCGTAGACTTTCGTCGCGACGACCTGCTCGTCGCGGTCGTACTCGGCGAGCGCGTCCCCGAGGATCGACTCCGATTCGCCCGTGTTGTAGACGTTCGCGGTGTCGAAGAAGTTCACCCCGAGTTCGACCGCGCGGTCGACGATCTCGGTCGCCTGCTCGCGGTCGACGTTCCATCCCTCGCCGTCCTCGCTGAAGCTCATACAGCCGAGACAGATCTGGCTGACTTCCATCCCGGTCGAACCGAGTGTGGTGTACTCCATGCGCGGCCACACTCCGGGTGCAGACATAGCCGTGTGGGAAGGGGTCACGCTGTCTGGTTCTCTCCTCACTGGGTGGTTCGTATTTTCTCCTCACTGAGGGGCTCGTACCGACAGACCGGACGGTCGGCGACAGTCCCGCAAATTGTCGAAGTCCCGTCGGTCGCCGACAGCCTTGAGAGGGTGCGCCGCGAGGGGTCGGTATGCTCGTCGCGGATATCATGGTCGCGGACGTCGTGACCTGTGACGCCGACGCGACGGTACGGACCGCCGGGAGACAGATGCTCGAGTGCGGCGTCGGGAGTGTCGTAGTCGTCGGGGCGGACGCGCCGGTCGGGATCCTGACCGAGACCGACGCCGTCCGCGCGGGCGTCGCCACGGACCGTCCCTTCGACGATATCGCCGTTCGCGAGGTCGCGAGCACCCCGCTCGTCACGACGCCCGGCGACGTCACGGTCCGGAAAGCGGTCTCCCGGATGACCGAGGTGGGGATCAAGAAACTCCCCGTCGTCGAGGACACTGAACTCCTCGGGATCGTCACCCGGTCCGACGTCGCGAGTCACTATCGGGAGTTCGTCAGAGAAGCCCACGCACTCGACGACCGTCGCGAGGACTGGGAGCGTCGACGGAGTCCAGAGAAGTTCCGCTAACGGCGTGTCCCCGACTGGCGGTAGTATCCAGCGGACTCGACTACTCGGCGGTGTCGACCGCCTCCGCCGCGGGGTCGTCCGGTTCGCTCCCTCTGTCGTCCTGGGTGGCGAACGCGAAGTAGACCATGACGCCCATGATGACGACCATGAACGCGAGCACGAACCCGGTGATGACTGCTTCGACTGCGACCATGTGTGTGATAGACTCGCAAATGTGAAAAGATCGGGGGGAGACACAGTCTTCAAATTCGTCGAGCGGATACGGGAGAGCGATGGACGCCGACGCGGTTCGCGAGCGCGCCGCCGAACTCCCGACGGAGCCGGGCGTCTACCAGTTCCTCGACGGCGAGCGAGTGCGCTACGTCGGGAAGGCGGTCGACCTGCGCGACCGGGTGCGCTCGTACGTCGATCCTCGTGGCGAGCGCATCCGGCAGATGGTCGCCGGTGCCGACCGCATCGAGGTGGCGGTGACCGACACCGAGACGCAGGCGCTCTTGCTGGAAGCCAACCTCATCAAGCGCCACCGCCCGCGGTACAACGTCCGCCTGAAAGACGACAAGTCCTACCCGCTCGTCCAGCTCACCGACCACGAGTTCCCCCGGATCGAGGTGACCCGCGACCCCGCGGAGGGCGCGACGGTC